>Ga0210104_1000053_pt1 | contig 15879 bp, 17 predicted proteins | sample RushSE_TuleA_D2_FD_185567 | JGI IMG/M metagenome (GOLD analysis project Ga0210104, IMG submission 185567) | Wetland microbial communities from San Francisco Bay, California, USA, that impact long-term carbon sequestration - RushSE_TuleA_D2 (SPAdes) | ecosystem: Environmental > Aquatic > Marine >...
CCGTTGCCGCAGTACCGCAAGTATTTCATGGCGTTACGTAACGGGCAATCGGCCAGTGTCCAGGTCGCTGCCGAGGCCCGTGATCTGGTGCACCTGGCCTATCTCAACTTGATGGAGCCCTGGCCCATGCGGGGGCGTTTTCATGTAATCTTCTGCCGCAACGTGATGATCTATTTCGACCGTCCCACTCAGCAGGAACTGATCAACCGTTTCTGGGATACGCTGGAGGACGGCGGGTATTTGTTCGTCGGGCATTCGGAAGGCCTCTCGGCGATCAAACACCGCTTCCGCTATGAGCGGCCGGCGGTGTACCGGAAGTAAAGCGCACTCGCTTCAGGGAGCGGATTTTTTTATGAATTTCACCGTTCTTGTCGGTGATATGAAAACCGGACACGACGGGGACATGCTTGTCACGCATGCCTTGGGCAGCTGTCTCGGGTTGATGGTGTTCGACCCGGTGGCCAAGGTGGGTGGGCTGTTGCACGCCATGCTGCCGCTGTCCAGCATCAACCCCGAGAAGGCGCAGGTCAAACCGGCCATGTTTGTCGACCTCGGGGTGCCGTTGCTCTTCAAGGCCCTGTACGAGAAGGGGGCGGCGAAAGCGCGTCTGGTGGTCAAAGCCGCCGGCTGCGGCAATCCGATGGGCAAAAACGAGGTGTTCAAGATCGGTGAGCGCAACTACACGGTGTTGAAGAAGATCCTGTGGAAGAACAACATTTTGCTTGATGCCGAGGATGTCGGTGGCTCGGTGAGCCGCACGATCCACTTCGAAGTGTCGAGCGGCCAGGTGCTCCTCAGCAGAAACGGCACCAAGTGGCCCCTATGAAACCCAAGGCGCTTTCATCCATCCCGGCAGCGGTTCGGCCGGTGGGGCGGTTTGAAGCCTCTCAGGAGGAAGTGGTTCTCTGGGTGGCGGCGCGCTCAAACGCATTTGGCTTTGGTTGAACGAGGCAAAGGAACTGGAATACCATGCGGCTGGACCAGATCACCCCAATGATCAAGACGTTTCCCGGCATGCCCGGAGCAGCGCTCAAGCTGCTGGCCCTGGTGGATGGCGCCGACGTAACAGTACAGCAGATCGAGGGGATCCTGCGGCAGGATGCAGGACTCACGGCGAACCTGCTCAAGCTCGCCAACTCGGCCTATTTCGGCATCCCCTCGAAGGTTGGGTCCGTGCGTCAGGCGGTGGTCCTGCTGGGGTTGAAGCGGCTGGTCCAGATGGTCATCGCAACCTGCACCAGCGCCATCATGGACCGCAGCGTTCCGGGATACGATCTGCCGGCCGGAGAGCTCTGGCGCCACTCCCTGGCGGTTTCGGTCGCGGCCGAGGGGCTGGCCCGCGAGTTTAAGGTGCCGGCGGCCGAGGAGATTTTTACCGCCGCTCTTCTGCACGATGTCGGCAAGCTCCTTCTTGGCCAGTTCGTCCAGGACGACTACGGCAAGATCGAGATGGCCCTGGCCCAGGGGCTGTCGTTTGAGACCGCCGAAAGCATCGTGCTGGGGACCGATCACGCGGCTATCGGCGCCGAGGTGCTTTCCAAGTGGTCGCTGCCGGCCGGTATTGTGCATGCCGTGCGTTGGCACCACGCGCCGGAGAAGGCGGAGCGCGTCGACACCATGCTGGATATCGTTCACGTGGCAAACGTGCTGTGTCTGATGATCGGGATCGGCGTGGGGCGGGAGGGGCTTCAACACGAGCCGTCGACCGTGGTCACGCGGCGGCTCGGGCTGGGGACCGCTCACCTGGAAAAAGTCGCCAGCCAGACCCTGCAATGGGCCAACGAGTTGTCGCAGGCGATGGCCGCCTAAACAAGACGGGCGCCGGAGCGCGGTGCCGGAACGATTAGCCTCACATGCGAAAAAACGACACACCAGCAGGTGGTCCATGGCAGTCAACATCCTGATAGTCGACGACAGCGGGGTGATGCGGTCGATGGTCCAAAAGGCCATGCAGCTGAGCGGCCTTGCGATCGGAGAGGTGCATCAGGCCTCACACGGGCAGGAGGGGCTGGCCGCCCTGGAGGCCCACTGGATCGATCTGGTCATTGCCGACATCAACATGCCCGTGATGAACGGAGAAGAGATGATCGAGCATATGCATGCCAGACCGGAACTGAAGGCGATCCCCACCATTGTCATTTCCACGGAGGGCAGCCAGACCCGCATCGAGCGGCTGCAGAGCAAAGGTGTGCGCTTCATCCACAAACCCTTCTCTCCGGAGATGATCCGGGACACCTTGAAGGATGTCCTGGGCCATGAGGTGTTCCATGAACGCAGCCATTAGCGCCCGGTTGGCGGAAGTGACGATGGAGACGCTGGAGCGGCTCGCCTTTCTTTTTGCCTCGCCGGCGCCGGGAACTGAGGCCGCCGCAGGATCGCCGCTGGAGACGGTGAGAGTGGACTTCACCGGTCACTTCACCGGCGGCATGGAGCTGGCTCTGTCCGCTTCGGTGCTGGCGGAGCTGGCTGGCAACATGCTGGGGGCTGGAGAGGGGACGACGCTGTCAACAGACGAGCAGCGGGACGCCCTGAGAGAGCTTGCCAACGTCGTTTGCGGCAACATGCTGCCCGCCATCGCCGGCGGCGAGCATGAATTCAACATTCACACCCCGTATCTCGCATCCGCCGACGGGCCCGAATGGGATGACCCTGCCGGCCTGAGCCGCCTTGTCTTAGAGAACGGTGTCTGTCGGGTGAGAATGCGGGTGGACGGGGGGCTGCCGCAGGAGCTGGCCGCAACGCCTCGCAACCCTGCGGGGCAGGGGTGAAGCCATGATCCGGGTGCTGGTCGTCGACGATTCGGCGGTGGTGCGCAAGGTGATCACCGAGGAGCTGTCGCGCTACAACGACATTCAGATCGTCGGGACGGCCGTGGACCCCTATGCGGCGCGTGACAAGATCGTGGAGCTGCAGCCCGACGTCATCACGCTCGACTTGGAGATGCCCCGCATGGACGGCCTGTCGTTTCTGGCCAAGCTCATGAAGCATTACCCCATGCCCGTGGTGGTGTTGAGCTCGCTGACCCCCAAGCACAGCGAACTGGCCCTTAAAGCGCTGGACCTCGGCGCGGTAGAGGTGCTGTGCAAGCCGGGGGCCGCCTATTCGACCAAGAACATCGCCCAGCCGCTGGTGCACGCCATCCGCTCGGCCGCGGTGGCAAAGGTGAAGGGGGGGGCGGCCAACGTCTCGGTGGTCAATGAACGCAAGACGGTCGAGAACCTGCTGGTGCAAACCACCCACAAGGTCATCGCCATCGGCGCCTCCACCGGAGGTACCAAGGCCATTGAAGCGGTGTTGGCGCGCATGCCGCCGACGGCGCCGGGGATCGTGATCGTGCAGCACATGCCGGAGCATTTCACGATGTCCTTCGCCAAGCGCCTGGACGAGATCTGCCCGTTGGATGTGCGCGAGGCCCGCGACAACGACCACGTGGTGCCCGGCGTGGCCCTGATCGCCCCCGGCAACCGTCACATGCTGCTCGCGCGCAGCGGCGGGACCTACCTGGTGAAGATCAAGGACGGCCCCCGCGTCCACTACCAGCGGCCGAGCGTGGATGTTCTTTTTCACTCCGTCGCTCAGGCGGCCGGCCGCAACGCCGTGGGCGCCATTCTCACCGGAATGGGGGCCGACGGCGCCAGAGGGCTGCTTGCCATGCGCGACAGCGGCGCCCACACCCTGGCTCAGGACGAGGCCAGTTGCGTGGTTTTCGGCATGCCCAAGGAGGCCATCAAGCTGGGGGCCGCCGACGAGGTGGTGGCCCTGGAGGCCATGACCCATTCCATATTCCAGGCCCTGCAGGCACAGCCCAAAGCCCGCCGGGCCGCCGTGGGAGGTTGACCATGACCCATCTGTTCGGGGTGTTGAGCACCGCAACGAGCGCCTTGCTGACGCATCAGCGGGCGATCAATGTCACCGGCAACAACATCGCCAACGTGAACACGCCGGGCTACTCGCGCCAGAGGCTGAACCTGGAAACGGGCACGCCGACCCAGACCGGCTTGGGGATGATGTCGTTCGGGGTGACCTCGACCGATGTCGAACGGGTGTACGACCGATTTCTCGGCGTTCAGCTGAACAACGAGAATGCCAACCTTGGTCGGTGGGAGGCCCAAAAGGGCATGCTCGACCGCGTCGAGGTCGTTTTCGATGAAAGCGCAGGCTACGGGCTGAACCAGGCCCTGAGCGATTTCTGGAACTCATGGCAGGACCTCAGCCTCAACCCGGAAGGACAGACCGAGCGCTCGGTGGTGGCTGCGGCCAGCCAGGGCTTGGCCGACGCCATCCGGCAAAAATACAACGATCTGGAGCAGGTCCAGGAGGATATCGACACGGCCGTCGTGGGCGACGTGGAAGCCGTCAACCGCCTCGCTGCGCAAATCGCCGATCTCAATCAGAAGATTGCGCGCACTGAAATCGGCGGCACGAACGCCAATGATTATCGCGACAGCCGCGATTTTGCATTGAAACAGCTTTCCGAGATCATCGACATCAAGAGCTTCGAGGATGCCAGCGGACAGGCGGTCGTTTCGGTGGGCGACGGCCGGCCATTGGTGGAGAGCGGCAATACTTGGCAGCTTTCAACCCAGACCAATACCGACGAGACCGCCGCGAACTTCGGCCACACGGACATCCTGTGGCCGGATGTCAACGGCGGATTGGTGAACATCTCGGGCGAGGTAGGGGGCGGAAGGATCGGCGGCTGGCTGCAGACCCGGGACACCAAGATCGCCGGCTACCAGGCCCAGCTGGAGTCCCTGGCGGACGGCCTGATCCTAAAAGTAAACGAGCTCCACGATGACGGTTTCGACCTGAACGGTGGCCCGGGCGCCCAGTTCTTCACCGGCACAGGGGCGGCCGATATGCAGGTGAACCCGGACGTCCTTGCCGATCCCAAACTTATTGCCGCATCCCTGACGGGTGCTGCGGGCAACGCCGACAACGCCATCGCCATCAGCGCCCTGCGGACGAGCCTGACGATGAACGACGGCACCGCCACGTTCGACGCCGCCGCCAACTCCCTGGTCGGCCAGGTCGGTTACGACGTGCAGACGGCCAAGGCCAATGCCAGCCATCAGGCGGACATGATGACCTACCTGGAGAACTACCGGGAGTCCGTTTCCGGGGTCGCCCTCGACGAGGAGATGGTCAACCTCGTGAAGTTCGAGGCTGCCTACAATGCCGCCGCCAAGATGGTCAGCATGGCGGATGAGATGCTGAACTCGTTGATGAATATGATACGCTAAACAAGTATGTTAGTTTATTTTTTTATAATTTTTTAGATTAATATATTTTTCCGGAGGGGAAAATGCGAATAACCCAAAATATGATGTCCAACATTTTCACGAGCAATCTGCGCAAGCAGACCGAGGCCATGCTGCAGCGACAGGAGCAGATCGCCACCCAGAAGCGCATCAACCGGCCCTCGGACGACCCAAGCGGCATGGGCCGTGTGCTGGCGGGGCGCTCGACGCTGGCCACGATCGGTCAGTATGCGGACAACATCAAGCAGGGCAAGACCCGGCTCGAATTCAACGAGGAAACCTTGAAACTGGCGGATGACCTCGTGCAGCGGGCGAGGCGCACGGCCGAAGAGAAAAGCGGCGACAGTGTGACCGTCGAGGAGCGGGCCCTTGCGGCCGAGTCGGTTAAGGAAATCTACGACCAGGTGCTGCAGCTCGCCAACTCCAAGCTGAACGGCCGGTACATTTTTTCAGGTGACAAATCGAACGAGGCGGCCTTCACACGGGATGAATCCTACAACGCCACCTACAACGGCGACGCCGGAAGCTTCCGGATCCCCATCGCGGACAATGTCCAAGTCAACGTGGATGCCGACGGCCGGAACTATTTTCAGGATGCCGCCGGCGGTGGTGTCAATATTTTCGACGAGCTGCGCGACTTGATCGTCGGGCTCGAAAACACGGATCTTGCGGTCGGCTCAACCCAGATCCGCGCCACCATCGACCCGCTCGAAGACGCCCATGTCCAGATCATGAACAAACGCTCCGAGGCAGGGCCCAAGCTCTACCGGTTGCAGGCCACCGAGGAGCATTGGACAAACGTCAAGAACACGGTTCAAGCGGCCATCGGGCGTGAGGAAGATGTCGACGTGGCCCAGGCCATCATCGAGCTGAAGAACCTCGAGACCGCCTATCAATCCACCATGGCGGCGGCCTCCCGGATCATTCAGCCCAGCCTGGTAAACTTTTTGAAATAGCGATCAATCCGGCGGCGCCCGCCATCTGGGACGCCGCCGTGACGCTCGGCAGCAACCACCATGTGACCGGAAGGGTTTGTGCGAAAGTGGTCAGATATATCTTCGGCATGATTTTGGCGGGAGTGCTTGTGATCTCGACGGCCGCCGATTCCATCGGCATCGAGACCCGGGACATCGTTCGGCTGAAGAAGGCCGGTGTCAGCGACCAGACGCTCGAGCTGATGGCAAAGGAGCGCACGCTGGAAACCGCAGCCTTCACGGTGGACGAGATCGTCGCCATGAAAGCCGCCGGCGTCGGCGAGAAGACCCTGCAGACCTTGATCAGCGATGGCTCCTTCATGAAGGACCGTGAACCGGTGGTTTACGGCAACGACCTGCGCTCGATCCGCATGGCCACAGCGGAGGACATCATTGCGTTGAAGAAGGCCGGCGTGGGCGACGACGTCCTGCGGGCCATCGTGGCGGTGAACCGGCCGAATTCGGAGATGGAACGGGAGGAGGCCCTCCGGGTGCTGAGCGGGATGGGCATCTGGGTCGAACCGCGCAAATGAAGCGGATACACGACGGAGTGACGGTATGGTCGAGACTTTGAGTGCTAGCTGGGTTCCCGGGACCTCGCCGGATGAGCGCAGGGAGCGCCATGAAGGGTCTCGCGCATTGCTGGAAGCCGAGCAGTTGCTTGCCAGCCTGCCGACGATTCTGATCGGGCTTTCGCAGGATTTGCGCATCACCCGCTGGAACCTGATGGCGGGCAAAGTGTTCGCCCACCCGGACGAAGACGTCTGCGGCAAACCCCTCGACGCCGTCAAGATCCTGTGGGACTGGGACCGGGTCCGGCATGGTTTCGAACGCTGCCGCGCGGACAAAACATCCATTAGGATTGACGACCTGTCTTTCGTGCGCGCCAACGGTAAAGAAGGAGTGCTGGGGCTTGCCATCAACCCGTTGCTGCGGGAGGGAAATTCTTTCTTTGGTTTCACCATCATGGGGGCGGACATCACCGAGCGCAAAATGCTGGAAAAGCAGCTGGCTCAGGCGCAGAAGATGCGCTCCATCGGCCAGCTCGCATCCGGCATCGCCCATGAGATCAACACCCCCACCCAGTACGTAGGCGACAACATTCGCTTCCTCAAGGATGCCTTCGAGGATCTCATTGGCGTGCTGCGGGCGGACGATGAGTTGCTCGCTGCAGCCCGCGGCGGCAGTGTGAGCGCTGAACTCATCCGGCGCTTGCAGGACGGCCGCGAACGAGCCGACCTGGAATACCTGGTTTCGGAAATCCCTGTGGCCATCCAGCACACGCTGGAGGGGGTTGAGCGCATTGCCAAGATCGTGCGCGCCATGAAGGACTTTGCCCATCCCGGCCGCGAGGAAAAAGCACCCGCCGATCTGAACCAGATCATCGACACCACGGTCACGGTGGCTCGCAATGAATGGAAGTACGTTGCGGACATGCAAACCGATTTCGACCGCAGTCTGCCGCCGGTTCTCTGCCACCCCGCGGAGATCGGACAGGTGATCCTGAACCTGGTCATCAACGCGGCGCACGCCATCGAGGACGTGGTCAAGCAGGGGCGGGCGGCGAAAGGCGGCATCACCATTGCCACCCAGCGGCGGGACGGGTGGGCCGAGATCCGGATCAGCGACACCGGCAGCGGCATTCCGGAAAACATCCGGCACCGTATTTTCGACCCGTTTTTCACCACCAAGGAAATCGGCCGGGGCACGGGCCAGGGGCTGGCCATCTGCTACCCGGTCGTTGTTGAAAAACACGGCGGCAGGATTTCTTTCGAGTCCGAGGTGGGCCGGGGCACCACGTTTACAATCGGTCTGCCGCTCGGAGAACAGGCAGGTGTGCAATGACGACAGCCATGGACCGTTGCGCGGTTCTGTTTGTGGACGACGAGCCTTTGGTGCTGCAAGGCCTGCAGCGCATGCTGCGCGGCGAGCGCCAGAACTGGGCCATGCGGTTTGCCCGCAGCGGCGCTGAAGCCCTCCAGGCAATGGAGAAAGAGACCTTCGACGCGGTGGTGAGCGACCTGCGGATGCCGGGGATGGACGGCGCCGAGCTGTTGACGAAGGTGATGGACCAGCATCCGCACATGGTGCGCATCGTGCTCTCCGGCGAAATGGACCGGGATTTGACCTTCAAGACGGTGCACTGCGCCCACCAGTACCTGGCCAAGCCCTGCGATGCCGACGTCCTGAAAGCCACCCTGGCGCGGGCCTTTTCGCTGCGGCGGTTGGTCAACGATCGGCGTCTCAAATCCCTGCTGCCGCGCCTGGAATCCCTGCCCAGCCTGCCGACGATGTACACGGAAATCATCGCCGAAATTCAGGCGCCGAACTCCTCGTTCAAGAAAGTGGGGGAACTCATTGCGCGGGACGTCAGCATGACCGCCAAAATCCTGCAACTGGTCAATTCCGCCTTTTTCGGGCTAGCCCGCCGCATCGCCAATCCCCAGGAGGCCGTGTCCCTGATCGGGTACGACACGGTCAAGGCCCTGGTGCTGTCGGCAAAGGTCTTCTCCCAGTTCGAGGTGAAGCAGATTCCCGGACTCTGGCTGGATGCTCTATGGCGGCACAGCATGGAGACGAGCCTTTTCGCCCGCGGCATCGGGACAGCCGAAAAGCTTCCGCGCAAGTCGCTGGACGAAGCCTTCACCGCCGGGATCCTCCACGACCTGGGCAAGCTCATCCTGGCCCAGAACTTCCCCGACGGCTACGCCGAGGTTCTGGACCAGTGCCGGCGTCAGCCGCGACCCCTGTGGGAAGTTGAAACCGAGCGCTTCGGCGCCTCCCACGCCGAACTGGGGGCCTACCTCATGGGGCTGTGGGGCATCGGCGAAGAGGTGGTCGGAGCGATTGCCCATCACCATCAACCGCCGCTGACGGGCGTCCCCGGACGAGTGACCGCCGTGGTGTACGCGGCCAATGCGCTCGAGCACCACCTCTCCGCGGGTCCGGCGGAGGAGCCGGCGGCCGCCATTGCCCCGGAGATTTTAAAACAGCTCAACATCGGCGAGCGCATGCCGGCCTGGGAAGAAACCTGCCGTAAGATGCGCCTTGAGGAGGCCCTGCGTGCATAACCGCGTGCTCTTTGTGGACGACGACCCGAAAATCCTGGCGGCCTTGCGCCGCCAGCTGCGCAAGACCGTCGATCTCGAAACCGTGCCGAGCGGACCCGAGGGCTTGGACGCCATCCGCAACAAGGGGCCCTTCTCGGTGGTTGTTACCGATTACTGCATGCCGGAGATGAACGGCATCGAGTTCCTGAAACGGGTGAGGGAAATTGCACCGGAAAGCGTGCGCATGCTGCTCACCGGCAGCGCGGACCTGAATGCAGCCATTGAAGCGGTGAACCAAGGCAACATTTTCCGGTTTCTGGCCAAGCCGTGTACGACCGAAGCGCTCACGGAGGCGCTGCTGACGGGCATGAAAAAGTACCGGCGCTCGCACAAGGAACGCAAGTTCAACAAGCGCACCCGCCGTTCGCTGGCCCAGGCCATGGACATCCAGCAGAGCCTGATGCCGAGCGCCAGCGCCTCCGTGGACGGCCTGGACATCGCCGGTCGCAGCATTTTCTGCGACCAGACCGGCGGGGACTACTACGATTATTTCGAAAAAGATTGCGCCGGCGGCCACTGCGTCGGCATCGTGGTGGGCGATGTGTCCGACCACGGACTGCCGTCGGCCCTGCTCATGACCACGGCCCGCGCATTTTTTCGTGAGAGCGCCAACCGGGGCGGGAGCGTCTCAAGCATCGTGGGCAGCGTCAACCGCCAGCTATCCCGCGACATTCAATCCTCCGGCCGTTTCATGACGCTTTTCTACGCGGAGATCGACCCCTCGGTGAAAAGCATTCGCTGGGTGCGCGCCGGGCACGATCCGGGTATGCTCTACAATCCTCGCTCGGGCTGCTTCGAGGAGTTGGCCGGACAGGGAGGGCTTCCGCTCGGGGTTTTCGAGGAAGCCGTTTACGAGGAATACCAGCGCGTGCTCACCCCCGGCCAGATCATCGCCATCGGCACGGACGGCATCTGGGAAGCCCGCAACAGCCAGGGGATCATGTTCGGCAAGCAGACGCTGCAGAAGATCGTGCGCGAACACGCCGACCGGACATCCACCGAGATCGTGCAGCAGGTGCTGGAGGCGCTGAAGCAGTTCCTGTTCCCGCTGGACAACCAGGACGACGCCACTCTCGTGGTGATCAAGGTGGAGCGGTGAATGGTCGAACGCAGAACCGATTGCCGGCGCTGCCGGCATTATTTCGTCACTTGGGATGAGGACTTCCCGCATGGCTGCCGCCGGATGGGCTTCAAGAGCCGTCGCTTCCCCGGCGACGAGGTCCGGCATGCCATGAACGGCCGGTCCTGCCGGCTGTTCGAACAGAAGCAGATCCCTGCCGCCAAGTTTCAATAGCCTGTGTATTCAGCCCGTTCCCGTCGTTAGTGCCACTCCATTTCTCATTATAGTAAACAATTATTACTCCGGCCGTTCAATCCGTCGAAAATGGCCGCAATATGTAAGGACTTTTTCGCCTCGTGCAAATCAGAGTATTCCTCTGCCGGAGTAATCCGGGGGAATAATAGAAAAACCCTGTTAGGGGGGGTGGCCTAACAGGGTCAGTCGGAGGTGGGAATGAAGGAAAGGAGGAAACTTCATTCCGGTTTGGAGAATAATTTATGCAATTCAAATGCCATTGATCGTTTTTTTGTTCAATATTGTCACGACTCCCCTCCCATAAATCTATAATTTATAGTTATTAAAGAATGTTATCAATATTTCAAAAAAACCTTGATCGTGCGTTTCAAACAAGACCTCTGCCGTTAAAGGGGATTCCGATCATATTTTTTGTCAAAATTCCGACACTTTTCCGGTCAAGTTTTTCGGGGAGATGCCGATAGTCATGAATGAAGGCAGCACATACCGTTGATATGACGACAACTCCCAAAACACTGAGCGTCTCCGAGGCGGCTGCCATCTGCAACGTCGGCCGCACCACCGTCGGTTACTGGGTGCGATCCAAGAAGCTCTTCGCCCGGCGAATGGGGCGCAGCTTCACCATCCCGGTGGAGGACCTGCTGCATTTCCTGGCGTCCACCGGCCAGCCGATTCCGGCCGAACTGGGCAACGGGAGCGGTGGGGGGCCGATGTTCAAGAGCTTCCGGAACTGCTGGTCCTACTGGCAGGCCGAAGGCAGCCGGCACCAATGCGAACGCTGCGTCGCGTTCAAGCGTCAGGTTCAGGATTGCTTCTGCGTGCGCGACAATGGTTCGAGCGGCTGCCCCGATCCCTGCCGGGAATGCCGGTATTTCCGGGAGATGTTCGCCGCCCGGTTCCGGTTTGTCCACCAGATCGATTCCCCGGCGGCCGTGTTCAAAGGCCTGAGCCTGTGGGGCGGAAATGCCGGCTGGGCGGATATGTGCGGCGTACCGGAAGACGGCCTCATCGGCCTGGGGATCGAAACCATCATCCACCCCGCATCCCTGGCGAAGGTGATATCGGTTTTCAAAAAAGCCGCGCTGGGAGAGAAAACAGGACTGATCCCAGACCCGGTTTTTATCACTGCGCCGCAGCAGAAAAAACAGCGCATCAACGCCTGGGTGCTGCCCTTGCGCGACCCGGAAGGCACGAGTCTCATGCTGGCGGACCCGGCCGAGGCCGAGAGCGTGGCAAGTGAAGCGGCTTCGTGACGATATCCCGGCCCATAACGCATAATCACATCGTAGAAGGAGCACGAGTCTCATGATTCAGGAAAAGGAAAAAATCTGCCAGGCGCTGAATGCCATGGCCGACAAAGAAGGCAAGTACCTAACCTTCTCGCTGGCGAGCGAGGAATACGGGATCGGAATTCTTAAGATCAAGGAAATTATCGGGATGATGCCCATTACGTCCGTGCCTCAGACCCCGGAGTTCATCAAGGGCGTCGTCAACCTGCGCGGCAAGGTCATCCCGGTCATGGACCTGCGCCTGCGGTTCGGCATGCCGGCCATCGACTACAGCGAGCGGACCTGCATTATCGTCGTCGAAATCGACGGGCAGGCGGGTACGGTGCAGGTCGGGGTCGTGGTGGATGCGGTCTCCGAAGTGCTCAACATCAAAGCCGAGGACATCGAGGCCACCCCGTCCTTCGGCACCCGGCTCAACACGGATTTCATCCTGGGCATGGCGAAGATGAACGGCGGCATAAAAATCCTGCTCGATATCAACCGCGTGTTGAGCAGCGAGGAAACGGCGCTGCTTGCCGAGGCCGCATAGCCGGCGGTCGAGGAGAGACGATGCTTTTCAACTTCAGGAAAAGAGAGCCCGAGGGGCAGGAACCCGTGAATTGGCCGGCCGAGTTCGAGCGCAGCGAGGAGCGCCGCGAATTCTTCCTGCTGGCCTCCCGGGCGCTGCTGCAGTGCATTCGGGAGTTCGCGCTCGACATCCAGGAGCTGGACAGCGCCGGTTTCAAAACCGGGCTGGCCGATTTTTCCGAGACCCTGGGGTCGGAGGAGAAGACCCGGCGCCTCAAGGCCCACTTCGACAACCGGAAGGCCGGCATCGGAGCGTTTGCCAAGCGCCAGAAAGACTATCTGCGCGACCGCGAAACGGAATTCAAGGGCATCATCGACATTCTCAGCAAGGCGATGGTGACCTTGGATTCAGAAAACCGCGCCTACAACCGCAGCATCCTCGAACAGAGCCGGCGCCTGGAGGAGATCACCCTGCTGGACGACATCAAGCGGGTCAAGCAATCCCTGCTGCAGGAAGTCGAACAGCTGCGCGAAGCGGTGCGCGACAAGGAGGCCCGCGACGGGGCCAAGATCGAGAAACTGTCTCGGCAGGTGACGGTGCTGAACAGCGAGCTGCAGAGCGCGCGCAGCGAATCGGAGCGCGACGGGCTCACCGGCATTCTGAACCGGCGCGCCTTCGACCGCTACTTGACCGATCTCATCGCCCGCAACACGGTCACACCGCAGGAGGTTGCGCTGCTGATGGTCGACATCGACGATTTCAAGCGCATTAACGACAGCTGCGGCCATCTGATGGGGGACAGCGTGCTGGTGGCCGTGGTGGGCAAGTGCCGCCAGTCGGTGCGCGGCGAAGACGTGTTGGCGCGATATGGCGGTGAGGAATTCGCCATCATCCTGCCGGGGGCCTCGTTGCGCAACGCCGTGAAAAAGGGCCGGCAGATTTGCGAGGCCATCGCCTCGACGCGCTACGTGCTGGAGGGCATGCCGTCCAGGGAGGCGCTCTGCCTGACGGTCAGCATCGGCGTAAGCTGCTGCCGTGCGGGCGACACCGTCGCCTCTTTGGTCGACCGGGCCGACAAGGCCCTTTACCTCGCCAAGGAATCCGGGAAGAATCGTGCGGTATCTGAGAAGGACCCAACATGAAACGGGCTCGGCGGCCGCCGAGCCCGTTTCATGTTGGGGTGGGCAATTCTTGCCTGGTGGGCCGGCCGTAGGCTCAACCGACGTTCATTTCGCCGTTTGAAATCATTGGAATTACAGGCCTCCTTCGTGGTTGAACTTTTTGCATGGAAATTGCTTGTAACTGTTGAGCGGTCTGGTGCGCCGCGGCGGTATTCATGTTTGTGTTAAACGAAAGGAAGCGGGTCGGATGAAAATTCAAGGCAATAGTGACATGCTGGGGCGGGTGCGGGTCGAACCGCCGACGTCGGCGCCGGCCGTTGCCCCGAGCGGGTTCGGGGAAATCCTGAAAAACAGCCTGAACCAGGCTTCCGGGCCGGCCGCTGCCTCAGCTCCCGGCGGAGCCCTCCGCGTGCAGTTCAAATCCGTGGAGCCGGCGCCGACCGATTCCGTGGCAGCGCGGGTGGAGGGCTTCCTGGAACTCATGGACGAGTACCGCAGCAAACTGGCGGATCCCCGGGTCAGCCTGAAAGGGTTGGACCCGCTGGTACGCTCGCTCGAGCAGGGGCGGGATGCGCTCACTCCCCTGGCAGGTTCCTTGCCGGAGGGCGACGGCCTCAAAGACATCCTGAACCGGACCCTGGTCACGACCGAAGCTGAAATCATGCGGTTCCGACGAGGGGACTACCTGCCGGCCTGAAAGCGGTGCCATGGGGATGCAGGCGACCACCTCCAAACCTGCGCTGGGCAGGGTTCGGGCTCACATCCTGCGCATGTCCGGGCTTTCCACGACGGCGATGAAGGTGCTGCGAACCTGCAACGAGCCCAACACCTGTGCGAACGATCTCAACCGAGTCATTTCTCTCGACCCCGTGCTGACGGGCCGGGTCCTGCAGTTGATCAACTCCGCTTATTATGCTCTTCCAAGCAAGGTGAACTCTCTCACTCGGGCGATCATCCTGCTCGGTATCAACACCGTGAAGAATGTCGTGTTGAGTTTTGCCATATTTGAAACGTTTTCAAAACGCGATACTTTCCGGGTGTTCACTGCGGATGAATTCTGGGCGCACTCCCTGAGCACGGCGGCAGCCGCCAAGCTCCTGGCTTCCAGCGCAGGAGTGCCGCTCTCGGAACGGGAAGATTTTTTTGTGGCCGGGTTGATGCACGACATCGGCAAAATCCCGCTCAACCACCTGTTTCCCGACGCTTACCGGGAAGCCGCTCAGTCGGCCCGAGGATCGGGGCAGGGGATGCGTTCGGCGGAAGAGGCCTCGATCGGCACGGACCACTGCCGCGTGGGGCTGATGATCGCCCGCAAATGGCAGCTGAGCGAGGCGCTCACCGGAGCCCTCGCTCATCACCATTCAGCCGGCGATGCGGAGCCGGGGGGCCGGCTGGGCCTTGCGGATGCGGTGGCCCTCGCCGACCTCCTGGCTCACGATATGGGCGCGACGACCCCCGGCGGTTTGAGCCTCGATGAGCAGGGGAGGGATCGGCTGAACGCCCGCTGGCCTTTCACGGCCGATGCCCTGGCGGAGCTCACCGCCGCTGTGACGGTAGAGGTCGAGAAAGCGAAGGTGTTCCTTGACATCGCCTCCCTGCGCTGACGCCGTCACCGTCACCTTCTGGGGTGTGCGCGGCTCGATTCCCACTCCCGGCTGCGCCACCACCCGCTACGGCGGCAACACGCTGTGCGTGGAGGTCGGATTTCCGGACTGCGGCCGCACGCTCATCATCGATGCCGGCTCGGGCATCCGTCGGCTGGGAGACGACCTTCTCGGGCGCCCCGGCCGGGAGGGCGGCGTGGCGGTGGACCTGCTGCTGAGCCACACGCATCTTGACCACATCCTGGGGCTGCCTTTCTTCCAGCCCCTTTACCGTCGCGACACGCGCGTCACCATTTACGGCCCGGCCATCTCGCCCGAAGACCGCTTGGAGCAGGTGATCGGCGGGCAGATGTCCTACCGCTATTTCCCGGTCCGGCAGGTCGAGCTCGCCGCCGAGATCCGCTACGTCGACCTGCGCGAGGGTGCTTACGACCTCGGCGACGGCATCCGGCTGTCGGCCACCTATCTCAATCATCCGCTCCTGTGCATGGGCTACCGCATCGAATACCGCGGCCGTGCGCTGTGCACGGCCTTCGACACCGAGCCGTTCCGCAATGTCTTTATCACGGATCCCGCCGACCCGCGCTACGACGAGATGATGGCCCAGGAGGGAGAGCAGGCGGCGCAGGCGGCCGCCCTGCGGATGAATGCCTTTGCCCGGGGGGCGGATCTCTTGATCCATGACGGCCAGTTCATG
>Ga0210104_1000057_pt1 | contig 15792 bp, 13 predicted proteins | sample RushSE_TuleA_D2_FD_185567 | JGI IMG/M metagenome (GOLD analysis project Ga0210104, IMG submission 185567) | Wetland microbial communities from San Francisco Bay, California, USA, that impact long-term carbon sequestration - RushSE_TuleA_D2 (SPAdes) | ecosystem: Environmental > Aquatic > Marine >...
CATTAAAAGAGAAGAATTATATTGTTCAAAAGAAAGTGCCGCTTGACTTATGGTCCGAAGTGATACCGGTTCTGAGAGATGGACAAGTAATGTTAGAGCGATGTCAGACAGACTTTCGTTGCCTTTTTGGAGATAAGGGACTGTTTGGATTTTTAGGCCGCTACGGCGGCGTTCCGACAAATGTCGGCAGTGGTGGCGGTGTGCAACCGCTGGCTGTTTTGGGATCGGACATAACAATTTCAGAAGCGGTAGATCGGATGAATGATGCTATCTTAAACATGGAATACAAACTTGTTTACGAAGTTGAACAGTTACAGAAAAAAATGTCTCTGGAACATGAATTCACTTATTTGCTGGGTCCTATTAATATTGCTTTAAGACCGCGAGTGATCACCGCTGATCAGATAAAAGCCTTGGAAGATTATTGCACAAAATTATGGTCGGATTGTTTGACATTGGAAAAGATGTGGCTGTCCGGCGAACTGGATGACATCGTTAAGATCGAGGAAGAAGAGCTTGAAATTGCACGGATGCAGCCGTGGGGTGGAAGTCCGGCGCTCATTGCATCAGACGGGCTATTCAGCTTCGGTGCTCATCCAAATACTTCATGAAGAGATCATCGTGGATATAAAGATTGATCCTGATTGGTGGAAAACATTATTCGATGAGGTTTATCTTCTCACTGACGCACGATCAGTATGTGATGATGATATTACCCAGCTTGAAGTCAATGTGATCAGCGAACTTATTCCCATACAATTCGAAAACAGAATTCTGGATCTATGCGGTGGACAAGGACGTCACAGTCTTGAATTGTGTGCTCGGGGTTTTACTTCATGCACTCTGCTTGATTATTCACATTGTTTGATCGATCGGGCCAGGGGGAAAGCCAATGAATGTAATTACTCGATGAATTTCGTACAGGGAGATGCCCGAGATGCCGGATTTCTAGATGAGAGTTTTGATCACATTATTATCATGGGAAATTCTCTAGGGTATATTCAAGAATATGACGGCGACAGACAAATTGTAGCGGAAGCATACCGTCTGCTCCGCACCGGTGGATGGTTTTTGGTAGATGTGACCGATGGAGATGCCATCAAACGCTCTTTCAACCCATATGCCTGGCACGAGATCGGCGATAATATGGTTGTTTGTCGCCAGCGAAAGCTCAAGAAAAATGCGATCCATGCCAGAGAGATGATTCTAAGTAAAGAAAATGGGCTTATCCGCGATCAAAATTATGCTGTTCGGCTTTATGGGCCACAAACCCTTACAGTACTTCTTGAAGAATCTGGATTCAAGAAGGTCAAGGTTCGTAGCGGTTTTTCACCGCATAAAAGCAGAGAGGATTACGGGTTCATGAATAATCGGATGTTGGCGACCGCTCAAAAACTCTAACCTTAAATGCTGGTTTTGTTAAGTGATGAGGATAAAAGAAGGGCTCATGAGGAGAGAAACATGAAAAAAGAGACGACCTTAAAACCTGCTTGGTTAATCCTGGTTTCGGTTTTATTGGTTTTTTTTGGGGGATGTTCTACGGCATATTATGGGGCAATGGAAAAGGTGGGGATTCATAAACGCGATATTCTGGTTGATCGGGTGGAGGGTGCCCGCGACGCACAATCTGAAGCACAGGAACAGTTTAAGTCTGCGCTGGAACAGTTTGGCGCGGTTGTTCAAATTGAAAATACCGATCTGAAGCGGGCATATGACAAGTTAAATGCAGAATATGAAGATAGCGAGAAGGCTGCAAAAAAGGTCTCCGAGCGGATCGATAAGGTGGAATCTGTTGCCGATGACCTGTTTAAGGAATGGGAAGATGAATTGAATCTCTATAAGAGCGCCGATCTTCGCAGGTCAAGCCAGCGGAAATTGCAGAACACCAAATCCCGTTATCGTGAGATGCTCGCCAGCATGCATCGGGCTGAAAAAAGCATGACACCGGTTTTGCGGACTTTTCGAGACAATGTCCTGTTTCTCAAGCACAACCTCAATGCCCAGGCGATCGGTTCTTTGCGGTCTGAATTTTCCACATTGAAAGGAGAGATTGACGGTTTGATTAAAAACATGAATGAAGCCATTCAGACTTCAAATAAATTTATTGCCGATATCAAACAATAATTCCCATTTTATTCTATTATTAAAACTTTATTTAGCTCCAGTCAGGGCTCAGTCCCCCTCCCGCATTCTTTCTAAAAGGCATCCAGGCCAGCCCGAAAATTTCTAAAGTAATATCCGTACTCCTGGGCTTTATGCTGATTTCCTCAAGTTCTTCGGCTTCAGCATCCATGGAGAATTCTATGGCATCAATGTCCTCTTGCAGGCGCTCGTCAAGCTCGGATAATTGCAGGCGGACCGCCTCAGCCCTCTCATTTGCCCTGGCCACATCCATTTTTTCTTTTTGAACACGGCTGGCGGATCTCATGGCGGTTCCAACCCGTTGTGCCGATGTGGCACTCACTGCTTTGCGACCTAAAAAAGCACCGAGGATCGCGGTACCAAATGATATCGCGGTCTGCATTTTACTGGCTTTGGCCTGTTCGTCTTCTCTGGATATAGCCTGTTCGGCGCGCATGAGACGATCTTTCAGGGTGGTGAATTGTTTATCGTATTTTTTGCGAAGCTTCTCAACTTCCAGGTCTCGCTTTTCACGCATGATCTGTGCCAACCGCAGGCGGAACTCGCCTTCGGATTCACCCAATCGACTGGCCATGCCCAAACTTTTTGAACGCCAAAGCACCAGGGGCCGTTTCTGACAAACCCAGCGTAAAAGATCCTTGTTCCATTTGCGGTAGTTGGATACATTTTGTGCGGCTTTCGGCAGATCGGCATATTCCCCGCCCGTTATCGGCGATGCCTCAACGGCTATCGGGTCAAACTCAATGGCGCCGTCCCAATCCAGAGCAACAGGGCCATCCTCAAACCGGGCTGCAAGTGCCAGTGTCTCGGTGGTATCTATTTTAAACTTGACGTCGGAATAGTGAACGTCCATGCAGCCGACCACAGCAGGATAATACACCACGCCATGGCCGGCGCCGGATGCGGCCAGATAAAACGTATCGATCCCCGGAGGTATCACCGGTGGTCCTTCTACCGCCTGGACCGCCAGGGAAGGTTTTAAAAGATCCCCAGCTGGAGGGGAGATAGATACGTTGGCACCGGTAGTTATCAGGCTTTTTCTGTGAGCCATAAGGTCCTTGATTTGTTCCCTGGTCATGGGTCCTCGCAAATAGGACAGAACCCAGCGAGTTTTGAAAATCACAGGTTCATTCTCGTGCACGTTGTGCAACAGAAATACCTGCTTCCCCAGGCCGGCCAGAACCTCTTCCATTCGGCCGCGATCGAATCCGCTGCCCGCGGCAGCGCCTTCGAGGCCTGCCAGAACGCGTCCCTTGTCACGTTCGGTCTGGAGACGGCCAATGAACCATGTACCGGTGTTGGAAAGCCCTTTGTAGTCCAGATCAACCGGATTTTGAGTGGACAGTACAACGCCAAGGCCGAATGCCCGGGCCTGTTTCAACAGCGTCAACAGCGGCGTCTTGGACGGCGGATTGCCCACCGGAGGAAAATAACCAAAGATCTCATCCATGTACAAAATGGCACGCAAACTGGACGTACCGGGCTGTGTACGCATCCATCCTAAAATTTCGTTGAGCAGCATGGTAACAAAAAACATTCGTTCGGGATCGGAAAGATGACTGATGGTGAAAATAGACGCACGGGGTTTGCCTTGCGCGGTATACAGCATCTGTCCGATATTGAGTGGATCGCCTTCCAGCCAGGATTCAAAACCCGGGGATGCGAGAAGGTTGTTCATCCGCATGGCCAGGGCAAAACGTTCCTTGGCAGGATAGAACGACTCCAGATCCATCACCCCGATACGTTCAAAGGGCGGCGCTTGGATGGCGTGGATCAGTCCGGCCAGGTCGAGGCTTTTCGCTGATGACCAAACCGTTTCAAAAATGTTGGATAGCAGTATGTGTTCCCGGCTGATAATGGGATCGGCTTCAATGCCCAAAAGCGCCAGAAGGCCTGTGGCCGTCGTTTGTATCCGTTCACGAAATAGGTCGGTGTCGCCCAGGGTTTCATGGGCAGGTGGCGAAAAGGATCTAAGAACGCTCACTGGAAGCCCTGCATGGCTTCCCGGTGTGTAAACGGCAAAATCGGCTCCATCTTTCAGACGGGCGATGCGATCGGGTTCTTGACCCCAGTCGGCGAGGCCTTCCCGCCAGGTTTCAGCCTGCTTTGCGGCGAACTGATCTATGGTAAGGCCCTTGTTCAGGGCATCCTGGATGTTCACCCATGGTCGGAAATCTTCAGGACGAAGATCCGGAAAGTTCAGCAGCAGGTTCGGCAAATCTCCCTTGGGGTCAATGGCGATAATGGGAATATTGTCGATCAAGGCTTCTTCCAATATACCGATCCCCAATCCGGTTTTTCCGCTGCCGGTCATTCCGATGATGACCGCATGAGTCGTAAGGTCTTTGGAGTCATAAAGAATCAGATCTTCTTTCAGCGTTCGGGAAGCCAGATCATATTCCTTGCCGAGATAAAATGCGCCGAGCTTCTCGTAGTTATGTTTCATTGGTCACCTTCCCCGAAAAGAATGTTCGTTGTTGCCGATTAAAATGCGCTTTTGATGTGAACGTGTAAAAAAATTATAGAGAAGCAAGATTTATGTGTCAATATCGAACCTATCGGGGCCGACCATTTATTTTTATTGCCAACCAATAAAATTTATTTATATGATCTTATGAACAAAACAATTATTCTTTGGGTTTAAGCTCGAGTAACATTTTGATTTTTTCCGGAGACGAAAAGGAGAACAGCGAATATGAGCAAAACCATGCAACTGACAGTCCGTGTTCGTCCTTACTATAAAAAGGGCATGAAGTCGGAATATCCCAAAATTTCCAAGGGTCTGAGTTATATTCATGAGGCATGGATAGAAGAGGGGCCCTCTTTATTTGACATCGTTGGAAAACTGGACAAGCTCCTGTATGAATTGGACGGAGACCCGCCTTTTAGAAAAATTTTACTTAAGCACAAAGATCAGCTCCACAATCTTTACAAGGAAGTTGAAGAACATATTGCGGATTGGGACTTGGCCAAAGCCGATAAGACGCTGTATCGGATGGAGGACATCTTTGATGAAATCGAATGGGAATTAGGGTAAGCGAATCAAATCATTGTCTGCATCCATCCAGACTGGAAAGTCTTTTCTGGATGTGTTAAGAACATCATAAGATAGCTCTGCCGTATATATGCATACTTGGTTGCTCTTTTGAAAAATGACGGTTCCCCATGGATCGATGACGGAGGAATCTCCGCTGTAGGACAGGCCGTTTCCGTCTGTCCCGACTCGGTTGACGCCGATCACGTAACACTGGTTTTCAACGGCTCTGGCCTGCAAGAGCAGTTTCCAGTGGTTTGAGCGTTTTTCGGGCCAGTTGGCGATGACAATCAATATATCATACGTATTTCCAATATTTCGGGTCCAGGCCGGAAACCGCAGATCATAGCAAACAAACGGCCTGATCCTCCAGCCGTTCAGTTCCACCGTTATGTTCTTACTTCCCGCACTGTAAACTTTTTCTTCGTTTGCCATCCGGAAGAGATGCCGCTTGTCGTAAGTCAAAATTCCACCGTCAGGTTTTGCCCAGACCAACCGATTGTAATATTTCCCGCCTTCATTGATGATGATACTTCCGACGATGTCGGCACCGATGCCGCTCGATTTTTTTTGAATCCATTGAACTGCGGAACCGTCCATGCCCTGGGCCAAATCAACGGCATTCATACTAAAGCCGGTCAGGAACATCTCCGGCAATACGACGAGATGGGTTTCTGTCTCAATAGAAGCTATTTTGGCATCAAATTCCGCCAGATTCGAATCAATATCTTCCCAGGCCAGTTCGCTTTGAATCAGTGTTACTTTTAAATTTTGCATAATCTCTCCGCAGCCTTTTCAAGGGTCTCATCTTTTTTTGCAAAACAGAATCGAAGCACTTTGTGATCGACCTGATTGTGGTAAAAGACCGAAGGCGGAATGGACGCCACACCGTGTTCTATGGTTAGCTTTTTTGAAAATTCGACATCGGATTCATCGGAAATTGCCGAATAATCCAGCATCTGAAAGTAAGTGCCGTAACAGGGCAAGGCTTTAAACCGTGAATTTTTAATCAGCGATAAAAATCCATCTCTTTTTTGCTGATAAAAAGCCGAAAGGCTCAAATAAACATCTTTGTTTTTCATGAATTGCGCATAAGCATATTGAATCGGCGTGTTGGATGCAAAGGTTAAAAACTGGTGCACCCTTTGAAATTCTTTGGACAGCGGTGCCGGTGCCAGGCAGTATCCGATCTTCCAGCCGGTGGTGTGATAGGTTTTGCCGAAGGAACTGATGACAAAGCTCCTTTGGTAAAGCTCGGGATCTCGGGAAACGCTTTCATGTCTTATGCCGTCAAAGATAATATGCTCGTAAACCTCGTCGCTTAAAATGAGAACGTTCGTATCCCGTAAAATGGTTTTAAGTTCGGTTATGTCTTCATCCGTAAATACGGCACCTGTGGGATTATGGGGTGAATTCAAGATGATGAGCCGGGTTTTTGAAGACAGGGCATTTTTGACATCATCCCAGTCGATTCGGTAATCCGGAAACTTGTACTCGACATATACGGGGATACCGCCGTTGAGTTTGATGACCGGCACATATGAATCAAAGGCCGGTTCGAGAACGATGACTTCGTCCCCTTGTTGAACAACGGCGCTGATGGCGGCGAACAATGCCTCTGTAGCACCGGACGTCACGGTAATTTCAGATTCAGGATCATACTCCGCGTGGTACAGTTCCAAAACTTTTTCTGCAATCCGTTCCCGCAAGGCCTGAACGCCCTGCATAGGCGCATACTGGTTGTGTCCGGTGCGCATATAATGATCGACCAGCACCAAGAGATCCGGATGAACATCGAAATCCGGAAAGCCCTGGGAGAGATTGATGGCATGATGGTCGTTCGCCAGCTTCGACATGATCGTGAAGATGGTGACACCAACATCCGGCAGCTTTGATTGTATTTGCATGGCATGTCTTTCTGAAACTGTTATTCGAATTTTATAAAACGTTTTAAGCCGGATATCAAGGCCGAACATTTTACCCCTGTCAAATGAGATCCCATCATTATCGTATGAGTGAGATTCCCTCATAGGAACTTTCCCCAGAACAAATGAAGCCGTTCCCCTATGGACATGATAATATAATCAATAATATAAAAGAAATAAATTAATTTGAGTACACAAAACATCTGTTGTGTTTGAGACGGCGTTTTAAAGGGAAGGCTTTGGTTTTTACCTTCAATATAAAAGCTGTATTATCAAGTTGTTATCGGGATAGTCCGGAAACATAAAGCGGCGAAAAGGGGTGATATGATGGACATCGGCTCAAAAAATAATTTGCCGGATATAACACACCTCATTCGAAGCATTCAGCGCATCGAAGGAAATCCGGAATGTTTTGGAAAGGCAGACGGAGGCTGTGACCGGACGGATTGCTTCTGGCATGAATATTGTTTGAAGGTGTCGCAAAAAGGATAAAACGGCACTGGCGGAATCAATGAGTGGCGAGTGTTGATGCTGTCAAAAAAAAATATTTTACACACTGCAAATATTTCCGACAGGTCATTCATTCGAAATGGATTCATGGGGATTTCATTAATATTATATTTAAGTGTTAATTCAGCATATTATGATAGATTCGCAGTTCATTATTTTTGGCATAACTAATGCATTTAACTTTAAGTTAGATAATTTATTTTTGGCAATGGGGTCTGTTTTAAAAACTCAAATCATTCTTTCAACAAGGAGGCATCAAAATGTCTACTTTAGAGAAACTAAGCGAATATGTTGAACACGGAAAGGGGAAAGAGGCCAGGGCATTAACCCAAAAGCTTTTGGGGGACAACATCAGCGCCAACAAAATTGTTCAAGAAGGTATTATTAAAGGGCTGGATGCTATCGGAGAAAAATTTGCGGCGTTTGAGGCGTTTGTTCCCGAATTGATGGTTGCGGCGATGGCCGCCACGGAAGCACTTGAAGTATTGCGTCCCAAAATGACCCATGGAACCCTGCATAAAACCCTCGGCACCGTGGTCATCGGTACGGTGGAAGGGGATGTTCACGACGTGGGGAAAAATATTGTCGCCATGATGCTGGAGGGGGGCGGATTTAATGTCGTTGATCTCGGTGTAGACGTTCCTCTGGCCAAATTTCTGAAAGAAGTGAAGTACCACGAAGCCCAAATCCTTGCCTTATCCGCTCTTTACACCCCGACGCGTTTGGCAATGAGAGATATTATCGAAGCGCTTAAAAAGGAGGGGCTCCGCGATAAAATCAGTGTCATGATCGGCGGTGCACCCATTGATCAGGATTTTTGCAATCTGATCGGTGCCGACGGGTATGCGCCGGACGCTCCGCAAGCGGTTAAGCTGGCCAGAAGCTTGCTGGCCTGATTTTTAGAAGGAAGGAATTAAAAACGGCTAAACGCAAAGGAGAACAAACATGAAAGATGACCCAATCTATAAAGATAGAAGGTATCGAATCAATGAGCTTCGAGAAAAAAATGAAAAAATGACCTCCCGCGAACGCACGCTGAAGGCGATCAATTTTGAGGAACCCGATCGCATTCCCATCGACAACTGGATGGTGCCGGAAATCAAAAAACGCTGTATGGCATATTGGGGATGCGAGAACGAGGAGGAACTGCTGGCCTTTCTCGGCGTGGATGTCAGGGACAATTACGGCCCGAGCTATGTGGGACAGGAATTCAAAAAGTTTGATGACGGCACCGTCGCCGATCTCTGGGGAGTGAGAAGAAAAATCGTCACCTACGGGAAGGGAACCCCTCATGAAGGAACATTTAAAGAGGTGGCGTGGTCTCCCCTGGAGCATATGACCAGTGTGGAAGAAATCAATGCCTATAAGGCATGGCCGACACCTGATTGGTGGGATTATTCAAAGGTGAAAGCGGAGTGTGCCTACTGGCATCCGGAATATTTTGTTCTCAATAAGGGCGATCGTTTGGATCGAACCGCCCAGCTAAAACCCATGATGTATCTTAGGGGCATTCAGCAGACCTTCATTGACCTGGCCGTGAATCCCGACATTGTCGAGTGTATCCGGGATCACGTCGTCAACTATTTTCTCGAATACAATCCCAAAGTCTTCGGGGCCGGCGGCGACGAGATTGACATGTTCATGATGGGCGATGACATGGGCGGCCAGCGGGGTCCGTTGATCAGTGTGGATATGTGGCGGAAGTATTTCAGGGATGCATTCAAAAAATACTGCGATATCGCGCATAGATACGGCCTCAAAGTCATGTATCACACCTGCGGGGATGTGTATCAACTCATACCGGATTTCATTGAGAACGGCTTGGACTGCCTGCAGTCGCTGCAACCCCAGGCCACAAATATGGATATTAAACGGTTGAAGCAGGAGTTCGGCAAGGACCTTTCCTTTCAGGGCGGCATGGACATTCAACAGGTGCTGCCCCTTGGCACGCCGGAAGATGTCAAAAAGATGGTTCAATACGCTGCGGAAAACGCCAAGCGTGGGGGCGGATATATTTTCGGAACGTCCCACAACATCCAGGCGGATACGGCCATGGAGAATGTGGTTGCCTTGTTTGAAGCCTATCATGAGTATGGTGTGTATTGATGATGGATAACGCTACCGAATAGGGAGTTCATATGGAAATCATCGGAGAAAAAATCAATACAACCCTGAAGGCCGTGGGAAAGGCGGTTCGAGAACGGGATGCCGCTTTCATCCAGGACCTGGCGCAAAGACAGGCCCAGGCCGGTGCCGCATACCTGGACGTCAATTCGGGTCTGGCGCTGTATCCTGAAGAAGAGGCGCAAGATTTTGCCTGGCTGGTTCCGGTCATCCAGGAAGCGGCTGATCTTCCTGTGTGCATCGATTCCGCCCGTCCCCAAGCCATCGAGGCGGCCCTGAAGCTCCACAAGGGGCAGGCCATGATCAATTCGGTCAATGGAGACCGATCCAATATGGAATCCGTTTTTCCCCTGGTCAAAAAATACGGATGCAAAGTCATTGCTCTGACATCGAGCAAAGAAAAAGGGATTCCGAATATCAGTTCCGAACGGCTCAAGATCGCGGAAAACATTGCTGATGAAGCTGTCAAATACGGTATCTCGATGGAAAATATCTATTTTGATTCCCTTGTCCTTCCCATTTCCACCGATCAGAAAAGCGCCTTGGTGTTTCTGGAAACCGTGAAGGAAATCAAAAGGAGCATAGGAGCAAAAACCATTTCCGGGTTGAGCAACATATCCTATGGACTGCCCCGCCGCAGGTTGATCAATCAGGCTTTTCTCGTACTGGCTTCGGGATGTGGAATGGATGCCGCAATTTTGGACCCCACGGACAAAGCGATGATGGGAATGGTTCAGACCGTTGAAACCCTGATGGGTAAGGATCCTTACTGTATGCAATATTTGAAGGCCTTTAGAGGAGGGGCCTTGGATTTTTAAACCAAAAAACGCAAATCAAAAAGGAGAAACCAATACGGATTACGTCGTTACTTACTCATATGGCAAGTATGAAAAAGGAGGTGTTCCAATGAAAAAAAACATTTTTCTGATGGTGTGTGTAAGTCTGGTAGGTGTGTTTTTATTCGGCTGCGGCCCTCAGAAGCAACTACCGGAAAAACTTGAAATTCCCCTTGTACCTGCCAAAGGTTACACAGGGGACGCAAAAGGAATGGTGGTGATCAATACCAAAACAGGAACCGACATCAGCATCACGATCAATGGTCTTGATCCAAAGGGCCTGTATACGGCATTTTTCATCAACGTGAAGAGCCAAATGTTTGAGGGGATTGATAAGAAGCCTTATGTTTTAAATGTGAGTCCCAACGGGGAGGTGAACCTTAAGACAACGATGGAGAAGAACATTTATTTGAAATTCGTCAGGGTGGGGATATTTTTAAATCCTGGCGACAAAGCCATTCAAAATCCATTGGGTGTTAAAGCTGCTTTGGGCGAGTTGATAAAGACGGAAACGCCCACACTGATCCTGGAAGGAAAGCTCAGGTAATGCGGATTTAAGGCCTCCTGAATAAGGAGATGCGAAAGGGGGTGTCGTTATGACGACTCAAACAACCTATGATTTATCGAAGATGAAGGATGCGGACATTCATTCCGCTTGGAAAAGCTGGCAGATAAGGATTTTTATCACCATTTGGCTCACCTATGGTTCTTTTTATCTGTGTCGCGCCAACATGTCGTTTGCGCTGCCCGGCCTTTCAGCGGAATTCGGATATTCCAAAACCATGCTCGGCCTTTTGGGGACGGCGCTGTTTATCATGTATTCCATCGGACAGTTCGTGAACGGACAGTTGGGAGATAAGTACGGCGCCAGAAAGCTTGTGTTTGTAGGCATGGTCTGTTCGGCGCTGCTGAATATCGCATTCAGTTTTACCACCGCTTTTACGTTTATGCTCATCGTATGGGGCTTGAACGGCTATTTTCAATCCATGGGTTGGGCGCCTCAGGTCAAGACCATGGCCAACTGGTTTACCGTTAAACAGCGGGGCAAATGGATGGGTCTCATGGGATCCTGCTACCAGATCGGGAACGCCTATTCATGGCTGCTGGCGGCTTATATAGCGGCAAAATATGGGTGGCGGACCATCTTTTGGGTACCTGCCATCATTTTCCTGGTGTCTTCCATTCACTTTGTCATCCGTCTTCGGAATGCGCCCGAGGAGGTCGGCCTTCCACCCATTGAACATCTAAGAAAGATATTGGAACCGGGTGAGGGTGCGGTTAAGCTCGCTGCCGCGCCGGCCGCAGCCAAAGATGAGCACATGGGATTTGCCTATACCATCAAGATATGCCTCACCAATCCCCGCATTTGGGGAGTGGCCATTGCGTTCTTTTGCCTGGACATCATTCGGTATGGATTCTTCTACTGGGCGCCGGTGTTCTTGATCGAGGCCCAAGGTGCGGAGATCACCTCGGCAGGACTCAAGGTGGCTGTTCTGCCGTTGGCCGGGTCTGCGGGTGCCATTGTGACCGGCTGGGCGACGGGCAAATTTTTCCAGAATCGTCGTGCTCCGGTCATCTGTATCTGTCTTTTTGGTCTGGCCATCTTCTCCTATCTTTTCTACACAGCACCCCCGGGTGCCTGGATTTGGAGCCTGATCTGTCTGGCCGTGGTCGGTTTCTGCACCTATGGTCCCCATGTACTGATGGTGGGACATGCTGCTCAGGATTTTGCAGGAAGAAAGGCGGCTGCCTCGGCCGCAGGGTTTATTGACGGCTTCGGCTATATTGGTGCCGCGATGACCGGTGTTTTCACCGGTTGGTTGGTGGATCGTTTTGGCTGGTATGCCGGGTTCTACTACTGGATCATCGCCGCTGTGGTGGCTGCTTGCATTATGCTTGCGCTCTGGAAGGTCCCTGTGGAGGAGGTCGAGTACGAATAGGAACAAAAGTGCCTTATAGGCCAAATAAGTGTTATTGAAGGGCGGAATTGAAGCTCTCTTCGGCAAGCTGTGGGTTATCGGCTCGCTGCCGCAGTTCAATTCCGCCCTTTTTCTTGAAACTTTTGGAATTATAGATGTATAGTGATTGTAACATTGAGATTTCGTTTGTTTCGTGGATCAATTTTGGAGGAACCATCCGGGTAGGATATCGGTATTTCAAATGGGTTGTCAATCGAAATATGCGGTGAAGCAATGAAGGTTATTTTTAAACCCCTTAAACAGGAAGTGGAGGTAGAACCCGGTACTTTTTTGTTGGACGCTGCGCAAAAAGCCGGTGTGAGCATAGCGTCGGACTGCGGCGGCATGGGAAAATGCGGTAAATGCAAGGTGGCCGTGCAAAAGGGAGTTTCACCGCTTTCCCCCCTGGAACGGGAATATCTCACGCCGGAAGAAATCCGACAAAACATTCGTCTGGCATGCCAGGCTGCTGTTAAGGCACCGACAGTGGTTTCGCTGTTGGCGCTGCCTTCCGGAAAGGAACACATTCTAGAAGAGGGGGTTCATCGATCTGTTTCATTTCAGCCGTTTATAAAAAAATATTTTCTCGATATTCGCTCAAATGACTTAAAAAAGGAAAAACCTCTGGATGAGATTGTCGAAAATTTTCTCTTTCAGCAAGATATAAAACATCCAGTGATGGCGTTTTCCTGTCTGAAAACCTTACCATCTTTAATCGGCAAAGATTCCAAAGGCGTCACTGCATTAGTCAAAAATCGCGAGGTCCTGGGATTTGAGGCCGGGGATACCTCCCGGCAGATTTTCGGTTTGGCGGTTGACATCGGTACCACCACGGTTGTCGGGTATCTGTTTGATCTCTGTCAGGGGACATTAGTGGGGGTTGACTCCGCGCTTAACCGTCAATCTGTCCTTGGCAGTGACGTGGTGTCGAGAATCGAATATGCCTTGAACACACCGGACGGTTTGAACCGGCTGCAAAACATGGTGGCGGACACCATCAATCATATTATAGAAAATTTATGTTCTGCCGGCGGCATTTCGAGTGGGGACATCTATGGCATTGTGACGGTGGGGAATACTTCCATGCATCATCTTTTTCTGGGAATATCTCCGCAGTTGCTCGCCAGGTCGCCTTATAATCCGACTACCGGCCGTGTCCTCTGGGTTCGGGCGAACGTTTTGGGATTAAAGGTAAGCCCTATGGCAAAAGTCATATGCCTTCCCCTTGTTTCGGGCTTTATCGGCTCCGATACGGTGGGTGTGGTTCTGGCCACCGGTCTTCACAGAAGCAGAATTCCCAAAATGGCCATTGACATCGGAACCAACGGAGAGATTGTGCTTACCGACGGGAAAACTATGATCGCCTGTTCCTGCGCGGCAGGTCCAGCTTTTGAAGGTGCCCAGATTCAATGCGGAATGCGCGGGGTGAGCGGTGCCATCGACCGGGTGGACTTCTCTGGAAACAGCTTCCAATACCATGTCATCGATGAATCGCCGCCCGAGGGAATCTGCGGGTCGGGGTTGGTGGACGCTGTCGCGGCGATGCAAAAGGCAGGACTCGTTTCAGGGGACGGCAGATTATTGAGCAAAGAACAAGCGCCCCAGACCTCTTATTCCCGGATGTTAACTCGCGGAAAATATAAACAATTTGTATTGAGCGCTAAAGACCGCTCCGGCGGGGCCAAGGAAGTGGTCATTACTCAAAAGGACATCAGGGAGCTTCAACTGGCCAAGGGTGCCATGATGGCAGGTATAAAAATTCTCCTGGACACCATGGGGTTGCAAGAAGAAGATATCAGAGAGGTTTATTTGGCTGGTGCATTCGGCAATTATCTGCGCGCTGAAAGTGCGATGGCTATCGGCCTTTTGCCGGTTTGTAAGAACGCGAGAATCACCCAGGTGGGAAATGCAGCAGGCACCGGTGCCAAGATGGCCCTTCTCTCGACCCGTGCGCTAAAGGAAGCACTCAGAATCGCCCGGCGAATAAAATATGTGGAACTTGCCAAAGTTCCGGAGTTTCAACAACAATTTATGAAAGGAATGTCTTTACCATCATGGACTTCAGACAGCTAATACCCCAGGGGAAATTTTCGGAAGAAACGTTTAAAACGTTAAGCCCTGTATTTGAAGGGGAAACACTGGTAAAAGAAGAGCGATATCAGGAAGCGGAAACCAAATATTTGGAAGCGCTCAGAAGTTTTCCCAAGGGCAGCGGTGGACGCTTCTTGATCTATAATAAGCTGGGCGTCCTTTATGAAAAGCTGAATCAGATCGATCGGGCCATAAACATCTACGAAAAAGGGGTGGGGGAGGGATCCATCACCCCGTTTTCGTACCAGCGTTTAAGCTGTCTTCATCTGGATGCCGGTCGACCGGAGAAAGCTTTGGATTATTGCAGGAGAGGCATCAAATCCCTGAAGAACGCGAATACCAATTTCTTCCAGGAAATTTATTTTCGTTTTCTTTTCTATAAATTAGAACGAAGGGGAAAGCGTTTGTCCCGTTCTAAGAAAGGGTAAAAGAGCGCTTGCCCAAAATAATAATTGTTCGCGCAAGCCATTTTTATCAGGGTCAGTTGAAGTGAAATTTCATCATGAACGAATCCGACAACCATCAAAACCGTCATATCAACACATCGTCAACGGTCGTCCATTTTGCACCAGATGAAATCATCACCACTTCTCAGCAGGTATGCCGATATGCCGGCGGTGTCGGCTACAAAATGAACAGCGATACAGCGAATTTGGTATCAAGCATCCTTCAGCAAGCCCGTCAACTCATTACACCGGCATTGGTCTATGCCATACACCCGGTATCCGAACGTTTGGAAAACGGAACCCTGATTCTGCAAAACAGAATTTCTTTGGTTCTTCCGCCTCATGAGAGGGATGATCATGCCCGGTATATTGCTGCGGTTGTCTGTACGCTCGGTAAGGCGTTGGAAATAACGTGTCGTAAACTCGCTGAGCAGGGTGATCTCCTACAGTCCCTATTCCTGGATGCCTCCGGTGTGGCCTTAATAGAAGCTCTTGCTGATAGAGCGTATGAACTGATCTTACAAAAGGCAGGAAAGGAAAATTTATATGTCGGTTGCCGTTTTGCGCCCGGATATACCGGGATACCCATGTCGAGCCAAACCTTACTTTTCAACTTGGTGGACAGCGCGGCGATTGGGGTGAAATTAAACACTCACCTGACCATGAAACCGAGCAAATCCCTTTCATTTTTTATCCGGTTGACAGACTGCAAGACCTCCTTAGGAG
>Ga0210104_1000060_pt1 | contig 15482 bp, 10 predicted proteins | sample RushSE_TuleA_D2_FD_185567 | JGI IMG/M metagenome (GOLD analysis project Ga0210104, IMG submission 185567) | Wetland microbial communities from San Francisco Bay, California, USA, that impact long-term carbon sequestration - RushSE_TuleA_D2 (SPAdes) | ecosystem: Environmental > Aquatic > Marine >...
AACCGTGATAGGAGAATTCGATGGGGTTGGACAGGAACAGGGTCCGGCCCGGAAGGCCACCGGCAGGCCCAGACACGAATAAAAAGGCCCCGGGAAAGACTTCCCGGGGCTTGTCGCATCGCGGTTGCCGACGGCTACACTGTCTCTTCCACGCCGGGCTGGGTCTTCGCTTCGACCTTCATCTCGTACTGCAGGCTCGCCCATTGCTGCTTCACTGAAACCTTCGTTGCCTTGACCTCCCGAAAGCCGGAGGTCGGTTCGAGCCGGCCGAAGAATTTTTCCAGAATGCTTTCGCCGCGCTTGGCCTGTTCGCCATCGATGGTATCGTTCGCTCGCATCTCCAGCATCAGGCCTCGCAGGAATTTCTTGAGCAGCCTCATGAAGCGTCTCGGCCGAAGCCCTGAATCCCTGACTTTTTTCTCCATTTGCCCGGCGGCATGCTCGTCTTGCACCACAACCGATTTCGCTGTTTCGACCGCAACGGGGACAGCGGACGGAGCCGCTGGCTTCGGCGCGGATTCCGCGGCGACGGCCGTTGGTGCAGCGCTTTGCGGCGATGGCACGGCTGCGGGTTCGGATGCAGCCGCCGGCTGCAGCGCCGGTGCCTGCGGTGAGGCCATTTCTGCAGGCAGCTTGGGAAAGCCGGAGGCTTCGACGGCCAACTGATCGGTTTCGAGGTTCAGGTATTGCATGCTGGCCTTGTACTCGAAATCCGCTTGGTACGCCGTGAGGCTGCTGTAGCGGCTGATGTCGGTGGAATTCTCCTCAACGCCTCCCTCACCCTCGTTGTTGCCGGTCAGAAAGGCCTTCAGCATCTCGCCGAGGTCGGAGAGGAGCGCCTGTATGTCGGCCATTTCCTGGTCGCTCAATGAGCCAGTCACGGACAGCGAGACATTTCGCTCCTCGTTGTAGTCCACAAGTTTGCCTTGCTCGGCCTCGTAACCGGAATTGCTGAAGGCCAGATGCTGATAGGTCAGCAGAGTGGCCTCGGAGTGATAATCCGAGGAGAGCGTCACCGTGTCCCCCTCAGCGGTGAAAATGTTGATGTCGGCGCTTTGATCCTCGCTGACGTTCAAGCAGGTCAATCGTGCAGCTTCCCCCTGGAATTGGACGGGCGCTGCATTCGTTGCACCCCGGCAGGCAGGCGTGCAGGTCTGGATTCCTTCCATGATGTATTATTCTCCCTTCTGGATGATAACCGCTTCTGGGTGAATTATCGGCCGGGAAGGAACAAACTTGAGAGGGAATTTAAAACGACGGTACTGGAAGGCGCAACCGGATCCTTCTTGACAACGCCGAGTAAAGACCGAGAATTGGATCTTACCATTGCCTGCGCGAGGACTCAAACATGGAACGCAGCGAAATCGAACAGCGGCTTCAGCGTCTCGAAGAGCAGATCGCAGAGGTGCAGAAGCGGCTACCGGCCCACTCCGTCAAGCCGCCAATCATGATGGAGTTGTTGACGCTGGAAGACGAAAGGGATGCTCTCTTGAAAACGCTTCCGACGTTTGAAGCAGCCGGCCGCAGTGCTGGGCCTGAGTGAATGGGAAAGAAGGTCGACAGTTGCAGTCATTCAGCGGGCTGCGCAACGATTCACACGTGCCAAAAATACGGGATCGCCATGTGCGAGGCCTGCCTGCAGTGCCGCGACCCCAAAATTTACTGCAAATTCCGCTCTTCCTGCACGATTCATTTCCTGACCCGACGCGCCGCCGGCATAGATCAAAGCATGGCGCCCAACGAGCCGGATCTCGAATAACATACTCTTTCGACAAGTTTTCATTTTTGAGACCTGCCCGGTCCCTCACCGGCCAGGCGAAAAAGACTGCGCCATCTGTTCCGCAATCGCGTTGAAAGCCTTGGTAACAGCCGAGTCGGGGTAGGATGTCTGAAAGGACACGCCGGAGTCGCCGCAGGCGACCATGTGCGGGTCCATCGGGATCCGGCCCAGGAAGGCGATCCCCATTTCCCTGGCGGTTCGCTCGCCGCCCCCCGCACCGAACAGATCGATACTCTCGCCGCAGTGCGGGCAGTTCAACCCGCTCATGTTTTCGACCAGACCGAACATCTCGAGGTTGACGGTGCGGCAGAAATTGATCGACTTGCGCACGTCGGCCAGGGCGACTTCCTGGGGGGTCGTCACGATGACGGCCTTGGCATCCTGAATCTGCTGCGCCACGGTGAGCGGCTCGTCTCCGGTGCCGGGCGGGGAATCGATAATGAGAAAATCCAGCTCACCCCAATCCACGTCGGCGATGAACTGCCGGATGGCGGAAAATTTCAACGGCCCGCGCCAGATGATCGCGTCATCGCGCTTGGGAAGAAACGATTCCATGGAAATTGCCGCCAGGTGGTCCGAATAGCGCATGGGGTTGAGCTTGCGGTTGCTGTTCACATCCGGCATGCCGGTCAGTCCCAGCATGCGCGGCACGTCGGGGCCGTGCAGGTCCACATCCATGATGCCGACCTTGAATCCCTTGTTCGCCAGCGCGATGGCGATGTTGACCGCCGTGCTGGTCTTGCCCACCCCGCCCTTGCCGCTCATCACGACAAACTTGTTTTTGATCCGGTTGAGCGAGCCCGCCACCGAAGCGTCCTGCTCCTCCTTGAGTTGTTTGGGGCTTTTGGGCACTTTGCCGAGGATCTCCGCCATGCGATGTCTCTCCTTTTAAATTCAGATAGCTATCGGTAACGCAACCGGAAAGTTATCATACAGCGGCGGAACTGCTTGTCAAGGCAAGGCCCGCTTCAAGCCCCCTCCCGGTTTATTGCTTCGGCAATTTGATCGGTCCACCCACCGCTGAGCCGGACAATGGGTCGCATCAATTGCCGGGGTGCCAACCGGCCGCCCGCCCTGGCTCAAGCAATTGCCCGAACTGCCGATACTTCCTTTGTGGAGCACCGGCATGCCCGCCTCCCCGTCATTTCTGCCTCTGAGGTGAATCGATTGAGCCCACAGGATCGAGACAGTGGCCCGGCAAAAGCGGTAGCGCCGCGCGGCGGCGCCGGTGCCCTGCAGACATCCCTGATCATCGGCCTGTTCGCAACGGTGTTTCTGCTGACGGCGGTGCGCCTCTCCACGGAAAATCAACTTCTTCTGAGCATCGGACTGCTCGCGTTGCTTTACCTCGCCGGCTGGGCTCGCAACGCGCATCCCGATTGGAGCCGCGCCGCGGTCATCCTGGTCGGCACGTATGTCACCCTGCGCTACTGGATGTTCCGAACAACGGAAACCCTCGGCTACCAAGGGGGTTTGGATTTCACCTTCCTGATTCTTCTTTATCTCGCCGAGACCTACGGCATTCTCATCCACGTGATGGGGATGTTCGTGAACATCTCGCCCCTCACCCGGAAGATCCCGCCCTTGCCGAGCGACCCTGATCGCCTGCCGACGGTGGACGTCTTCATTCCGACCTACAATGAGGACGTGGAGGTCGTTTATGTCACGGCCGCTGCCTGCACGCACCTGGACTACCCGAAGGAAAAACTGAACATCTACATTCTGGACGACGGCGGGACCGCGCAGAAGCTGAACGACCCCGACCCGCTGCGCGCCGCGGCCGCCCGAAAACGGGTCGACCGCCTGACGTCCATGGCCGCGCGGCTGGGGCTGAGCTACCTTGCCCGCGAAACCAATCAATACGCAAAAGCCGGCAACATCAACGAGGGGTTGCTCAGGTGCGCCTGCGAGGGTGATGAACACGACCGCGACAAAGCCGCCTGCGTCAACACCGGATTCGGCCGCAGCTGCGGGGAGCTGATCCTCGTTCTGGACTGCGACCATGTCCCCACGCAGGATTTGCTCCGCAACACCGTCGGCTTTTTCCTGGCGGACGAAAAACTTTTCCTGGTGCAGACCCCGCATTTTTTCATCAACCCGACCCCGATCGAGAAGAACCTCGACACCCACCGCCGCAGCCCCAACGAGAACGAAATGTTCTATGGTGCGGTGCAGCTTGGCCTGGACTTCTGGAATTCATCCTTTTTCTGCGGCTCCGCCGCCCTTCTGCGCCGCAGTGCACTGATGGCGATCGGGGGTATTGCCCGCGACACGGTGACCGAGGATGCGGAGTCGTCGCTGGCGCTTCACAGCAAGGGGTACAACAGCGTCTACCTCAACAAGCCGATGAGCATGGGGCTGTCGCCGGAGTCCTTCGACGACTTCATCCTGCAGCGCAGCCGCTGGGCCCAGGGCATGACCCAGATCCTGCTTCTTAAAAACCCCCTGCGACGGAAGGGGCTGAAGCTCACCCAGCGTATCTGTTATTTCAACTCGTGCTTGTTCTGGCTGTTCGGGTTTGCCCGCATCATTTTTTTCGTTTCCCCTCTCATGTTCCTGTTCTTCGGCATGCGGGTCTACAACGCCTCCCTGAGCCAGATCCTGCTGTATGCCCTGCCCCACGTGATGGCGTCGTATTATGTTGCCAATTACCTATACGGAAGGATGCGCCACCCGTTCTTCTCGGAGATCTTCGAAACCATTCAGAGCATTTTCCTGGCCCCGGCCGTGCTGTCCGTTTTTCTCAACCCGCGCCGGCCGACCTTCAAAGTCACGCCGAAGACCATATCGCGCCGCAAGGATTCCCTGACGCCGCTCTCAGCCCCGTTCTACGGGATGTTCCTGCTGGCCGTGGCGGGCTATCTGGCGGGGGCCTGGCGCTGGGCCTCCAACCCGTTGCTCTGGGACACGGTACTCGTTTGTTCGATTTGGAACACCTTCAACCTGCTGTTGACGTTGTGCTGCCTGGGAGTCGTCTGGGAGCGGCGGCAGCTGCGGCGCTCCCACCGCTACGAAACCCGGGAACCGATCTCGATCCGTCTGCCCGCGTCGGATATCTGCATGGCCGCCACCATTACCGATCTGTCCACCACCGGCGCGGGTCTGACAACCGACGAGATCTTTGATATCCCCGGGGACCGCATCGTCCTTGAGACGGAGGGTGGCGGGCGGCGTCAGTTCGCCCTGCCCGCCCGGGTGACCCGCCGCGACTGCGGTCCGGCCGGGATGAGCCTGGGCTGCGTGTTTGAACAGCCTAGCGAGATCAGCCGCCGGGAGATCATCGGTTTTGTCTACGGCGACAGCCGCCGTTTGAAATATTTCTACGAAGCCAAGATCGGCAGAAAACTCAGCTCTTTTAGAGGGTTTATCAACCTGCTCGCCATCGGGGGGAGGGGTTCCCTGCGCAACGTCGCCGGAATCGCGCGTATTTTTCTGGACTTTGCAACTGGGTTGATAGTAAAATTCTACAAATCGATACATATAGAAAGGAGACGCGCACTCCTCGATGAAACCCCTCAAGGCAATGATTCTTCTAAGCATTCTGCTGCTTTTGGTTATAGATACGGCCGCCGCGGCGACCATGCGGATCCCCTTGAAAAAGCTGGCGCCGATCCAGGATCACCAGATGCGGGGGTCGATGGACAGTTACAGCTTCACTCTTCCAATCCCCGCGCGCTGGAAAGTCCTGAAGGCGACGCTCCATTTCACCTACGTTAATTCATCGGCCCTCATTCCCCGGACTTCCCGGCTCATATTTACCGTCCACGACCAACCCCTCGCCCAGGTGAAGCTGAACCCGGACACGCCCGAGGGCGAGGTGACCGTGCCCATCCCCGGCTCGCTGCTGAAAACCGGGTACAACCCCTGCAATTTCTGGGTCTCCCAGCACTACACCGACGAGCAGTGCGAAGACCCGTTTGCGCCCGAGCTGTGGACCTGGCTGAAGTTGGGCGAGGCCTATCTCATTTTTGAACTGGAACCGGTGCCCGTGCCCAAACGGGTCTCGGCCATCGCCGATTTTCTGTTCGATCCCCGGAACATCTTCGACACCCGGGTCAACCTGGTCATCCCGGAGGTGAGCCCCGGCTATCTCAAGGCGGCCTCCCTGGCGGCCGCAGGTATTGCCCTGCGCTATGAGTATCGGGCGCCGGAGCTGATTCTGTCCCAAGCCCTGCGGCCCGGCATGGACAACATCGTGATCGCCGCGCGCAAGGACCTGCCGGCCCTTGCCTTGGGGGAGTCCGCGGGCGCCGACGGGCCTGTGATCGCTGTCCGTCATCTGCCTGAGAAAAAAAGCGCCCCGATTCCCGGCCAGCCGGATGTCGTCGAAAACCCGCACCTCGCGCTGGTGGTGGTCTCCGCCAAAGACGAGGCGGAACTCGAGACGGCCTGCCGCGCCTTTGCCTCGCTCTCCTATCCACTCCCGGATTCTCCGTCCACCCGCGTCGCGAACTTGAAACTTCCGGAAGTGGACGAACACATGCTCCAAAAAGGGCTTTTGCCCGGAAGATCCTACACGCTGGCGAGCCTGGGCAAACGCACAACGGAGTTCAGGAACATATCCCCGCCGCCGCTCGACATCGAGCTGCGGTTTCCCTCCGATCTCTACCTGTCGCCCAACACCTTCGTCAGCGTGATCCTGCACATGGCCTACAACGCAGCCATGCGTTCGGATTCCGTTCTGAACGTCAAGCTCAACGGGAAATTCATTTCCGGCGTGCGCCTCGACAACCCCAGGGGCGATTATTTCAAGGGCTACCGGGTGGACATTCCCCTGTCGTCCTTCAAGCAGGGCACGAACCGGCTGAGCTTCGAAGCCGAACTCACGCCGTTGCACACCGACAAGTGCACCCTGATCCAGACCGAAAACCTGCGGTTGACCATTTTCGACGACTCCACGGTGACCCTGCCGGAGGTGCCGTATTGGATCAAGATGCCCCAGCTCGAGCTGTTTTTTCAGGATTCTTTCCCCATGGGGCGCTGGCCTGATCTGCGTGAGACCGCGGTGGTTCTGACCGAGAAAAACCTGGCAGCCGCCAACGCCGCGCTGAACGTGGTGGCCCTCAGCTCCCAGAAGATCGGGCTGCCGCCTTTCGGGCTCAGCTGGCTCATGAGTTACGAGCCGGAAAAAACCCGCAAGGACCTGCTGCTAACCGGTGTGCTGCCCTCGCTGCCCGCGTCCGTCATTGAAAAAGCCCCCATCGCCGGCATCGACCCCTTGCGGTTGTCGTTCCCGCAGATGCTCCGGCCCCAGTTTCAGACGGCCGCGCCGATCGATTTCTGGTCCAAAGCGGCAGCCCCGCAGCAGCAGATGCCGCGCAACCTCTCGGACGTCAACACCACAAGCCCCGTAAGGGCCGATCTTTCCGGGACATTGGGCCCGGGGCGCATCGCCCTGATGCAGTTTCAACACCCCGATGCCGCAGAGCGCACCGTGATCATTTTGACCGCCGGCATCGCTGAAGACCTGCTCGCCGGCAGCAAGATGCTCTGGGACCCCATCGTCCAAGGCGGCTGCCGCGGCGACCTGTTTGTGGTCAATCTGGATACACCCGAGCCCGAGACTCTGGCGCACCTGATCGGCCCAAGCTATTACCTGGGAAACCCCGGCCGTATCCCGGCGGTCCAGAACTTCATCAATACGCACCCGGTCCTGTCGCTGGTTGCGCTGCTGGTGATATTGCTGGTCCTGTGCGGGTTGATCCTGAAGCTTCTGAAGCGCCGCCGGCAGCAGCGGTTGAATCCATCCGCAGGATGATCGTTACGACAGAAGCCGTTCAAGGCATGCTGCTTGAATGATCAGCAATGGACCATGACCCTTGCGGGCGCGGCTTTCAGCCATGAGGATCTCAGTCCCGCCGCGGCGGGATCACCGCAGAAAAGCGCCTCAACACACATTTAGAGCTCATACACGCATCCGGCATGCTTAACCCTCTCAGGTGCTCCACCATCTTCGTTGCAGTGCTGGTCTTCTTCGTGATGTCAAGCTCGGCTGCGGACTGGAAGACCTATCAGCAGACATTCATTTCCGCCGACGGCCGCGTGGTGGATTTTCTTCAGAATTCCATCAGCCATTCGGAAGGACAGGGCTACGGCCTGATCCTGGCCCTGATGAACGACGACCGGGCCGCCTTCGACCGCATCTTCAGATGGACGACCGACAACCTGCAGGTGCGCCGCGATTCGCTTTTCGCCTGGTCCTGGGGCCGGCGGCCCAATGGCGGCTGGAACATCATCGACTACAACAACGCGAGCGACGGCGACATCCTCATCGCCTATGCGCTGCTGAAGGCGGCGGACCGCTGGGGGCATTCGCCCTTTCGCGAGGCCGCCCAGCGCATCGTCCGCGACATCCGAACCTACTTGGCGGTGACCGCGCATGAGTTTCAACTGATCGCCCCGGCCTACTTCGGATTCAACGAGCCGGCAGGAAACACCTTCAACATCGGCTACCTGGTGCTGCCGGCCTTTGCCGAATTCGCCAAGGCCGACGAAGATGCCTTCTGGCAACGAACCCTCAGGGACAGCCGGCGGCTTCTTGAAAAGGCGGCCTTCTCCCGTTTGAAACTGCCGGCGGACTGGGTGGCGGTGGACAAGGGGCAAGTGAGGATCGCCGCGGCCCGCAGTCCGTTTTTCGGCTACGAGGCGATCCGGGCACCGCTCTACTTGGCATGGCATGGCAACAGCGGCCAACTGTCCGCCTTCGCGGATTATCTTCAGTTCGTGGAACATGCCGGCTACCTGCCGAACCGAGTCAACCTGGTGGATGGGACGGTGGCCGTGGAGGAGGCGCCGGCGGGGTTTTACGCCGTGATGGGGCTCTGCGCCCGACGCTCAGGCCGGGAGGATCTGGCGCAGAAGCTGTTTCAGAACGCAACGTCAAAGATAGACCACGAACCGAAGGACTATTATTCCAACACCCTTTTCCTCCTGGCTACGGGCAAGATGGATTGATCGAAATGTATCGGCTTGGGTTGATCGTGATCCTATTTCTGTCCGCTTCCGCGCCGTACGGATGGGCCCAGGTCCGCCAGGAACCCCTGGATCAGGTCCTCCGCAGCGATCCGCAGCCGGCGAGCCAAAGCGTCGACACCCACACGCAGGGCGTCTCGCAGACTCACTCGGCCGAGCAGGTGCGCACCAGGGCTCACGACAGCCGGGTGGAACTGGCCGAACCGCCCTGGGAATACACCTCGCCCGGGGATGCCGACATCCTGGAAGGCTGGGATTCTCGGTTTCCCGCGGGTGCCGCAAAACCACCATCCGAGCCGGGCAGCACCGAACCTTCGGCCCTGGCCCAGGCATGGCAGCTCTACCGGCGCGGCAACTACGACGCCGCCGCCAAGGCCTTTGCAGCGCTGGCCGCCTCCGGCAATCGTCAGGAGGCGTTGAACGCACGGCTGGGGCTCGCCTACAGCCTCATCAAGCAAGGCCGCCGCGACCAGGCCATTCCACACCTGGCGTTCCTGGCGGATGAGGGCTACCGCCCCTCGGAAACGCGTCTTGCGCTGATCCATGCCTTGATGCAGAGCGGCCGGTGGGCAGACGCCCGCGCGCAGATCGCGCAGCTTCCACCGCACAAGCGCACGATCTGGGAAAACCGCCTTCAGGAGGCCCGCCTCCTGAAGGCGTACCAGTCTCTGCCCCGCACCGCCGACTTTCAGGCGTTGTCGTCCTTCGTGGACACCCATAAAAAGGCGCTCGCCGATTGTGTCCGGCCGGACCTTTTCCACGAAATCGCCAAACGGCTCGCTGAGGCCGGCGCCGCGCAGCAGGCGACAGAGGTGCGGCGCAAGCTCCTTGAATGTCCCCTGCCCCCGGACCTGCGCCAGGGCATTCTCGCCGAACTGATGAACTCCCTTACGGACGAGGACGCCTTATCACTGCTTAAAAAAGAAAGACCCGGCCCGGGACAGACCTCGCCGACGACAGCCGCCGCGCTCGACGCTCTCGAAGTGCAGCTCCTGAAGCGCCGGCTCGCAGCCACGCCGGAGGATTCAGACGCCAAGGCCCGGTGGGCGGAAGAGATCCTGAAACTCGCGCCGGAGGATCCCGACGCGCTGGCGGCACTCGCCTGGTACCGTTTCAAACGCGGCGATGTTGCCGAGGCGGAGAAGATCTTTACCCGCCTGGCGCAATCGGACCCCGGCAACCGGGACTACGCCCTGGGCCTGGGGTACGCGCGTCTGAATTCCGGCAAACTCGACACGGCTCTAGACCCATTCGACCGGGGCCTGATCGCCGAAGACGCCGAAACCCGCAAACTGCGACAGCTGGTGTACCGGAAGCAGGCGGCCGACGCCTACGATTCCGGGCAATGGGAGGCGGCGGCCCTGTATCTTGAAAAACTCCTGGCGCTTGACCCCACGGACGCGGACGCGAAAGAGCTTCTGGCCTGGACACGCTACCGGCAGGGCCGCACGGATGACGCCCGCGCGCTGATGGAGGAAAGTTTCTCAGCAAAACCCAGCCCGTCGCTCGCCGCAGGCCTGCTGGGGGTCTACACCGCAGCCGGTGAGGATGACCGGGCCCGCGGCATGGCCGACCGCCTGGCCAAGGACCCCGACCCGAAAGTCCGGGCGGCGATGGGGCCTTTCTTCTTCGACCGCGGGGCGCCCATCACGGCCTCCCAGCTCGACCGCAGCCCCGACCGTTGCTACCGCAACGCGGATTCGTCGCGCATGGAGGCTTTTCTCTACCACCGCAGCAAGCAGGGCGACGGCAAATTCGGCGACCTCGAGGAAACCGCGCTGCCCGTCACTTTCGTCTACCCGACCGCCCTCGGCCACCAGTGGTCCGCGGCCGTCACGCCCAAACATCTCTCCGGCAACAGCGGGGCCTCCAATCCCCAAGCCGGTCGGTATTACCGGTTCCTGGACGGAGCAGCGAAAAAGCAGGACCTGGAAGACAGCCTGTTCGTGGTCCAGCCGGATGTGGGGTTCGCCATGGAAGGGCAACTGCACACGGACATCCACATCGGCTCCAGTCCCTTCAACGGACCCGTCGACCCCACGCCCACCTTTGACGTGCGGGTCAGCGCGCCGGATTGGTACGTGGACATCCACCGCTTCAACGTGAAGGATTCGATCCTGTCCTACGTCGGCCAGAAAGACCCCTACGGCAACGACGAGTGGGGCCGGGTCACCCGCAACGGCATCGAGGCCGGCAAAACCTGGCCGCTCGGCGGCAGGTGGTGGTTGAGCGGATCGGCCGGTTTTGACTACTACATGGGAGAAAGCATCTGGGAAAACCAGGCCGTGCACCTCGACACGGCCGTCGGCCAGACCCTGCTATTCGATCGCGACGAGTTCAGCTACGGCCTGTTCCTCACCGCTCAGCACTTCCGCCGCAACAGCGACTTCTACACCTATGGCCACGGCGGCTACTACAGCCCGGAGCTGATGACCATGGTGGGCCCCTTCGTGCGCTATCGCACCGCCGTCTGCCGGGACTACTGGTTCGACATCCAGGCCTCGGCCGGGTGGCTCCATCAGCAGCTCGACAGCAGCCCCTTCTACCCTCTCTTCGACGGCGACACCGCCGGCTTCACCCCCGCCGCCGCGGCCGACGCCAACGGTGAATACGAATCCGACACCGACAACAAGATCGGCTTCAACCTGAAACTGCAGGGCATGAAGCTCATCACGCCCCACCTCGCCGCCGGCGGCTTCGCCTCCGTCAACAACAGTGCCGACTACACCGAATGGACCGCCGGCGTCGGCATCCAGATTTTCTTCGACCCCCAGAACCTCTTCTGGACACGCAAGGACATGTTCAACGAATTCGGGAAGTCCTCGAACAAGTAAAGCCGTCGCTTGCTGAAAGTACTTGTCGTTTGATTTAAGTGCTCTATCGGGGTGTTGCAAAACAAGCAGCCGGACGGTCAGCCAAGGCGTGCGGTGTTTTGGAAAGCGCAGCGTATTGATTCAATATATGAGCATTTACAAAAGCCGCACAACGCCGGATCACGCCCACAGGCGAGGTTTTTCAACACTCTGATAGGTTCGCGAGTTCTCTCTTGAGGCGGGACGGTCAGCAATCCTCAGGCAAATAGAGAGTGTGTTTTCCAGAGGTGCTGTTGGGGCTGATCCAGACGGTGTGGGTGCCGCTGGGGGATTCGACATCCCCGACATAGGGGTAGTCGCCCGGTTCTGTTTGTTCACCCTTCTCGAAGATTTGGAGCGCTGCTGAAAACAGCTCGCTGACCTGCGGGGAGATAGTCTGTCCGCCAAAGGCATTGGGAGCGAGGTAGCCCAGCCGTTTTAAGAGGTTCGTCGTCACATAGCTGATCGGGCCGGTTGCGTAGGCGGGGTCCACTGCGGTCAGTGGGAAAAGGATGCCTTCGCGTGCGGCCTGCTGGTCGGTAGAAGAAAAAAAGACGGTGAAATTTTTTTCCATGCGCACTCGTTCTACCATTTCTTTTTTTTGTCACCCATCTTTTTCACTTTTCTTTACGAAAAACAACAGGAAACAAATACCAGGCGAGGCACAAGGCCTGGAGGCCGAGAAGGATGGCGAAGCTGGTGTGGTAGCCTTGGGGAGAGTAGTTGCCGGAAGCCGTCACGGGAAAAAGGGCGATCACGCCGCCGATACCCCATTGGGCGGCGAAGGCAGCGACGAAGACCAATACGTTCAGGCCGGTGCTCACCCGGCCGGCCAGCTGGGGCGGAAAACTCATGGCAAGCGCCGGATATGAGATGACGCCCGTCGTGCCGACAAAACCGAAAAGCATCCACAGCGGCGTGGCCCAGCTGATCGGTGCTGCCATCAGCAGCACCTGGACCCCCATGAAGAGAAACATCCCCCACACGGCGGTCGTCATCGGCTTGATTCCTAATTTACTGAGCCTTTCGGTGATAAAACCGAGAATGACGTAGCCCGCCGTCATGGCCGCAGCCGTCCATAAAAGGACGCCCGCGATGCCGGCGCGGTCCATGCCGGCCATGTCCCGCAGCCAGGGGCCGGACCACAGACCGTGAATGGACATGAAGGCCATCTGAGAGACGACCGTCAGGGGAGTCACGCGCCAGAAAAGCCGGCTGGTAAATACCTGCCCTATCCCTTTAAGTTGGTCGCGCAATTGAATGGTGCTGACATCCTGGCGCTTCTCGGGTACCCCCCAGAAAATGGCTGCCGCCACCAAGGCGCTCAGTCCCGCCAGCAGGATGAAAACACCGCGCCAATCCGCGTACTTCAGCGCGAACTCCACCGGCACAGTGGCAGAAAGCGCGCCCAGCCCCCCGGCGGCCAGGTGCAGGCCGTTGATTCTTGGCCACAGTTGGGCCGGAAACCACAGGGTGTAGGCCTTAATGGCAGCCATGTACCCGGAGGAAACGCCCAGGCCGATCAGCGCTCGTCCGGCCGACAGCCCAAATAAGCTTGTCGCCATCCCGAAGACCAAAGCCCCCCCGGCCGCGAAAATCAGAAGTACTCCTTCAACCCGCCGCGGCCCGAACCGGTCCAGCAGCACCCCCAACGGCAGCTGAAACGCGGCAAACGAGACAAAATAGGCCGATGTCAAAAGACCCAAATCTGCCGGGCCGATCTGAAGGTCCGACGCCAGGTTGGGCGCGATGACCGCGTTGACCACCCGGAACAGGTATGACAGGAAGTACGCCAATGCGAAGGGGATGAGCACGCGCATTAGCGTTGCAAGAGATGCGTCCTTGGGGTGGGTCGCGGTCATAGAATTGGCAAAACCCCTATCCATCGGTTGATGTCGTTGCCATCGCGACTGAAGCCCACTCCGCCGAAGTCGCTTCTGCCATGAAGGCCGGGAGCCTCCACCATAAAAAAATAGAGGCCGGATTCCCATGCAAGGGTAAAGCAAATCCCCCCCCAACCCCCTTTGACAAGGGGGCGAAGGGGGATTTCGTTTCAGACAGGGTGGCGCAGCACACCATACCCTGCTGTTCGGTCGTCACAACTTCAAAACATCCGGTTTGAACGTGAGCGTTGCGAAGTGGTCTTCAACGGTTTCTTCTCTGCGGATCAACTCGACGGTGCCGTCGCGCCGCAGCAGCAGCTCCTTGGGGCGCAGCTTGCCGTTGTAGGTAAAACCCATGGCATGCCCGTGAGCGCCGGCATCGTGGATGACCAGGATGTCGCCGTCTGCGATCGGCGGCAGCTCGCGCTGGATGGCAAACTTGTCGTTGTTCTCACACAGCGAGCCGACCACGTCCACCGGCCCGACGGGTTTGAGGCCAAGCTTCGCTGGGACCGTGATGTGGTGGTAGGCGCCGTACATCCCCGGACGCATGAGGGCCGACATGCAGGCATCGACCCCGATGTAGGTGCGGTAGATGTCCTTGCGGTTGATGGCCGTGACCACGAGGGCGCCGTGGGGGCCGGTCATGTAACGTCCGCTTTCCATGTAGAGCCGGGGGGCCCAGCCGTGCTGGGCTTTGAACCCCCGGAACAATTCCGCCACCTCGAAACCTAATGCGTCAAGATTGAGCGCCTCGTCCGCAGGCCGGTAGGGAATCCCCAGGCCGCCCCCCATGTTCATGAACTCGAAGCGGATGCCGAGCGCCTTGGACACCCCCTCGATCAACTCGAAGAGCATGGCCACGGTCTGCACCATGAAGCTGTGGTTGCGCTCGTTGGACACCACCATGGTGTGCAGGCCGAAACGTCCAGCGCCTCGGCCGATGGCCTGGCGATAGGCCTCGACGACCTGTTCGTGGGCGAGCCCGTATTTGGCCTCCACCGGGTTGCCGATGATGGCGTTGCCGGTGCGCCGGGGACCCGGGTTGTAGCGGAAGCAGATCAGATGGGGGAATTTCGGGACCTTCGGCACCAGGCTGATGTCGTCCAGGTTGAGGACACAGCCGCCGTCGGCCGCCGCGACTTCGAACTCGCCCCGGGAGGTGTTGTTTGAGGTGAACATGAGGTCTTCGCCCCGCGCCCCGATGCTGCGGCAAAGCATCAGCTCGGGCGCCGAGCTGCAGTCGAACCCGAACCCCATGTCCCGCATGATCTCAAGGACTCGCGGGTTGGGAAGCGCCTTTACGGCAAAGTATTCACGAAAGACGTCCACGCCTGAAAAGGCCTTCTTGAGGGATTCGCCCGTCTGGCGAATCCCTGCCTCGTCGTAAATGTGAAAAGGGGTCCCGAAATGGGCAACCACCTTGTTGATGATAGGATAAAGGCGTCTTTCGAAATCAGCTGACATCGGCATGCTTCAGGTTCTCCTTTTTTTCAGTTTCTGAATGCTGGAATCGTCAAGCGGAATGCGTGCGGTTTCCTTGTAGGTCTGCAAAGCGATCCTGGTGCGGGTGGATCGCACTTGGGGCAACGCCGCTATTTTCTCGCGCCGTATGCGTTCCAGGCGGAGGGTGTCGGCGGCCCTAATTTTTATCATGAAGCCGTCTTCGCCGGCAACGTAGTGGACCTCCTGGACGTCCGGTATGGCGGCCAGCGCCTCGCCTAGCTTAGACTCGTCGCTGTTCGGTTGCGGAGTTACGAAAACGAATGCAACCAAGCTGCGGTCAAAGCGTGCGGGGTTGAGGCGAACCTCGTAGCCGTCAATGATCCCCTGCTTCTCGAGCTTGCGGACTCGCTCCAGTACGCCCGAAGGCGCCATGCCCACCTGCCGGGCCACTTCGATGTTCGGGACCCTGGCCTTTTTCTGGAGGATTTTGAGAATCTTGAGGCTGATATCGTCCATTACGGCACTTTCGTTGCTGTTTTTAGGTTCTTT
>Ga0210104_1000061_pt1 | contig 15237 bp, 14 predicted proteins | sample RushSE_TuleA_D2_FD_185567 | JGI IMG/M metagenome (GOLD analysis project Ga0210104, IMG submission 185567) | Wetland microbial communities from San Francisco Bay, California, USA, that impact long-term carbon sequestration - RushSE_TuleA_D2 (SPAdes) | ecosystem: Environmental > Aquatic > Marine >...
TGATTTCTCTTTGTCAGTTGCGGGGTTTAGCCGAGTCTCACAGTCTTCCGGCGTCGTATCAGATGAAGTTTAAACCGGAATTCCGGAATATTTCAGAATTCACAACCCAAGCCCATCTCATATTTTAAGGAAAAGCCTGTTTATTTCTATAATAACCCCGAATTGTTTTCCCAACCGTTTTTTCGTCAATAAAAACAATAAATTTGCGAACATTGATAACATGCTGTTGATTTGACTTAATTAAGCGCCTAATAATGTTAAATTATTTCTTATTCATCGGGTATGATGTTTATAATACCTTGTAACATATGAGATTTTATGATATTCATAAAAAAAACCAGTTCCACAATCACCAATGAGGAATATTAGATCTATGTCTGAAAAACATCCTGAATGCCCTCTGTATAATCCACTAAATTGCAAAGAATATTACAATCCAAAACTTTGTGCTTTCGTGAGGAAAGATAAAGAATGCCTTAAAAAAAAGAAGCCAAAATCGAAATCGAAATCAAAATAGAACAATTTCACAATGCAAAATAATACCCAGTTTAGCAATATGGAAATGTTTGAATGACTCGAATATTTAGGATGTCTTGAAAGATTTTCAATTTAGGAAGCAAATTTATTGAACGCTAATCCTAAAAGAAAGAATGGGAATGGACGGATTAATAAAATTCAAATTTTAAAGAATCCCGTAATACAGTGGCTTAAAAAAACCCTCTAAATGGCAAATAATCTACGCATGACCGGAGGTGTTTAAAATCAAGGCCGGATCTATCCCGATCTTTTTTAAAGACGCTTCCCACCGATCTTCAATCGGCATATCAAAGATAATATCCTCAAAAACAGGAGAGGTCAGCCACGAATTTTCCTTGATTTCTGACTCCAGCTGGCCCGGCCCCCAGCCGGCACATCCAAGGGCAATAATAAATGATTGCGGCCCGCTGCCCATAGCAACCGACTCTAAAACATCCCTGGTATTGCTTAAAGCAATGGTAGGTGTCACCATAAGACTTCCTTCCCATCCAAATGGAGGACCATGAAGAACAAAAATTTCACCGATATGAACCGGTCCACCGATATGGACCGGGATGGATTCTACGCCGGGGATATACCCAATACCGAGCTCATCAAAGATATCTTTTACAGACAGGGTAGGATGAACCCTGTTCACAACAATTCCCACAGCCCCGGCTGGAGTATATTCGCAAATACACGTTACCGTCTGAAAAAAATTATGATCAACCAATAAAGGCATGGCCATTAGAAACTGACCCTTAAAAGAATCAGGGAAATTGTTTTCCATTTTTTACTCCGTTATTATTTCATCCACTTTTGATCAGGTAAGATCTTTATAAAGAATACTTTTATATTCGACACTTGTCAAGAATACAGAACCGAACATTTTTTATTTGACTCTTGAGACGGTTAAACATAAAAATTTTTCATTAACCTGAAACCAGGATTCAAGGGTTCGAGTGAAATGGAAATTAAAGCAAACAAAATTTCGAAGATGAGAAAAGATGCAATTGAAATATTTTATAAGGCTCTTAAGACGGTTCAGGCCGATACCGCCATCCGGCGTCATTGCAAATTCGATGGTGAAAGGCTTCTTGTCGGTCATCGGGCATATCATCTCGAAAGATATAAAAATCTGTTTGTAGTAGGTTCCGGAAAAGCGACAGCCTCCATGGCTTCGGCCTTGGAAGATTTAATTGGTGATAAAATTACGGACGGCATCATCACTGTAAAATACGACCACGTGGCTGATTTAAACCATATTAATCTCATAGAAGCAGGCCATCCTTTACCTGATGAAAATGGTCAATATGGAGCTGTTGGCATCCTGAATCTTTTGAAAAAGGCAGAAAAGGACGATCTCGTGTTATGCCTTATTTCCGGAGGTGGGTCCGCTTTGATGCCACTCCCCTATAACGGCCTTACCCTAAAGGACAAGCGGGACACCATCCGGATACTCCTTTCCTGTGGAGCTACCATCCACGAAATAAATTCTATAAGAAAACATACGTCTAAAATAAAAGGCGGCAGGCTTGCTTGTGCGGCATATCCAGCCACGATTGTTACACTTATACTTTCGGATGTTGTGGGGGATGACCTCGACGTTATCGCGTCGGGTCCTACTGTTCCCGATTTAAGCTCTTTTCACGATTGCATGAAAATTTTTAAACGATACGACATCATACACAAAATACCCAAAAACATCCTGAACCACATTGAATCAGGGATTTCAGGCAGAATTCCAGAAACACCCAAACCTGCTGACCCTGCTTTTGAAAGAACGCAGAATTTGGTTATCGGGAGTAACATCGAGTCCTTGATGGCAGCTAAAGAAAAGGCCGAAAGCCTGGGATATAATGTACTTCTCCTGTCTTCAATGATCGAGGGCGAAACCCGTTATGTCGCGCAAGTCCACGGCGCAATCGCCAGGGAGATCATTAAATCCGGAAATCCGCTTGCGCCACCGGTTTGTATTCTTTCCGGAGGTGAAACCACGGTAACTGTTGCAGGAAAGGGCCTTGGAGGACGAAATCAGGAATTTGCCCTTTCTGCCGCGATAGATATTTCCGGTAAGGAAAATATCGTCATACTGAGCGGTGGCACTGATGGTACCGACGGTCCAACGGATGCAGCCGGGGCTATTTCTGATACACTCACCCTGAAACGCGCCAAGGAAAGGGAATTGGATCCTTACCATTTTCTCTCAAACAATGACGCATATCATTTTTTTCAGAAACTGGACGACCTGTTTGTAACAGGTCCGACCAACACCAACGTAATGGATCTGAGGATTGTACTGGTCACTTAATTTTTTAAAAGGTTAATGATGCGTGCAGTGGTGCAAAGAGTAAAGTCGAGTTCTGTAAGCGTCGGGAAAGAAATGGTCGGGGAAATCGGCGAAGGTCTTCTGGTACTTTTGGGTGTTGCGACATCGGATACCATCGATGATGCCGAATACCTTGCGGACAAGATCGTAACCCTGAGAATTTTTGAAGATGAACATCGTAAATTAAACCGCTCCTTGCTCGATATCGGCGGTAAAATGCTGGTGGTCTCTCAGTTTACCTTGCTGGGAGATTGTAAGAAAGGACGACGCCCTTCGTTTGACAGGGCCGCATCCTCGGATCTGGCAATGGAATTGTACCAACAATTTGTTGAGCGCGTCCGTCAGAAAGGAGTTACTGTAAAAACCGGCCGATTCCAAGCCGCAATGGAGGTATCTTTAGTCAATGACGGGCCGGTGACACTCATCGTGGAAAGTAAATAACCGATAAATCCAGTCCTGACAACTCAGAATCAAACAGGTTTTAAGAATGTTTAAAATAATTTTCAGGTTTACCGCTTGTCTTCTTCTTTTTCTTCTGTTTTTTACAAAAACTACAAAAATCTATGGCGGAAGATTTGATGACCTGGAGCATATTATTGGAAAACAGGACGCCGTTTTAATTGCAGATCCCACAGGTCATCAGATTTTTGCAAAAAATGCGGATGTTCAACTCATCCCAGCATCCATTCTGAAAATATACACCGCGCTTGTTGCCCTCCACTATCTTGGGTCTGATTATAAGTTTGTCACCGAATTTTATATGGACCAAAATTCCAATCTCAAAGTAAAGGGATATGGCGATCCGCTTCTTATCTCGGAATCGATTGCCGAAATGACAAACCGTCTTTCAAGCAAAACGGGTCTCGAATTCAAACGCTTTAACGATTTGATTCTTGACAATTCATATTTTGAAACGCCAATCGTAAATCCCGGAGTTCATGCTCCATACGAGCCCTATGATGCCCCAAACGGCGCTCTGTGTGTAAATTTCAATACGATTAATTTCAAGCGAAATCAAAACGGCATTTTTGTCAGCGCTGAACCCCAAACACCGCTTTTGCCGTTTATACTTTCCAGAGTCAATGCGTCCCGAATGGATCACGGCAGAATTGTTCTTTCCGATCAAAAAAATGAAATCACACAGTATGCCGGCCATCTTTTTTTATATTTCTTAAAAAAAGAAGGAGGAAACTTAAATGGAACAATAAGGTTGGGAACGGTTCAAAAAGAAGATGACACACTCGTATATCGTTATGTTTCGAATTTTTCGTTATTACAGGTCATAAAAAAACTTCTCGAATATTCGAATAATTTTATTGCCAATCAGTTGTTCATCACTACCGGGGCAAGTGTATATGGTTCTCCAGGAAACCTGGATAAAGGTGTTCGGGCCGCATTAACATATGCAAACAACGTCCTTGAAATTGATAATATTCGAATAGAGGAAGGTTCCGGGATATCGAGGAAAAATCGGATTTCGGCGGAAAACGTTCTCAAAATACTTAACGCATTTGAACCGCACCATTTTCTTTTGCGCCAAACGGGGAAAGTGTACTATAAGACCGGAACCCTTAAGGGCATCAATACCCGAGCCGGCTATATTAAAAATAATAAGGGGGAGTTATATCGCTTTGTTTTGCTGATAAATACGCCGGGTAAATCTCCGGAGCCCATGATGAAAATAATTGTACGTAATTTGGGTTAGAAATAAGGATGGTTCCCACTTGTAATAGAGGCATATGCACTGTGGTTATGAATTGATTCAAAATTCTCAGCACTCACGGAAAACCAAGTTATGTTGCTGTCTTTTTTCAGTTTATCCGCTACATCTCTCACGATATCCTCAACAAATTTAGGATTCGAAAACCCTTTTTCGGTGACATGTTTTTCATCTACCCGTTTCAGAACCGAGTATACCTCGCACGAGGCGGAATCCTCAACCAGTTCAATCATATCTTCGATCCAGATAAATTTTTTAAAGCGCGTGCTGAGCCGAACTTGACCGCGCTGATTATGGGCGCCGGATTCACTGATTTCTTTTGAACAGGGGCAGACGGAGGAAATCGGAACAAGGACGACGGATACTAGGTCAATCTTTCCGTTAGGGTCGCTCGATCCCAAAAAACTACAAACATAATCCATTAAGCCAGGAGATAGGCTGACCGGAGATTTTTTTTCAATAAAATAAGGGAACGTGACTTCAATACTGGATGAGGCTGCATTAAGATAATCTTTCATTTCTTCGAGGATAACGGAAATCTTCTTTAGAGAAACCTCCGGTCGAAACAAATGCAGCATTTCTACAAAACGGCTCATGTGAGTCCCTTTGTAATTGTGTGGCAAATCAACATACATGTTTATCGAAGCAACCGTATGTTGAAGTTTGTTTCTTCTATCCAATACCGTTATGGGGTATTTGAGATCTTTTATCCCCACCTTGTCAATGGGTATGTTGCGATAATCAAATTGACTTTGGATATCTTTCATTTTGGCAAACAATCCATTTTTACATGACGCATGGCTCTGAAAATATTTCCTTTGACTTTTCTGTTGTCAATGTAGAGCTGGTTTAAAACCTTCTTTATCTTCTGTCGGTTAGAGCGTACCGCGCTGGGGCATGGATTTATAAACTCCTCATAACCTTGCTCTCTGGCAAAACGCCGAATAATATCCTCGTCAACAAAGACAAGCGGTCGGATCAATGCAAACTTCCCTTGAAAAAAAGACTGGGAAGGAAGCATGCTACTCATCTCACCCGCATAGCACATGTTCATAAATAGGGTTTCGATGATATCGTCTTTATTGTGTCCGAAAGCAACCTTATTGCATCCGAGTTCGTCTGCAATCTCAAAAATCCGCTTCCTGCGCAACCTTGAACATAAAAAACATGGATTTTCCCTATTTGCAGGGCTGTGCGCCAATATCCCGTAATTTGTGTATTCAACTCTTATTTCAAACCCAATCTGACGCCAATATTTTTCAAGGGAGATACCAAACCCGCCATCAAACCCTAAATCAATATGCACTGCAAACAGATCATAATTTATGGGAACGCGTTTTAGACGGTCATCTAACATCCACATTAAGGCAAAACTGTCCTTGCCTCCTGAAAGCCCCACCAAAATTCGATCTCCATTAGAAATCATATCATATTGGTACAGTGCCTTCCCAATATTTTTCTTTAGTACTTTGTAGGCATAGTTGTGCTTTTGCAAAAGAAAAAGATCGACCTCCTATGGATTTTCCTCTATCTCCTCTATTTTTTCTTTTTTTTCTTCTTCTTTAACTTCTTTAATGGTGATCTTTCCGGCAGCGATTTCACGAAGGGAAACAACAATATCTTCATTTTTTGGTGAACTTACGAGATATTCGGAACCTTCACGGATCTGCCTCACACGCTTGGCCGCCATGTTGACCAGCAAAAACCGGTTTTTGACTCGCTTCAAACAATCTTCAATGGTTATACGTGCCACAAATAGCCTCCGTTTTTGTTTTTTTATGGATTAAAAGCTTCAAGCTGGCTTACTGTTTTAGGAAAATTGAAAATCGAGTTTCCCAAAAATTACTTGAAGTCACAATATTTCTATCAGTTCATAAAACCTTTTTCCCCCAGGGGCGATCAGGACAATCTCGTCTCCGGGCTTTTTCCCGATAATCGCTTTTCCCAGTGGTGAAGATACGGATATACGACCTTCTTCAATATCCGCTTCATCAGGTCCTACAAGTTGATAAACGACATGTTCACCGGTATCGGCATTTTCAAGCAATACTGAACTGGCAAACACAGCCCGATCTTTAGGAAGTTTTTGAGGATCAATGATATCTGCTCTCGATAGTTTATATCCCAGCTCACTTAACCTTCCCTCGATAAATGCCTGCCGGTTTTTGGCAGCTTCGAATTCGGCGTTTTCCGTAATATCCCCATGTGCACGAGCCTCTTCAATGGCCTTTATATTTCTGGGCCGTTCAATTTTTTGAATATGTTCCAGCTCTTTTTTAAGGGCCTCATACCCTTCTCTCGTAATTGGTACTCGTTCCAAATCTATACTCACGATAAATATTCCTTTGCCAGAATTTCTGCAATCTGTACTGCATTGGTAGCAGCACCCTTCCGGATATTGTCGGCAACGACCCACATGTTTATGCCGTTGGCAACCGATTCATCGTCACGGATACGCCCCACGAGTGTTAAGTCCTGGCCCGCAGCATCGATAGGGAGGGGATAAATGTTGTTTCCCGGGTCATCAACAACCTTAACCCCGGGTGTTGTTTCAAGCAAAGCCCTCACCGCTTTGGCAGAAATATTTTTTTTCGTCTCAATGTTAATGGATTCCGAATGACCGTAAAAAACCGGCACTCGAACGGTGGTTGCCGTAACCCTTATGGTGTCGTCTTCCAAAATTTTTCGGGTTTCATTGACCATCTTCATCTCTTCTTTAGTATATCCGTTTTCCAGAAAAGCATCGATATGAGGCAGGCAGTTGAACGCAATGGTATGGGGATAAACCCGCTTCTCATAGTCTTTGAAATTGAGAATCGCCCGGGTCTGATGATCGAGTTCGTCAACCGCCTTTTTCCCGGTCCCTGAGACAGCCTGATATGTCGAAACAACGATCCGCTTGATGCCATATTTTTTGTGTATGGGGTGCAACGCAACGACCATCTGAATTGTCGAACAGTTCGGGTTTGCGATAATTCCTTTATTTTTAAAGTACGCGACTGCATGGGGATTCACTTCAGGGACCACTAATGGGACTTCGGGATCCATCCGCCATGCACTTGAATTATCAACGACCACGCATCCATCTTTTGCGGCAAAAGGAGCAAATTTTTCGCTGGTTCCGCCACCGGCCGAAAAAAGAGCGATATCAATACCTTTAAAAGAGTTTTCCGTCAATTCCTCAACATCAACTTCCGTACCCATATATTTGAGCTTACGCCCAACAGAACGGCTTGTGGCTAAAAATTTAATGGACTTAACCGGAAATTTTCTTTCCTCAAGGCAAGAAATCATCTGATTTCCGACAGCGCCTGTTGCGCCTGCAACGGCGACATTAAACTTTTTTTTCGTCATTACCTTTTACTTCCTTTTATATAATCTGCTACAAGATTCCCGACTTCCTGTGTCGTGTATCCCATTTTCCCTGCTGCGACACCCTTGAGGTCATCGCGCAACACTCGAATGACCCCCTCTTCTATCAGGGCGGCTGCTTTGGATTCCCCCAAGGTTTCAAGCATAATCTGAGCCGCCGAAATAGCGGCAATGGGATTGATAATATTTTTGCCGGTATATTTTGGAGCAGATCCTCCAATGGGTTCGAACATAGAAATTCCCTGAGGATTTATATTTGCTCCTGCAGCAATTCCCATTCCTCCCTGAATCATCGCTGCCAGATCGGTTATGATGTCCCCAAACATATTGTCTGTAACAATCACATCGAACCATTCCGGATTTTTCACCATCCACATACAGATTGCATCCACGTGGGCATAATCTGTCTCGATATCGGGATATTCTTTTGAGACCTCTTTAAAGGTGCGTTCCCACAGATCAAATGCAAAGGTCAATACATTGGTTTTTCCACAAAGTGTCAACTTCTTTCTTCGATTTCTTTTCCTGCAATATTCAAAAGCATATCTGATACACCGCTCTACACCTTTACGGGTATTTATCGATTCCTGGATCGCCACCTCATCCATTGTTCCTTGTTTTAAAAAACCACCCGCCCCGGCATACAGTCCCTCCGTATTTTCCCGAATCACCACGAAGTCTATATCTAACGGTCCTTTATCTTTTAACGGTGTTTCAACACCCTCGTAGAGCTTAATCGGCCTTAAATTGATATACTGATCAAAATGAAATCTTAGATTTAATAGAATCCCTTTTTCAAGAATGCCCGGTTTTACCTCCGGATGCCCGATCGCTCCCAGATATATTGCATTTGAGTCGGCCAGTGACCTTAGAATATTATCCGGCAAAATTTCTCCGGTGGCCTTATAATGTTCTCCGCCCAAATCATAATGGGTAAAGCTAATCCCGAAACCGCAAGTGCCTGCTACGGTTTCAAGAACTTTTATACCTTCTGCAACAACTTCGGGTCCCGTTCCATCACCTGGAATTACCGAGATATGATATTTCTTTGCCATATTAGTGCTTCCAATCAAATAATTTAAATGTATTGACCACAATCGTGTAAGCGATTTTTTAATTTCGTCTAAATGAGACTGGTTTGGTGCTCGTCTGCATCGCTGGCTTCCGATATTTTCCCGCTCGCTCTTCTATGGTTCCTGATGCTAATTACAGGACCGGAAACAACATAACTGATCCCTAGAAAAAACAAAGCGACGGATGGTTGGGCGGCGATGAAAATCAATATCAGGATTATAGTAACCAGAACATTGAAATTCATACTTTTAAACAACTCCGGTTTTTTAAAACTGTTATACTTTATTGTGCTTACCATTAAAAAAGAAAGGGTATACAGCATAACAAGAAGGAGGATCGGATTAATTTTCCCTTCAAAACCGAATTTATGAAAAAATAAAACGGTGGTTGCCGCCATAGCAGCTCCGGCCGGAATCGGAAGCCCAACAAAGTGATCACTGCTTACTGTACCCACCTGAGAGTTAAAACGGGCCAAACGAAGCGCTCCACACGCCATAAAAAGAAATGCGGCCAGCCATCCGATTCTGCCCAATGGCTTGAGTGACCATAAATAAATCATTAACCCGGGTGCAAGACCAAAAGATATAAGGTCTGCCAGGGAATCATACTCAATGCCGAATTTGCTTGTGGTATTCGTAGCCCTGGCAATTTTACCATCCATGATGTCAAATAATACGCCGATAATTATCGCTACAGAAGCAGCGACAAATTTCCCATTTATTGAAGCGATAACTGCGTAGAATCCGAAAAAAAGGTTCAGGGATGTGAATATATTGGGTAAAATGTAAATTCTTCGATGCGATTTTTCTTTTTTAATTTTCTTTGTCCTATTCATATCAAGTCTCCCAAAACAGATGTTCCGGCTTTGACCTTATCACCAACCGCCACTTTCAAATTTATCTCAGGCGGAAGGTAAACATCCAGACGTGATCCAAAACATATTAAGCCAAAACGCTGTCCGCGGGTGACAATGTCACCCTTTTGTATTTTACAGACAATTCGCCTTGCAATAAGGCCGGCAATCTGGACCGTACAAATAGGTTTTCCACCTTCGGTTTCGAGAAACACTGCATTGTGTTCATTCTCATTTGAGGCTTTGTCCAAATTGGCTGAAAAAAATTTTCCGGGATAATAGTGAACCTTTGTTACCCGACCCTCATGTGGTACACGATTGACATGAACGTTAAAAATCGACATAAAGATGCTTATTTTTATGCACGAACCTTCAAAAAAACGGGAGTTATCGACCAAACCCGCCGAAATTACTTTTCCATCCGCCGGTGAAACAACACATCCGGTATAATTGGGGATAACGCGGTCCGGGTCTCTGAAAAAATAACAGATGAAAAAGGTCGTCGCAAGACCGATCAGAGACAACGTTACGAGTCCCAAAAGCGCGAATACGGCTGTTGAAAATACAGACGCAAATATAAAAGGATACCCAGCATTTGCCACCGGAAAGGCAGAATGGCTGGGTATCTCGGACCACATAAATTTGCTCATCAAGTATGCCTTGGTCGATTAATTTTAAAAAAACTTAAATCAACTTATTTATCAAAAATAATTCAATATTGTCAACAATAAGCGTCATAATTGCTCTTTTTGACCCAATCGGATGTATACCGCCACATCATTGGTCTCATAGCCAAATCGAGCAGCTCTATTTAAATCCGTATCGATAACTTATCGTCAATATTGATTAACCTGCTGTTTGTGTTGTTGAAAAAAATACCAATCATAAATTCTTTAGGTGCAACTCTGCATCAGATTTTCGGATATAGTACGGCTGAAATTCTCCGATATCATCTGTATCATCACTTTCGAATTTGACCATACTAAGATAGGCCACCGTCGATGCTCTGATCGTATTTTGAATCACCGGCGCAAAAGATGCAAATTTACCTAATTTTTCCATTAAAATTGCTTTATGGAGTAACGCACCATTTCCAACAAACAGACACGGCTCATTCAGGTCATCCACTGCATGATCTGGATGTATTGCCCGTTCTTTTATTTGCCTTTTTAACTGGCCGTTTATAAACCGGTATCTGGAACAATAGACCTCTCCTCTGCGGGCATCTAAAAGCGGACAGATAAGATCTGGAGAAAAAGCCACCTGGAACGCAAGCGCTTCTAAACTTGAGACACCAACAATCGGTCGTCCGGATGCTGCAGCGAGTCCTTTGACCGTACTAATTCCAATCCGCAGTCCTGTGAATGACCCAGGGCCTCTGGTCACAGCAAAACCATCAATGTCAGAAATATTATGGCCTGACATTGCCAGGGTCGTGTTTATCATATCCATTAGGTGTTTAGAGTGTGTCTCTTCGTTATTGAGCGTGAATTCCGTCCTTAAAGATGCTTTCTCAAGTATGGCGACACTGCAGATGGTTGTCGATGTGTCAACGGCAAGTATCCTCATTTCACTTGTCAGCCATCACTGTTTCATCGATTGCAAGGGAAATAACCTCTTCCATGCTTTTTACAGGAACAAAATTGATTTTTCGCCTTACATTTATCGGAATTTCGGCCAGATCCTTTTTGTTTTTTTCTGGAATAATGATTGTGCGAATCCCGGCTCTTAATCCGCCCAATGCTTTTTCTTTCAATCCTCCAATAGGAAGCACCCTTCCTCTTAATGTAATTTCCCCTGTCATGGCGACATCCTTATTGACCGGTTTGTTTATCAAAACAGATATAAGTGCAGTCGCCATTGCAATGCCGGCAGACGGTCCATCTTTTGGAATTGCGCCGGCTGGAACATGAATATGTATATCCTTATTTTCAAAAATATTCTTTTTGATTTTCAAAGTGCCTAAATTTGCACGGGCATAACTCAATGCGGCCCTGGCAGACTCCTGCATAATATCTCCGATTTGACCGGTAATGATTAATTCCCCCTTACCGCCAATCAATGATGCTTCTACATACAAAACTTCGCCACCGGCCTGTGTCCAAGCCAAACCCGTGGATAATCCGACCTGGCTATCCTCTTGATCCATTTCAGGAGAATATTTTGAGACCCCCAGGTATTTTTGCAAACTGTTTTTTGTGATGCGAAACGGTCCTTTATCACCCTCAGCAATTTTACGCGCGACTTTTCGACAAATGGTGGCGATTTCGCGTTCAAGGTTTCTTAACCCCGCTTCGGAAGTGTATTCCGAAATTATTTTTTGCAAAGTACCTGTACTGATGGACAAGGTCTTTGACTTTAATCCATTCTCTCTTATCTGGCGCGGTATGAGGTGTCTTTGGGCGATGGCCTTTTTTTCATCCTCCGTATATCCGGAAAGTGTAATCACTTCCATTCTATCAAGAAGTGCTGATGGAATCGTATCCGTAAAGTTGGCCGTCAGTACAAACATCACCCTGGACAGATCAAAGGGCAAATTCAGGTAGTGATCGCTAAACGCCAAGTTTTGTTCAGGATCCAATGCTTCCAGAAGGGCTGAGGAAGGATCCCCTCTAAAGTCGGAGCCAAGTTTGTCAATCTCATCCATCATGAATACAGGATTGTTTGTACCGCTCTGTTTAAGGCCTTGAAGAATTCTTCCCGGCAATGCACCAATATATGTGCGACGATGTCCCCTGATCTCAGCTTCATCCCGGATGCCACCCAGAGAAATACGGACAAATTTACGTTTCATGGCGTGTGCAATGGCCTGCCCCAGAGATGTCTTTCCCACGCCGGGTGGGCCTACGAAACATAAAATCGGACCTTTCATTTTAGGATTGAGTTTGCGCACGCTGAGGTATTCGAGAATGCGGTTTTTTACATGGCTCAACCCGAAATGTTCTTTGTCCAGAACCTTTTTTGCATGTTTGATGTCGATAACGTCTTTTGTTGTTCTGCTCCATGGCATTTCGACCAGCCAATCCAGGAACGTGCGAACGACCGAGGCTTCAGCAGAGTCAAGATGCATTTGATCAAGACGTTTCACCTGCTTTAGGGCTTCTTTTTCTGCAATTTTTGGCATCTTGGCCCTTCTTATCTTTTTTCTATAATCCTCAATCTCCTTTATTTTGCTATCGTCTTCACCAAGTTCTTTATGGATGACTCTTACTTGTTCCCGCAAAAAATAGTCTCTTTGACTTTTCGAAATTTCATCTCTTACATCGGACTGGATCTTCGCCTGCATGGAGGATAACTCCACTTCTCGTGAGAGAAGTTCATTGATTTTTTTGAGCCGCTCAACAGGATCGATCAGTTCGAGTAAAACCTGAGATTCCTCAATTCTTAATTTAAGATTTGAAGCCACAAGATCGGCAAGTTTACCGGGATCATTCACACTTTCAAGGATCGTACCGATATCATTGTTCATTTCACCGCGAAGCGCCAGTATCTTTTCGGAATGTTCTCTAACATTACGCATCAGGGCTTCAATTTCGAGATTGATCTCTTGAGCCGGTTGGTCAGGAATCGTCTCAATTTTTACACGATACAAGGACCTTTTTGAGATATATTTAACAATCCGAGCCTTTTCGATACCTTGCACAAGCGCTTTGACGCGTCCGTCAGGAAGCTTTAACATGCGAAGGACCCGGCTCACAGTCCCAACCGAAAAAATTTGATCCGGGTTCGGGTTTTCGACATTTGGATCTTTTTGGGCTGTTAAAAATAAAAATCCGTCTTTTTCCACCGCCTCCTCCACAGCTCGGACCGATTTTTCTCGACCAATAAAAAGCGGAAGCAGCATGTCGGTAAAAATCACGATATCCCGTACGGAAATCAAAGGAAGCGTATCGGGGATCGCTGTATCCTTTTCATCCTCATCAATGATTCTGATAAGATCATCTTTGTCAGTTTCAGCCATTCTTTCTCCTAATTATATATCCATACTCAAATTATGAAACCATTAATATTATATAACACAATTCAATTTTTACAATGTTTGTCTGTATAAAACCATAACAGGTTTAAATCAAGATTTTTGGCAGCCTGTTTTCCTCAAATTTCCTGCGGACAATCCTGAACCAGAACAAAAACTTTTATCACGAAATCACGAAATTTTTAAAACACGAAAAAAACATTTATTATTTCGTCATTTCGTTTTTTTCGAGTTTTCGTGATTGGTTTTAAATTTTTGTCACAAAAAGCAACACATTGACAACCAGAGAAATAAAAAGGGGGTAAACAAATTTCTTGACTTTAATGGTGTTTTTTAATTACTTGAGTATATCTATTCAGGTTCTCTTATGAGATTAATAGGGAACCCCGTGAAATTCGGGGACGGGCCCGCCGCTGTAATCCCGCCTATTTCTATGTTTAGTTTGAAAAGGGAACCCTTTTGGCCATCGCGTGCCACTGTTCTCATATGAATGGGAAGGTCGCCAAAAGGGCGGGAAAGTCAGAAGACCTGCCTGATCAGACGTCGTAACCTCCGAGGACACGGGGTAATAAACGATCTTGAGGATAAAAAAGGGACATTCCCGGATCGAGTGAATTCGATCCGGTTTTTTTTTGAGTAAATAAATGATGAAATTCAGATCTATAACCATTGTTATCATGATAACAATTTTTCCTTTTATTTTTATCGGAGCACCATCACCTGAAGCCAAAACAGTAACCGATCAGCTTGGACGGCAGGTCAGGGTTCCGGACAAACCCCAACGGGTGATATCCCTTGCACCCAGTATCACGGAAATTATTTTTGGTATCGAACAGTCGCATCGTTTAAAAGGAGTTACAACGTACAGCGATTTTCCACCTGAAGCTGAAAAACTGCCCAAAGTCGGCTCCTATGTTCATCTTGACCTGGAGAAAATAGTGGCGCTAAAACCTGACCTTTGTATTGCGATCAAGGATGGTAACCCGAGAGTGATTGCTCAACGATTGGAGGCTCTGAATATACCTGTATATGCCGTTGATCCCAATAAGTTAGACACCGTGATGAAAACGGTTCTGGAAATCGGCGGGCTTCTGGATGCCAAAGAACAGGCGAATCGACTGGTTAAGCGCATGCAGCTCAGAATCCAAAAGGTAAAGTCTCTGGTTGCAACCACCACACAACGCCCCAGGGTCTTTTTTCAAATCGGTGTTTCACCCATCGTATCCGTCGGAACCGACACTTTTATCCATGAACTCATTGTTACCGCCGGAGGGATCAACTTGGCTGCCGGCCCAGTGCCGTATCCCCGGTTTAGTCGTGAACAGGTCCTGGCACTCTCCCCGGAAATTATACTCATCACTTCCATGACCCGAGGTGCGATATTTGAAGAAGTCAAG
>Ga0210104_1000062_pt1 | contig 15170 bp, 10 predicted proteins | sample RushSE_TuleA_D2_FD_185567 | JGI IMG/M metagenome (GOLD analysis project Ga0210104, IMG submission 185567) | Wetland microbial communities from San Francisco Bay, California, USA, that impact long-term carbon sequestration - RushSE_TuleA_D2 (SPAdes) | ecosystem: Environmental > Aquatic > Marine >...
TTCCAGTTCTCACCCAGTTTTTTTTTAAGTTCAAGACCAAGCTCTAAAAGGGTGCTCCCCTTTAACTGTTTGGATTGAAGGATTTCCAAGAAGATAGAAAATGAAGCCAACTGCAAAGCGCCTTCTGCAAATAATAATGGGCGCTTATCCGGATTTTCGACAAATGATAGTGCCCTTGGCAACATCTTTATCAACGGCATCTTTCTGAGAATGAAACCCAGGTCTTCCAGTGTGGACAGGGATCTGAAGACCGTATTTTTGTTAAGCGCGGTGCAATCCAAGCTGCCATCCCCTTGAAGGGCATGAACAAGTCGAATGGCCATGTTTTCAATAGAAGCGTATTGAATCCTGGGGGTTTTGCTTCCCCGTCTTTTCGGGAAAACAAGGTTGCGGACACGAATTTCTGTAGCCGGATCAAAGTATACAAGCTTTCTGTTTTTTTTGTCAAACAGCGCCAGGTCGGCCGCATCCAGCCACTGGGCCAGGATACGTGCGTATTTTGACCAGGCATATTGGGTTATTTTAGTAAAAGGGAACAAGGTCTCAAGAATTGCGGAAATTTCAACCAGCGCCAATGTATGTTTATCTTTGAGGGTTTTTAAGATCTCAGAAATTGGACGATTTCTGGGAAACCGGACTCGCAGGTGATTTCTCAACATCGTCATCGTGCCACGCCTGACATCAGACATATTGAGTTGCAGAAAAACTCTGCCACTACTAAATCTCACAAGTGAAAGCAGATCCAAATCCTTTGCGACGTCATAAAACCCTTGTCCGGACAGCTCGGTCAATCTCCTAAATTCGGGAATGTCAAGAATGCCACCGGCAGCATGAAGAATCGTTATTCCATGGGTGATCTGGCCGACCGACGCATCGGGGAGATACTGGCTACGAAACGGCAAATGGCCGGTATTCAAATAATCTTTGAAAATACTCCATGAAACGTCAAACGTATTACCGATTCTGTTCACCAGCCCCTGATTGACCAAACTTTGAATGGCCTGAGGATCAAATTGTTCATAGGACTCCCCCGGACGTCCGGGGATAAACCTCGCGATTTGGTGTAATGTGGTCTGCTCTGTGTCGGTGAGACCCTGCAATTCCTGCTGGAAGAGTTCTTCAATGCACAGAAGAATCTCCGGGATATCCGGTTGTGGGATACCGGATTGACGCGCAACCTTAACATGGAAGCACAGGGCTTTGAGCAGCCAGGGATACCCTCTTGAAAATTTTTTAAGAAAAGAACGAAGATCTTTTGTCAAGGGCTCGTCCAATTCTTTGCCGAGCTTTTTTAAAAACGTATCCGTTTCAGCCCCGGAAAAACCGGACAAGACTATTTTTTTGCTGTTTCTTAAAAAAACTTCAAATCGTTCTTCAGAAAATGCCGGGCTCGATAAAACAAGCTCTTTATCCCACGAGAAACCCAGAACAATATGTGTTTGTTTTTCGACTATTTTCAGGAAAAGATCTCTGATCTGTTTCACCACATCCGGTAAAAAGAAGTTATTTTCAAACTGATCGAAAAAAATGAACATGAGTTTGGTTCGGGATTCAAGGATGTAACCCATCTCGAGCATCGACCGGACAGCGCCGCCAAACGTCCTCACCGGTTTAGGCTGTTTCGTTTCGACGATCCTTTCATCAACATCATCCAATTTGTCCATAATATATTCTATGACACGCGGAATGAACGTTGTTGATGATGCTGTTCGACAATCAACGGCAACAGCGAAGTGCCCCATCTTCTGCAAATATTCAACACCCGCCAGCACTATGGAGCTTTTCCCCCATCCCGTGGGAGCCTCGATGATAATGCCGCGCTGTGCGGTCCGCTTATCGATGACTTGATTTACAAATGAATCCAGCTCACTTAAAAAAGATCTTCTCCCCACAAAATGTCCTGGTGAGGCGGGGAATTTATAATCAAAACAGGCGGGACTTCCTTTCACTTCAACGATTCTATCCGACTCCTGAAACAGTCCCGGCTGAAGGGGAACGCTTCTGTCCGCAAAAATGTTTTTAAAATTTGCAAGGGGAGGATACAACTTCGTTAAATAACCGACGATGGATTGATCCGATACCGGCGAGCCTTTGCCGTCAAAAAGTGCAATTCTATCCGGCGGGTCGTCCCCGTGGCGGATGATGGGAAGGGCCCAGAATATACCCCTTTCCGTATAAAGGAGAATGCGCTGACCCGGGTCGGCCGTACCCGGGGTTCTCCGGCCTGCAGCCTGTTCAGGTCTCACTGTTTCCGGAACTTCTGAAATTGCTTTCAGAACAGCGTCTTCCTCGAATAAAAATGTCGTCACATGGTCATTTTTCTCGATATATTCCTGATAAAATTCTCTGGCCGCATCGTCAAAACCGGGAATGGCGATAAGGAGGCCATGACACCGTTTATCTTCATGCCATTTTATCATATACCTGCCGAAAAAAGCCTGAAGATCGCGTTCCGACAGAACTTTTTCGTCAAACCTGGAGACCGCATAAACCGGAATACCCGTTTCCCTGTGTTTCCCCTCGATCTCCATTTCCAATTCGGAAGGATCTGCGTTGAGAATACGATCGACACGGTATCCATGGTGGTTCAGCACCTGGGTCATCATCGCCGTAAACAACCTGTCCTTTGCACGGGCCCGGGTGTGCTGCGAACGGCCTGACACAAGTAGTTTCAACCGTCCCATATCGATATTGTCCTTTTTGGCTCCAGTCATGTGCCGCCATCGCTTCGGGTTTTACACGTTTCAAACATAAAGATGTTATCTTATCCGAACGCTTGGCAGGCGATGCTGTCAAGGGTCCGGATATCGGATGTCATTATTCTTCTCACACCGGCAGACTCAGCTTTGTCCGCTTGGCATTGATGTGTGCAAGGATGGTTTCAGCAGCCCTGTTGGGATCTGTCTCAACATAAAATTTTCCGCCCACCAGGCCTTCCACACCGTCGGTCAGGAGTTTAACCATGTTTTCACTGCCGGAAACATACGGTTGCCCGCCGATATGGGTCATGGCGCCAAGGTTCACTGCCCATGTACCGATGGATACGGCCTTTTCCGTGATAAATTCCGGAGCAGATGCCGCAACCGGCAAATCGCTGATTTTCACCTTGAGATAACCCGCTACAGCGTTGAGGACATCTTCTATTCGCGAGTTGTCCACACACGAACCCATATGCCAGCAGGGCGGAAGCGCGGGCACGCCGTTGGCCTTGGCAACAGCCTTCAGAACCGCCTTGAGTCCGTCACCGACGCCAGGGTAATCCGGGTTGGGCTCGAGAAGACCCCGCTGCCCTGCAACATGGGCCCAGCATCCTGTCCCGACAACAAGTACATTCTGTGCAAGAAGCGCCTTTGTCAGAACAAGATGACGGTAACCATAATGATCCCAGGGGGTGACGCATCCGACAATGGCCACGATCCCTCTGATATTATTGGCAACGATGTTGTCGATCAACGGTTTAAGGGGATCGGCGGCATTCACCTTTGATAACGCCCCGATAATCTGTTCAACCGAAAAACCGGCCATAATCTTTGCCGGCGGATGGTCCGGAATCATTACCTTGTTCTGTTTGCGTCGCTGGTAATTGTCTACGGCTGTTTTCACAATCTTTTGTGCAATTTCATCCGCTTTCTCAGGTTCAAATTCAATATGCGTCGCTCCCGTTATTTTGGCCTGAGGGTTGGTGGTAATGATTTTCGTGTGAAAGTGCTGAGCGACACGCTGAATGTTCGGCATAATGCACTGAACATCGACGATCATGGCTTCCACCGCTCCGGTCACAATGGCAAGCTCCTGTTGTACCATGCTTCCGGCAAGGGGGACACCTTTTCGCATCAGCACCTCATTACCGGTACAGCATATACCGACCACATTGATCGGTCGCGGCGGAGTCGGATATTTTTCCGCAGCTTCAACAATTTTTTCAGAAAGAATCGGCTCATGACCGTGAACAATGATATTGATTTTCTCTTTATCAATAACGCTCAAATTGGCAAGACTGGAAACCAGTTTCGGTGTTCCGAACAAAACATCCTGCATGTCCGTTGCCGGATGAAGCCCGCAGTAGCCGTCAACCAGACCCAGTTTCAGAACATCGGTCGCAAGATGCACCATATCGGCATCAACCCCCATATGGGTCCTGTGGCAAGCCTGGCTGATTTCCGCTCCGGCGCCGGTGGGTAAAATCCCCAGTTTTTTCCATGTGACTTGTCTTTCCGCATTGGCCTTGAACCCCAGCCACGCCGGAACACCATGATCCTTTCCGAGATCGGACAGGCAGGTTTCGGCAACAGCAAGGGCCTTGTTTTTTCCATTACACCCGAGGCCTTTATAAAGCGCATCCAGTTTTGCCGGGTCTCTGATTTCATATGCTTTGATTTCACCGGTTGCCACGCCCTTCAGAGTTTTGGCCAAGGCCCGAGCATGTTCGACATGCGATGAAGCTCCGCCGGTCACACGCCCTACCAGCCCTCGGGCAACAATGGTGTCCGCAGTTGCACCGCAGGCGCCGTATTCGTATCCCATGGCCTCGCCCAGAGTGCACGGCCCCATATTGCAATGAAAGCAGCACACCCCTGCGATGCCGCCGTTTCCTTCTTCAGAGAACTCACAATGCGATTTTCTGTCCCAGACCAGATCAATGTTTTGTTTGTGGGCATGATCGATCAGTTTTTCGGTGATGGGATCCGGTGTAAAACCTTCAGGTGCTTTTGGCTTGGATTTTGACCGTTTTTTGTCGCTTTCTGAGGCAAAAACTTCTTTCCCGTCGAGCATCAGACCGGCGACACCTGCGGCTGCGGTAACTTTCAGAAAATCTCTCCGGTTGACCGCCTTACAACCCTTGCAACCGTCCGCATGGTTTATGGTTTCGTTTCCTTTTTCATCCATGGCGACAACTCCTTGGTATTGTGGTTAATAAAACTAATCCCCTTTTAAAACTGTAGCCTTTCATAAGTAAATTGATTATCGGAAAATAAATCCGGCATGTATCGAGGTAAGTACCAATTAAAGCGGATCATTTGATGAAGTCCTCCAAATGTGCATTCAAGAAAACTGGAAGGCACTTTGCCGACCCTTTATAAAAGCATATTTTTAAGTGGCCGTGGAGTTTATATTGTAAAAATTTACTTATAATGGGAATGGTTTTGTGTCAACAGGCTGTTGTCCAAACAGAAATCTTTTCGAGAGCGCATTGGAACGTTTTTTGTATAAAAATCTTGGTTATGCGATGGAAACCAACTAGAATCTTGACCAACCCATACGTGTTTGATATCCACTCGAATAAAATTTATGCCTTGAAAGGAGTGTGTATGCTGATCACTGAGATACTGGCCCGAAATGCGCGCATGTATGGACCTGAAATGGCGCTTATCGAAAGGGAGCCCGCAAAAAACAGGCGTCAGGAAATCACGTGGAAGGAGTTCGACGACCAGGCCAATCAGGTAGCCCAGTGTCTCATCGCCCGGGGAATTAAAAAAGGGGACCGTGTCGTTCATTTGATGACCAACTGTATCGAATGGCTCTCCATCTATTTCGGCATCCTTCGCACCGGAGCCTGGGCTGTCCCTCTTAACTTTCGTTTTGAGGCAAAAACCATTCGGCACTGTTCCGAAATCGCTGAAGCCAAGGTCTTTATCTTTGGTGAAGAATTTATCGAGCGCATCAACGCAATTAAAGAAGACCTGGATCATTTCGTTAAAACGTATATATTTGCGGGGCCGGAGGAAATTAAACCCGCTTATGCGGAATCATATCAAAACATTTTTGAAGCCTATCCGCCCACGGATCCAAAAATTGACATCAACATCACGGATGAAGCCGCCCTGTATTTTACTTCCGGCACGACAGGCATGCCCAAGGCAACCCTTTTGACCCACAGAAATCTCGAATTTTCATGCTTTTTGGAAAACCTGCACCACCACCAAACCCATGGGGACAACTTCCTTTGTATTCCGCCGCTGTACCACACCGGAGCCAAGATGCACTGGTTCGGGAACTTCATTGTCGGCGCTCGAAGTGTCATCCTCAAAGGCGTCGAACCCAAATGGATTATAGAAGCGATATCCGAAGAAAAGGTGACGGTGGTCTGGCTGTTGGTCCCCTGGGCGCTCGATATCCTTTTTGCGATCCAAAGCGGCGAAATCAAACTTAATGACTATAACCTGGATCAGTGGCGGCTGATGCATATCGGGGCACAGCCTGTCCCCCCTGCGCTGATTAAGGAATGGAAAAGGGTTTTCCCCCATCACCAGTACGACACCAACTACGGTCTGACCGAAAGCACAGGCCCGGGATGTGTTCATCTGGGAATGGAAAACATGCATAAGGTCGGTGCCATAGGATTGCCGGGTTTTGACTGGGAAATAAAGATTGTTGATGACCGGTTAAATCCGGTTGCCCAGGGACAACCCGGCGAGTTGATTGTAAAAGGGCCCGGTGTGATGAAGGAATATTATAAAAACCCCGAAGCCACCCGGGAGACCCTGGTCGATGAATGGTTGCTGACCGGAGACATCGCCCGGCAGGACGGAGACGGCTTCATATGGCTGGTGGACCGAAAAAAAGACGTCATCATCACCGGCGGAGAGAACATTTATCCGGTTGAAATTGAAGATTTTCTACAGGCGCATCCCAAAATCCACGATGTGGCGGTAATCGGTCTTCCCAGCCTTCGGTTGGGAGAAATCGCCACAGCCGTGATTCAGGTAAGGGCGGGTCAGGATCTCACCAAAGAAGAAATCGATGCGTATTGCCAGGCGCTTCCCAGATACAAAAGGCCGCGAAGGATTATTTTTGACGATGTCCCGCGCAATCCCACCGGAAAGATAGAAAAGCCCGGGCTGCGAAAAAAATACGCAGGAATGACGGAAAGCTTTAAAACAGACTCATAACACTTTAATCTCTTGAAAACATTTCCGCTTCAGGTACAAAAAAAATTATCACGAAGGCGCGAAATTCTAAAAACACGAAAAATAAAATGGAATATCGTTAGGAAATCAGACCATGATACTCGAATACAAAGGCCGAAAACCGACCATCGGAAAAAATGTCTTTATTGCGCCGACGGCGATGGTCATTGGGGATGTTGAAATACAAGACAATGCCAGCATCTGGTACGGAACCGTGTTAAGAGGGGATCTGGCGCCGATCACCGTCGGAAAGAGCACCAATATCCAGGACAACTGCACCATACATACGGATGATGATAAACCCGCAGTCATCGGAGATAATGTGACGGTGGGACATAATGCCGTTGTACACGGATGCATCATAGAGGATAACTGCCTCATCGGCATTAATGCGGTTGTTCTCAGTGACGCGTGGATCAAAACCGGGTCCGTGGTCGCCGCGGGCTCTGTGGTTAAACACGGCCAGGTGGTCGGACCTTACCATCTTGTGGCCGGCATTCCTGCAGAATTGAAAAAAGAACTTCCGGAAACAACCGTCAAAAAACGTAAAGAAACCGCCGAACACTATATCGAGCTTGCAAAGGAGCACATGGCCATAAAAAAAGCCGGAGATTAGTCCGGCTTTATCGATTTTCAAAATCAAATTCAGTGTCTTTTTTAATCAGAGCTCATACTTACCTTCCATGTCCAGAACGAATTCTCCGGGTACATCCCCTGAGGTCACCTTAAACGTGCCCTTGCCTTTGATGTTGTCCAGTTTTCCCGTTCCTTTATAGGTTTCCCACGTACCATTGGTGAGCTTACTTTTCCCGTCGCGATTACCTTTAAACTTGCTGTAAACCGAGCCATATTGAAAATTGGTGACGGCATATCCTTCCATATAGCCGCTTCCGGCAGTACGGTCATGGAAATTAATACTTCGACGTGAAACGAATTCTCCGGCAACGCCGACTTCATAGTGAAGCGGCCGGCCTTCCAGCTCGACCAGCATGAGCTGATGGTCAAACTCATCATGGACATAAAGGGATTCTCTTCGTGTAACACGCAGTTTATACGTCGCTTTTCGTAACATGCCTTTCTCCTTTCGTCGATGGTTATTGATAAAATCATCCTTTCAAACTTTTTTTTATTTTAACCCCCGGAGTATGACTTGTCAACATCGGACTCCAATTCGCCACCATACATTTTTTTGCCTTCAGTAACTGCCCAAAATTTTTAGATAGTCGGTTTTTTCTTTCAACAGGTCGAGCACCGGTCTGAAGGATTCCGACTCGACATCCGCCTCGATATCGACATAAAACATATACTCCCAGGGTTTTCCATGAATGGGACGTGATTCCAGTTTCACCATGTTGATACCGTTCTCGGCGTATATCTTGAGAACTTCGTACAGCGCCCCGGGCTGATTTCCCGTTGAAAAGATGAGAGACGACTTATTCCGAGGCCCTTTCTCGATGGAATCATGCGCAATGACCACAAAACGCGTGAAGTTTCGAGGATTGGTCTCGATCCCTTCCTCGATGACCGCCATCCCGTGAATATCAGCAGCCTCTTTGCCGGCAATGGCCGCATCAGCCGGACTTTTTGATTCGCCGATCGTTTTGACCGCCCATGCGGTGTCCTTAACTGGAACCAGCTCCCAGTCCGGATGCTGCTCTAAAAACTGGCGGCATTGCTGAAAGATCAGCGGCGGGGAAAAGACCCGTCTGATATTATCAATGCCTGTCCCGGGAACCCCGATCAAATGGTGGATGATCCGAAGCGTGATTTCGCCAACGATCCGTAAATCATAGTTCAACAGGAAATCATAGTTCTCATGGATGCTCCCTGTGAGGGAATTCTCCAGCGGTATCACGCCGAAATCGGCCTTTCCGGTCTTTACGGCCTCAAAAATCGCCTTAAACGACGGCGTAGGAACACCGGCCACTTGTGTTCCAAAATACTGCGTACATGCCTTATGACTGAATGTTCCAATTTCCCCCAAAAAAGCAGCCTTCTGAATTCCCGTTCCGTTGGTTCGACTTAAATGATCAACAGCCTTGGCCTTTTCCAGATAGTCAAAATCGATCTGTTTTCCAACAACCGGTGAAATCACATAAAGATCTCGCATCAGTTGGCCGAACTGTTTCGGATAAAGACTCTGCGGACCGTCGGAAAGGGCCTGGTCCGGATTGTGATGCACCTCAATCATCAATCCGTCCGCACCGGCGGCGATTGCTGCACGGGCCATGGGACTGACTTTTTCCCGGATACCGGTCGCATGACTGGGGTCGATAATCACCGGCAGATGGGTAAGTGTTTTAAGTACGGGAATGGCGGAAAGGTCGAGGGTATTGCGCGTATAGGGCTCAAAGGTTCGTATTCCCCGCTCACACAAAATGACCTTGTCATTGCCCTCCGAAAGGATATACTCGGCGGACATCAGCCATTCCTCGATGGTAGACGACATTCCCCGTTTGAGCACCACCGGTTTTCCGATGCGTCCGACACATTTTAACAGCTCAAAATTCTGCATGTTCCGTGCCCCCACCTGGACAACGTCGATATACTTCATCATCATGTCCGCTTGGGCCGGAGAGGTAATCTCGGTTACAACACCCAGGCCGGTTTGCTCCCTCACTTCGGCCAGAATTTTAAGTCCCTCTTCCTGGAGTCCCTGAAACGAATATGGAGAAGTTCTGGGCTTAAACGCTCCGCCGCGAAATAGAACGGCACCGTATCTTTTGACCTCCCTGGCAATGGTCAAAGCCTGATCCCTGCTCTCCACCGCACACGGTCCTGCGATAACGGTAATGCGCTCTCCGCCCACAACCACATTACCGACCTGTACCCGGGTATCTTCGGTATGCAGCTGCCGGCTGACCAGTTTAAAAGATGTCGAAATCGGTATCACCCTGGCAACGCCTGGAAGGGTCTCAAAAAAACCGGTCTCTTTATTTCCTTTTCCAATTGCCCCGATGATGTTCTGACCGGCCTCAGACAGTTCACGAACAATATACCCCTCCCTGAACAGGATGCTCCGGATATTGCTCTTCTGATCCTGGGTGATCTCCTTTTCCAGCACAAGAATCATGGTATTCCTCCTTTTAGATGGTCCATAAAAAAAGCCCCGGGGGTCGATTCCCGGGGCTTTTAAAAAAAATAACCCCGGACAGACCGTTTTGGTCCATCCGGGGTGTCTTAAACTGAAGCGTTATCGATCCGGATGGACGCTTCTAAAGCTAAAAAAGAAGCGGCCAAACGAATTATATGTTTTTAAAATACAATGTGTTTTCATCAATTGACGTCCTAAAGTGATAATTTTATTTTTTTACTTTATTATTTTATGTCTGTCAAGAACTGTTTTTCCAGTTTGCATGAGCTTTAAAATCAAGATCCGGGGTTCACACCCGGATATTCAAGTTAAGGGCTTCGTCCCAATTTACTGTTGCCCTTTTCACGCATTTTGGTAATAAAAGAGTATTCCCTAAACGAGCGAAAACGGACCAGACAGGAGCTTTGGATGAAAACCCTCGAAATTCACGGCAGTAAAGGTGATTCCTTCATACACGTCGGCGAAACCCTCCGGAATTTGGGAAAATACATTCCATCGAAAAATGTGGTGTTAATCACCGACAAAAATGTAAAGCAATATTATGAGAATCACTTCCCGCCCCACCCCTTGATCACCCTGCAAACCGGCGAAGAGATAAAAACACTCGATACGGTCCGCGATATTTACGAAAAACTTGTAGAATTCGAGGCCGATCGATCCACGTACATTGTTGGGATCGGCGGCGGCATTGTCTGTGATATTGCCGGTTTTGTGGCCTCAACGTATCTCCGCGGTGTGAGATTCGGATTTGTCTCTTCCACCCTTTTGTCCCAGGTGGATGCCAGCGTCGGCGGCAAAAACGGTGTTAATTTCAAGGGATATAAAAACATGGTCGGGGTTTTCAACCAGCCCGAGTTTGTGATCTGTGATCTGAATCTTTTGAAAACGCTGCCTAAGAAAGAACTCTTGAACGGCATGGCGGAGATCGTCAAGCATGGCGCCATCGAGGATGCGGGCCTTTTTGCGTATCTTGAAGAACATTCTCAGAAAGCTTTGGCCCTCGACATCGAAGTTATCGAAAAACTGGTTTATGATTCCATCGTCATCAAATCCGCCATTGTTAACCAGGATGAATTGGAAAAAGGAGCGCGTCGTAAACTCAATTTTGGGCACACATTCGGCCATGCCTTTGAAAAAACAACCGGTGTTCCTCACGGCGAGGCTGTTAGTGTCGGCATGGTAATGGCTTCGGCGATTTCCGTAAAAAGAGGCCATCTATCCGCCGATAATGCCGGAAGGATCAAAACGCTGCTCCAGAAAATAGGACTCCCAGTCAGTATTCATGCGGAAGAAAAAAGGGTTTTCGATGCCCTAAAAAAGGACAAAAAACGAAAAGGAGACCGTATATATTTTGTCCTTCTCAATACGATCGGAAATGCCTTTGTGGATCAAATTCCGGTAAAAGAGCTTGAGATTGAAATACACACCTTTGGTTAAGCGAACAGGTTAATCCAGACGGGATCGTCGACGGATGGATACATCTTGACAGTACGGGGATCTGCTGTTATCGAACGAAATTGAAATCCATATCAAAAAAGCCCTTTCGGTTTTTTGTTCCAAAGGCTTTATAGCCGTATTCGGATTTAAACTTTGGTTTTAAATACAGACAAGACCCATTCGAATCCCAACGATAACAATTAAAATCGGAGGTGAGAGCATGATGAAAAAATTTTCATTTTTCATGGCGGTTGTTATGGCGCTTTTTATGATTTTAGGCGGCAACGTCTGCGCCAAGGAATTTATCAACGGTATCGATGCCAACTTTCCACCCTTTGCGTATGTGGACAAATCAGGAAATCCCGGCGGTTTTGACATTGATTCCGTGAACTGGATCGCAAAAAAAATGGGGTTTACGGTCAAACACCAGCCCCTGGACTGGGACGGGATCATTCCCAACCTGGTTGCAAAAAAGATCGACTTTATCGCTTCGGGGATGAGCATTACCGAAGAACGCCAGAAAGTCGTCAACTTCACCATTCCATATTGGACGATCAAGCAGGTCTTTGTCGCGAAAAAAGATGCCACTCTGACGGTGGAACAGGTGCTTACCGGCAAAATGCGCCTTGGCGTCCAGCGTGGGACCAGCGAAGCGGAATGGCTCAAAGACATTGCTGTCGAAAAGGGCTGGAATTTCGAACTCATTTATTATGACTCAGCCCCTCTGGCAGTTGAAGATGTCGTGAACGGCCGTATCGCCGCCGCTGCAATGGATGACGCGCCGGCAATGGACGCCGCCGGGAAAAAACCCGTGAAGATTCTCGGCTCTTTCGGCATGCATGACGAAGAATTCGGCTATGCGGTTCGCAAGCAGGATACCGAACTGCTGGACACGCTCAATAAAGGGCTGAAGCTGCTTATGGCGGATCCGTATTGGGATGAACTGGTTAAAAAATACCTCAGGAAATAGCCGGGCTAAAACCGAATTAAAAAATGAAAACCGAAAGAATTCCTTCTGCCAGGCACCAAGTCACTAAATACGAATATAAACATATTCTTTGTGACTTGGTGCCTGGCAAGTATTTTGATTCCGGAAAAATTCCCCGATAAATTGGGATCTACGCTTCGCTCCGACAATCTTCAATCGAAAATCGTCAATTTTTAAAGGTCTCTATCCAACAATGTTAGAAGCACTCACCGCCGTTCTGGAAGCACTCCCCTATTTGCTCAAGGGTGCCTTGGCCACCTCGGGAATCGTAATCGGTGCCATGGGATTCGGTCTGGTTCTGGGGATCCACATGGCCGTCGGGCAGGTTTTCGGAAATCGCATTGTCCGGTGGTTCATCGGTCTTTACGTCTGGTTTTTCAGAGGCGTGCCGGTTCTGGTGCTTTTGTTTCTTTTTTACTTTGGATTGTTCGCCCTCATCGGACTGAACCTGAGCGCGTTTGCCGCATCCACTCTTGTTCTGGGCATGACAACTGCCGCGTACCAGTCTCAAATTTTCAGAGGTGCAATTCTCTCGCTGCCCCAGGGACAGCTCCAGGCCGCCAGAGCTCTGGGAATGAGCGATATTAAAGCCATCATCAACATTATCTTGCCTCAGGCACTCAGATTCTCCATTCCCGGCTGGTCCAATGAGTACTCTATCATTCTCAAGGATTCCGCCCTTGCGTTTGTTCTTGGAACGTCAGAAATCATGGCTCGAAGCCATTTTGTTGCCTCCCGGACATATCACTATCTGCCCCTGTATATAACGGCAGGATTCCTTTACTTCATTCTGACCTGGCTGGGTGTTCGGGCATTACTGAAACTGGAGGCCAAAGTGCGGATACCGGGCTATTCTCATTAAAAGGAAAACATGACGGAGCAAAAACCACCGATTCTGCGTGTCGAAAACATCTGTAAGATACTCGGAGGAAAAGAGATCCTCAAATCCGTCTCTTTCAGCCTCAACAAGGGAGAGTTAAAGGTGCTCATCGGTCCGTCAGGCGCGGGCAAGAGCACGCTTCTTCAATGCATCAATTTTCTTATTCCTCCGGATAAGGGGCATGTGTGGCTGGAAGGGGTTGAAGTTCAAAGCCGTCGAAAACGGGATCTCTATGCATTCCGGCAGCAGGTCGGCATGATCTTTCAGGACTTCAACCTTTTCGATCATTTGAATGCACTGGAAAACGTCTCTATTGCACTTCGTAAGGTTAAAAAGATACGCCGCCCGGAGGCCCGGGATCGCGCTGTTGCCGAACTCGAACGGGTGGGGTTGGGGGACAAAAAATATCTTTATCCGGCCGAACTGTCCGGGGGCCAGAAACAGCGGGTGTCCATCGCCAGAGCGCTTGCCATGGACCCCAAAATTATGCTTTTGGACGAGCCCACATCCGCTTTAGATCCGGAACTGATCGGCGAAGTGTTGTCCGTCATTCGGGATCTGGCCCAGGGCGGGATGACCATGATTCTGGCCACCCATCAAATCGGTTTTACCCGTTCTTTGGCCGACGAGGTGCTATTTATGGAAAACGGCATTATCATAGAACAGGGGGCGCCCGAAGAACTCCTTTCTCCGGACGCATGTACCCGATCCCGGGATTTTTGCAGCCGGCTCAATGAACTCTATGCAGAGAATGAATAAATGGATACGGCATTTTACTCAACCCAGTTGATTCCGGCATTGAACCGAGGATTGATCATGTCCGTAAAACTCATCATCCCGTCGGGATTGATAGGCCTGATGCTCGGCATCGTGATCGGCACATTGCGAACCTTCGGCCACCCTGTCATCCGAAAGGTTGCCAACGCATATGCCACTGTTTTCCGGGGAACCCCACTGGTGGTTCAGCTGTTTTTGCTCTATTTCGGTCTGCCGAACCTCGGCATCTACCTGGATGCTTACACGGCAGCCGTCGCCGGCTTTATCCTGTGCAGCAGTGCGTATCATTCCGAACATATTCGCGGCGGCCTTTTGTCCATCAAGAAAGGGCAACTTCTTGCGGCACAGTCCATGGGGTTTTCCACGTTTAAAACCATGTCCAGCATCATCGTGCCGCAGGCGGTTCGACGGGCATTGCCGGGTTGCGGCAACGAGATCATATATTTGATCAAATATTCATCTCTTGCCTATATCATTACCTGTATCGAGCTGACCGGTGAAGGTAAGATCATTGCCACCCGGACCTTCCGGTATACCGAGGTCTTTCTGGTCATCGGGTTTTATTATCTGGTTATGGTGACCATGGCTTCATTTGTTCTTCAAAAGCTTGAAGAAAAGTTCAGGATTCCGGGATTCGGGAAAGTTTAGGGAGTGATATATGACAAAATATTCCCCCATCACAAATGAAATCCGACGGCGCATTTCCCATGAACTGGGAGATAAATGCATTGTTACAGATCCTGATGAAGTCGGCACATACGGAAAGGATGCTTCCGGTTTGAGTAATCCTCCGGAGTTGGTCATCCGGGTAATGGAAACAGTACAGATTCAAAAGCTCATGAGACTGGCCAATGAATACGGCTTTCCGGTAATTCCCCGGGGTGGCGGGTCAGGGTTGGCGGGGGGCTGCGTGCCGGTATTGGGCGGTGTGGTTCTGTCCCTGGAGAAATTGAACCGAATTATTTCCGTAGACACGAAAAACCTTATTGCGGAAGTTGAACCGGGAACCATCACCGAGGTTTTACGAAATGCGGTCCGGCAAAAAGGACTCTTTTTTCCGCCCGACCCGGCGGGAATGGACCAAAG
>Ga0210104_1000071_pt1 | contig 14162 bp, 7 predicted proteins | sample RushSE_TuleA_D2_FD_185567 | JGI IMG/M metagenome (GOLD analysis project Ga0210104, IMG submission 185567) | Wetland microbial communities from San Francisco Bay, California, USA, that impact long-term carbon sequestration - RushSE_TuleA_D2 (SPAdes) | ecosystem: Environmental > Aquatic > Marine >...
TGGGGCGCATCGTGATGGTCCCGCCGGTGAAGAACACCACGACGCACGGCAAAGCTTTTTTCCGATGGATGGGCACCGTCGGGCAACTCCTCTGCGATAGAGATGGACGGTCGCGTTACCAGCGAGCGTCTTCAAACCGTCTGACTTTTTACGTTGAGTGCCGTCAAATATCAAGCCCTGTCCGCGATGATCGCGGCAAGCTGCGGCTTCTATTGGAACAGCCGAAGATCGGGAAAGCGGCGTCATCGCGGTCCCTGCGAGGCATTCAGCAGGGCCGTAATGGTTTCGATCCGGTCCGCTTCGGAAACGGTCTTGTCGGTGCGCCAGCGGGCGATGCGGGGAAAGCGGACGGCGATGCCGGAGCGATGCCGGGGGGAGCGCCGGATGGTCTCGAAGGCGATTTCGAACACGAGCTCCGGCTTCACCGAGTGCACCGGCCCGAAGCGCTCGACGGTGTTGCGGCGGATGAACCGGTCCACCTCGCGGATCTCTAAATCGGTCAGGCCGGAATAGGCCTTGGCGAAGGGCACCAGCCGGTCGCCGTCCCAGACCGAGAAGGTGTAGTCCGTGTATAGCCCCGAGCGCTTGCCGTGCCCGCGCTGGGCATAGGTCAAGACAGCGTCGACGCTCAGGGGATCGACCTTCCACTTCCACCAGTCGCCGCGGCGCCGGCCGACGCGGTAGGGGGAGCAGCGCCGTTTGAGCATCAGCCCCTCCACGCCGTGCCGGCGGGCATCATCCCTGATCCGCGCCAGCTCGGACCAGCTTGCCGCGCTCACCTTCGGCGACGTCAGCAGCCGCGGGTCTCCGAGCCGGCACAGGAGATCTTCCAGGGCGGCCGTGCGCCAGGCCAGCTCCCGTCCGCGCACGTCCGCGCCGTCCAGTTCCAGCAGGTCGTAGGCCATCAAGGCGACCGGCACGGACTTCAGCACCCCGGGGGTCAGGTGTTTGCGGACGATGCGCCGCTGCAGGGCCGTGAAATCCAGCGGCCGATCCTCTTTCCAGGCGAGGATCTCACCGTCCAGAACGCTGCCGTCCGGCAGGTTTCGAGCTGCCGCGCGGATCTCAGGGAATTTTCCCGTGACCAGTTCCTCACCCCTTGACCAGATGAACACCTGGTCCCGGCGCCGGATCACCTGCGCACGGATGCCGTCCCATTTCCACTCGGCCTGCCACTCTGCCGTGGCCCCCAACTCTTCAAGACCGGCACCCAGGGGGTAGGCCAGGAAAAAGGGGTAGGGGCGGCTGAAGTCGGCATCGTCGGTCTGGAGGGAGAGAAGGCGATCCCAAAATGCCGGCACGGGATCCCAGTTTCCCATGAGACGGTGGGCGATGACGGCTTCGTCGATCCCACCGATTCGGGCTAGCGCCCGAATCACGAGCTTCTGCGAAACCCCCACGCGGAAACCGCCGGTGACAAGCTTGTTCCAGACCAGGCGCTGGGTAGGGTCCAACTCCCGCCAGGCGGCGATCACGTTTTCACGCTGTTTATCTTCCGGAAGCTCCCGCAGGGGCAGGAGCCGCTGCTCGACCCACACCTTCAGCGGTCGGTGGTCGTCGCCGCTCCCCGGCGGAAGCAGAAGAGTGATGGTTTCCGCCAGATCGCCGACCACCTCATAGCATGCTTCAAAAAGCCAGCCGGGGATGCCGGCTTCCTCGGCCGCCCAGCGGCGCAGCCGGGGCGAGGGAACGGATCGTCGCGGCTTCCGGCCCATGAGGAAACCGACGGCCCAGACCGCGTCTTGCGGCGCGGCGGCCCGGAAGTAGGCGATCAGGGCTTGCACCTTGGTGGTGGTCCGGGTGGTCTGGTCCAGCTCGGTGTAAAGCTGCGCGAAACGCTTCATGCGTCCGGCGCCTCCGTTTCGCCGCTGAAGGCGGTCCGCGCGGCCACGGCGGCAAGCCCTTTCTCCTTGAGAAATTGCACCACCTCGGCGGCATACCCATGGGTGACCCAGATGCGTTCGGCGCCGCTGGCCTCGATGGTGTCCAGCAACCCCTTCCAGTCGGCGTGGTCGGAGAGCACGAAGCCGCGGTCCAGGGACCGGCGCCGGCGGTTGCCGCGGATCTGCATCCAGCCCGACGCAAACGCCCGGCTTGCGTTCACAAAGCGCCGCATCCAGGCGGCGCCTTCCGCCGAGGGCGGCGCAACCACGAGCGCGCCGGAAAACTCGCCTTTCATACGGGCCTCGGCGACGGCACGGGTCGGCGGCAGGCGGATGCCGGCATCCCGGTAGGCCTGAACGATGGATTCGACGGCGCCGTGGGTGAAGATCGGGCCGGTCGTCGGGTCCACGCCGGCGAGGATGCGCTGTGCCTTTCCCATGGAGTAGGCAAACAGAAGGCTCGGGTTGCCCTCCGCCGCGTTCTTGCGCCACCAAGCGGTGATGTCCGCCATGACCGTTTCCGGCTCCGGCCACCGGAAGACCGGAAGCCCGAAAGTGGACTCCGTGACGAGGGTGTGGCAGCGCAGCAGTTCGAAGGGCGCACAGGTGGGGTCCGGATCGCGTTTGAAATCGCCGGTGACCACCCAGACGTCGCCGTTGCGCTCCAGGCGCACCTGGGCCGAGCCGAGAATGTGGCCGGCCGGATGCAGGGAGAGTCGGATGCCGTGGAGAGCCAGCGACACGCCGTAAGACAGTTCTTGAACATTGACATCGGGGCCGAGGCGAGCCTTGATCAGGCGGGCGCATTCCGGTGCTGCGAGATAACTCCCGCACCCCGCGCGGGCGTGGTCCGCGTGAGCATGCGTGATGACCGCCCGCTCCACCGGTCGCCAGGGGTCGATGTAGAAGTTGCAAATCCGGCAATACAAGCCGGCGTCCGTGTTTTCAAGCATCGGGTCGGTTGTATTAAAAGCGGGCATGCGGCGATGGCACCCAGGTGATTCGTTGTTCGAATTCAGCTCACCGAATCAAGTGTCGATTTTACTATCATGGTAACATCGGTGCGAGAGATGGCAACTGTCCCCATGTCTGACCGATTGACCCCGGACCCATCGGGTCTTAATTTTTTTTCACCATATCTCAAAGGAAGTGGCAAATGTCGAAGATCAAGCTTGATCACTGCGTCATCCATGTGACGGATTGGGGTCGCTCCAATACTTTCTATCGCGATGTCCTGGGTGCGGAGCTCGTGCCGGTCGTATCGGGGTGTTCGTATCGCTTCGGGGATGCGCAGTTGAATGTGCACGGGCCGGGTGTCCAGGCAACGCCCGTGGCGCGACTTCCGGTCCAGCCGGGTGGAAGCGACGTGTGCTTCGAGTGGATAGGGCCGATCAACGAGGCGCAAGCGCATTTGGCAGCGCACGGTGTTCCCATCGAGCTGGGTCCGGTCAGTCGTTTCGGCGCACGCGGGTCAGGCAATAGCGTCTATTTCCGAGATCCTGACGGCTCGTTGCTGGAGTTTATCTCGTATTCTCGCGCCTGAGCCGGTGCTTTGACATGGCTCCAACGCGCCCCCGCCTATTGGAACACAGAAGTTGAACACAATGCTCAGAATGCTCGTTCTTTCACTTTTTGTATACGACATGCAGCGGACCATTCTTCTTCGCCGGCTCCAAACGCCCCGGGTGTATCGCCGGGCCTTGCAACAACCCGCAGCCGTTTATCGACGACTATGCACACTGCAGAGGGCGAAGCATCGTCGCGTTCAGGGAATTGGAACCATACCAAAGACAGCGACGCATGGAAGCACCGAAGCCGCAAACGTCAGAGAACAACCCATCAGAAGCGATTTTAAAATTCCGCCAGTTCCCGGTACCCCTCCTGCACTTTTTCAAAAACCCCGGACCAGGAGAGCGGCTTCAGGCGGCAGTCCGGCTCCGCTGCCCGGCCGCATTCCAAGCTGCGCGCGAGTTGGCGGTTGAGCGCTTCCGCCAGCCGTTCGACAAAGGCCGGCAGGTCGTCGGCCACGGGCGTGTCCGGGCCGGTGAGCCGGGGCAGGGGCACGCGTTCCACCCAACCTTCCTCGCACAGGCCCTCAGGCATCCATGAGTCCACGCCGGGCAGGTCCGTCATCACCACCCGGCAGCCGCAGGCGAGCGACTCGATCACCACCAGGGGCAGGCCTTCGAAAAAGGATGGGAGGACGAAGACATCGGCCGTCTGCAGCACTGCGGCCAGTTTATCTTGAGGAAGAGCTCCGAGGAAAACCACGTTGTCCAGGCCCGCTGCCTGCCGGCGAATGGTTTCGCCCCCGGCATCCCCGGCCGAGCCTGCCAGCAGAAGCTTTACGCGTCGGCCTTCCGGAGCCTTCACACGGCGCATGGCGTCGATCAGCCACGGGACCCCTTTCGGCGCGCTGATCTTGCCGGCGTAGGCGATCGTCAGTTCCTCGCGGCCGGAAGACCGCGCGCAGGCCGCATCGGGCTTGAACACCTCTTCCCGGAATCCGGCTCCAACGATGCGTATGCGCGCTGAGGGGATGCCGTAGGCGTTCATGATTCTGTCCCGGTTGTCCGCGTGCAGGGAAAAGACCCGGTCGACGTCCGCGCAGGCGGGGACGACCAACGGGGCGAGGTGGGGGGCGTTTTCCAACTGGCGCAGCTCGGTTCCGTGGCTGTATGCGCAAATGGGCGTTTGCGGGAAGAGAACCCGCGCCAGGGCGGTCAGCAGCCAGAGGTGGTTGGACTGGATGAGGTCCGGCTGGAAACCCCGGGTGGCGGCCGTCAGCGCGGCCGCGAAGGCCTGCAGGTAGCCCTCGAGCATGTCGGCTGTGAAACTGGAAAACCGGGTGGAAGCATAGGGCATGATGTCGCTCATGCCGGGAAGGGCGAAGGGGACCGGGGGCCGGTCGAAGCGCACGGGGGTGATGTCGGCCGGCGCCAGCGGGGGGATGAACGGCAGCGGCTCTTCCCCGGGCAGGCCGATCACGGCGTGTTGCCCCCACCCCGCCTCCGCCCCGAGGCGGACCAGGGCGAGCAGCGCGACCCCGCTTCCGGTTTTCCCCGGCTGCTGGGACAGCAGGTGCAACACGTTCAGCGAACCGTCACCCGTCCCGCGCCGACGCTGTGGGTTCCCGGGTTTGTAGTCACGCAGCCGCTGAGCCAGCCTTCCGGGGGCGTCAAGAATATCCGCGGTGCGCGCTTGCTCATCCGTCCGGGGTTTTTTCATACATGGGCGCTGTAAAGCCGGCCCTGATCTTCCCTGTTTGAAATGAAGCGGCCCCCGGCCGCTTCATTTCAAGTGAAGTTCAGGATCATGCTGTCGTTGGGCACGAAGGGCTTGTGGGGCAACCCCGTATCCTTGGCCACATACCCCGGGACCACCACACCGGATTCAAACTGTGCGTAGTTCACGAAGGTGCGGCCGTCAATGCGGACTTTCATGCCGTCCGCAGAGTGCTTCAACGGCACGATGGCGAAAACGTTTCGGTATCGCCCGTTGAGCCCGGTCAATCCGAGGCGTTCGGCTTGCTCGCCGATGCTTACTTCACGATAAAACCTGGAGGTTGGAAGGATATGATTTTTGAATTCCTCGCCGATCCGTGCAATGACTTTCCCAATATCGGATTGCATCCGGTGTTCTCCTGAATTATTCCGTCTCCCCTCCGGGTTCCAGCTTTGCCCGGCGGGCACGGTCGATGTAAATCGTCAACTTTTTCTGAACCTCTCCAAAAACGCTCCCCGGCGGGTACAGGCCCTCGCCGTCCGGTCTTCCCGCCCTCACCCCGGTCAGAATCTCGATGCCTTCTTCCACCGTCGTTACCCGGTAGACGCGGAACTGTTTTTTCCGGACGGCGTCGACCACGTCCTTGCGCAGCATGAGGTTCTGAACGTTGGAGAAAGGAATGATCACTCCCTGCTCGCCCGTCAAGCCCTTCTCGCGGCAGACTTCGAAGAACCCCTCGACCTTCTGGTTGACGCCGCCGATCGCCTGTACCCGTCCCTTCTGGTTGACCGACCCCGTGACGGCGATCCCTTGCTTAATCGGGATGCCGGACAGGCTGGAGAGGATGGCATAGAGTTCGGTGGAGGAGGCGCTGTCCCCGTCGATGTCGCTGTAGCTCTGCTCGAAGGTAATGCTGATGGCCAGGCTGAGCGGGTGGTGCTGGGCAAAGACGTTTCCGAGGTAGCCCGAGAGGATCAGCACCCCCTTGTCGTGCGTGCTGCCGCTCAAGTCCGCCTCGCGCTCGATGTTGATCACCCCCGGTTTGCCCATGAAGGTCTCGGCCGTGATGCGCACCGGCCGGCCGAAGGAGTATTCGCCGATCTGGTAGACGGCCAGGCCGTTGATCTGACCGACCACGGCCCCCGCGACGTCGATCATGATGGAGCCGTCCCGGTAGGACTCGTGGACCTTCTGCTCGTAGAGGCTGTAGCGGAAGCGGTGCTCCTGGAAGGCGCGCACCACGTGCTTTTCGGAAATCATCTTTGCGCGCTGGCGCCGCGCCCAGAAATCGGACTCCTTCAAGACTCCCAGCAGCGGGCCGAACCGGATCGAGAGCTTGTTCTGGTCGGAGACGTACTTTTCGCCGAACTCCACGATGGCCGCCACCCCGCGGGGGTTGAACGGCAGCAGGCGCTCCTCCCGGCAGACCCGCGCGATGAAGCGGGCATAAAGCTGCTCGGTTTCAGGTGTGCGTGCCACTTCCTGGTCGAAGTCGGCCCGGACCTTGAAAATCTTGTTGAACTTGGAGTCGTAGTTCTGAAGCATTTCGAAGGCTTCGTAGCTGCCGAGAAGGATGACCTTGACTTCGAGCGGTATCGGCTGAGGCCGCAGCGAGGTGGTGCCGAAGGCCCACTCCTCGGGCACGTCCTCGATATCCAGGCGCTTGGTCTGCAGCGATCGTTTGAGCGCCTCCCAGACGTACGGGTGCATCAGCAGCGGCTCGATCTCCATGATCAGGTAGCCGCCATTGGCGTTGAGGAGCGAGCCCGCCAGCACCAGGGTAAAGTCGGTGTTCACCGTGCCCATGTAGGCGCGCTTCTCGATGCGGCCGAACACGTTGAAGTAGGTCGGGTTGGTCTCGAAAATGACCGGCGCCCCTTTCATCACCTCGCGGTGCACCAGGACGTTGACCTGGTATTTCTGAAAGGGGGCTTTCGGCGGCTGGGGGCACTCGCCGGCGGCAGGAGGTTCGCCTTTTTCGGCCGGCATGAACAGATTGAAGTTCTCGACGATGTCCGCCTGCAGGGCGCTTAAAAAGTCGAAAACCTCGCCGCGGCCCTTGAAATCCTCCCGGATCGGATCGAGGCGTTTCTGCACGAGGGCGTGGACGACCTCGTTCATGAGCCGCTCGATGTCGACGTGCAATTGCTGGCTGAGTTTTTCGATCTTGCGGCCGGACTTCTCCATCTCCGCCTGGATCTGTCCGACCTTGGCGTCGATGTCCGCTTTAACGTTGTCCGGCAGTTTCTGGTAGTCCTCCGCGTTCAGGATCTTGCCGTCGACGACGGGCACGACGGGGTATTCCTTCTGGGAAGCATCAATGTGCAGGCTGCGCTCGGTGGCAAAGCGTTCGATCTTCTGGAAAATGGCCTGTTGCCGGTTATTGAAACGGGATTTGACGGCGGCCAGCTTTTTCAAGTAGGCCTCCGTCTCGAAGGCCTTGGGGATTTCCTTTTTAAGATCGGTGACGAGCCGGCTGATTTTTTTGGCAAAGGACGGCCCTCGGCCGGGCGGCAGGGCAATGGCCCGCGGCCGGAATTCGTCGCTGAAGTTGTTCACCAGACACCAGTCGTCCGGGATCGGCTGGGTTTTCGCGAAGCGCGTGGTGAGGTCCCTGACGATGGTGGATTTGCCGGTGCCCTCGGCCCCGGTGACGAAGATGTTGTAGCCGGGGCTGCGCATGTCCAACCCGAATTCAATGGCCTGCACCGCGCGCTCCTGGCCGATCACCATGTCCAGGGAGGCCAGCTCCGAGGTGTCCTTGAAGTCGAACTGGGAGGGATTGCAGACGCGGCGCAGTTCGGGCGGCGTGAGTTCCAGGCGCTTGGGCATCGAAGGCTCCTTCAGTGGGCGGTCATGACGTTCCGCAACCGTTTGATCCTTCCATCAGTCTATCCGAATCGCAGCAGACTGACAACCCCGCTTAGGGCCATTCCCACAGTCGGAGGCTCGAATCGGCAAGACCCGAAACGGACAGCGAGGAGGTGTGCCGGACGCCCTCTCACCGATCCGCTGTCACGATCGGCCTGTAGTGCTCCGGGCGGCGATCGCGCAGAACATCGTTGATGGGATTGAAGGATTTGTCCCGAGTCTCGGCCGGTTGGATGTCGGCGGTGATGACGGCGTCGCCTTGGGCGCCGGCCTGCTGCAAAGGCTTGCCGCTCCAGTCGTAGATGGCGGACCGGCCCCTGAAAACCAATTCTTCTCCGTCCCGCGATTCGGTGCCGACGCGGTTGGCCACTGCCAGGTAGACCTTGTTTTCGATCGCCCGGGCCGGCATGACCAGGTGCCAGGCCTCGGTGACCAGATTGGCCGGGCAGACAATGAGATCGGCCCCCAGGAGCGTCAGCACCCGCGCGGATTCCGGGAAACGCCAATCATAGCAGACCATCGGCCCAATGCGCACATCCCGCCTGGCGTCGTGCACCACGAAAAACCCCGTGTCCCCGGCGTCGAAACACAGCTTTTCCTTGTAGAACAAGTGGGTCTTGCGATAGACGAACGGCCGGTTGATTTCCGGGACCGCGACGAGGCAGGAGTTGAACAGACGCCCCCGATCCGCTTCGGCAAAACCGGCCACCACGACGGCGTTGCGGCGTTTCGCCATGGCGCGGAAAAACTCCACCGCTGTGCCGGAGGCCTCCTCGGCGGCATCAGCCACTTCGTCCCGCGACGTGAAAAAGTAGCCCGTCGTGCTTAGTTCGGGGAAGACCAGGATGTCCGCCCGGGTCCCGGAAACGAGTTCTTCCATCCGTCGCAGGTTCAGGCGTTTCGCTCCGAACCGCGGGTTGAACTGGACGACGGCGACCGTGAGTGGGTTCATCGACCCCCCTTCTCCCAATTGTAAGAATCAATTGAAGAGGATGCAGAGTAACGAGTAACGAGCAACGAGCAACGAGTCAAAGGAAAAAACGCCTGCAGGCGACCGCCGGCGGATTGGAACGTATTGCGCTGGCGCAACGGCTTTTTCTCGTTTCTCATCTATTCCCCGACAGATAGTCCTTCAGGCAGCGCGCCGTGTGAGACACCTTGGCGAACTTCAGCAGTTCGTGAGGCGAGCCGGATGCTACCAGGCGACCGCCGCCGGACCCGCCTTCCGGCCCCAGGTCGATGACATAGTCGGCCTCCTTGATGATTTCCAGGTTGTGCTCGATCACGGCCACCGTGTGGCCGGTCTCCACCAATGCCTGCAGGACGTCGATCAGGCGGCGGACATCGGCCAGGTGCAGGCCCGTCGTGGGCTCGTCCAGGATGTAGAAACTGTGCCCGTTCAAAGGCTTCGCCAGCTGCTCGGCCAGCTTAATGCGCTGAGCCTCACCGCCGGAGAGCGTCGGGCTCGGCTGGCCCAGGGTGAGATAGCCCAGGCCCACGTCGCACACGAACTGGACCGCCTTGCGGATGAGCGGGACGGCGCCGAAGAATACCACCGCTTCGGCGAAGGTCATGGCGAGCACATCGGCGATGGTACTGCCCTTGTAGAACACCTCCAGGGTTTCGGGGTTGAAGCGCCGGCCGCCGCAGACCTCGCAGGGCACATAGACATCCGGCAGAAAGCTCATTTCGACTTTGGGGCGACCCTGGCCCTGGCAGGCCTCGCAGCGGCCGCCGGACACATTGAAGGAAAACCGACCCGGGCTGTAGCCGCGGGCGCGTGCGGCGGGCGTCATGGCGAACAGCCGGCGGATGTCGTCCAGAAAGCCGATGTAAGACGTGGGAACCGAGCGCGGCGTGCGGCCGATGGGGCTGTGGTCCACCTCCAGCACGCGCGTGACGGCCTTCCACCCGCTGATGTCCTTGCATGCCCCGGCCGGGTCCCGGCGGTCGAGCAGCCGGTTCCTGATGCCTTTGAAGAGGGTTTCCTTGAGCAGAGAGGATTTGCCGGACCCGGAGACCCCGGTGACGGCAATCAGGCGGCCCAAGGGGAAGTCCACATCGACCCCCCGCAGATTGTTGGCGGACGCCCCCGACACGCGGATTGTGGGCTCGCTCCGCCAGGGCCTCAACCGCGAAGTGATGCGGCGGTCGTGGCCTTCGATCAGGGCGCCGGTCACGGACAGCGGCACGCGCCGGATGTCGGCCAGGGATCCGGCGGCCACGACCTTCCCGCCGTCACGGCCGGCGCCGGGGCCGAGGTCGATGATGGTGTCGGCCGCCCGGATGGTCTCCTCGTCGTGTTCAACGACGATGATGGTGTTGCCGCGGTCGCGCAGCGTCTTCAGGGCGTCCACGAGCACGTGGTTGTCCCGGGGGTGCAGGCCGATGGTGGGCTCGTCCAAGATGTAGCACACCCCGGTGAGGTTGGAGCCCAGCTGGGCGGCCAGGCGCACGCGCTGGGCCTCGCCGCCGGACAGCGTGTTGCCGCTGCGGCCGAGCGACAGGTAGGAGAGCCCCAAGTGGTTCAGCAGGGAAAGCCGGGTCACGATCTCGGAGACCACGGGTTCGGCCACGGGTTTCTGATGCGCGGGAAACCTGAAGCCGCGGACGATCGCCTGCACCTCACCGGCGGGCTGCTGCATCAAGTCCCAGATGGAACGGCCGTCGATCCGGACGGCCAAGGCCTGGGGCTTGAGCCGGCTGCCGCCGCAGGTGAGGCACACCAGGGGCTCCGCGACCGCTTCGTCCTCCTCGTCGGCGACGGTCACTCCGAGACCCTTGCAGGCCGGGCAGGCGCCCTGCTTGCTGTTGAAGGAAAACAGCCGCGGGTCGAGCGGCTCCATCCCGATGCCGCAACCCGGGCAGATGCCGTGCAGGCTGAAGACGTCTTCGCGGCCGCGACGGTCGATGACGCTGATGTGGCCCTCACCCTCCTCCAGGCCGCGGGCGACGACGCCCTCGAGATCTCTGCCCGGCAGCTTCCCGGTGACAAGCTCGATGGTGTGCTCGTGGTAGCGCGAGAGGGCCATGCCCGGGGTCAGCCGCGTGAGCGTGCCGTCGATGCGCGCCTCGGTGAAGCCCTTCTTCAGGGCGCGCTCCAGGACCTCCTTGTGGAAGCCTTTGCGGCCCAGCACCTTGAGCGCCAGCACCCGGGCCGGGCGGCGGCCGTAGCGGGTGCGGACCTGCTCCACGATGGCGGCGTGGGTCTGGGCCGCCAGGGGCCGGCCGCAGCCCGGGCAGTACTGGGTGCCGAGCTTGCTGTAGAGCAGCCGCAGGAAATGGTAGGTTTCCGTCAGGGTGGCAACGGTGGAGCGCCGGCTGGCATGGCTGATGCGCTGTTCGATGGCCACCGTCGGCGCCAGCCCGGTCACGAGGTCCACATCCGGCCGCTCCAGCACCTTCATGTACTGGCGGACATAGGGTGCCAGGCTTTCCAGGTAGCGCCGTTGCCCCTCGGCGAAAAGGATGTCGAAGGCCAGGGTGGATTTGCCCGAGCCGGATACCCCGGTCAGCACCACGAGTTCGTTGTGCGGCAGGGTCAGGCTGAGGTCCTGGAGGTTGTGCTCGCGGGCGCCCTTCAGCTCGATGACGCGCGCGGCCGGCCGCGCGCGGTAGCCCGCGACGGGCTCCGCCACTCCGCTGCCGGACGGCGGTGCCGCCTTGAGGCGGCCCCGGCCGTTTAGATAGGCCTTGAGGAAACGGCCCGTGTGGGAGCGATCCTCGGCGGTGATCAGCTCGGGAGGACCGGCTGCCACGACGCCGCCGCCGGCCTCGCCGCCTTCCGGCCCCAGGTCGATCACCCAGTCGGCGCTCTTGACCACGTCCATGTTGTGCTCGATCACGAGCACCGTGTGGCCGGTGTCGACCAGGCGCTGGAGGCAGACCAGCAACGTGTGGATGTCCTCGAAGTGCAGGCCGGTGGTCGGTTCATCGAAGATGAACAGTTTGCGTTTTCCGCTGCCGTCGTCGGACCGCAGGTAGCGGGAGAGTTTCAGCCGCTGGGCTTCGCCGCCGGAGAGCGTGCTGACGGGCTGGCCGAGCCGAATGTAGCCCAGGCCAACCTCGGACAGCGGCCGCAGGGCGGCGATCACGGCCTTGTTTTCCCCGAAAAACTCGATGGCCTGGTCCACCGTCAATTCGAGGATGTCGGTGACGGTCTTGCCCCGGTAGGCCACTTTCAGCACTTCCGGTCGGAACCGCCGGCCGTTGCAGTCCGGGCAGGGCAGATAGACGTCCGACAAGAACTGCATCTCCACTTTTTCGAAGCCTTCGCCCCGGCAGGTTTCGCAACGCCCGCCGGCGACGTTGAATGAAAAATGACTCGGGCCGAAGTTGCGCCGGCGAGCGTCTTCCGTTGCCGCCAGGAGCTTGCGGATCGGGTCGAAGGCCTTGGTGTAGGTGAGCGGGTTGGCCCGGGGCGTGCGGCCGACGGCGCGCTGGTCGACCAGCAGCACCTCGTCGATGTGCTCGATGCCCTCGATCGTACGGTACTGGCCGGGCCGGCCCTCGGGGTTGCCCAGCGCTCGCCGGGCGGCCTTGAAAAGGATTTCTTCCGCGAGGGTGGACTTGCCCGATCCGGACACGCCCGTGAGGCAGACCAGCAGCCCCAGCGGGATGCCGACGTCGATGCCTTTGAGGTTGTTTTCGGCCGCGCCCCGGATGGTGAGCCATCGGTCGTTCGGCGTTCGCCGCCGAACAGGTACCGGGATCCGGCGCGCCCCCCGCAGGTACTGGCCGGTCAGCGACCCGTTGATCTGCGCGGTGGGTCCGAAATACATCAGCCGGCCGCCCTCCGCGCCGGCCTTGGGTCCGAGGTCCAGGATGAAATCGCTCTCGCGGATGATCTCCGGGTCGTGCTCCACGACCACCACCGTGTTCGCAAGGTCCCGCAGCCCCTTGAGGATGTGAACGAGGCGGTGGTTGTCGCGGGGGTGCAGCCCGATGCTGGGCTCGTCGAGCACGTAAAGGGTGTTGACCAGGGAGGAGCCCAGGGCCGAGGTCAGGGCGACGCGCTGGACTTCGCCGCCCGACAGGGTGCGGGACTGCCGGTCCAGGGTGAGGTAGCCCAGGCCCACGTCGCGCAGGTACGTGAGCCGGCTACGGACTTCATCGCGGACCATGCACCCGGCTTCGTCGGTTTCGGACACCGGCAGCCGGTTGAAAAAATCGAGGGCCTGCGCGACGTTCAGGGCATAGACTTGGGCGATGGTGAGATCCCCCAGGCGATAGAGCAGGGAGTCCGGTTTGAAGCGGGTGCCGCTGCACGCGGGGCAGATGTCGTAGCTGCGGTAGCGCGACAGGAGCACGCGCACGTGCATCTTGTAGGTGCGGTTTTCGAGCCAGCGGAAGTAGCCCTCGATCCCGTAGTAGGAAGACGTCCCCGCAACGATGGACCGCTGCTGGGCGGCGGACAGGTTTTGAAAGGGTTTGTCCAGGGGGATTTTCTGCCGGCGGCAGAATTGCGCCAGGTCGTCGAACTCCATGCGGCCGTCCTTATTCCCTCCGAACGGCTTGATGGCCCCCTCCGCAAGCGATCGCGACCGGTCGGGGATGATCAGGCCCAGGTCGATCCCGATGGTGCGGCCGAACCCGCGGCAGGTGTCGCAGGCGCCGAGGGGGCTGTTGAACGAAAAGAGGCTTGGGAGCGGAGTGCTGTAGGCGATCCGGCAGGCAGCGCATTCCAACCGGCTGCTGAAGGCGTGGCGTCCGTCCGGCGGCATCCACACATCGAGCCGCCCGGCGCCGAAACGAAACGCGAGTTCGACCGAGTCGAGCACGCGTTTTCTTTCCTCCGGCCGAAAGCTCAGCCGGTCCGCGACGACATCAACTTCCTTTTCGCCGCGTTGCGGCCGCCGCGCCTCGATCGGGACGACCCGGCCGTCCCGGTAAAGGCGGTCGAACCCGAGCGGCATGAGCGCGCCGCGCAACTCCTCGTTTTCTCCGCCGTTCAGCGGGTAGGGGAACGTGATGACCACCGGGGAGCCTCCCGGCAGGTGCTGCAGCCGGTGCCAGACGTGCTCGGGCGTCTCGGGCTCGACCGGCCGCCCGCAGGAACGGCAGTGCAGCCGGCCGAGGCGCGCATACAGCAGCTTCACGTAGTCCGTGATCTCGGTCATGGTGCCCACGGTGGAGCGCGACGTGCGTACCGGGTCCTTGCTGTCGATGGCAATGGCGGGCGGG
>Ga0210104_1000073_pt1 | contig 14035 bp, 11 predicted proteins | sample RushSE_TuleA_D2_FD_185567 | JGI IMG/M metagenome (GOLD analysis project Ga0210104, IMG submission 185567) | Wetland microbial communities from San Francisco Bay, California, USA, that impact long-term carbon sequestration - RushSE_TuleA_D2 (SPAdes) | ecosystem: Environmental > Aquatic > Marine >...
TGGCACTGCTGGGCACCAACGGCGCCGGGAAGACGACCACCCTGCGGGCGATCAGCGGACTGCTCAAGCCGGAGAACGGTTATATCAAGGACGGGTTCATTCGTTTCCGGGGAATCGACATCACCAACCGGCTCGGCACCGAGGTGGTCCGTCATGGAGCTGTCATGGTCCCGGAAGGCCGCCGGGTGTTCAAGCACTTGAGTGTCGATGAAAACATCCGCGCCGGCTCGATCACCCGCAAGGATGGCGGTGCCGGCGTGCGGCAGGACCTCAAGCTCATGTACGAGCACTTTCCAAGGCTCGCGCGGGTGACGCATCGGTTGGCCGGTTATTGCTCCGGCGGTGAGCAGCAAATGGTCGCCATCGCCCGGGCGCTGATGGCCGCTCCCCGAATGCTGATGCTGGATGAACCCTCTCTCGGTTTGGCGCCGTTATTGGTCAAGGAGATCTTTGAAAATGTGAAACGCATTAACCAGAATTTGAAAACCACGATTCTTTTGGTGGAGCAGAACGCCAAAGTCGCGCTGGAGATATCCCAGTACGCCTATATCATGGAGTCCGGGAAAATAGTTCTGGAAGGGCCCTCGGAGGAATTGAAAAAGAATCCGGACGTCAAGGAATTTTACATGGGCATTACAAGGGGAGGGGGGCGCAAGTCCTTCAAGGAAGTCAAATCTTACAAGCGACGCAAACGCTGGATGTAGCCGGTTCGGTCAGAGACGGCCGACGGTAAATCAACAGGGATGTTTCAAAGGAGTGAGGGATGAGATTTCTGGTCGCTTACAACGGGTCGAAGGAGGCCAAATCCGCCCTGGCGCTGGCCCGAGGCTACGCAAAGCTGTTCAATGCGAAAATCATCGTGATGACCTCCAAGGAAGGGGGGGGCGGGGAGACTGCCGACGAAGTGGGTAAAGCCGAGTATGAGCTCAACTGGGCTCGGAATTTTTTGAAGGAAGACGGAGTTGAGTGCGAAGTACAGAATTTTGCCAGAGGCCTGACTCCCGGTGAGGATATTGTTCGCTATGTGGAGGAAAATGGAGTCGACCAGGTTTATGTGGGCATCGAAAAGAAATCCAAAACCCGCAAGCTTTTTATGGGATCGACGGCTCAGTATGTCATCTTGAAGGCCCCCTGCCCGGTCATTTGTGTCAAATAGAGTGCAGTCGTCGATTCGAGGGGACACCCCATGGCGCTTCACGATTTTACGTTCTACGACCTGATCAACCGCAACGCCGTGTGTTACAACAAGCTGCCGGCCTGGCTGGAGGTCGACGACCGGCGCACCCTCAGTTTTAACGGCCTCAAGCAGCAGGTGGACCGGCTCGCCGCGGGGCTCCAGCAGGCGGGGATTCAAAAAGGCGACCGTATCGGCGTGCTGGGCAAGAACAGCCTCGAGTACTTCCTGCTCTACGGGGCTGCCGCCGCTGTCGGCGCCATCATTCTGCCCATCAATTGGCGGCTTTCGGCCGAAGAGGTGATTTTCAACCTAAACGACGGTACGCCGAAGCTTCTGTTCGCGGATCCCGAATATCAATCCATGATCGGTCAGGCGAAAAACCGGTTGCCCTCGGTAAATCGGTATTTCAACCTCAAACCGCCAGAGGGCCAGTTCGACGATTTCAACACGTTGTTGACATCTTCAGCCGGCCTCCGCCCGGCCGACGTCACCGACGGGGACGGGCTCGTCATCATCCACACGGCGGCCGTGGCCGGCCGGCCGCGGGGCGCGCTGTTGAGCCACCGCAACTTTATCAGCGCCAACGTTCACCTGAACCTGCTCATGCACTTGTCGCCTGCGGATGTGCACCTCAACCTGCTGCCGCTTTTTCACGTGGGGGGCCTGTTCATGGCGACCATGGCGTTTCACGCCGGCGCCCTCAACGTCAATATGAGCAAGTTCGACGCCGCCCAGGCGGTCGATCTGATCGCGGACAAGAAGGTGACGGTGCTGTTCGACTTTGCGCCGATATTAGGGACGATTCTCGACCAGCAGGCGAAGACCGGTAAGGACATCGTTTCGCTGCGGCATGTCATCGGGATTGAAGCACCTGAGACCATCGAGAAATACCAGAAGCAGGTCGGCGGGACGTTTTATGTCATGTACGGCCAGACTGAAACGTCCGCTATCGCCACGCTCGGCCGGTACGACGACCGGCCCGGCTCGGCCGGCCGGACCATCCCCCTGGCCGATGTGCGGCTCGCGGACGACAACGACCGGGTGGTGCCGGCGGGGCAGGTGGGTGAGATTGCCGTGAAGGGGCCCATGGTCTTCAACGGCTACTGGAACCTGCCCGATGACACGGCCCACACGTTCCGCGGCGGCTGGCATCACACCGGGGACATGGGGCGCTTCGACGAGGACGGTTTTCTCTTCTATGCGGGGCGCAAGCCTGAGAAGGAATTGATCAAGCCGGGCGGGGAGAACGTCTACCCGGCGGAGGTTGAAAAGGCGATCCTGGAGCACCCTGCCGTCGCGATGACGGTGGTGTTCGGGGTGCCCGACCCCAAGTGGAAGGAGGGCATCAAGGCGGTCTGCCAATTGAAGGCCGGGCAGACGCTTGCCGCCAGGGACCTGATCACGTTCGTGGGCGAGCGCATCGCCAGCTACAAGAAACCGCAGTATGTGGAGTTCGTCGCTGCGATGCCGCTGCTCGCAGACGGTTCGCCCGATCGGGCGAAAGTCAAGAAGACCCATGGCGGAGAGCACCAGCCCGCCGGCAAATAAGCAGCTGAGCCGCGAGAGGGGACCGGGCGGAGCAGGGTGCCCGCGGCCCCCCCTCAGGACAGCTTAATATTGCGCCCGCCGGCGATTTTGTTTTCAAACTGGCTCCAAAAGCGCTGGTCGGTCTCCATCCAGCGGCCCCCGAAGCGAGCGTCGAAATGCCCCCGTAGCTCGTCGAACAGGCGGCCCCAGCCGCGAGGATAGTCCTGCGTCAGCGCATCTTCCAGATAAGGAACGATTTCCGCCAGCTTGTCTTTCGGCAAGTAGGCCCTCGCGCCGAGTTCGATCGATTTTTTCAGCGCTTCCGGGTTGAGGGCATGCGCCGTGAGCATCACGACCGGAATGCCCTGTGCGGCGATTTTTCGCAGCAGATCGAAACCGTCGACCCCCATGATGTCCAACACGGCCAGATCATACCGATTCGCGTCCATTTTCGCGACGGCATCTGCGTGGGTGGTGGCCCGATCGACCCGGCACTGCGGGGCATCAGCGAGGATCAGCTCTTCAAGGCTGTCCAAGACATCGGTCTCGTCGTCCACGGCCAACACGCGTTTGCCGTTCAATGCGGACTCCTTCATGGCGCCCTCCTTCATGGGAACAGCTTCATGCACAACAGGCCGGCTCTCCCGGCGGTGAATTCATGCAGTGTCCTTAGTCCCCCAACCCGCTTATTTGAAGATCTTGGCCGCCAGGTCGATGTTTTCCGGGCAGAACACGAAGAGGCACTTGGCATCGGGGCCGGCCACCGACCCGTAGACGTAGTTGATGTTGATGCCCTCCTCGCCGAATTTCTTGGTGATGGCGGCAAGCTCTCCCGGACGGTTCTCCAACTGCAGCGCAACCACGGGCATGAGATCGAAGATGTACTCATTCTCGGACAGCAGTCCGACGGCCTTGTCGGTGTTGTCCGTCAGCATGCGGATCAGTGCGAATTCAGCGGAGTCCTTGCTCATGGAGCTGTAGCTGGCGGCCGAGGCGATGCGCTGCAGCGACTTCCCGCGAGCCTGGAACAGCTGCTGCACGTAGGACGAGGCGTCCTGGATCATGAGGGCGTCGATGTTGACCCCGTTTGCGCCCAGCAGCGCCGACAGCCGGCCCAATTCCCCCGGGACGTTTTTCAGGAACAATGAGATTTCGGTGCGTACCATGACGGTCTCCTGACGTTGACATTAATTTTTCAGTTTTCGCTGAATCCTCCGCAATGGGTGGAGGATTCAGCGAAAACTAGGGGCTGCGTTTATCCTTGAGTACGTGGTTCGAGATGACGATCCGCTGGATCTCGGAGGTGCCCTCGTAGATGGTGAAAACGCGCGCATCTCGGTAATAGCGCTCCACGGCGTACTCCTTGGTGAACCCGTAGCCGCCGTGAAGCTGAACGGCATGGGCCGTGATGCGGTTGACCATCTCGGAGGCGTACAGCTTGGCCATGGAGGCCTGCAGGCTGTAGTTCTCGCCGGCGTCCTTCATCTGGGCGGCGGAGAGCATCAGCAGGCGTGCGGCCTCGATCTCCGTCGCCATGTCGGCGATCATCCATCGGATCCCCTGGAACTTGGCAATCTTTTGCCCGAACTGCTCGCGCTCCTGGGTGTACTTCACGGCGGCGTCCAGCGCGGCCTGGGCCACCCCGACCGACTGGGAGGCGATGCCGATGCGGCCGCAGTCCAGGCCGGTCATGGCGATCAGAAAGCCGTCGCCCTCGTTTCCCAGCAGCTGGTCGGCGGGGATGCGGCAGTCGTCCATGATCAAATCGCAGGTATCCGACGCCCTCAGCCCCATTTTGTCTTCCAGCGGGCCCGTCTTGAGACCTTTTATGCCCTGTTCCAACAGGAACGCGCTGATGCCGCGGTGCGCCCGGGAGTCGTCGGTTTTTGCGGTGACGATGATGAGCCCCGCGTTTTTGCCCGTGGTCGTGAAACGCTTGGTGCCGTTGAGGACATAGCTGCTGCCGTCCCGCACGGCCCTGGTGGTCTGCCGGGCGGGGTCCGAGCCGGCGTTGGGTTCGGTCAGCGAGAATGCGCCGATGATCTCGCCGGAGGCTAAACGAGTGAGAAATTTCTCCTTCTGCTTTTGCGTGCCGTACTTCAGAACGCTCTCGCACACGATCGAGTTGTGGACCGACATCACGACGGCCGTGGAGGCGCAGGCGTAGGCCACCTCCGACAGCGCCAACACGTAGCTGACCGCATCGGCCCCGGAGCCGCCGTATTCCGGCGGCACCATCATCCCCATGAGGCCGAGCTCGGCCAGCTTCTTGAGGTTGTCCGCGGGGAAGAGCTTCTTCTGGTCGCGTTCCATGGCGCGCGGGGCGAATTCCTCGCGGGCCAGGTCCCTCACCATGGACTGGATCATCAGCTGTTCTTCGGTGAGTTTGAAAGACATCGTGTTCTCCTCCGCCCAGGCTGCCGAGAAAATTTATTCGAGGCCGTCCTGCAAGTTAAAGTTGGAACGAACGTCCGCGTCGCTTGCGGCTCGGCTTGATCTTTCCGCCAGGAGCCGATCAAGGCGTGTAGATGACCACCAGCAGTTCGGCGCGCTCATCGCTGACGCTTCTCAGCTTGTGGGGGATCCCGGAATTGAAGTGCAGCGAATCCCCGGCCGAAAGCGTATTGACGTGATCGCCGACCGTCACCTGGACCTTGCCGGAGAGCACATAGTCGAATTCCTCGCCTTCGTGGTGGTAATCGACGCCCTTGTGTTCCTGCTGGGCCTCGATCACGACCCGGAAGCCCTTAAGATGCTTGTTCTCGGCGCCGGGAGTCAGGGTGGTATAAGCGTAATTTTCCGTGCGCTTGGTGTGGGCTGTGACACGCTTTTCCAGCTTGGACTCGGGTTCCTTGAGCAGCGAGGCGCTGTCGATCTCTAGCGCCCGGGCAATCTGCAGGATGGCCCCCACGGGGGGGATGGCCTTGCCTGCCTCGACCGCCTTGAGGTAGTCGACGGAAAAGCCGGTTTCATTGGCGATGCGTTCCAACGGGATATTCTTCTCGGAGCGTACTTTTTTGATCTTGCCGCCGATCGGCACGCGTTGGGGCTTCTTGGGTTTCGGCATAAGGCCTCCGGCAGATATCGGCATAGGGCATAGAACAAGGGGCGTAGGCTCGAAAAAATGGCGTTGATGCCCCTTGCTCTATGCCTGTTTTTATTTGTACTCGAAAAACCCTCGGCCGGTCTTGCGTCCGAGCCAGCCGGCTTCCACGTATTTGCGCAGCAGCGGGCAAGGGCGATACTTGGAGTCCTTGAACCCGTCGTAAAGAGTTTCCATGATGGCCAGACAGGTGTCCAAACCGATGAGGTCGGCCAGTGTCAGCGGCCCCATGGGGTGGTTCATGCCGAGCTTCATCACGGTGTCGATGTCTTCGCGGGTGCCGACCCCGTGGTACAGGCAGTAGACGGCCTCGTTGATCATCGGCAGCAGAATGCGGTTCGCGATGAACCCCGGGTAGTCGTTGGCCTTGGCCGGGGTCTTGCCGAATTTTTCGGACAAGGCCCAAGTGGCCTTAAGCGTGTCCTCCGAGGTGGCAATTCCGGGGATGACCTCCACGAGTTTCATCACCGGCACCGGGTTCATGAAGTGCATGCCGATGACCTTGTCCGGGCGTTTGGTCTGGGCCGCGATCCGGCCGATGGGGATGGAGGAGGTGTTGGTGGCAAGGATCGCTCCCGGTTTGCAGATTTGGTCCAGGTCCTTGAAAAGCTGAAACTTGATGTCCTGCCTCTCGGTGGCGGCCTCCACCACGAAGTCCGCCGCGGCCATGTCCTCGAGGCTGACGCTGCCCTTGATTCTGCCGAGAAGAGCGTCTTTGTCAGCCGCCGTCATTTTCCCCTTTTCGACATTGCGGGCCAGAATGCCGGCGATGGTTTTCAAACCCTTGTCGACGAACTCCTGCTTGATGTCGTTCATGATGACAGCGAGCCCGCTGGCGGCCGCCACCTGGGCGATGCCGTTGCCCATCTGGCCTGAGCCGATGACGCCGAAGACTTTAATCTCCATTGAATTCCTCCTTTATGTCAAATTGTTCGTATCTCTTTTGAAGCATTGAAAAGAGTCGAGTGTTAAGTTTTAAGTGTTAAGCGTTGGAAGAAAAATCGAAGTAAGAAAAAGATCATGATCCTTCGCTTAAAACTTAACACTTGAAACTAAAAACTATCGTTTAACGATCAACGCCACTGCCTCGCCGCCGCCCAGACACAGCGAAACCAGCCCGGTTTTCTTGTTCCGGCGGACCATCTCGTGCAGCAGGGTCACCAGCAGGCGGCAACCGCTGGCGCCGATGGGGTGTCCCAGAGCCACGCTGCCGCCGTTGACGTTGACCTTGGCGGGGTCAAGCGTCAGCTCCCGCATGACGGCGACGGTCGAGCCGCTGAAGGCCTCGTTGATTTCAAACAGATCCACGTCCTGAATCCCGAGGCCTTCCTTCCTGAGGCACTTGGGCACCGCTAAAATCGGGGCTACCAGAACATATTTCATGTCGAGCCCGGCCGAGGCCTGGGCGCCGATGGAGGCCAGCACCTTGCAGCCGAGCGCGCGCGCTTTCTCCTCCGCCATGACCACCACGGCGGCTGCGCCGTCGCTGATGACCGAGGCGTTCCCGGCCGTGGCGAACCCGTTTTTCTGGAAGGCCGGGGGCATCTTGGCCAGAAGCTCGTAGCTCGTCTCCCGCGGGCACTCGTCCTGCTTGAACAGGATCGGCTCGCCCTTGCGCTGGGGGATGGCAACCGGCACGATCTCGTCGGTGAACGCCCCGGCCTTGACGGCCGCGGTCGCGCGGCGATAGGACTCGGCCGCATAGCGGTCCTGGTCTTCGCGGCTCACGTTGTATTTCTGGGAGCACAGGTCGTTGGAGATGCCCATGTGGAAGTCGTTGACGATATCCCACAGCCCGTCGTGGACCATGTGATCCTGCAGTGTCCCCGGGCCCATGCGGTAGCCGAAGCGCGCCTTCTCGAGATAATAGGGGGCTGCGCTCATGTTTTCCATGCCACCGGCCACCACCACGTCGGCGTCCCCGGTCTGGATGGCCTGCGCGGCGAGCATCACCGCCTTGAGGGCCGAGCCGCAGACCTTGTTGACGGTGATGCACTCTGCTTCCCAGGGCATCCGGGCGAGGACGGCCGCCTGCTTGGCCGGGTTCTGGCCGTAGCCGCAGGGCAGCACCTGGCCCATGATGACCTCGTTCACGGCCGCCTGGTCGATCCCTGCCCGGCGGATGGCCTCCTCGATCACGATGGCGCCGAGTTTCGTGGCGCCGATGCCGGCGAGGGTGCCGTTGTAGCTGCCCAGCGGCGTCCGAACCGCACTGACAATCACCGCTTTTCTCATTGTTTTTCTCCTTATTTATTTTTCGCCGCCGGCGAAAAATAAATTATAGACGCCGCGCAAGCGGCGTCTGGTTACATGTTCCTTCTGTACTGGCCCCCGACCGCATATAGCGCTTGGGTGATCTGGCCCAGGCTGCAGAAGCGCACCGTGTTCATGAGTTCTCCAAAAATGTTGGCGCCGGCCAGGGCGGACTGCTGCAGGCGCTCGAGTGCGGCCGGCGCTTCTTTTTCGTTGCGCTTCTTGAATTCCGCCAGGCGTTTCAGCTGGGACTGTTTTTCCTCCTCGGTGGCCCGTGCGAGTTCGAGGGTTTCAGTAAAATGGTCCTCGGAGGCATGGGGGTCCCGGAAGGTGTTTACACCGATGATCGGCAGCCGGCCGTCGTGTTTCAGGGCTTCGTAGTAGAGCGACTCCTCCTGGATCTTGCTGCGCTGGTAGCCGGTTTCCATTGCGCCCAGGACGCCGCCGCGTTCGGTGATGCGGTCGAACTCTATCAGGACGGCCTCCTCGACCAACCGCGTCAGCTCCTCCACGATGAAGCTGCCCTGGTTCATGTTCTCGTTTTTGGTGAGGCCCCACTCGCGGTTGATGATGAGCTGGATCGCGAGCGCCCGGCGCACCGATTCGGTGCTCGGGGTGGTGATGGCCTCGTCGAAGGCGTTGGTGTGCAGGCTGTTGCAGTTGTCGTAGATCGCGCACAAGGCCTGCAAGGTGGTGCGGGCGTCGTTGAACTGGATGTCCTGGCTGTGCAGCGAGCGGCCCGAGGTCTGGATGTGGTACTTGAGCTGCTGGGCACGGACCGTACCGGCGTACATGTGCCGCATGGCGACCGCCCAGATGCGGCGCGCCACGCGGCCGATCACGGTGTACTCCGGATCCATGCCGTTGGAGAAGAAGAAGGAAAGGTTGGGCGCAAAGCTGTCGATGGGCATCCCCCGGGAAAGGTAATACTCGACATAGGTGAAGCCGTTGGCGAGCGTCAGGGCCAGCTGGGTGATGGGGTTCGCTCCGGCCTCGGCGATGTGGTAGCCGGATATCGACACTGAATAGAAATTGCGCACATGGTTCTGAATGAAGTACTCTTGGATGTCGCCCATCATTTTCAAGGCGAAATCGATGGAGAAGATGCAGGTGTTCTGACCCTGGTCCTCCTTGAGGATGTCGGCCTGGACCGTGCCGCGGACATTGGAGAGCACCCGGGCGCGGATCGCTTGAACCTCGGTCTTGTCCGGTTGGCGGCCGTGCTCGGAGGTGAATTTGTCCACCTGCTGGTCGATGGCCGTGTTGAGAAACATGGCGAGCATGATGGGGGCCGGGCCGTTGATGGTCATCGAGACCGAGTTGTTGGGCGCGCACAGCTCGAAGCCGCCGTAGAGCACCTTGACGTCGTCCAGCGTGCAGACGCTCACGCCGGAGGTGCCCACCTTGCCGTAGATGTCCGGCCGGATATCCGGGTCGAAGCCGTAAAGCGTCACCGAGTCGAAGGCCGTCGACAGGCGCTTGGCGTCGTAGTTGGCCGACAGCAGCTTGAAGCGGCGATTGGTGCGGGCCGGGTCGCCCTCGCCGGCGAACATGCGCGTGGGGTCCTCGTCCGCGCGTTTGAGCGGGAAGACCCCGGCGGTGAACGGGAAGCGGCCCGGCACGTTTTCCTCCCGCATCCAGCGGTAGGTTTCCGCCGGGTCCTCGAACCCCGGCAGAACAATCTTGGGAATGCGCGTATGGGCGAGGGATTCGGAGTAGAGGGGCAGGCGGATTTCCCGGTCGCGAACCGCGTACACCAGCTCATCGCGGCTGTAGATGTCCTTGACCTCCTGCCATTCTGCAACGGACTTTCGGGTTTCCGGGGCGAGCATCTCCTCCGCCCTGCGGGCTTCCGTCTTCAGCCGGGCGAGCAGCTGCGGCGCATCGCCTGCCGAGGTTTCGAGGGTCTGGGCCGCGGCCTCCAGGTGCCACGCCTCGCGCAGCACGTCCATCTGCTGCCGGGTTTCCGCGTGGTAGGACCGGACGGTTTCGGAGATCTCGCTCAGGTAGCGCACCCGTTCCGGCGGGATGATGATGGTCTTGGAAGAGGAGGTCCTGCCCTTCGGCCGCGGCAGCCGGGTGTCGAAGCGGACGCCGGTCTTGGCCGTCACCGTGTCCATCAGCGCATGGTACAGGGCCGTCACCCCGTCATCGTTGAACTTGGAGGCGATGGTGCCGAAGACCGGCATTTCCTCCGGCGTCTGGCCGAACGCCTTGCGGTTGCGCTGGACCTGCTTGCGCACGTGCTGCACGGCGTCGTCGCTGCCGCGCTTTTCGAACTTGTTGACCACGGCCAGGTCGGCAAAATCCAGCATGTCGATCTTTTCGAGCTGGGAGGCGGCCCCGTACTCGCTGGTCATGACGTACATGGAGACGTCCACGAGGTCGACGATGCTCGAATCGCCCTGGCCGATGCCCGCCGTTTCGGTGATGACCAGGTCAAAGCCCGCCGCCTTGACCGTCAAAAGGGCGTCCGCCAGCACCTCGGGGATCTCGGTCGATGAGCTGCGGGTGGCGAGCGAGCGCATGTAGACCCTGGGGCTGCCGATCGCGTTCATGCGGATCCGGTCGCCCAGCAGCGCCCCGCCGGTCTTGCGGCGCGAGGGATCGCAGCTCAGCACCGCGACCCGCACCTCCTTGAGATCGTGCAGGATGCGCACGATGAGCTCGTCGGTCAGGGAGGATTTGCCGGCGCCGCCGGTGCCCGTGATGCCGATCACCGGCACCTTGCGGCTGCCGATCCTGCGGTTGAACTCCGCCCGCAGTTTGGCCAGATGCCCGTTTTGACGGACTTTGGCCAGTTCGGCGGCCGAAATGAGATTGGCCACCAGGCGCTTGTTGTCCGGCGAGAGGGACTCCAGGGGGAAGTTGAAATCGCTGACGGTGGGAAAGTCGAGGGTTTTCACCAAGTGGTTGATCATGCCCTGCAGGCCCAACCGCGCACCGTCCTCGGGGGAGAAGATCTTGGCGACCCCGTAGGCCTCCAGTTCCTTGATTTCCTCCGGCACGATCACGCCGCCGCCGCCGCCGAACACCTTGACGTGCGTCGCGCCTCGCTCGCGGAGCAGGTCGACCAGGTACTTGAAAAACTCGATGTGGCCGCCCTGGTAGCTCGAGACGGCCACCCCCTGGACATCCTCTTCCACGGCCGCATCCACGATCTCTTGGACGGAGCGGTTGTGGCCGAGGTGGATCACTTCGACCCCCGTGTCCTGGATGATCCGGCGCATGATGTTGATGGCCGCATCATGGCCGTCGAAAAGCGAGGTGGCCGTCACCACCCGAATCGCGTTTTGGGGTTTGTAAATCTCAGCCTGCGTGCTCATGAAGTCTCCTTGCTTTTCACTCGTTGCTCGTTACTTCTCCTGGCCTCCGGTGCACATTCTGAGGATGGCCGCCGTCTGCAGTTTGATGTAATCCTCGATGCGGTAATGCTTGGACAGGAACCAGCGCCGGAAGGTCCACATGTGCCCGAGAACCACTATGTTGTGGGCCGTGATTTCAATGGAGCGGCCGTCCAGGTGCGGCAGCTCGCCGGACTTCGACAGCCGCGCGAGGACCCCCACGAGGAGGCCGGTGATCCGCAGCTCATTTTCCAGGACGCGTTTTCGCCACTGCGAAGGCAGTGACTGGGTCTGCTGGTAAATCATCAGGATGGAGTCGCGCATGCGGTGGCAGACCATGAAGTATTCCCGGATGACCTTGGCGAGGGCATCACGGCCGCCGGTGGCCTTGGCCATGGCGGTGGCGACGCTCAGCTCCATTTCGGAGTGAATGAAATCGCAGACGAGGTAAAGGATGTCTTCCTTGCAGGTGAAGTATTCGTAGAGCGAGCCGATGGAGATCTTCGCCGCCCGGGCGATCTGGCGCGTGGTCGTTTTGTGGAAGCCCTTCTCGATGAACAGGCGCACGGCGGCGTCGGTGATCTGGCGCCGGCGGCGGTCGACCAGGTCCGGGTCCTTGACCAGGGTGGGGATGGCGGTCGTGCGACGTGCGGCCTGCATGGGACCTCGCGCTGGTAGCCCGGAGAGTTTGCGTCGGGCGTGAATGAAAGACCGACTGGGGAGCGCCCGGGTACGCCGAGCGAGCGCTCAATCGCCGCTGATTTTTACACGCCGCCGGAACGATTGTCAAGCATGTCGTTTCATGGACACGATGCCGGCGATCGCCCCGGCCGGCGACACCAGAACACGCCACCACGCATAGCGGTAAGAGCCCGTGACGTCGTAAATCAGTCCTCCGGCAAGGGGCCCCAAAGAGCCTCCGACGCCTACAACGATGTGCCATCCCAAATACAGTTTTGGCTTGTCTTTCCGGTTTTTCGTCATTGTGTATGAATATAGCGCGTTCGGCCGGTTTTGGTGAAAACGCATTGCCGTGCGCGGCAACCAAACAGCATACATTACGTTGCAATCGAAATCCATCCGTCGATCGGGTTTCTATACAACGGGATTGACAAGCGGGGGAGAGTTGAACTAATTATGAACGAGCGCTCGCTCATAAGGCCCGAGCCCCTGCATTTCCGTCTCATTTCAGCGGTTCATGCGGTTTCAGCGTTTCGGGCGAAGAGAGGCAACACCTTCCGTTGCCCAAAGAGCTGCCGGGAGCCGATGGGTGCTGATCGAATCGCCCTTTCTGCGAAACTCTCCGATATGCGGGGTCTTCAACAGGCCATGTCGCAGATTGTTCACCCTCAACTCAACATCCGGATGGCACGGAGCGCTTTGACCGTCCCTGCCCGACATTCCCCAGGAGGTCCTCATGAGTGAAGCTGTGTTGCTGGCAAAGGAGGAGGAAGGTGTCGTCACGCTGACGCTGAACCGACCCGAGGTCATGAATTCATTCAACTTTGCCCTGCTGCATGCGCTGCGAGACAAGATTGAGAGCGTCCGTTTCCGGCGCGACATTCGGGTGGTCATCATCACCGGCGCCGGGGAAAAGGCGTTTTGTTCCGGAGCGGACCTGAAGGAGCGCGCCACCCTGCCGCCGGAAAAAGTCAGGGAGTACATTTTCACCATCCGCAACCTTTTCACGTCCATCGGGGGGCTGAACCAGCCGGTCATCGCGGCGGTGAACGGAATCGCCCTCGGCGGGGGCACCGAACTGGCCCTGGCGAGCGACATTCGCATTGCTTCCAAAACCGCCAGCATGGGTCTCACCGAAACCCGCCTGGCCATCATCCCGGGTGCGGGCGGCACGCAGCGGCTGCCGCGGCTGGTGGGCCGAGGCAAGGCCAAGGAACTGATTTTCACCGGCCGGCGAGTGGATGCCGAGGAAGCCCTGCGGATCGGGCTGGTGAACCAGGTATGCGAGCCCAAGGACCTGCTGGAGGAGTGCCGCAAGATGGCTGCCATGATCTGCGAGACCGGGCCCATAGCGATCGAGCAGGCCAAGTATGCCATCAACCACGGCTTGGAGACCGACATCGCCACGGGTCTTGCGATCGAATCCAATGCCTACTGGGTGTGCATCCCCACCGAAGACCGTTTGGAGGGGCTGGCGGCGTTCAAAGAGAAGCGCAAGCCGGTATACAGGGGGAAGTGACGAGCAATGAGCGGTGGAGAAGGGTAAGCGGGGGGTTCGAGAAGGGGGTCAGGGAGAATGATTTTATGATTTTTTTACCCCTTGGCTCTCAACCCACTGAAGTCGAAAGGATTACAGGTCGACGGATATCCAAATCATTATCGAAAAAAACTATCGATAGAAAGGGGTAAAAAATCATGACCGAGTACGATTATTGGAAAATTTTCCCGCGAATGCCCAGAAAAGTGACCCTCGGCGACATCACGGTCCGGGACGGCTTTCAGCACCTGGAGAAGTTCGTTTCCACCCGGGCCAAGATTTTCTACGCTGAGGAGATGATATTCGCCGGCTGTAAAAACATCGAGGTCACCAACCTCGGCAACGCCTACCTGATGCCTCAGTTCAGCGATGCCGAGCAGGTGCTGGCCCACCTGCGCAGCGACCGGTTCCGT
>Ga0210104_1000075_pt1 | contig 13984 bp, 16 predicted proteins | sample RushSE_TuleA_D2_FD_185567 | JGI IMG/M metagenome (GOLD analysis project Ga0210104, IMG submission 185567) | Wetland microbial communities from San Francisco Bay, California, USA, that impact long-term carbon sequestration - RushSE_TuleA_D2 (SPAdes) | ecosystem: Environmental > Aquatic > Marine >...
AAACAGTACACGCTTTTTAAAAAAGATTATCCATTACGCTCTCCAAGCCGGGGTCTGATATTTAAGTTTTTATAATAAAAACTCCCCGACCCCTAAAATACCTATCTATACATCTTCTGGGAGGGAAGGAGGCACGATGTTTAAGCGAATATTGGCGGCATCAGACGTGTTGACCGCCGTGGACACAACGATTTTAACGGCTGCAAAAATTGCCGACCGTAACAATGCAAAATTATACATCCTTCACGTACTGGAATCTACTTCTACAGAGAATCGTCATCTTATCAAACACTTTAGAACAGGTGAAGATATCATTACAACGACAGATTACGAAAAAAGCGTAAAAACGCAATTAGAGAAGGTCTATAAAGATACGTTTCAACCGTCTCTTAATTACGAGATCAGAGTCGTACCCGGTTTCCCATGGGAGGAAATTTTGAGATGGTCGAGAGAAGAGAATACGGATCTGATTGTGCTGGGTCCCCATTCCACGAGAGCTGAAGAAAAAAAAGTGGTCAGAGTGGTTGGAAAGATCGGGAGTACGGTAGAAGGCGTTATTATGCGCGAGAATTGTCCGGTAATGATTGTTAATCCATCAATCCCCGAAAAACCGCCGGAATTTAAAAGGATCCTGGTGGGGATCGACTTCTCAAGATCCTGCGAATGTTCGTTGTGTTTAGCAGTGGAATTTGCCAAAAAATACGGATCGAAACTTTTCCCGTTTCATATGATACCTGTCCCTCCCCTTCCCAAATACTCCAAGGCTGATTACGCGGCAGATATCGACTCGGCCAAGAAAAGGCTTAAAGAATTTTGCCGTGAGTTCCTCGAAGGAATCGATCATGAATTTACTGTTCGGGGAGGTGCCATGCCGCATCTTGAAATTTTAAAATGTGCCGATAAAAAAAACGCCGACCTGATCATGATGGGTTCCCATACGAAGGAAAAGAATGGAAAATGGTATGCCGGAAGCGTTGTGGAACGCACCAGTTATCGATCCAACTGTCCGGTAGTCACCGTTACGGACCCTAAAGTTTTGTTGCCATGGGAGGATAGCTTAACGGCAAAAATTGAAGCCCAAAAGGGCAGAGACAGATCCATTCGGGTTTTTAGCAAAAAAGATGAACCCCGAAGGGACTGAATCCTCTGGCTCAAGTTCCGCGTTCTTTTTAAAAGGATATTTTATTCCACATTATAAAACCTGGTCCTTAAAGCCAGGTTAGAGATAGATGGCTCTGCCTTGGAGTATTATGTCAAAAAATACAAATTCCAAGCACCAAATTACAAATAAATATCAAATTCAAATACTCAATGACCAAAACCTTCCAAGACGACATTGTTTGGATATTTGAATTTCGGTTATTGGGATTTGTTTGACATTTGGAATTTGATATTTGGAATTTCAGTAGGTCAATGAACATAAAGTAAAGCGAATCCCCTCTGGGGATAACCAGAGCCTAACCCTTCCCCGCAATACGGGATCTTTGATGGGCCGGGATTCTTTATTCGTTGTCGTACAGATTCGTCTCCAGCAGGGGAATGATGCGTTCAATATGGCTTTTGATAAGGTCAAATACCTGCTGGTATTTTTCATACGAACCACCCATGGGATCTTGAATGGCACTTTTACGGGTGGCCTTGTCCGGCCAGGCTCCGAGGAGAAAGACTTTTTCTCGAAGCCAGGGAAAAAAGGTCTCCACGAATTTTTTATGAACGGGTTCCATACAAAAAATAAGATCCGCCTTTTGCAACTCATCTCCCACCAGAGATCGCGCCTTGTGGGATGAAATGTCGAAGCCGTCTTTTTCACAGACTTTTTGGGCATATTCGGTAGCCGGATAATCATTCAGCCCGTGGATTCCCATGGATGTAACCCTTAGATCATGACGGCCCATCTCTTTAAATTTATGCCGCATAAACCCTTCTGCCATGGGGCTCCGGCAGATGTTACCGGTACATACAAAAACAATGTGTAACATGGTTCCTCATTTATCTCACAATTCTCAATACATTGGTTTTTTGCAGCTTGTCCCATAATCTTTGCATGATGATTAATGAAGCACCATATTCATTGAGATGAGTATCCCCGGTTATCGAACGGCATGATTCCAGCAACGATTCACTTGTAAGCCATAAACCGACTTCTTTTTGTATATCGTTTTCGAGCGAGTGATAAAGATCCGTCAAATTGTCTTCGGGAATATTTGCAATCATGGTTTTATCCCTCAACGACAGTTTTGACAGAAGTTTGTCCACAGCCTCTTCAACGGATTGGGGCAGAATTTCTTTTCCCATTTGAGCGCTCCGTTTGGGAGTAATGGAAAAAGACGCGGGGAAAGTGCCATCAATAAGGTCCAGATAAAAAACAGTTTCTATAATATCGACCGTAGCATCATATATGGCCGGGTCTTTACTTGCTCTTGGGCCTGCAACATTCAAAACCTCGATATCATTTTCGGTAATCCATAATTTGATCTTTTCAGCGGCTTGAAAGGCGCCGATCTTTTCAAGATCGATGTGAAGCCAAGGCCGATGATGCAGAATAGCCATGTCGCGGGTATAATCTGATCCTCCGGTGAGCCTGCCATGCGATAAAATCAGCGTGCCGTCGGAATCAATGATGTTCTGTTCGGTCCGTTTGTTATAGTTGGTGGTTTCCAGCTCTTGGAGTTTGTATTTATTATCCAAAACACCGATTTCCGTTACCCGTCCCTTGGGAATCCATCCGCCGTGTGGAACCCCAAGCTTAATGGCAACATCGAGGGCCGCCTGGTCCGCGCCGGTCTGACCACCTGAAATTATTTTCTTAAGCATTATTATATTCAATCCATGTCAATTCAATATTTATCGTCATGTTATTTCCAAAACGCCTTTACAGGGGAAAAACGAACTGGTTACAACAGCGTCTCTTTGTTTTGGACTTCTAAGTCGCTGTCTTGAGCAGAAAGGCAGGTTACCTGAGCGTTCACGACGGCACCGGTTTCTATAACTAAATTTTTACAGACAATTTTACCCGTACATTTTCCGGTGGATAGTAAAATCAATTCCTTTGAGGCTCTGATTTCTCCTTCAAAAGTTCCGCCGATGGTCATGCTTGCAACTTTCGTATCTGCATAAACAGAGCCTTCTTCGGCAATGACGACATTTTCCCCGATAATTGTACCTTTCACGACCCCTTTAATGATAAGTCTTCCTCTGGTAGAAACCGTACCATCTATGGTTAATTCTTTGTCGATGATGGAAAAATCCTTGGATATAATATTCACGATGCATCTCCGGTTATCATTTCAACGTAACGGCGTCACCTTTTTCAATGTTCAATTTGCGGGAGGCGTTACCGCAGTTCAGTGCAATTTCCAGGAATCCGAAGCTCCCGATTACGGCAAGCGGATTCCCTGGTGGGGTATCCGCATAGCTATGGGACAAACGCTTAATTACAGTTTTACCTACTTTAATTTCAAGTTTTTTTTCAGAGAAGTTCTTCACAAATTTTTTAAGACAGTTAACATCAATATTCGAAATGCAATTCCCAAAGCGATCAATGGAAATAATTTTTCCTACCAATTCGTCTTTATTAGAAATATATGGTTTTGGAACGCTCAATCGAACAAGATCCTGTTGATCCAGGAGAGGGCCAAGTTTGGTTATATGGACCCCCTTGGTTATATGGGAGGCTACAGGTGCAAAAATATCCCGCCCATGAAAGGTCCGGCTTATGGGATTCAAAAAGTAACGGGTATTTTGAACGCGAACACTTGCATCAATTTCCCCCTCATCCATTAAAAGGGTTAAAACACCGTTATCCGGTGCGAGAAAAATATGGCCCGCCGATTTAATTGCAACAATCGCACGATTCCCGCCGACCCCTGGATCTACAACAATAACATGTACCGTGCCTTCCGGAAAATATATGTAGGAAGATTTTATGAGATAGGCAGCCTCGACCAGGTCCTGTGCATCGACATAATGACAGATATCAACGATCACGGCCGAAGGGTTAAAAGAAAGGATAACACCTTTCATGACACCGACATAGGCATCCTCGGTACCGAAATCCGTCAGGAGTGTAATAATCGACATAATATAGTTGTTATGGCTTCGTAAGCATTCATTTTGAATAGGATTTGGTTTTTGGTAATTGTTTAGGTTTATGAAACAAATCTGATTTGGGATGCTTCAGGTGTGCTTAAATTTTTACTGGTAGCTGTTTGAGTGGATTACGGATCGTTATGAAAAAACCATTCCAGATCTGCTTGAATGCGATCATATGGCCTTAAAACCAAAACCATTCTCAGAAGCTAAAACCGGTTTTTTTCATTATGATCCGTTATCTACGAGTTCTTTCAGAAAAAATTTAAGCACACCTGAAGCAATTCATTTTCAAAAGGCTAAACGCTTACGGTTTTTGAAAATTGAGCGCTTCATATACAATTATATTTTTACGAAACCAACCATCATTGAAACATTCTTTTCTGGTAGCTAAATCCAAAGTGCTTGTACGCCGCTTCGGAAGCCTTTCTCCCGGAAGATGTTCTTGTGACAAGCCCGATTTTCAAAAGATACGGTTCAATAACATCCACAAGTGTATCCGTTTCTTCCTGGAGGGTCGCTGCGATGGCCTCAATGCCCACCGGACCACCTTTATAAAATTCGATAATTGTTTTCAAATATCTTCGATCAAGATTGGTCAGTCCTTTTTCATCCACACCCTCTAACATCAGCGCGGCCTCAACGGTCTTTTTTGTAATAATCCCATCTGCACGAACCTGTGAATAATCCCGAACGCGCTTGAGAAGCCTGTTTACAATTCGTGGCGTCCCTCTGGATCGAGTTGAAAGTTCTTTTGCACCTTCATCGTCCACAGTGACCTTGAGCAGATCGGCAGAACGTCGGATGATTTTTACAAGATCCGCTTCATTGTAAAAATCGAGACTCCTGAAAATACCGAAGCGGTCCCGTAACGGTGCAGATAAAAGACCAACCCGGGTGGTAGCGCCAACCAGTGTAAAGCGGTTCAAACGATATCTGTGACTTCGGGCATGGATCCCCTTGTCAAATACAAAGTCCACGGCAAAGTCTTCCATTGCAGGGTACAAAAATTCTTCTACAATTTTCGGAGTCCTGTGAATCTCGTCAATGAACAGAATATCTCTGTCTTCTAAATGGGTAAGGATGCCAATAAGATCCCCGCCTTTTTCAAGGGAAGGGCCGGACGTCGCAGTAAGGTTGCCCCCCATTTCCTTTGCGATAATGTGCGCCAATGTGGTTTTTCCAAGTCCGGGTGGACCATGAAAGAGGATATGGTCCACCGGCTCCTCACGCTGCAACGCCGCTTCAAGTGCAATTTTAAGCGCCTCGACGACTTCGGTTTGGCCAACATAATCCGCGAAGTGCTCAGGTCTTAAGGACAGAATTTCCGGTTCCTGATCAACCAGGAGACAGGATCCCGTAACAATGCCTTGTTTGTCGGTGGAATGTGTTGGCATGTCATCTGTCATTTGCTTAACTCAACGGTAGTAAAACGATGGTGTCATCAATCAGCTTCGGGCATTTTCTCCGCGATACACTTCTTCAAAGAGTTCTTCCGGAGTTGATATGGTACTGTTTCGTTCCATGGCATCGATGATCATCTGTTTCGCCTCTTTTTTGTGGTAACCCAACTGATCTACAAGTACATCCAAAACCTGCTGGGCCAAATCCTCGACCACGGGAACTTCTTCTTCCGGGGTCTTTCGAATCAGCGCAAATTTATCCATCTTCCCTTCAAGGGTGGCAATAATCTTGCGTGCCGTCCGGTCGCCGATACCTTTCAACTGCTTAAGGGTTGAAAGATCTTTTGATTCTATGGCCCTTGCAATGTCACGAACGGGTATGTTTAATGCCTTTACCGCCTTTAAGGCACCGATGGCTTCAACAGAAATGAAATATTGAAAAAATTCTTTTTCAACCTCAAGATTAAAACCGATCAGAACCGGCTTTGGCTGACGTTCGGTCTGCTGGTGGTAAATATAGAGTGAAACCGGATCACCGACAGACTTTGCTCTTATGGTGTCCATTACAAATACAGGGAGTAAAACTTCATAGCCGACCTGATTGGCCAGAACCAGTATCCGATCATCCCCTTTTTTTAAAAGTTTTCCTTCAAGATAACCGATCATTGCACCCTGTTTTTTTCCTTTGCCGTTTGAGCAAATCCGTTATTATACCGGAACAATCCCAAAAGCGCCAAACCCATTGCATCGGAGGCGTGATACGGCCGAATCGGTGTCGCCAAATTTAAAAGACGCCGTACGGCCTTTTCAAGCTGAATTTTAGTTGCATTGCCGTTTCCGGTCAAAATTTGTTTGGATTCACGAACAGGGACTTCGATGACAGGCACCTCCATCCTGCATCCCGCAAGGAGGACAACACCCGTGACTTTACCCAATGTTATCCCTGCATTTGGAAATTTATCAACGGAAAATATATCTTCCACAACCATCAGGTCAGGCTTTTCATCCTTCAAGACCTTAAGAAGATTTGAAAAAATTTGATTAAGGCGGCTCGGTAAAGGAAGATTTTTTGAAGTATGAATACTGCCGAAGGAAAACCCGTCAACTTTAATTCCCATTCCCCTGACAATTCCAACACCTGTTGCAGATAAGCCTGGATCTATGCCGATAACCTTTATCATCCCACGCTCTTTTCTTGATATAACGGGTTGGATCTCAAGAGAGAGGTACAATCCTTAATTTTTGTATCCTGTATCCTGAATCCCACATCCGGTATCAAGCAACACCCCGTTAAGGTGTAATTCCTTTTAATTTGTTTTCGGCAATTTTTGCTTCGTTTGATTTCGGGTATTTTTTAATAAGCTCCGACAAGATCAGGCGTGCATTTGCTTCATCTCCCAGATTAAAAAAAGCGAAGCCCTGTTTTAAAAGCGAAGCTTTAATCTTATTCCCTTTTGGATATGTTTCGATTACTTTCTGGTATTCCAGGATCGCTTTTTCATACCATTTTTCACGATAGTAGGTTTCGCCGATCCAAAACTGGGCGTTATCTGCATTTTCCGATTTGGGATTTTGTTTTAAAAAACTTTTAAATCCTTCCCGCGCAGCATTAAAGTCACCTTTATCATACGCGTTTTTTGCAGAGAGGTACATATCATTTTCTGAAAGTGTCTTTTCAGCTTGTTTTGCGGGCGGTTTCTCTGAAACCGGCTTCGGTTTTTGATCGGACTCCGTAGATTCAAAATTCAGATACTGCTCCAGGCGTGCAATACGGTCTTTATTCAAGCTTGCGGTCTTGTCAATATTTTCGCTTTTTTCGGATAATTCATCGAATGCCTTTATTTTCTGATTCAGCAAATATTGTATCTCATCAAGTCTTCCACCTAACATCCGAATTTCTTCCTGGAGTTGATCCATGTTGGCATTTTGGCCTGCGGTTTTGCTTCTAAGCTCTTGATCAGTAGCTTCCCGGGCATCCAGTTTGGCTTCGAGCTGTTTGTTTTTTTGTTCCGCTTCCCTATAGCGCTGTTCCGCTTTGGCCAGGCGATTATCTAGTGTGATTACATCGTGCTGCGACGCACATCCGATCAAGAAGATCATACCTGATAGAAGGATTGATAATTTTTTTTTCATGGCAGGATTTAAATTGGGGCTTTACCCCCTTGTTGAGGTACCGGAAACATTGTCGTGTTTCCCGGTATGTTAATATTTCATTTTGGTTGATAATCGGCCAAGCGGTCGGGGGTTTTCCATCTTCATGGAGGGATTCAACCCATAAAAACACCCCGACCCTTTAAATGATTTGGCCACCAAAATAGATTTGTTGCATGCGATTATAGCGGCATTGCAATTTTATGACGCTCTTAGTTTATGGTAAAATGGCATCTCCGGTTTTTTGACCAGGCATCTTCATTTTGACCGGGATCCACCGGACGCTCTTCACCGTAGCTTATGGTGGTTAAGCGTGATGCCGGAACGCCAAGGTCAACTAGAAAATTCTTTGCACTGCCAGCACGTCTATCTCCCAGTGCAAGGTTATACTCGTTTGTACCCCGCTCATCACAGTGTCCCTCGATGGTTGACATCGTACCGGGGTTATTCATGAGCCATTCAGCTTTTTTAGTCAAAATTTTCTGTGCTTCTGCAGTTAAAACGGAACTGTCAAAATCAAAATGGATATCCTCATTCAGAAATCTGTCCCTGGCTTCCTGTTTCATCATGGCTTCTTCCTGGAGTCTTTCTTCTTCGAGTGCCCGCTGTCGTGCCAACGCTTCCTGTCTTGCTCTTTCAGCAGCATCATCTCCGGCCTGTTGTTCCAGCGTGGTGTCTTCCTTTACCACCTTCTTTGCACATGAAGCTGTAAACAGCAGACCTGGAATAATAAATGTCAGTGCCAAAATTATCCATAATCCTTTTCGCATTGTTGCCTCCTTTTAATCGTTTAGTCGTGAACTTTGTGGATTTATAAACAAAAAATCTGAACCATACATTTCACTATCACGAACGATACACAATAAGTGATATCGTCTTCGCCTGGTTGAGTATATTTTTTTACATTGAACCCCTGGTCCTCCCGCAAAATGCCGGATCAATGATGGGCGAGGATTTTTTACTGATCGGTCATTCTGGGTGACCATTTTGGTTGTGACTGCTGGCCTTTCAAGGCGAGTAACCGTCTCTGATCGGTTCCAAAGCTCGTCATGACATAGATTCTGGAAAGTCCTTCCCGCGTTGAGCTGAAAACGATGAGATTCCCGTCCGGGGACCAGGACGGTGATTCGTTGTCGCCTTCGTTATGTGTCAATTGAATTGGACCCTGGCCGTCGATTCCGATCAGAAAGATATTGTTTCGTCCATTTTCCATGCCTGAATAGGCCAATTTATCGCCCTTTGGAGACCAGCTTGGCTGTGTATTATAGCGCCCCTGAAACGTTAATCTGCGTGTCTGACCGGAGTCTATATTTATTATGAAAATTTGGGGCGTTCCGGATCTATTGGAAACAAAGGCCATATTTTTGCCGTCCGGCGACCAAGCGGGAGATACATCAATGCCTTTACTATTGGTCAATCTTTTAGTAACTTTCCCGGTTTCGGTCAATAAATAAATTTCAGAATCGCCTGAAAATGAAAGCGACGCCGCCAGGAGGGATCTGTTCGGAACCCATGCAGGTGAATGGTTAACCCCATCCTTCGAAACCACAGACCCCCGATTTTCTTTTAAATGTTTTATGTAAAGATCGGGCTTACCCCTGGCGTAAGAGGTATAGGCCATCCATTTTCCATCCGATGACCAAGAGGGATCGATGGTGATACTATTGGTATGCGTTACTCTCCTGGGATTGTATCCGTCAAATTCGCAGATGTAAATTTCCTTGGTACCCGAAGTCGTTGAAACAAATGCAATTTCAGTATCAAAAATACCCCGGTCTCCGGTGAGGCTGTAGATCACCTCGCTACAAAAACGACGAATGATTCTTCTCTGATCGCTGATCCCCCCCTTGTACCTTTTTCCAACCATCAATTTTTCTTTAAAGGTGTCATACAGCCGAAGCTCAATTTCAAGCAAATTGTCTTTTACCAGCACACCGCCGGTAACCAGAAGCTCCGCGCCGACACTGGTCCAGTCGTGAAAATTGACATTGGCAAAAGCGGCATCCGTTTGAGGATCCACGAGAAAGGCCTCTCGATTCAAAATTTTAAAATATCCTGTGAAATCAAGTGTTTCTGAAAGCAAATCAGATAGTGTTTTCGACAACAGGGCAGTATCATTTCCGCCGGATATTTTTTTGAATACAGGAACTGCGATGGGGAGTTTCCTTAGATAGGGATGGGTGATGTCGATATAATCGTATCCAGCCAGAGACACCCCGCACATCGTCAGAAAAATTATGGATGCAATCATCCAAAATATCAGTGTTCGGCAAACTTTCATCACAGAAGCAAACTCCTTTAATCCTTAAATGAAATGTCCTTTTTTAGGTTTTGCAAATCGTGTTCCAAAGTCCCAAGTTATTGACTGATACCCGAAGACGTGAAGTGAAAGCCGGCTTCAAAGTATGGACGCGAATACCCTGTTGGGAGGGGTGGAAGCGGATTCGACTTGAGAATCGCTTTTTTTGCCTGTTCGTCAAAATAGCTGTTGCCGGATCTCTTATCGAACCATGTATCCTTTATTTCTCCGTTCTGCATGACCTTAATCGCTGCCCATGCTTCAAGATCCGTGCGACCTCCGGCCAGTTGCTCGTTGAATGACCAGTTTTTTTGAATCCGGTAGGCGATTTCGACCAAATATATATCCATGAGTTTCAAATCTTTTTTACCGCCGGTGCCGGTTCCGCCGGGAAGTCCTGTTCCTTCGGTGTCCTGTGGTTTACCCAGGTTCGGAGGGCCGGTCCTTTCGACCTGATCCTTCAAACGGGCGATGGCTTTTTCGACCGGGTCGGGTCTCGATTCTCCGACTTTTTTTTCAATTCGGCTGATGGCACTTTTAACCACCTTGTCAGCTTTGAACGTCTTTTTTTTAAGGGCCTCCTTAACCTTTGTTTCCTTTGGCTCCAGAGAAATAGACGGTGAAGGTTTTTGAACGGTTTCAGGAGGTTTTTTGTCGGATAGGGTTGCAGCCTCGACTTTCTTTTCATTTGCGGGCGGTTTTTTAGGTTCCGCAGGCCCTTGTTTTACCGGTGCCGGAGCGCTTTTCGAATCCGGCAACGAAACAAGGCTAACGTTTATATATGACATAGAAGGCTTTTTGCTGGTGGCATAGCCGGGCGCTAAAATCAAGATCACAAATAGAACCAGATGGCATAAGAACGAAACAGCGAAGTTCAAAAAAAATGTCCGGCGTTCGCGTTCCTCCTCTTTGGGTGAATAGTTATGGGGGGTTGTCTTTTGGTTCATCGGTTTTTTTTTGTCAATTGCCTTTATTCGTTTCGCGAATCGGCTCCGTCACCATGCCCAGATTTTCAACCCCGGCCCCTTTTATTTCAGACATAACGCGAACAACAAACCCGTAAGGAATTTCCCGATCCGCCCGAAGATAGACCTCCCGCTTCTCTCGACCTTCAAGAATCTTTTTTAGCTTTTCCTTTAGAAAATCAAGGTCTACCTGATAAGTGTTTATAAACAGTTGGTTTTTTTTGTTGATGGTGATGACGAGATTCTCTTTTTTTGCCTCAAGCGGTTCTGAGGTGGTTTCCGGTAATGCAACATCTACACCCTGCATCATCATGGGTGCGGTTACCATAAAAATAATCAAAAGAACGAGCATAACATCAACAAATGGTGTTACATTAATATCGGACATCAGGCGATCGCCGTTGGTTCCAATTGCCATTATTGCTTCTCCTTTAAACCGTAAGTGAACGAAAACGCTCCAATGGATGTCAAGGTTTATTTGTTTTATCCACGGTTAGAAGGTTGGAATTTCCGCGCCGTTAACCCATTATATCACGTTCAATAATATTAAGAAAATCTGCGGAAAAATTTTGAAGTTCGGACTCGATAATTCTTATCTTCTGCATGAAATGATTAAATGCGATGACAGCAGGGATTGCAGCGGCCAATCCGGCCGCTGTTGCGACAAGTGCTTCTGAAATTCCAGGTGCGACGACGGCAAGGCTGGCTGAACCTTTGAGGCCGATGCCGTGAAAAGAACTCATGATACCCCACACGGTTCCGAATAATCCGATAAAAGGCGCTGTGTTCCCGGTTGTTGCGAGGAAAGGGACCATTCGAATCATTCGGGTCGTTTCACTGTTAATGGCCCGGCGTAAGGCGCGTTTAACGTTGCCGGTTCCGGTGAATCTTGCACCCAAAGAAGCGCTTTCGGTCCCTGATGTTTGTTTCGAATCCTGCGCCATCGAAGCACCGGAACGGCTCAGATTTTTAAGTTCCGTATACCCCACGCGAAAAATCCTGGCAACGGGGCTTCCGCTTAGCTGCTTGGCCTTGTTAAACGCGCTCGATAGATTCCGGCTCGTCCAGAAAAAATCAATAAATTCAGCCGATTCTGCAAACGCTTTTTTGATATAGCGATATTTCATGATCATGATTGCCCAGGACATCACTGAAAAAAATAAAAGGAGCAGCAGCACAAACTTTACCATCGGTCCTGCATGAATCATCATGTTGAGTATATCTAAATTCGTAGCATTCATATAAAACTCCGTAAGTTAAAAATTAAATGATACTATTTGTTTTCAAAAAAAACAATTAACAAACAAAATGGTTTGACCTTTGAACTATATGAACCTGGTTTTGCTGTCAAGAAATTTGGTTGTTCCCAATATTTTCATTCATTTTTAGGTTGCTTTTGGAACAACCTGCAAATACACATAAAAGTTGAAACAGCGGCCCCTTACGAAAACTAGGAAAGAGAAAAGAGGACAAGGGAAACCACGGATACACACGAATACACACAAATTAAAATAACAATATTTATGTTTATTTGCGTCCATTTGCGGTTATCTATTTTCTAATTCCTCATTAAACTTAAAAAATTAAGGATCATTCTATGAAAAATATCTCAAATCTACTGTTTAAAGCAAATATTTTAAAAAAAATCCCCAGATCCGGCTACCATTTTTTAGGTTCAGGCAAGGAGTCCGTGGCGGAACATTCATTCAGTGTTTCGTTCATTGCCTTTGTCATGTCTCAGATGGAACCGGATATTGATGCCTTAAAACTGATCGCCATGTGCCTGGTTCATGATCTTCCGGAGGCGAAGACGGGGGACCTGAATTATGTCCAGAAAAAATACGTGACGGCAAATGAAAATAAGGCCGTGGAGCATATCACCAAGAGTTTACCGTTTGGCACCACACTCGCTGAGTTGATATCGGAATTCAATGAACGTCGATCCATGGAGTCCAAACTGGCCCATGATGCAGATCAACTGGCGCTTATTCTGGATTTAAAAACCCTTTCGGATATCGGATACGCTCCCCCGAAAAAGTGGCTTCCGTTCGCTTTAAAGCGTTTGGAGACCAAAACCGGTCAGGCCATTGCCCAAAATATTATGGAAACAGAATGGGACGCCTGGTGGCTTGAAAATTATATTGACAGCCTGAATAAAAAAGAATAATTTTTTATGTTTGAGCTTAAATGAACATTATGTTTTAAAAGAATAAGTTAAACACGGTTTTGTTCCGCCGTTATTCATAGCATAATACGTTCAACATATCGGAGGAAAAAAAATGAATTGGTTCACCGAAACCTTCGGGAGTTCTGTAGGAAAAAAACTAATGATGGCGGCTACCGGCCTTTTGTTCTGTGTTTTTCTGGTGTTGCATCTTGCCGGCAATTTGACCATTTATATGGGTAAAGATGTTTTTAATTCCTATGCGGAACATCTCCATTCTTTGGGCCCCCTCATTACCCTGGCGGAATGGGGACTTTTAATTTTTGCCGTTATCCATGTTTCTACGGGCCTGCTCCTTTTTTATCAGAATTTCAAAGCCAGACCCGAACGATATTCGGTCAATAAACGTGCGGGCGGCCGAACACTCGGATCGGCAACCATGCCGTACACCGGTTTTATCCTGCTTTTGTTTGTTATTTATCACCTGCTCAATTTTCATTTTGTGGATAAAACCCATACCACCATTTTTCAGATCGTATCGAATGCATTCGCACAGCCAAGCTATGTCTTGATTTATACCTTTGCCATGATCATTGCGGCGGTTCATGTCAGCCATGGATTTTGGAGTGCATTTCAGACCCTTGGCGCCAATCATCCGAAATACACGCCTTTTCTAAGGGGCCTGAGTCTGGTATTCAGCCTGGTTATCGGGATCGGGTTTGGTTTTATTCCGATTTATGTTTCGCTATTAGTATAAGGAGATCATCATGCAGCTTGACGCAAAAATTCCTTCAGGCCCACTTTCAGAAAAATGGGATAAACACCGTTTTGAGCTTAAACTTGTCAATCCGGCCAACAAAAGAAAATATAGTATCATTGTGGTGGGTACCGGTCTTGCCGGCGGATCAGCAGC
>Ga0210104_1000083_pt1 | contig 13560 bp, 9 predicted proteins | sample RushSE_TuleA_D2_FD_185567 | JGI IMG/M metagenome (GOLD analysis project Ga0210104, IMG submission 185567) | Wetland microbial communities from San Francisco Bay, California, USA, that impact long-term carbon sequestration - RushSE_TuleA_D2 (SPAdes) | ecosystem: Environmental > Aquatic > Marine >...
GCGATTACGTGAGCAGCATGGGCCAGTCGCCCACCACCACCTTCGGCGAACTGCTGAGGGAAAACCTGCAGGAGAAGCTGAAAGAAGAATAGGAGCCGGGCTTGCAAATCGGCTCTTTTGATCGGTAAGGCATCCAATTCGCTTCAACAACCCCGCTCGGTCGAGCGGGGTTGTTGTTCTTGACGAGTCCCGTTTTATCCTGTCGAGTTTAAGGCATTTTCGGCACGAATGTCTCTCTTCGATGCACGACTGTCCCCTTCTGAATTCCACCCTTCCCGGTCGACAAGGTTTTTTCTTGACAAAGTTCTGAAAAAACTCTTATAACTACTTTACAGCTAACTTATAGTTACTTTATAGCTACTAAACGCCGTCCTTGACTTCCGGCCGGCGCGGATCGTCTATAAAATCACTATATAAATTAGATCGGATTTAGATAATTCAGAAGGGGAAAAAAATGAGGTACGCAGAGACGGGGTTTAATTTGGAGATTGATCTAACCCGCGGCAACATCGAAAGGGTGGAAACCGATCCGAGAGACACCGAACTTTATCTGGGGGGATTAGGCACCAACGCCAAGATATTGTGGGACAGAGTCCCCCCTGAAGTCGAACCCTTTTCTCCTGACAATCTTCTGATATTCAGTGCCGGTCTTTTATGTGGCAGCCCCGCCACCGGCTGCAACCGTACCATTGTTTCCACCATTTCGCCTCAGACGTTGTTGATGGCATTTTCAATGATGGGTGGTTTTTGGGCGCCCGAATTGAAATATGCCGGTTATGACAAAGTGATCCTGCGCGGCAAGTCCCCCAAGCTGGTTTATTTGTGGATCAACAATGACAAAGTGGAAATACGTGATGCGTCCCATCTGCAGGGTAAGGGCGCTGGTGAGACTGCAGAACTGATTCGACAGGAGTTGAAGGAGCCGAAAGCCCAGGTGGCGGCTATCGGTCTGGCCGGTGAAAACAGGGTCTATTTTGCTTCCATTGAGCAGGGCAGATCCAGCGCCAGCCGAGGCGGAATCGGTGCCGTTATGGGAGACAAGGGGCTCAAAGCGATCGCTGTCCGGGGAACCAAGGACATCAATGTCGCCCGCCCGGCTGAATTTATGGAGCTCTGCAACGAGGTGCTGAAATACATAAAATTCCGAAACGAAAATCCGATTGAGGGCGTTATGCCCATATTGGCCGGGCTCGGCTCCCCGCAAGAGATGGCCGTGCATGATGAGAAGTGGCACACTGAGAATTTCATGTGGGGTAATTCCAGGGTCCGCAGAAAAGATTTCTGGAACAAGGAAGTCGCCGAGAAGTGGATGGAAACGTTGGACAAGATGCGGACGCGGCTGATCAGCTGCTACAACTGCCCCATGAAGTGCGGGGCCACCATCTCCCCCCCGGGGCATCCGACCTACATGATGAAGTGCTTCTCGAAACTTACTTATACCATGGCGGCAATGTCCGACCTGGATTTTGGGTTGAGAATCGCCCAGCGGGCAACGGAGTATGGGGTGGATGGATTCTCGGCCCCGCAGGTTATGGCCTTCGGCATTGAGCTGTATGAAGCGGGCATTTTAACCGACCAGGACATGGCCGGACTGCCGTCCGACAACGAGGAAAGATTTTACTGGCTGCTGGACAAAATTGTTCGGCGCGAAGGAATTGGGGATGTTCTGGCCAATGGTACTTACTGGGCGGCTCAGCAGATCGGCAAGGGTGCAGACGCCTATGCGCACAACAACATCAAGAAGCACGAGCAGCTGCCGCTCAAGCTCTCGATGCTGAACCCCATCTACTTCCTCATGTATTCGACCGGCGAGAAGATCAACATCACCCAGATTGAGGGGCAGTTTCCTCAGGCGCCTTTTGCCACGCGAGAGGAGCGAGAAGAGTTTGTAAAGGATTGGTTCCAGGTGCCTGATGAAAAGTTCAAACAATATTTATTGGACTGGGAGCCCCGCGGAGAAAAATCCATCCCCTTTTACCCGACGGTTGAAATGTGTTGTGAGATCGTCGACTGGCAAGAGAAAATGCACTACATCGATGACGCCCTCGGAATGTGCTCCGGTTTGTCGTCATTCCCTCTGAAGCCGCCGTATCACATACACAATTACCCGAAATTCATCTCAGCCGGTGCCGGGATCGACATGGATGAAGCCAGCCTGACGGAGGCCGCCAAAAGGTATCGAACCTTAGTCAGAGCGATCAATATCCGCCGAGGCATGCGGAGAAAAGACGAGAAGCCACCGGAAAATCACTGGAAAAAAAGATTTCCCGAGCTCGAGAAGGAGCTCTTGGATACGTATTACAAATTCAAGGGGTGGAACAACGATGGGATTCCCACCCAGGCGTTCTTGCACGAATTGGGCTTGGATTATGTGAGCGAAGACTTTGTCAAGCGGGGGATTTTGACGGACAAGGCCGACGAAGCTCCCCAAGGTGCTTCGACGCAACCATAGAAGAAAAAATGAAAAGGTGGTGGCCGTCATGGGCGATAAAAAAAAGAAAATAGTCAAAACAATAAAGGTCGATGTCGACAAATGCAATGGCTGCCGGGCCTGTGAGATGATTTGCTCTGCCTTTCACGCTGCGCCCAAATACAGCAGCAACAATCCGGCGAGGTCCCGCATTCGGGTGATTCGGGAACCGCTGAAAGACATCTATGTTCCGGTATACGCCGGTGAGCATGCGAAAGCCGAATGCATGGGCCGAGACAAATATGTGATCGACGGGAAGGAGTACGACGAGTGCGCCTTCTGCAGGGCTTCCTGCCCGTCCAGGGATATCTTCAAAGAACCTGATTCCGGTCTTCCCCTCAAATGTGACATGTGCGAAAATGATCCGACATTGGAAAAGCCACTGTGTGTTCAGTGGTGTCTGACGGACGCCCTGACGTACGAAGAGAGGGAAGAGGAAGTTGAAGAAGAAGTGAAACTGGACGATGTGGAGACGGGGCTGGAATCATTGGTCGACAAACATGGATTGGACAAGATCATGGAAACTATTGCCCGCATGTCGATTTCCAAAAAGAGCTAACTCCAAGGGGGAAAAGAGGATCAAAAAAGACAGTGGAGAATGTAGCCGACTACAAAGAGATCATCGATCTCATAAAAGCGAACGGCGGAGAAGCCTTCAGACTTTGCTTCCAGTGCGGCCTGTGCGACGTGGTCTGCCCGTGGAACAGGTTCAGAACCTTCAGCATGCGTAAGATCGTACGGGAAGCCTCCTTCGGTTTGACGGATATCGAAAGTGAAGACATTTGGCGTTGCACGACCTGCGGCAAATGCCCCCAGCAGTGCCCTCGGGACGTCAAGCAGATCGAATCCGGGGTGGCCTTGCGCCGGATTGCCACGGAATACGGGGTGTTTCCCGCCACGGCCCGCCCGATCCGCGGCGTGCGCGGAAGCCTCATGGGCGAAGGCAACCCGTTGAATGAAGAGCGGAAAAAAAGGGCGGATTGGGTGGAAGGTCTTTCGGTGAAAACGTTTGCCGAGGGGATGGACATTTTATATTTCCCCGGATGCTACCTCAGCTATGACGCACGATTAAAAAGGGTCGCAAGGGCCACGGCCGAGATTCTCATCCGGGCAGGGGTCGACTTCGGGATTTTGGGCGTCAAAGAGAATTGCTGTGGAGAAAGCATCCGCAAAACGGGCGATGAGGAAGCTTTCAAGCGTCTGGCCAGGGAAAACATCAAAACGTTTGTCGACAACGGGGTAAAGAAAATCCTTGTTTCCTCGCCGCATTGCTACCACACCTTCAAAAATGAGTATCCCGAATTCAGGGTCAACTTCGAGGTGGTTCACATCTCCCAATATTTGTTCGAGCTGATTCATGCGGGACGGCTTGAACTCGACAAGGAATTTGGAAAGAAAGTGACCTATCACGACCCATGCTACTTGGGGCGACACAACGGCACTTATGAGGAACCCCGAGAGGTTCTGAAGAAGGTGCCTGGTTTGGAACTGATGGAGATGCCCGAGTCGCGCTCGGACAGTCTCTGCTGCGGAGGGGGAGGCGGCCGGATCTGGATGGAAACCCCGCGCGGCGAGCGATTCTCCGACCTCCGGCTGGAACAGGCGATCGGTATAGGGGCCGAGGTCCTGGTCACCGCCTGCCCGTATTGCATCGCCAATTTCGAGGACAGCCGGTTGACCACCGGTGTGGCCGACAAGATTGAGATCATGGACATCACGGAGATCCTGCGGGATGTCATTTAGCTCCTATACGGCGGTCCCGGTCGGTGCGGACACGACAGCACTCAAAATCCGATGAGGGGATGGAACGTGGAAAAAGACCTGTTGCTGAAAGAAAAAGTTCAAGACCTTTGCAATAGCTTTGGAGGCAGCCATTTCGGGGATGTCATGGTTCTCGGCGGGGGCATCAGCGGCATTCAAGCATCACTGGACCTGGCGACCGCCGGTTTCAAGGTTTACCTCGTTGACAAATCCCCTGCCATTGGCGGCCGCATGGCCCAGCTGGACAAGACCTTTCCCACCAATGACTGCTCGATGTGAATACTCTCGCCCAAACTGGTCGAGGTCGGCCGGCATCCCAACATAGAGATTCTGACGTTAACCGAAGTTGACCGTGTCGAAGGGGAAGCAGGAGACTTCAAGGTCAGCCTGGTTAAAAAGCCCAGGTACATTGTCGAGGACAAATGCACCGGGTGCACGACCTGTGTCGAATACTGCCCGGTCAACTACCCCGATCCATTCAACCAGGAGCTTTCGCAAAACAAAGCCGTCCATATCTACTATTCTCAAGCCATTCCCCTTGTCGCTTATATCGATGAAAGCTGTCTTTACCTCAAAGAAAAAAAGTGCCGGATCTGCGAAGGCGTCTGTAAAAATGACGCCATCGATTTTCAGCAAGCGCCGGAGAAGACAGACATCAACGTCGGGGCCATCATTCTGGCCCCCGGGTTCGAGCCGTTCGATCCCACGGTGATGGGCGGCTACGGCTATGGGAAGATGCAGAACGTTGTAACCAGTATGGACTTCGAACGGCTGTTGTGCGCCACCGGTCCTTACGAAGGTGAGATCCTGCGCCCTTCCGACCGGAAGCATCCCCACAAAATAGCCTGGATTCAGTGCGTCGGTTCCAGGCGGGTTACCCCGGGCGACAACAGCTATTGTTCCGCGGTGTGCTGCACCTATACCCAGAAACAGGTGATACTGGCCAAAGATCATGACGCGGAGGCCGAGTGCACGATATTTCACAATGATATCCGCTCCTATGGGAAGGATTTTGAGCGATTCTGTGAGAGGGTTGAGAGACTTCCCGGGGTTCGGTTCATCCGAAGCTATGTGTCCATCGTGAAAGAGATGCCGGAAACCAAGAATGTCGCCATACGGTATTCGACACCCGCGGACGGTATCAAAGAAGAAGAATTCGATCTGGTGGTGTTGTCCGTCGGCTTGAATCCGCCGGCCGATGTGAAGGGCCTGGCCGGAAAATTCGGCATTGAGATCAATCCTCACGAATTCTGCAGGGTTGATTCTCGCAACCCCATGGCGACCAACCGGCCCGGGATTTTTGTCAGCGGAGCCTTCCAGGGGCCGATCGATATCCCCGAGTCTGTTTTTGCCGCCAGCGGGGCCGGGGCCCAGTGCGGGGAGCTTTTGGACTACCGGCGCGGCAAGCTGACCCGGGAACGAACCTACCCGCCGGAAAAGGACGTCTCCGCGGAGGAGCCCAGGGTCGGGGTCTTTGTGTGTCATTGCGGGGCGAACATCGGAAGGGTCGTCAATGTCCCTTCCACCGTCGAATATGTCCGGACCTTGCCCAATGTCGTCTATGCCCAGGAACAGCTTTTTTCGTGTGCGACGAATTGCGCCAAGGAAATTACGGATCTGGCAAAGGAAAAGGGGCTCAATCGCGTGGTGGTTGCCGCCTGCAGCCCCAGGACCCTCGAGCCGTTGTTCCGGGACACCCTGCGGGAGGCGGGAATCAATCAATACTTCTTCGACATGGCGAATATCCGGGAACATTGCTCATGGGTCCACTCGAAAGAAAAAGAGGATGCCACCCGAAAGGCAAAAGACATCATACGGATGTCGGTGGCACGCGCCTGCCGGTTGGAACCGCTGCAGGAATTCGATCTGCCGGTCAACAAGGCGGCGCTCGTGGTGGGCGGGGGTGTCGCCGGCATGATCTGTGCCCTGTCCATCGCCAGGCAGGGCCATGAGGTCCACCTGGTGGAAAAGGGTTCGGACCTGGGGGGCATCGCACGAAAGCTGCACTACACCTTGGACGGATTGGATGTTCAAGCATATGTGCGGGATCTCGCAAAGACGGTGTACCAGCACCCCGCCATCCACGTCTACACGGATGCTGAGATCACGGAGGCTACCGGGTATGTCGGGAATTTCGTGACCAAGGTGAAGTTTGAAAGACGGTCCACGGAGATAAAACACGGTGCCGCCGTGATCGCCGTCGGAGCGGATGTCTACACGCCTGCAGAATACCGCTACGGACAGGACGAGAGGGTCATGACCCTCCTCGATCTGGAGGAGCGGATCGCCGCGGGGGACGAACGGGTCGTCAACGCCGAGCGGCTTGTGATGATCCAATGTGTGGGCTGCCGGAACGAGGACCGGAATTACTGCAGCCGGATCTGCTGCAGCGCGTCCATCAAGAACGCCTTGAAGCTGAAAGAGATGAACCCCGGGATGGATATCTACATTCTCTACCGGGACATGATGACCTATGGGTTCAGCGAGGATTATTACCGGGAAGCCTCAGCGAAAGAGGTGCGCTTCATCCGCTACGAGCCGCAGGCTAAGCCTCAGGTGGAGTCGGTTCAAGAGGGCGGCAAGCCGGTTCTGAGAATCACGGTGAATGACCCCATTTTAGGGCGAACGCTGGTGATTGACGCGGATGCGCTCGCGTTGGCCGCCGCCGTCGTCCCCTCCGCAGGAACCAAAGAGGTCGCCGCTTTGTTCAAGGTGTCGCTCAGCCCGGATGGATTTTTCAAGGAAGCGCATGTTAAACTGCGTCCGGTCGAGTTCTCTGCCGACGGGGTCTACCTGTGCGGGCTGGCGCATTACCCCAAGCACATCCCGGAAACCATCAAACAGGCATACGGGGCAGCCGGCCGGGTGTTGGCGCTGCTCTCCCACGACACCGTCGTAGCCTCCGGCGCGGTGTGCGAGGTGGATGAGAAGCGGTGCATGGGGTGTGGGGAGTGCATCGCGGCCTGCTCCTACGGCGCGATCGAGTTTCGTGAGACGCGGCAGGGCAAGAAGGCGGCCGTCAACCCCGTGCTCTGCAAAGGGGATGGCCTCTGTAACGCCAAGTGCCCGACCGGGGCGATCGTGCTCAAGCACTTCACTGACGAGGAACTCTTGAGCCAAATCGATGCCGCGGTGGGAGAGGTTTGAACGATGCCACCCGTCATCATTTTTCCCAAGGACGAGGGTGAAACCACATGAGTGCAGGACACAAATTCAGGCCCAAACTTTTAGGCTTTGTCTGCCATTGGTGAGTGTACGGCGCTGCTGACCTGGCTGGAGTTTCCAGACTGCAATACACAACGGACATCAGGCTCATTCGCGTCATGTGCGCTGGCAGAATCGACCTGGCCTTTGTGCTGCGGGCCTTTTCAAACGGCGTGGACGGGGTGTTCATCGGCGGCTGCCGCTTGAATGAGTGCAACTACATCACCCATGGGAATTACCATGCCCTCAACATGGTGCTGCTGTGCCGCAAACTGCTGGAACACATCGGGCTGAACCCGGAGAGGTTGAGAATCGAATTCATGTCCGGTGCCGAAGGGATCCTCTATACCGAAGTGGTCAATGAGTTCGGCCGGCAGGTGAAGGCGTTGGGACCGTTGGGCCAAAGCGAGGGGCTTGATCGGGGTGAGCTGGCGTCCAGGCTGGCGAGCGTGACTAAACTGGTCCCGTACTTGAAGCTCGTCAACAGGGAGAAGCTGGCGTCACGGTTCAGTCGGGAGGAAGACTACAAGGACCTCTTCACGCTCGAGGAGGTCGAGCGGATGTTGCGCGACGTCATCTCGTACCACATCGACCCGGAAAAATGCCGGGCGTGCATGATTTGCCTCCGAAAATGCCCGGTCGAGGCGATTGACGGCGGCAAGAACCGGATCCATGTCATCGACCAGGCGACATGTATCAAATGCGGCACCTGCTTCGACGCCTGCCCCGAACGCTTCGGTGCGGTGCGGAAGATCTGCGGCGAGCCGGTTCCGCCGCCGATCCCAGAGGCTCAGCGTACGATCGCGCGCAAGAGCAAAGCTGAAAAGAGCCCTGCGGCCGTATGAATGAAAACCAATGTGGTGACGCCGGTGCGGGGCGAGCCGGCGCGATCGCTCAAGCATATCGAGTGATCCGGAGCGAGGGAGGGGTGCGCCGACTCGATAGGTGGGAGTTCATCGGGGAGGAGCCGCTTTTAATCCGCATCGACGACAAGCCTTACGCCGTGGTGATGCGAACTCCCGGGGAGGAGCTGGCTCACGCGGCCGGGTTCTGCCTGGGGGAGGGGATCGCGGATTCTCCCGATGATTTCCTGACCATCGGGTATTGCAAGGATCTGGACCCGAACGTGATCGATGTCCGCCTCAAACCCGAACGGCGCGCAAAGGTCCGTGGCCTGCTCGAGCGCAAAAGCTTTGTCAGCCAGACCAGCTGCGGGATCTGCGGCAAGGAGATGGTCAAGGATATCTATCAGATCGTCACCCCGACCGAGGATCCCTTTCGTGTTCACATCGACCGGGTTTTAGAAGGCATTAAGCAGCTATCAGAAAACCAGGTCATTCATCGCCGGACGCGGGGCGCGCATGCGGCGATGCTGATCGACCGTCGGCTGGAGCTGGTCTCCTTCGCCGAGGACGTCGGGCGCCACAATGCCCTCGACAAGGCCGTCGGCAAAGCGTTTTTCGCCAGAAACCTCTCCCGGGCTGTCATCCTGATTCTATCCTCCCGCATCAGCTTCGAGATGGTGCAAAAAGCCGCCCGGGCGCGGCTGCCCATCGTGATCGGCATGTCTCGGCCGACCGCCCTTGCCGTCGAAACGGGCCAGGCGCTCAACATGACGCTTGCATGCACCGCCAGGCAGTCTGAACTCATCGTCGTTTGCGGCGAAGGCCGCCTGGTTTCTGATTTGACGTGATTGGATAAACTGCGTGATTTCGGGCAGGTCTCAATCTGTAGTGGGCGACCTTCGCGCCATGGGGCCTTTCAGGCCGAGGGGTGACATCTTAGGCGGCAGGGACTGGGGGACTTTGCGCAACGCTGAAGTCGGGCTTGCGGCAAAGCCGCCTACTCGAACAGGCTCACGTCACCCGCGCCGCGACGGATGATCTCCGGCACATCGCCGATGAGGGAAATGACGCTTGAGGGTTCGCCCGACACCGTGCTGCCGTCGATGACGGCGTCCACCTGCTTGCCGAAGTGATCGTGGATCAGCGAGGCGTCGTGCAAGCTTTCCCCTTCGGCGGTAGCGGCGCTGGTGGTGATGATCGGGTGGCCGAGCTCGCGAACCAAGCCGAGGCATATTTCGTTGTCGGGGACGCGGATGCCGGCGGTCTTGCGCTTGGTCAGCATGATCTTGGGCACCAGCTTGGAACCCTCGAGAATGAAGGTGTAGGGCCCCGGGAGCAACCGCTTCATGGTGCGGTAGGCGTAATTGGACACCTTGGCATACTGGCTGATGTTGGTGAGATCCGAGCAGATGAAGCTGAAGGGTTTGGCCTTGTCCCGGCGTTTCAACAGGTAAATTCGCTCGATCGCCTTCGGGTTCATCAGATCGCACCCGATCCCGTAGTAGGTGTCGGTGGGATAGACCACGATCCCCCCGTCTTTGAGGATGTCCACCACCTTACGGATGAGCCGCGTCTGCGGGTTCTGGGGGTTGATGCTGATGAGCATGGAGTTGCCCTTCCTTCCAAATCCTTAATAATATCCCACTGAACGCTGCAAAGTCAACCAATCCGTCGGATAATTAGTTGAAATAGATTGAATTTTTAGGAAGTCCGGCGGCCGGGCCGGCTTCCAAATAAAGATTGCCAAACGTCCGGCCTTTTGTTATTCGTGGGCACAAAATTTTAACCAAGGACCAGGAGGGTTTCGATGCCGAATCCGCCGCTGCAGGAAGCATACTCCTTCGACGATCTGCTGCTGCTTCCCAGTTTCTCGGACGTTCTCCCCAAGGACGTCACCGTCAATACCCGGCTGACCCGCCGGATCAGCCTGAGCGTCCCCATCGTGAGCGCCGCCATGGACACCGTCACCGAGGCGGAGGCCGCCATCAGCATGGCCCGCGAGGGCGGACTGGGTTTCATCCACCGCAACCTCGAGATCAAAACCCAGGCCATGGAGGTCGACAAGGTCAAAAAGTCGGAAAGCGGGATGATCGTCGATCCGGTCACCATTCACCCGGACCAGAGAGTGGCCGAAGTGCTCACGCTCATGGAGCAGTACCGCATCTCCGGCGTGCCGGTCGTCAAGGGCGACCGGTTGGTCGGCATCGTCACCAACCGGGACCTGAGGTTTGAATCCGACATGGAAAAAAGAGTGTCGGAGGTCATGACCAAAGACCGGCTGGTGACGGTTACCGAGGGCATCGGCCTGGAGGAATCGAAAAAGCTCCTGCACCAGCACCGCATCGAAAAATTGCTGGTGGTGGACAAGAAAGGGCGGCTGACCGGCCTGATCACCATCAAGGACATCGAAAAAATCAAGAAATACCCCAACGCCAGCAAGGACAGCCTGGGGCGGCTGCGGGTCGGCGCGGCGGTGGGTGTCGGTCCGGACATGGAGGAGCGGGCCGAGGCCCTGCTCAAGGCGGGGGCGGACATCATCCTGATCGACACCTCCCATGGGCATTCCAAAAATGTCATCGATTCAGTCAAGCGCCTGAAACGCACCTTCAAGGAGATCGAAGTGATCGCCGGCAACGTCGCCACGGCGGAAGGGGCGAAAGACCTCATCAAGGCGGGCGTCGACGGCGTCAAGATCGGCATCGGCCCCGGCTCCATCTGCACGACGCGGGTGGTGGCCGGCGTGGGAGTGCCGCAGCTGACGGCCATCATGAACTGCCGGCCGGTTTCCGAGAAGACGGGCGTGCCGCTCATCGCCGACGGCGGCATCCGTTTTTCAGGCGACCTCACCAAGGCGATCGGTGCGGGAGCCCACACGGTCATGATCGGGGGGCTTTTCGCCGGTACCGAGGAGAGCCCGGGCGAGTTGATCCTCTACCAGGGCCGCAGCTACAAGGTCTACCGGGGCATGGGCTCCATCGAGGCGATGAAGAAGGGCAGCAAGGACCGTTACTACCAGGGGGATGACACCGAAGGCGACAAGCTGGTGCCGGAGGGCATCGTCGGCCGGGTACCCTACCGTGGGTCGCTTCAGGCCAACGTCTTTCAGCTGGTGGGCGGCCTGAAGGCCGGCATGGGCTATTGCGGCTGCCGAACCCTGGATGAACTGAGGGAAAAGGCGCGCTTCATCAAGATCTCCCCCGCCGGCATCCGCGAATCCCATGTGCATGACGTGATCATCACGAAAGAAGCGCCGAACTACCGCATAGAGTAGTGCGCGGTATCGCCGGGCGACCCGGACAAGCGCTGCGCCGCGTTTCCCAGGCCTTGCGGCGTACCGTTTGCGCGCCCCGGCCGGTCAGGCTTGCGCGCCCTGATCTTGGGCCTCGGGTGAAACCGCCGGTTTCAAATTTTGGAAGCCGCCCCGATCTTTTTCTTTACATTCAGTCTGATCCCTGAGAAAATTTTATAAAGATCGACCCCGCCTTCGCTTGGAGGTCGGAGGCGTCCAGGGGGGAGCACTGGCTGCCTCCTTTCAGCGCGCATCCGCGTTCATCCGGACGCGACCCTCAACATCCTTTCTGTTTCATAAGGATACCCATGACCGAATTCGTTCACCTGCACGTGCACACCCAGTACAGCCTGCTGGACGGGGCCATCCGCATCGATGACCTGGTCAAGCGCACCATCGAATACGGCATGCCGGCGGTGGCGACCACCGACCACGGCACCTTGTTCGGCGCCGTCGAGTTTTACGAGAAGGCGGGCAAGGCCGGCATCAAGCCGATCATCGGCTGTGAAATGTACATCGCCCCCCGCAGCCGGTTCGACAAAAATCCTGCCGACAACCGGGAATTGTGCCACATTATTCTGTTGGCCGAAAACCAGGAGGGCTACCGCAACCTCTGCCGGCTGGCCTCCGCGGCCCAGTTGGAAGGATTTTACTACAAGCCGCGCATCGACCGGGATCTCCTCAAAGAGTGCTCCCGCGGCTTGATCGCCCTCTCCGCCTGCCTGCACGGCGAAATCCCGCGCCGGATCGTGGAAGGTCGGGTGGAGCAGGCGGAGCAGGCCGCACGGTCCTACCTGGAGACGTTCGGCGAGAACCGGTTCTTTCTCGAGATCCAGAACAACGGCATCGACGAGCAGGAGCGGGTGAACGCCGCCCTGATCGACATGAGCCGGCGGCTGTCGATACCGTTGGTGGCCAGCAACGACTGCCACTATCTGTCGCGCGAAGACGTGCGCGCCCACGACGTGCTGCTGTGCATTCAAACCGGCAAAACCGTCCACGACGCGGAGCGGCTCAAGTTTCGCACCGACCAACTGTATTTCAAGCCGGCCTCCGAGATGGCGGCCTATTTCAAGGACACTCCGGAGGCCCTCTCGCAAACCGCGGAGATCGCTCGGCGCTGCTCCCTCGAATTCGACTTCAAGACCTATCATTTCCCCCGTTTCGACACCCGCGGCAGCCAGAGCGCGGACGAGCTCTTCGAGCAGAAAACCCGCGAGGGCTTCGATCGGGTCATGGTGCGCGTCCGTTCCAAAAACCCGCAAGCAGACGAGGCGCTGTACCAGGCGCGGCTGGACTATGAAATCGGCGTGATCAAGGAGATGGGCTTCCCCAGCTATTTCCTGATCGTTTCGGATTTCATCCGCCATGCCAAGGAAAGCGGCATCCCGGTCGGCCCCGGCCGAGGCTCGGCCGCCGGCAGCCTCGTCGCCTACAGCCTGGGTATCACGGACCTGGATCCGATCGTGCACGGCCTGATCTTCGAGCGGTTTCTGAACCCCGCCCGCAAGAGCATGCCGGACATCGACGTCGACTTCTGCATCGACGGCCGTGAAGACGTCTACAAATACGTCGTGGACCGCTACGGCGGCGGGGACTACGTCGCCCAGATCATCACCTTCGGAAAGCTGAAAACGAGGGCCGTGATTCGGGACGTCGGACGCGCTCTCGACATTCCCCTGCAGGAAGTGGACGCCATCGCCAAGATGGTGCCCGACGTGCTCAACATCACCCTTGACGACGCCTTGGAGCAAGAGCCGCGGCTGCGGGAGCTGGTGGAAAAAAAGCCGGAGGTCGGCGAGCTCATCCGGATCTGCCGCGTGCTGGAGGGGCTTCCGCGCCATGCCTCGACCCACGCTGCCGGGGTGGTAATCTCCGACCGCCCGCTGGTGGAGTACCTGCCGCTGTTCCGGGGCAAAAAGGGCGAGGTGGTCACCCAGTTCGATATGAAGATCGTCGAGAAGATCGGGCTGGTCAAGTTCGACTTCCTC
>Ga0210104_1000099_pt1 | contig 12857 bp, 9 predicted proteins | sample RushSE_TuleA_D2_FD_185567 | JGI IMG/M metagenome (GOLD analysis project Ga0210104, IMG submission 185567) | Wetland microbial communities from San Francisco Bay, California, USA, that impact long-term carbon sequestration - RushSE_TuleA_D2 (SPAdes) | ecosystem: Environmental > Aquatic > Marine >...
CCGTCACGGGTGCCTGCCGCCGGCATCAGCCCCCGCTGGGGGCCAAAATCTCCAGAACGCTGCGGAGCCGAATCGCTCCTTTCAAACGGTCCTGATCGTCCACCACCGGCAACGCCCTGAACCCATACTTGGTCAAGAGGTCAACCACTTCGTCTTCTCGGGCGTCCAGCTTGGCCGTTATCAACCGGCTCGTCTGGATTTCGGAAAGCCGCTGCTGCGCGGAAGCAACAAGGAGCTCGCGCATGCTGACGACTCCGGACAGCACTCCCGCCGAGTCCACGACATAGATGTAGTAGAGCACATCCAGCTCGGGCTCCTCCTCCTTCCAGCGTTTGAGTGCTGATTCAACAGTCGCTTCCGGCGAAAGGCTGAGCAAGGCGGTGGTCATCATGCCGCCCGCGGTTTTATCAGGGTGCACCAGAAGCTCCCGCAGATCCTCAGCCCGGTCCTTCTCCATTTCTCCCAGGATCTCTCGTGCGGTTGCCTGAGGCAAGTCGGCCAGGAGGTCGACGGCGTCGCTATCGGACATTCCCTCGATGATATCCGAAGCCTTGTCGATGGAAACGGTCTCGATCAGGGCCTGCTGCAGCCTGGGGTCGTCGATTTCCTCCAGGGTCTCCGCCGCAGTTTCGGCGTCCAGGGCATGGAAGATCGCCTCCCGGTCATGGCCGCTTAAATCCTCCAGAATGTCCGCCAACTCAGCCGGGTGAAGCTGGGAGAGTTTTTTCTGAGACACGCTGAGCTGCAGCGGGCCAGGGCCGGAGAGCAGATGAACGTACTTCCAGCCGATAAAGGTGTCGGGCCACTCATAGGCGAACATCCACCGCAACGCGGCGGCCAGTCCGCTTTCCCAGCCAATCCGGCGCATCAGCCCGCGGAACCCCACATCGAAATGCACCAGGCGCAACTGAGAATTGCGATGCAGGAATTGGATGTCGTTGACACGGACCACCTTGGCGCCGAAGGTGTCGACGATTTGTTTGTCCAGCACCTGATCCCGCAGGTAAACGGTATCTGGCCCCGGGGAGATCATCTGGCCGACGGATGCGGCGCTGGGAGAGAAGGTGAGCTGTGGCGCGATACGGATTATGCAAGACCAGTGCAAAAAGGCCGCGGGGCCCGCGAAGCCCTTCCGGGCCAACATGCCTATGACCAGGGGATAGGGCTCCAGCCAATCCACCACCAGGTCCATGGTGCGGCCAAGGCACTCACCTTCCGGGGTGTAGATTTTGCGGTTCAGCAGTTCGCTGAAAAAGTAGAAGTCTTTCGGAGTGGCGTTAATGGGCACCTCCTATCCGTCTTGGTCGTTCCGAGGCCAAAACGGGCAGGAGCATGCCCTCGGATCAGGGGCGCGGAGCTCGCTGGGGGGTGTTTTGATCTCGGACGAGCAGAACCTGCGACAGAGTTGAACGGCATCTGTCTCGCCGGCATGGGTGACTCGGGCTACTGCCAGGGTCGTCTGTGTTCATGCATTTCGTCCTTGGGTGACGGATTTGCAGCGCAAAACCGGAAACGGCTTTCACGCAGCGTGCAATTCGGCTCTTTTTAAAGACTATGGTTGTCAAAAGCAAGACAAAACCGATGTTCAAGACGCTTTTTTCACGAATCGACCACCTTGCGAAGACCCACGCACTTCAAATAGGCGGTTTCGGGCATCGACAGCAGCATGGGGTGGTCCTGGGCCTGGCCGCCCCGATAAACAATGTGGGCCAGGCCGCCTTCCTTTTCGACGGCCGCCGCGAGCAGGCCGAGAAAATCGCTCTCCGCAATGTGATGGCTGCAGCTGCAGGTGAACAGGATGCCGCCGGGCCGAAGCCGGCGCCAGGCCAGACGGTTCAACTTCTGGTAGGCCTTGAGAGCCTTGGAAAGGTTTTTTCGGGATTTGACGAAGGCTGGGGGATCGGCCACCACGGCATCGTAGAGGGTCGCATCGTGGGCGAGGAAGTCAAACACATCCCCGCCGCGCAGGATGGCCTTCTCCGCGGGGATCCGGTTGGCGGACAGCCCCCTTTCCACCAGCTGAAGCGCCTCGCGGCTCTGGTCGACAAACGTTACGTGCTGGGCGCCTTCACGCAAGGCCCGCAGACCCCAGCCGCCGGAGTAGCAGAAGAGATCCATGATCCGGCCCCCGCTCATTTCCCGGACGAGTGAACCGAAATGCAGACGATTGTCACGTTGGTCCAAAAAAAAGCCGGTCTTCTGCCCCGCCATCAGGTCGGCCGCATAGCTAACGCCGCTTTCCTGAACCTCCGCCCGCGACATGGCTGCCGGCTCACCGAATGCGACCCGGTTGAACGATCCCACCGCCTCCAGCTGTCGGATGCCGGCATCGCAGCGCAGCACAACCCCCTGCAGTGACACCCCCAGCGCCTCTGCAAGAACGCCGGCCAGGACCTCCTCCAGCAGGGGGAGCATGATATCCATGCCCGCGGTGGTGCTCTGGATCACCGCATAGGGCGGATAGAAATCGATCACCAGCCCCGGCAGCAGATCGGCCTCGGAAAACACCAGGCGCGCGGCCTGCCCCTTCGGAAGCGGCCGGCGGCGGTCGAACGCCCGCCGCAGCCGGTCGACCATCAGCCTCCGAGTGTCGCTCACCTCGCCGAAAGCGACCGCCCGTCCGGCGATAAGGGAGTGCCGGTTGAAATAGCCCACGCCAACGGTTCGACGGTCGCGGGTGAAGCGGCACCAGTAGACCTCCGACCCTTGGTCTTCACGTCCCAGGATTTCGTTGGAATACACCCACAAATACCCGCCGGCCAGACGCCGGGCCGCACGTGGAGTGATTTCGACCGCGGGCATATTCGATGATACTGTTTGCATTTTCGCCATCCCATTTTGAAAGTCCAGGCAACGCCGAAATACGGCTTGGGGTACCATTTTGAAACCCCCTTGTGGGTGCACACCTTAGATCATAAGGGTCAACCGGACAACCCGCCGGATGAAGAATCACGCAATTGACAGGTTTGACCGTTTTTCGCCTCCATGATAGTCTAGTTCAGATTAGGCCGTCTATGGCCCTGGGTGTCAATCCCTCATCGGTCTATCCAGAAGCGGCTAAAAAGCCGCTTCTGCGCAGATTAGGAGATCCGCATGAAAAAAAGCAAACTTTTCCAGCAGTGGGGGACCTTCCGCAAGGGCCTGGACGCCCAAAGCATCCAGCTCTCGTTCGCCAGCCACCTGGAATACTCCCTTTCCAAAGACCAATATACCGCCACCAACCGCGATCTCTATCTTTCACTGGCGCTGGCGGCCCGCGACCGACTGATTGAACGCTGGATCAAGACCCAGCAGAAGTATTACACCGAGGACGTCAAGCGGGTGTATTACCTCTCGGCTGAATACCTCATGGGCCGGGTGCTGGACAACAATTTGTTGAACCTGGGCATGTACGACGAAACCCGCGAGGCCATGGAGGAGCTCTCCATCGACTTGGAGGAGCTTGCCGGCGAGGAGCCGGACATGGGACTGGGCAACGGCGGCCTGGGCCGCCTGGCCGCCTGCTTCCTGGACTCGCTGGCGACGCTGGAAATCCCGGCCATGGGCTACGGCATCCGCTATGAGTTCGGGATCTTCGACCAGGAGATCCGCAATCTGCAGCAGGTGGAGCTGCCCGAAAACTGGCTGCGCTACGGCACCCCCTGGGAGATTCCCCACCCGGAGGTCATCTTCACGGTCCACTTCTACGGCCGGGTCAAGCAGACCCGCCTGCCGGACGGCACTCTCAAGAGCGAGTGGGTCGACACGAGCGACGTGGTGGGCGTCCCCCACGACATCCCCATTGCCGGCTACGGCAACAACACGGTGAACACCTTGAGGCTATGGGCGGCCCGGGCCTCCAAGGAGTTCGATCTGAACTATTTCCAGCACGGCGACTATCTCAAGGCCGTGGAGGAGAAAAACGTCTCCGAAAACATCTCCAAGGTGCTCTACCCCAGCGACGAGTTCTATGAGGGTCGCGAGCTGCGGCTGAAACAGCAGTATTTTTTCGTCTCCTGCTCGATCAAGGACATCATCCGGCGCTACTTGGTCAACCACGACACCTTCGACGCCTTCCCCGACAAGGTCGCCATCCAGATGAACGACACCCACCCGTCGCTGGCCGTCGCTGAGCTGATGCGGCTTTTCCTCGACAGCTACGGCATGAACTGGGAAAAAGCATGGGACCTCACCACCCGCACCTGCGCCTACACCAACCATACGCTGCTCTCCGAGGCCATGGAAAAATGGCCGGTGCCCATGTTCCAACGGCTTCTGCCCCGGCACCTGGAGATCATCTACGAGATCAACCGGCGCTTTATCAAGGATGTGTCCATCCGCTTCATGCACGACGGCGACCGCAAGCGCAGCATGTCGCTGATCGAAGAAGGGCCGGAGAAGCGGGTGCGCATGGCCAATCTGGCGATTGTCGGTTCGCACTCGGTCAACGGGGTGGCCGAACTCCACAGCCGGCTGCTGCGTGAAAAGGAGCTCCGGGACTTCGACGAAATGTACCCCGGGCGCTTCAACAACAAGACCAACGGAATCACCCCCCGCCGCTGGCTGCTTTCCGCCAACCCGAGGCTGGCCGACCTGATCAGCCGGCGCATCGGCAGCGACTGGGTGAAGGACCTCCATGAACTGCGCAAGATCGAAGCCTTTGCCGAGGATCCCGATTTCCGCCGGGAATGGAGCGAGATCAAGCGCGGAAACAAGAGGCGCCTGGCCGAACTCGCCTTCAAGCTGACCGGCGAACGGCTGGACCCTGAGGCCATTTTCGACGTGCAGGTCAAGCGCATCCACGAATACAAGCGCCAGATGCTGAACATCCTGCACGCGGTCTATCTCTGGCTGCGGCTCAAAGAGGAGAAGGACTTCCGCATCCACCCGCGCACGTTCTTCTTCGGGGGCAAGGCGGCCCCCGCCTACCACACCGCCAAAATGATCATCCGCCTGATCTGCCACGTGTCCGACATGATCAACCGCGACACGGCCACCAACCAGACCCTCAAGGTGGTCTTCCTGCCGAACTACCGGGTCACCCTGGCGGAGATCATCTACCCCGGTGCGGACGTCTCCGAGCAGATCTCCACCGCGGGCTACGAGGCCTCCGGCACCAGCAACATGAAGTTCGCCCTGAACGGCGCCCTCACCGTCGGCACCCTGGACGGCGCCAACATCGAGATCATGGAGGAGGTCGGCCGCGAGAACATTTTCATCTTCGGCCTCACCACCGAAGAGGTTGTCGCCCTGCGCCCCGGATACCGCCCCATGGATTACTACAGCGGCAACCCGGCCTTGAAACAGGCCATCGACCTCATCCGGGACGGGTTCTTCAGCCCGGATGACAGCGGCCTTTTCCAGCCCTTGGTCGACCTGGTTTTGAACGAGGACCGCTACATGGTCCTGGCCGACTTCGATGCCTACCATAAGGCACAGATGCAAATCGACGCCCTGTATTGCGACACCGAGGAATGGACCAAAAAGTCGATTCTGAATGTCGCCCGGATCGGCAAGTTTTCATCGGACCGCACCATCCGCGAATACAACCAGGACATCTGGCACGCCGAGTCGGTGCCCATCGAGCGCAACCACGTCGAGCCGCAAAAATCGGGTCCCGCAGCCGCCAAAGCTGAAGCCTCCCCGCGCCAAGCGCGAAAATAAGGAATGACGAGGCCTCCCGCACTGCTCATCGTGCATCAAGGGGCATTGGGAGACCTCGTCTGCATCTTCCCGCTCATCGCCGCGCTCCGGAGCCATTTTCGCCCGGTCGGCATCCTCTGCCAGGAACCCCTCGGCAGGCTGGCCGCGGCCGAGGGACTGGTTGAAGCCTGGTTTCCGATCGAGGCCGCCTGGACGGCCTCCCTCTTCGCGGGCGACGCCGGGCTCGAAGCCCGGCGCCTCCTATCTCCGTATGCGCACGTCCTGGTCTTCAGCCGCTCGGAGGGCCTGGTTTCATCCCTTCAGCGCATGGGCAACACCCGCGTCTTCCGAATCCCGCCGCAGCCGCCGAAGAACCAGCGCATCCACGTGGCCGAACACGCTCTGGTGCATGTACAGGCATGTGGCCTTCTTCCGGAGCGGGAGCGCATGCTTCCGGAATCGGCCCCTGACGCCCCCTCCCCTGTCGAAAAAAGTCGCTCAAGGAGCGTCCTCATTCACCCCGGCTCCGGCAGCCCGCGCAAACGCTGGCCGTTTTCGGGTTTCTGGGATGTTGCGGTGCAGCTTGCAGCCCTCCGGCTGAGACCGGAGTTCTTGATCGGTCCGGCCGAACAGGATGTTCTGCCGGAGCTGGCGCGCCGCGAAGCCACCGTTCACCGCCCGGACGACGGCATCGAACTGCTGGCCCTGCTTCGATCCGCCGCAGCCTATATTGGCAATGATTCCGGCGTTAGCCATCTTGCGGCCTGGGCGGGCCTGCCCAGTGTAGTGATTTTCGGACCGACCGATCCCGTGCGCTGGCGGCCGCGGGGACGCTCGGTCGAAATCGTACAGCCGCCGCTCGACTGCTGGCCTTGCTTCGAAACCGCGGCTGAGAATTGCGCGGCTGCAGACTGCTTGGCGCGAATCACCCCCGGGAAGGTCATGGAGGCATTCCAACGGGTTGTCCGCCGCCGTTAAATGAATTATAGAAAAAAGATGGAAATCGAACGCAAGCTCATGGCCCTCGACCGGATTTATGCCGTCTACGACGAATTCGTCCGTGTCCAGGACACCGCCTGTAAAATGCACTGCCACCAGTGCTGCACCACCCATGTGACCCTAACCACTCTGGAGGCATACAAGATTTGCGAAATCCTGCCGTCCGGGGAACGCGAAAAGCTGTTCAGACGGGTCCGGGAGGCATCCGAGCTCAAGCGCTTCCGGCCGGCACTCACCACCAATGCCCTGGCAGAGTTGTGCGCCGAAGATGAAGACCCGCCCGAAGAAAATGAGGCCTCCGTCACGGAAAAATGCCCGCTCCTGGCCGAGGACCTGTGTTCGATTTACGCCCTCAGGCCGTTCAATTGCCGCTGCTTCATCTCCCGGGCGCCCTGCGGGGAGAGAGGATACGCTGATGTCGGCGAAGCTGTGCTGGCGGTGAATACGCTTTTTCTTCAGACCGTCGAGCACGCGGATGCAGACGGGTGCAGCGGCAACCTGCTGGATGTGTTGGGTGTGTTCGCGAGTGAAGAAACACGCGCGGACTACGCCGGCGGCCGCTTGCACTGCACCGGAAACGGCCTGATCGCCAATCGCCCCATCAAGGTGCTGATGCTGCCCCCCGAGCAGCGGGAAACGATCGAGCCGATCATGCAAAAGCTGAGGGGGATACGGGTGTGAATAGGCGGGGAGCAGCGAGCAAAGAGCAGCGGGTTTCGGTTCCAAAAGCATTTATCTTATGCGCGCTGCCCTTTGCTCTAAGCGCGTTGCTCTTGCACCATGAAATGCCGCTCCTCGAACTCCGGTCGGTCGGCGTAGCGGGACATGAAGACGCCCGGCAGCCGGTCCAGATTCTCAAACCACGTTGAATCAGCGTCGATGCCGGCTTGACGCAGGGCTTTGAGCAAATCAATCGGTTCCGGCGGGCAACCCTTTACGGCGATCATCTCCCGTATTTCCGGGTTCTTCCGGTGTGCCTTGTACATGCACTTGCCCACGAGAACGGTTTTTTTCATGCCGGGCGTCGGCTGCATGGATTTACCGGTTAAAACCTCCACGCGGTCCCACGGTTTCCCCTTCCAGGCGTGCCGGATGGCGGAAAGCATGATCCCGTTCACCGCCGAGCAGTACGTGCACATGGAAAGGTCGTACTTGCGGTAAAAGATGCCCTGAAGCCCTTCCCGGGCCAGCGGCACTGGCACGGTGCCGTCGGGGGTTTCACTGTAGGTGAAATCATGTTCATGGTAGCGCGCCACCGCTTCGATCTTCTCCCCGAGGATCGCGATATCGGACAAGTCCAACAGCCGTCCGCAGTTTCGGGCCGCATGCACAAGATGCGAAACCTTGTCGGGGCCATACCCGAGGATGCGGGCCCCGACCAAGTCGGCGGAAAGCACGTCGGCCGAGGCCACCAGGACATTGCTGCGGTGCATACGGCCGTCGAAGCCCGGGCCGCGCTCGTTGCTGTAGATGCCGTCGATCAGGGTCAACATCGGGGGCATTCGATCCGCCAGACGGGCGATCCAGGCATGCAGGTCCCGGCCGGGCTGCATGCTGTGGCAGCGTTTACGGGAGGGGATGTCGATCAGCCCTTTAAGGTTCTTGATTCCCAGGCTGACCACGGTCTGGTTGTGGGATTTCAAAACCGGGAGATCGACGATGAAGTCGCTCTCCAGAGCATCCGCGTTGAAACTCACTTTAAACCCATCCCCGAGGTCCACGGGCGTGAAGGGCCGCTCAAAGACATTCAGGCATTTGACCCCGTAGGTGCGCTTCAAGGCCCCGTAACCCAAGGTCTCGAAAGCGTGGACCGCCGTTTGCGTGTCCCCCGGGGTCATGGTGACGGTGCCCTCGCCGATGGTGATGTCGTCGATGCCGTGATCCTTCAGCAGCAGGACCGCATCCTCGACAACGCGCGTGGTGGTGATGACCCCCCACTTCGGAAAAGGCACGGACCGGGTCCAGAAAACGATGTTGGGCTTGATGAAAACTCTTGCTCGGGCAGGAAGATGATCGAGCCCGCGGCACAACTCCACGGCCCGGCGAACGGACGTCTCCGGTTCCTCGTAGCGAACCACGGCGACGGTCTGGGCGCTCATCGGGCGGGCCTTTCTCTCACCTGAATCGATCTGGTTTTTTCTATCCGGTCGGATCCGCGTTATGTCTTCAACAAACGCTCAGCGTTCTGGCCGCAGATCCGCGCACGCTGATCCATGGACAGTTGAAGGGAATCCAATTCTTTGAGATATCGCTGAGGCTCGATCAGCGGGTAGTCGCTCCCGAAAAGGATTTTTTCGACACCGACCAGTTCGATCGCTATCCGATAGATGGCGGGATCATAAAGGAATGGGGACGCGGCCGTGTCGAAATAGACATTCTTGAGCCGGTCCTTGACCTCCTTTTTGAGGAGGTTGAAAAAAAACAGCCCGCCGCCCCAGTGGGCGAGAACGATGGTGTTCTCCGGAAATTGTTCGACCAGCCGGTAGATCTGGGCAAGCGTGTTGGGGGTTTTCCCGGGGTAGTTGCGCCCGACCGGCTCGTTGGTGTGGATCAGGACCGGCCGGCCGCGGTCGCGGCAGATGGCCATGACGGGCGACAGCTGCGCGAGGCTTTCGTCTTCGATCCCGGAACGGTAGAACGCCAGTTCCCCGATTCCTGCCAGCCCTCCGTCCAGGCAGCGCTCCGCTTCCCGGGCGGCCGCGCTGCTGCCCGGGTCGAAGCACCCGAAACCGATCAACCGCCCGGGGTGTTTCTGCACCGCTTCAATGATGCAGTCGTTGTGCATCTTGAAAAGCTCGGGATCCCGCCAGGGGAAGCCGAAAACAACGGATTGGTCGATTCCGTTTTTGTCCATCGCCGTCAGAAGCTCCGGCGCGCTCACCAGGCGGGACTTGGGTGAGCGGTAGAGCAACTCGAAGGCCGGCTCGGATTCGCAGTAGGATTCCCTGCCGGAGCAGATGGCTTCGGGGAACAGGTGGGTGTGAAAGTCGATGATCATTGCTCCTCACTTATATCATAATCTACACCCCGCCGATAGCGGCGGGGTGTAGATTACGATCGGCACAAAATTTTAACGGCTAATTGGAACATCCAATTAGCCGTTAAGGAGGAGAACAGATGAAGAAATTATTAGGCTTTGACTGAGATGTATGCAAACTGTTTGCCAGCCTTGAAAAAATTCATTCCTTTTTTGGCGAAATATAATGAAAATAGTATAAAAACAATATCATAAAAAAATAAAGGCCTGCGCGTTTTTCTTTTAAAAGCCGGCGAAAGATAGGTTCATAAGGGTCGTCTCGTTCATTTATATAAACACCAAAAACCCCGATTTTAGAAAAAGTCGTTGTTTTTAATAGTATTTTTTACTAAAGACATGAGTTCAAAATTTTGAACCTATTTTTCAGCTGCCGCTAAAAAATAATGTAACAGGTTAAAATTAATATTTAAAAATTTAGTTCAGGAAGCCGAACAATCGTGATTTCGGTCCCATTGAACCCCCACAACCGGTAACCCCGCATGCTTGAAACCGACTCCATCAAGCGCAACCCGATGTTTGTCTACCTGGTTGTGCTGACCATCAGCTCCACCGTGGGCCTGCAGACCTGGACCACCCTTTTCAACAACTTCGCTGTCGACGTCGCCCAGTTGGGCGGTAATCATGTGGGCATGATCCAGTCCATCCGCGAAATCCCGGGATTCCTGGCGCTGCTGGCGGTCTTTGTCATCCGTTTCATCCCTGAACACCGGCTCTCAGCCTTTTCCATCCTGGTATTGGGCGTCGGATTGGCGGCGACCGGGTTCTTCCCCTCTTATGCGGGAATTGCCCTGACGACGCTCGTCAGCAGCTTTGGGTTTCATTACTATGAAACCACCAACATGTCCCTCACCCTGCAGTATTTCAAAAAGCACGAATCACCCTGGGTGTTCGGCAGGCTCACCAGTTTAGCCGCTGCCACCAGCATCGGCATCGGGCTTTTGATCTGGCTGATGATGTCGTACCTCAGCTTCAGCCTGGTGTATCTTATCGTCGGCGGATTGATTGCATCGGCCGGGCTTTGGGCCTTCACCCGCGATCCGTCGGATCCCCAGGCGCTGCCCCAGCGCAAGCAGATGATCTTGCGGAAACGATACTGGCTCTTCTATTTCCTCACCTTCATGGCCGGCGCACGACGCCAGATCTTCATCGCGTTCTCGGTGCTGCTGCTGGTTCAGAAGTTCAACTACTCGGTTCAGGAGGTGACGCTCCTTTTTGTCATCAACAACAGCATCAATTATTTCTTAAGCCCCCTCGTGGGTAAGAGCATCATCCGCTTCGGCGAGCGCAAGGTGCTGTCGCTGGAATATCTGAGCGTGATCTTCATTTTCACCGCCTATGCCACCACGAACTCCAAGCTGGTGGTGGCGTTCATTTATATTCTCGACCAGATTTTCTTCACCTTCGCCATCGCCATCCGCACCTATTTCCAGAAGGTGGGGGACCCCCAGGACATCGCTCCGAGCATGGCCGTCGGCTTCACCATCAACCACTTGGCGGCCGTGTTCCTGCCGGCGGTCGGCGGGATGCTCTGGGTGGTCGACTACCGTATCCCCTTCTTCGCGGGTGCGGCCATGGGTGTCATTTCGCTGCTGGCGGTGCAGAAGATTAAAATTGAAAAGCCTGCCGCCTGAAGGTTACCCCCCGGTCAGGCCTCCGCCTATCCCCCTAAAAAATTTGAAATACTATGGGGTTGGGAGGCATGGAATGACCAGCACAGGGCAAGGCGCGTTGTTGATGACATGCTCCGTGATGGTTCCGGTGACGAAGTCCTTGATGCTGTCCCTGCCGTCCGTGGACATGACGATGAGGTCCACCCCCAGCTTTTGAGCCACTTTCACAATTTTCTTGGCTGGTTTCCCCTCGCGCAACAGGTAGTCCACCTGGATATCCTCGGCATGCAGGTTGTGGATCGTCGACCGCATCTGCTCACGCGACTCAATGGCGACCTGAGCGTATGTGTCTTTCAGCGATTCGAAACTGACCCGCAGCATCTCTCGCTCCTTCTTGTTCATGAACTCGTCGTGCACATTCAGCATCGTTATTTTGGAATTGAACTGGTGGGCAATCTGGACGGCCTTTTTCAGCGCGAGCAAGGCGCGTTCCTTGAGATCGGTTGGGCACAGGATGTGGGTGAACATGATCGTCCTCCTCTTATGTAAGGTTTCTGTGACGGGAACGAGGGCAACGGCGTCGAATGTATCGAAAAGGTTCCCGCCATTTCCAGCCGGTTCCGCGCAATATTTTTGTTCAGGTCCTGTTGTACCGCTTTAGCAGGTTGCCGCAGTGGCTTGCTTGCGGATAAACTGAAAAAAGCCTGGCGCAAAATCCATGGTATCTCGCAAGGTCATGATGAAACCGCTCGCGCCCTGCATTTTTTTACATATTAAATCTCCAGCCGCACACCAACTTCAACGACTTGGTCCCCGGGAAGATTGAAAAACGATCCGGCATCGGCGGCGTTGCGGGACAGAAAAATAAACAAATTAGCACGCCATCGCAAAAATTTGGGTTTTTCTCCGGTTACCAATTTCTCGCGCCCGATAAAGAATGTTGTCGATTCCTTGTCGATATCCACTCCTTGTTCGCGCGCGAGGTCCAGAACGTTGTCCAATCGAAAGTCTTCCATAAACCCGTAACGTGCTATGATGCGGAAAAACCCGCCGCCGAGCTTTTCTGTTTTGATTTTTTCTAGATTGGGTACACGAGGGATGTCATCTACCCGGAAATGCAACAATATGGTTTGGCTGTGGATGACTCGGTTATGCTTGACGTTTTTCGCCAAGGCCACGGGTACCGTGTGTGGAGTTCCCGTCAAGAAAACAGCCTGCCCCTCAATTTTCGTGGGCGGGTTGCTTGAGAGATCGACAATAAACCGATGAAGCGGCGGCATTATTTTGTGCAATTGTCCGCCCACAATTCGACGGCCTTTTGACCAAGTCAGCATGACCGTGAAAAACACTGCGCCGATCACAAGCGGGAACCAGGCACCGTGCAGAACTTTGCTGATGTTGGCTAAAAAAAACGGCACATCGAGCAAGAAGAAAGTTCCAGCCAGGGGAGCGGCTAAAAACAGGGGCCACTGCCAACGCCTCCGCGCCACAACAAAAAACAGTGTCGTTGTAATCAACATGGTCGAGGTAACCGCTACTCCATATGCGGCGGCAAGTTTGCTCGAAGACTGAAAACCGATCACCAAGGC
>Ga0210104_1000111_pt1 | contig 11835 bp, 9 predicted proteins | sample RushSE_TuleA_D2_FD_185567 | JGI IMG/M metagenome (GOLD analysis project Ga0210104, IMG submission 185567) | Wetland microbial communities from San Francisco Bay, California, USA, that impact long-term carbon sequestration - RushSE_TuleA_D2 (SPAdes) | ecosystem: Environmental > Aquatic > Marine >...
GGAACCCCTGGCGGTCGCGAAGCTCCACCTGAAGGAATCCGGGGTTGAGGTGGATTACCACCTGGCGACGGCGGAGCAGTTCGCTGGAGAAGCCGTCGGTCGCTTCGACGTCGTCACGTGCATGGAGTTGCTGGAGCATGTGCCGGAACCAGGCTCGATTGTGGCGGCCTGCGGCCGTCTGGCCAAACCCGGTGGGGACGTGTTTTTTGCCACCCTCAACCGCAACCCAAAATCGTTTCTGTTTGCCATCGTCGGCGCGGAGTTGCTGCTGCGGCTGGTAAAGCAAGGCACCCATTCCTACAGCCGGTTCATAAAGCCCTGTGAATTAAAGGGCTGGTCGCAGGCCTGCGGCCTTGAGTTTCAAGACCTGACAGGCCTGCACTACAACCCGTTCACCCGCCGCTACACCCTCGGCGGCAACGCCCATGTGAATTATCTCATGCATTTTCGGAAGCCTCCGCCGTTGACGGAGGCTTGACGCGACCGATTCCGATCCACTATCATTTTCAAACAACCCTCAAAGGTCACCGCGACCCCTCATGAAGGGCCGGAAGGGCGAAATGAACGAGAGCCATCTGAACAAGGCGTTTGTGCTCCTGCTGTTGCTGTTGATCTCGGCGATTTTTTTGGCCATGGTCTGGCCCTTCCTGATGACTGTCATCATGGCCGGGATTTTCTCCGCCCTCACACGTCCTCTCTACCGCTGGCTGGGGCACCGGTTCGGCGGCCGCAGCAGCCTTGCCGCCGCGGTCACGCTGCTTCTGGTTGTTTTTGGGGTTCTTCTGCCGCTCGCCGGTCTCATCGGGGCGGTGACCGGTGAGGCCATCAAGGTCGGCGAGACGGTGAAGCCATGGGTCCAGAAACAGCTGAGCCAGCCGGCGGAATTTTCCGAGCTGTTCGAAAAAATCCCTTTTTACGACCGCATCCTGCCCTACAAGGAAACGATCATGCTGAAAGCCGGTGAACTGGTGGGGCGGTTCAGCAGCTTTCTGATCAACAGCCTGTCGTCGGTGACCGTGATGACGGCGCAATTCATCTTCATGCTTTTCATCTTCCTTTACACGATGTTCTTTTTCCTGGTGGACGGTGAACGGTTTTTGAACTGGATCGTACGCTACCTTCCGTTGAAACAGGAGGATGGCGAGCGCATGCTCGACCGGTTCACATCCGTGACCCGCGCCACGCTGAAGGGCGTGGCGGTGATCGGCATCCTCCAGGGAATCCTCACGGGGGCGGCTTTTGCCGTCATCGGCATTCCCAGTGCCATTTTCTGGGGGACGGTCGCAGCGGTGATGTCGCTGGTGCCGGGTATCGGTACGGCCATCGTCTGGCTGCCGGCGAGCATCCTCCTGGCATCGAACGGGCATTACGGCCGGGCGATCGGGCTGTTTGTCTTCTGCAGTCTCGTGGTGGGCGGGCTGGACAATTTTCTGCGGCCGCGGCTGGTGGGCCATGACACCCGCATGCACGCGCTGATGATTCTTTTCGGGACTCTGGGCGGGATCATGATGTTCGGTGCGGCGGGGATCATCATCGGGCCGATCGTGGCCGCACTGGTCGTCACGGTGTGGGAAATTTACGGCGTGGTTTTTAAAGACGAGCTGCCGGCCGGCACAGCCCCCCCCGGGCTGCAAGAGCCCCCGCAGCCGGATGAACGCATCCTCCTGGCGCAAGACGGGAACCGGGAAGACAAGACCGGCTGACAAACGCTTTGATCGGCGCGGGCTGCCCGCCTATTTAAGCTTTTCAAACTCGGCGGCGATCTCGCGGCTCAAGGAGGCGATTGCCCGGCTCTGGGCTGCTACCATCGCGGCATAGCCCTGAGCCGCAGCCTTCTCCTGGATGACCGAGGTTTTCACTGCCAGCGTTTTCTTCGCCTTCAGATCCCAGATCGTCCAGGCGGCATTCAGCCAGACCGTATCTCCGAGCTGTCCATCGAAACGGTTCACGGTCACGGTGACGAGATAGCTCGGATCGAAGGTCAGCGTGTCGAACATGACGTTCGCCCGGCGCTCCGCCAGGAGAACGTTCAGGTTTTCCACCATCACGTTGGCGAACGCCTGCTTCAACCCCCCACCCCACCGATTGAACTCCGACAGGGCGATTTGGTTGTCGTCGGTCCGGGTGACGATCTGCGGACGGTCGATATACTCCGGGAACACCACCGGGTAAAGGGCAATGCTGATTCCCGGGGTGGCCTCCGCCGCAACGGTGCCGGTCGGTCTCGGCAGAGGGGTCAATGTGTAATAATCCACCGGCCGGCCGGCCCCGAAGAGACACCCTGCCAGCATCAACGCCAGCAGGCATGTGCCGAAGAGTGGTTTCCGCGATGGGTGGGTCGATTTCATTTTGGGGCGTCCTTTCCGGTCAAGATGCTCTGCGGGTTGCGTTCCAGGTAATCCACAAGGGTGCGCAGCGCCCCCGCCGCCCTGCCCAGCTCATCCAGCGTGGTCAGTAGCCTGTTCTGCAGCGGAGAACTTGCATTCATAGCAGACTCCGCCGCCGCCAGCGATTTGCGCGCCTGCTCGAGGGTGGCGTTGACTTCCGGCGTTGTGCGCGTTCGCAGGTCGGCTGTCAGCAGCTGCAGCTCCTTGATGGTCGCGTTCAACGATTTCAGGGCTTCCGTCAACTCCGGGGAATTGGTCAGGCGCTTGGCGCCTTGGAGGGTGTCGCGCAGGTCGTTTCCGATCTGCTCGATGGGAATCTTTTCGATTTTGGCGACCAACTGGGTCACCTTCGAGCCGATCTCCCCCAGCTGGGTCGGGGTGGTCGGGAATTCCGGGTACCCGTATCTCCCCCCCCGTACCACCTTGTCGGGCTTGGCGTCGGGGAATAAATCCATTGCGACGTACAACTGGCCGGTGAGGAGATTGCCCGTGCGCAGCTGGGCACGGAGCCCCCTTTCGACCAGATAGTCGACTACGGTTTTCTGGGTCACCCCTTCCGGTAGCTTGCCGATGAATGAGATCCGTTCCGGTTCTGCAGCGACGATCACCGGAATTTTGACTTTATTCTTTTTGAGGTCAATTTCCGATTTAATGTCGACGACTTGTCCGATCTGAATTCCCCGGAATTCGACCGGGGCACCAGGGGACAGCCCCCTGACCGATTCGTCGAAGAGCAGGACAAAATAATTTTTAGTACTGTAAACCTTTTCTTGGGCGGCTTCGCGGCTGGAGAACAGCTTGAAGGGCTCGTCTTCCGGCGCTGCCACTTCCGCGGGTTCTCCCAAGCCTTCTATCACGTCGAATGCGACTCCGCCGACCAGGACCGAAACAAATGATTCGGTGTCGACGCGGATTCCTTGCGCGTCCAGCTTCACATCGATACCGCTGGCGTTCCAGAAGCGCGTGTTCTTGCGCACGAACCCGGGAAAAGGGTCCCTGATGAAGACCTTGAAAATGACACTCGTACCGTCCGGGGTCAAGTTATAAGCGGCCACGCGGCCGACTTCGATCTGCCGGTAATACACCGGCGCGCCGATATCCAGGGACCCCTTTCGCTCCGCCTGCAGGATGAAGTGGCGACCCTTCTCCCAGGTTGTCACGATGGGAGGCTCCTCCAGCCCTTTGAAGTAGTGGGTCTTTTTTCCGGGCGGCCCGGGATCGATGTCGATGTAGGCCCCGGAGAAGACCGTACCCAGGCCCGTCACCGAGCTGGCGCTGACTCTGGCGCGGACGACCCAGAAGCGGGTGTTTTCGGAAAGATACGAATCCGCTTCCCTGACGAGCTGCGCTTTCACGAACACTTCGGTCAAGTCCTTGCTGAGGGAGATCTCCTGAACCAGCCCGATCTCCACATCCTTGCATTTAATCCTGGTCTTTCCGGCTTCGAGGCCCTCGGCGGTCCTGAAGGTGATCGTTATCTCCGGCCCCTTTTCGGTGACGGCCTTGTAGATCAACCAGCCGCCTATTAAAAGCGCCACCACCGGCACCAGCCACACAATGGAGATCTGGCGTTTGCCGGAGCGGATGACGGGCTCGGGAACATCGGGAACATCGGCTTCAGGCGGGGTATTCGCATTCATCTTGGGGCTCCTTTACGTCCCAGATTAAACGAGGATCGAAGCTCATGGCGGCCAGCATGGTGATGACCACCACGGCGGCGAAGAACACCGCGCCCGCTTGGGCCTCGATGTTCGCCAGCGCCCCTAAATGCACCAGTGCCACCAGGATGGTCACCACGAAGATGTCGGTCATCGACCAGCGGCCGATCGCCTCAGTGATGCGGTAGAGGCGGGTGCGGTCCTTGGGCCGCCACTGGGAGCGGCGCTGAACGGAAATCACGAGAAAGAGAAGGATTAAAAGTTTCAGCACGGGCACGAAAACGCTGGCGACGAAAATGACCAAGGCAATCGGCCACATGCCGCTGTGGATAAAGTAGATGACGCCGCTCATGATGGTGTCCGACTGGGTTGCGCCCAGGGAGGTGACTTTGGTGATGGGCAGCACGTTGGCAGGGACATAGAAAATCAAGGCCGCGATCACCAACGCCCAGGTGCGAACGATGCTGTTGGGTTTGCGTGGGTGCAACGCAGCGCCGCAGCGCGGGCACTTGCCTGCCGGGTCGGCGGCCCCGGGGGGCTTGCGCATGAGCAGATGGCATATCCCGCAGCTCAACAAGGATGAACTTTGGGCCGTCCGGGCGGCGGGCCTCATCGGTGGCCCTCCCAACGGTCCCAGACCACGTGCGAGTCCAGCGAAGACAGGCAGGCCGCCAGAACTAAAATGAGCGCCATGAAGCAGAAGGCCGCCGTGCCGGGGATGATATGCGCCATCTTGGCCAGCTTGACGACCGAGACGAGAATCCCCACCATGAACACCTCCATCATGCTCCAGGGCTCGATGCTGCGCAGCCGGCGGAAGACATGGAACATCCCGGGGGCCGGACGATTGAGCTTCAGCGGCAGCAGGATGTAAATCAACGCCAGCAGTTGCGCCAAGGGTGCGAGGACGGTCGTGATCAACACCAGGACGGCCACCAATCGCATGTCCTGCAGGTACAACTCCCGGATCCCGGTCAACAGCAGTGTCTCCCGGATCTGCCCCTGAATTTTGAAGCCGAGGAACGGAAAGGAGTTGGCCAGCACAAACAGCACCAACCCGGCTACGGCCAGAGCCAGTGAGCGCTCCACGCTGTCTCGTTTGGGCTTGGCGAGCACCGCCCCGCAGCGGCAGCAGCTGGCGGTACTGCCTTCGGGGACGGCAGCAATGCGGTGCAGTAGGTCGCAGTCGTGGCAGGCCATGAGGTGTCCGGCTGACATAAAACCTTAATAGCACGCCGCACCGCTCGGTTTCAAGAGCAGTGCTCAGCTGTGAAGATGCTGGAGCGTTTCCCTGGCTATGATTGACGCGTGTGGCGATCGTAAGCATAGTTGCTTATAAACTACTCGGGGAGCAGGGTGTCAGGGGTCAGGATAGAAGCAGTTGCCGGGGTCTGATCACTGCGCCGGCCCGATTCGTCGGCGCGGGAGGAGGCAGAGGAGTTCTGAGCCGGTCCTCACAGAATCCCTGAACCCCGACACCTGAAACCTCTGCAGGGGCATAGGAAACAAGCAACAGCGGACGGCAGTCGAGCCGGGAGACGAACTTGACGGCCGCGCCATCCGCCGGACGATTCAACACAAGGGAGCATATGAATGGCAAGTCTCAACGAGCATACAGAAATCGGCAGGAATTTTGTGAGTGTGGCCGATGCCGCACGCTATCTCGGCGTCGGCCGCAAGGTGCTGTACCAGTTGATCGAATACAATCGGGTCCGAGCGGTCCGTCGCCGGCAGATTCTGATGGTGGACAAGGAGAGTCTTGAGGAATTCCAGCGTACCGGGCAGATGACCTGACCCTGCCTTCTGATGTCTGGGTCGGCCGTGATGGGTGTATCACGGCCGTTTTCTATTTTAGGCCGCCCCGGCGGCGATGGTCGTACAGCCGCTCGTTCAGGCTGCGCTTCATGTTATCTTTGATCCTGCGCGAGGTGGTGTTCAGAAACCGCAGGTTTTTTTCAACCAGGTCCGGGTAGTGGCGCATGCTGGAGCGCAGCTTGCCCCCGTTCGAGGTCATCTTGCGCAGGATGTCGATCTCTTTCCCGATCACCCGCGCTTTGCGGCGTTTGACCGCATCCAGGAACGCCCGCCGCTTCCAGGCGCAATCGGCCACCGTGACCACCCGCCCCAGCTGGCTGAGGCGATGACCGTCGCTGCCACCCGTGATGCTTTTGTTCAGGTTGAAGCCCAGCAGCGCGCTGCGCAGGTTCCACTTGTTGGTGTTTTCCGAGTTGATCACCTCCACCCCGTCCGCCAGTTCCAGCAGCTCCGTATACTGTTCGTCGTTGAAATACGGGTTGTGGATGCCGGTGTAGCTGCCGCAGTAAGGGTGGGGGAAGATGATCAGGGTCTCGAATTTTCGCGCCCGCCGGATGAGGTCCTCCAGCTCCAGGGAAAGGGAGGACATGATCTCGGCACCCACGAACGGCTGAACATGCTGGCTGTAGAACCGCAGCAGGCTCTTGATCTCGTAAAAATAGACCAGCAGGTGGGTGCCCTCGTAGGAGGTCAGCTCGATGCCGGGGATGCTGAAGACACCCTTGAAGCGGTCGATCTCAACCGCGCCGTGAATGGCGTTGTGGTCGGTCACAGCGATGCCGATCCCAAGCGCCATGGCCCGATGGGCGATGTCTTCGATCGAAGCGCGCCCGTCCGACAGGTGGCTGTGGAAATGCATGTCCACGACCGTATATTGCTGGGACAGCTCCGGCAACTGGGGTCGTTCAAAAAGAATCCTGTGAAACGAATCGGAGCTCATTCTGCGGTCCATCACTGCGTTGGATGATAATCGCCCAAATGTATCAATATAACCTATGGATCCCGATTCCGCAACTTTCCAGAACCCAATATATCATGCATTTCAGGAAAATCCGGGATCGTAGGGGCCAGAAGGAGTGAAGGTTCCTGCAAGCGGCGCATATTGAAATATATCCTCCGAACCGGGGAAAACTTTAGCCCTTTTTGCCCCGGTACCAGACGGCCAGACGCTGGGGAGAAACTCCGACGCAGTAAGCTCCTATGACGCACTGGTTGATCAGAAATGTTTTAACGGCGCCCAGCCGGAGCCAGCGCCGACCGGAGGTCTCGGCGCAGCCGGGGGCCAGCGCGATGCGGCCCCGGCGTTTGAGGCGCCGCACCAGCTCGAAATCCTCCATGATGGGAATCGGGGGAAACGCCCCTAATTCCCAGAAGGTGTTTCTTCGCATAAACAGGGCCTGGTCCCCATAGGGCATCTGCAGGAAACGGGAACGCCAGTTGGCGACTCGTTCAATTGTTCCCAAGCCTATTTGATTTCCATCGATCATGAGACGAAAGGCGCCTGCAGCCACCCCGGGGCGTACGAGGGTCTTTTGTACCTGCTCGTCGAACCCCACTGGAAGCCGGGTGTCGGCATGCAAAAACAGCAGGATGTCGCCGGATGCGGCGGCGGCGCCGGCATTCATCTGGGTGGAGCGGGGTGGGCGTGCTACCATGGTTCTGACACCGGCGGTCCTCGCGACCGTGACCGTGGCGTCGGTGCTGCCGCCGTCGACCACGATGGTTTCTACGTCGGGGGCCCGGGCCAGGGTCGAGAGGGACTCCGCTATTTGACCGGCCTCGTTCAAGGCCGGGATGACGACGGAAATCGCGGGGCGGTCGCTCCCGGAGCAGAGCGCCTGCATCGCCGCGGGCAGATCGTGTGGGCGGTCGACGTCCGCGAGTGTTTCCAGCAGGCGGCAGGCCAAGCGCGCATCGCGTACCATGGCCAAGGTTCGGGCGAGCACATCGGACGAACCCCAGGCGATGCCGGGCCCCAGATACGGCGTTCCGCGCCGGAAGCAGGCGGCCGTCATCCCGATCAGGTAATAGCCGCCGTCCGCAGCCGGCCCGAACACCAGATCGTGATGCGTCAGGGCGTCGTACGCGCGGAGGACGGTTGCGGCTTTAAGGCCGGGGATATCCGATCCGATGAGAACTGCGCGTTGCGCCCCTTTCGCAAAGGCGGCGGCAAGGCTTGATTGCATGCGAGCGCCGATGTCGCCGCACCCTTGGGGGCGGAAGGTGAAAATACCCCCCAGCCAGTTCCGCATCAGCACGACGCTGCCGCCCTGGTGGCGGATTTCCAACGCCAGCCCGCGGCAGCTTCCAGCTTCTGCGGCCGTCTTCGCCGCGCGCTCGGTCAACCGTCGTTGGAACTCCGCCGCACCCTCCGGCCCCAGCACCGGCATCAGCCGCGTCTTGGTGGCGCCCGGTTCGGGATAGCGCGTGAACAGGATGAGGCTTTCAGACGCTGCGCTCAAAGGCGACTCGCTTGCTGCATGAACGGAGCGTTCGGCCAGGCCGGCTACTTACCCCCCATGATCTTCCGCAGAACGAACGGCAGGATTCCGCCGTGGATGTAATAGTCCACCTCGATGTCGGTGTCCACGCGGGCGGTCACCTCGAAGGCGATTTCAAGGCCGTCCGGCTTCACGGCTTTGACCTGGAGGGTTTTGCGCGGCGTAAGTGTTTCGACGCCGGTGATCGTGAACGCCTCCGAACCGTCCAGGCCGAGACTTTGCCAGCTCTGGCCGTCTTTGAAAACGAGGGGCAGCACCCCCATGCCGATGAGATTGCTGCGATGGATGCGCTCGAAGGACTCGGCGATGGCGGCTTTCACCCCCAGCAGACTCGGCCCCTTGGCCGCCCAGTCCCGCGAGGACCCGGCGCCGTATTCCTTTCCGGCGAGGACGACGAGCGGACGGGATTTCTCCATATACTCAACGGCCGCATCGTAAATGAAAGTCTCCTGCCGCTCCGGGAACTTCAGGGTAAAGCTGCCTTCCTTGGGCGCCACCATCCTGTTCTTGATGCGGATGTTGCCGAAGGTGCCGCGCATCATCACCTCGTGGTTGCCGCGGCGCGCACCGTAGGAGTTGAAGTCCTTCTTTTCCACTCCTCTGTCGATGAGATACCGGCCGGCAGGGTAGTGCGCGGCGATGGCCCCGGCCGGCGAGATGTGATCGGTGGTGACCGTATCCCCGACCATCAACAGCACGGCTGCGTCCCGGATGTCCGACGGCGTGCCGTGCGCTAGCGAGAAACCGTCGAAATAGGGCGGCTTACGGACGTAGGTGGAGGCCTCCTCCCAGGCGAAGGTGGTGCTGCCCTTGACCGCCAGCCGTTGCCATAACTCGTCGCCCTTGAAGATCTGACCGTATTGCCGTCGGTAGAACTTCTGCTTGACGTGTTGCGCAGCGAGATCAGCCACCTCGGCGTTGCTCGGCCAGATGTCTTTCAGGAGCACCGGCCGACCCCGGGGGTCGTAGCCCACCGGCTCGATGGTGAGGTCCTTGTCCACCCGTCCGGCCAGCGCAAAGGCCACCACCAGCATGGGCGACATCAAAAAGTTGGACTTGATCCGCTGGTGAATGCGCGCCTCGAAGTTGCGGTTGCCCGATAAGACTGCCGCCACGTTCAAGTCATTCTGGGTGATGGCCTCCTCGATTTCCGGCAGCAGGGGGCCGCTGTTGCCGATGCAGGTCGTGCAGCCGAAGGCCGCGAGGTGGAACCCGAGCCCTTCCAGATAGGGCAGGAGCCCGGCGTCTTTGAGGTAGTCGACCACCACCTTTGATCCGGGCGCCAGCGAGGTTTTCACGTGGGCCGGCACCTTCAAGCCGTGCTCGACCGCTTTCTTGGCTACCAGCCCCGCGCCCAGCAGGACCGAAGGGTTTGAGGTGTTGGTACAGGAGGTGATGGCGGCGATGACCACATCGCCGTCGCACAGCTTCAGCTCGTGTCCGTTCAGGACCACGTTGCAGGTTTTTTTCTTGGGAAGGCACTGCTCCGGGGGATTGGCGGCGGACCCCGACTCCTGGTGGAAGGTCGTCATGGGCGTGGTCTCGGCCTTGCGCTCATAGTTGCAGCCGAGCGCCCTCATGAAGCTCGCCTTGAGCTCCGGCAAGGGGATCCGGTCCTGCGGCCGCGCAGGGCCGGCGACCGAAGGCGCGACGGTCCCTAAATCCAGCCGCAGGACCTCGGTGTATTCGGGCTTTTCGGCGCCGGTGTAGAACAGCCCGAGCGCCTTTGAGATCTTCTCCACAACGTCGGCCTGGGCGGAGCGGTTGGTCATGCGCAGGTAGTCGATGGTCTTTTCGTCGACAGGGAAAAACCCCAACGTTGCACCGTATTCCGGGGTCATGTTGGCGATGGTGGCCCGGTCGGTCACCGACAGGCTCTTCATGCCGGGCCCGAAGTACTCGACGAATTTTTCGACTACCCCGCGTTTGCGCAGCATTTCCGTAACGGTGAGCACGAGGTCGGTCGCGGTGACGCCTTCCCTGAGGGCACCCGTCATGCGCACGCCGATCACCTCGGGGATGGCCATGTAGTAAGGCTGGCCCAGCATCACGGCCTCGGCTTCTATGCCCCCCACGCCCCAGCCCATGACGCCGATGCCGTTGATCATGGTGGTGTGGGAATCGAGCCCCACCACGGTGTCCGGGTAGGCCAGCATCCGGCCTTCCAGTTTTTCCGTGGTGATGACGCGGCCGATGTATTCCAGGTTTACCTGGTGGCATATGCCCGAATTCGGCGGGACCACCTGGAAGCGGTCGAAACTCTCCTGGGCCCATTTGAGCAGGGCGTAGCGCTCTCCGTTGCGCTCGTATTCCCGGGCAACGTTTTCCGTCAGGGCGTCCGCGGTGCCCCAGGCGTCCACCTGGATGGAGTGGTCCACGATCAGGTCCACGGGGACGAGCGGGTTGATCTTGGCCGGGTTGCCGCCCAGATCCTTCACGGCGTCCCGCATGGCCGCCAGGTCCACCACTGCCGGCACGCCGGTGAAGTCCTGCATCAGCACCCGTGCCGGGTGGTAGGGAATTTCCTGGGGGGCCGTATAGCGCTTTTTCCAGCGGGCGATGTTGAGCACATCGCTTTCCTTGACCATCCGGTCGTCCATCTTGCGCAGCAGGTTTTCCACGAGAATTCTGATTGAAAAGGGCAGCCGGCTGATCTTGGCGATGCCTTTCTTTTCCAACAGGCCGATGTCGAAGAAGCGGTACTCCTTCTTGTTGATGGTGGCCTTGCGGATGAATTCCGATTTCTTCATAGTCCCCCCTTTTGAAACCGAACTTAACGCGCTTCGAGTTTATACACAAACTTCACCCAGTCCGATCCGAAACGATCCGCGGCCACTGCCCGCAGCGGAAATCCGTGCTTTTGGGGCAGGGTCTGGCCGTTGACGCCGTACGCCAGGAAAATTTTCCCGGAGTCGACGTCGGCAAGCGTGAACTCTTCCACCTTCTCATAAGGGCCCGGGGGACCGTGCAGCGTGACGTGGGTCGCCCCTTCCTTCAAGCCGGCCTGTCCCAGAATCTCACGGGCGGACACCCCTTTCCAGGTCGCATGAATCGTGAAAATACCCGGGCAGATCAACAGGACATTCTCTTCGACGGGAGGCAGCGCCAGCAGCTCGGCATAGGTCAGCTTCAGCGGGCGTTTGACTCTGCCGGTCACCTCCAAACGCCATTGGTCCAGAAAGACCGCATGGTCCGTCGCCCCCATGGTCCGGAAACTCTCGACGGGCATGATCTCCAGCCGGCGGAGAATGAAGTCGACGAGTTGCCCGGCGTCGTGATGGAAGATCGGCGCGAACTGGGAATCGCGATAATAGGGGAAATGGCCGCTGGTCTCGTACAGGTCCACGCGGCCGATGTGCGGCGAGTAGACGGGCTGATAGCCGCGGGCCAGCAGTTCGTGCATGATGAAACGTTCCAGAATCGCGCGCACGGCCGCACCCTTGGGCAGCCACAAGCACAGCCCCGCGCCCACGT
>Ga0210104_1000112_pt1 | contig 11794 bp, 9 predicted proteins | sample RushSE_TuleA_D2_FD_185567 | JGI IMG/M metagenome (GOLD analysis project Ga0210104, IMG submission 185567) | Wetland microbial communities from San Francisco Bay, California, USA, that impact long-term carbon sequestration - RushSE_TuleA_D2 (SPAdes) | ecosystem: Environmental > Aquatic > Marine >...
CCGTTCGTCCTGCCGGCCACGATGGACTTTGCGCGCCCGACAATGAACAAGATGGCCGCCGCCTCGGCGGTGGTCTTCGGCATCCCCGGCTTCTTCGCGCCGCGCGTCCCGCCGCCGTTCTTCGCGCCGGAAGGGACATTGGCTGCACTGAGCTTCTACGACACCGAGCCCTTGCGGGCGACGCTGGAGAAGCTGGTCGACTTCGACCGCATCAACGGCGGAGACATCCGGCTGTCGCTCGGCGCGGTCAACGCGCGCACCGGCGAATCGGTCTATTTCGACACCAACACGCACAAGATCACCGCCAGCCACGTCATGGCCAGTGGTGCGCTGCCGCCCGGCTTCCCGCCGGTGGAAATCGACGGCGAGCTCTACTTCGACGGCGGCATCATGTCCAACACGCCGCTGCAGTACGTGGCGAAGGATTTCCGCCTGAACGCGCTGATCGTGGGGGTCGACCTGTTCAGCGGCCTGGGCGAACTGCCGCAAAACCTCGCTCAGGTGCAGGAGCGTGTGAAGGACATCTCGTTCCAGAGCAAGACGCGCTTCTCGTACGACCAGGTCCGTGCCATCGAGGAAATGCGCAGCACGCTGGCCGACGTCATCGCCAAGCTGCCGGCAAAACTGCGCGCCGACCCGCAGGTGAGAAAGCTCGAAGAAATCAGCCGGCGCGGCCCGGTGTCGCTGGTGCATCTGGTCAATCGCTGCAACACGAAGTCGTCCGACTTCAAGGACTACGAGTTCTCGCGCGCGACTGTGGAACAACTCTGGCAGGCCGGTCATGACGACGTGCAGAAGGTGATTCAGCACCCGGAAGCCTGCACCGTCAGCGACCTGGGCAACGGCGTGCGCGTCTTCGATCTCTAGCCTCCATTCAACGAAAGGACCCGTCCATGAACGAAAACGAAGTCAGGAAGCGCGCCTTCGCGATGCCGCTGACGAGCCCGGCGTATCCGCCCGGCCCGTATCGGTTCGTCAACCGCGAGTTCTTAATCATCGCCTACCGCACCGACCCGGAGAAGTTGAAGGCGGTGATCCCGGCGCCGCTGGAGTTCACCGAGCCGGTGGTGAAGTACGAGTTCATCCGCATGCCCGACTCGACCGGGTTCGGCGACTACACCGAGAGCGGCCAGATCATTCCGGTGAGCTTCCGCGGCGAGAAGGGCGGCTACGTCCACGCGATGTATCTCGACTGCGACCCGCCGATCGCCGGCGGGCGCGAGCTGTGGGGCTTTCCCAAGAAGCTGGCCTCGCCCATCCTGAAGGTCGAGAAAGACACGCTCGGCGGGGTGCTGCGCTTCGGCCCGGTGCCGGTGGCCGTTGCGACGATGGGCTACAAGCATCGGGCACTGGACATCGACAAGGTGCGCGAGTCAGTCGAGGCGCCGTGCTACCTGCTGAAGATCATCCCGCACGTCGACGGCACGCCGCGCATCTGCGAGATCGTGCGTTACCGCTGCGGCGACGTCACCGTCCACGGCGCCTGGACCGGCCCGGCGGCGCTGGAGTTGTTCCACCACGCGCTCGCACCGGTGGCTGACCTGCCGGTGCTGGAAGTGCTTTCCGCCACCCACATCCTTTGCGACCTGACCCTGAACCTGGGCACCGTCGTTTACGACTATCTCGCAACCGAAAGGAAAAACAAATGACACTCAAAGGCAAGACAGCCATCGTCACCGGTTCGACCAGCGGCATCGGCCTGGGCATCGCACGCGCCTTGGCCGAGTGTGGGGCCAACGTGATGCTCAACGGTTTCGGCGACAAGGAGGAGATCGAGACGCTGAGCGCGAAGCGGGCCGCGGAGCTTGGTGTGAAGGTGGCCTACAGCGACGCCGACATCTCCGACCCGGCGGCGGTACGCGAGATGGTCGCCGCGGCGATCAAGGCATTCGGCGCCGTCGACATCCTCGTCAACAACGCCGGCATTCAGCACACGGCAGCGGTCGACGAATTCCCAGAGGCGAAGTGGGACGCGATCATCGCGATCAATCTCTCGTCGAACTTCCACTTGATCAAGGCGGTACTGCCGGGAATGCGGAGCCGCAACTGGGGCCGCATCGTCAACATCTCCTCGGTGCACGGGCTAGTCGCCTCCGCTCACAAGGCAGCGTACGTCGCCGCCAAGCACGGCGTGATCGGGCTGACCAAGGTGGTGGCGCTGGAGACGGCCACGACCGGCATCACCTGCAACGCGATTTGTCCCGGCTGGGTGCTGACGCCGCTGGTGCAGAAGCAGATCGACGACCGCGCCAAGCAAGAGGGCATCCCGGTCGAGCAGGCGAAGCTGGAGCTGCTGGTCGAGAAACAGCCCTCGCACGAGTTCGCGACGCCCGAGCAGATCGGCGGGCTGTGCGTTTTCCTGTGCTCTGACGCGGCGGCCCAGATCACTGGTGCTTCATTGCCAATCGACGGCGGGTGGGTGGCCGAGTAGCTGCCTCGCAACCAAGATGCCGCTGACCTCGGCGCGGCCGATCGACCTGCTGGTGACCGAACTGGCCGTGATCGCCTTCCCTGACGGGACGGCGACCTTGATGGAAACCGCGCCGGGCGTGTCGGTGCAGCAAGTCATCGACGCAACCGAAGCAGAGTTCGTGGTGCCGCCGCAGGTGCCGCAAATGGCGCTTTAGCGCTGGCGAGAACGAAGGAGATCGCAATGAGCACCATCATGGCACCGAACGTCAAAGCGGTGAGCGCCCCGGGCAAACGCACCGTCTACAGCATGTGCGGCATGTGCGCGGTACGTTGCCCGATGGAAGTCACGGTCGAGAACGGTCGCGTCACCTGGCTGCAGGGCAATACGCACGACAAGGCCATCGGCGCCAGCCTGTGCGCCAAGGGTGCGGCCGGCATCGCCTTCGAACACGACGACCAGCGCCCGCAGACGCCGCTGATCCGCAGCGGGCCGCGTGGCAGCGGGCAGTGGCGGCGCGCCTCGTGGGACGAGGCGCTGGACCATATCGCCGAGAAGCTGAAGGCCACCGTCGAGCAGCATGGCGAGCGCGGCATCGCGCTGTCCGACCGCGGCGGCGCCTTCAACGACCTGGCGCGCACCTTCGTCAAGGCGATGGGCTCGCCCAACTATTTCAACCACGACGTCACCTGCGGCGGCAACGTGCACCACGCGGCGCGTGCGACCTATGGCTTCAGCCACGCCGCGCTGGTGCCCGACTTCGAGCGCACCAAGCACCTGGTGCTGTATGGCCGCAACCTCGTCGAGTCGCTGATGGTCAAGGAGGTCAAGGCCTTCACCGCAGCGATGTCGCGCGGCATGCGCTGCACCACTATCGACCCGCGCGCCAGCGCCACCGCGGCCAAGTCCACGCGCTTCTGGCAGGTGCGGCCGAACAGCGACTATGCGCTGAACCTGGCGATCATCCACGAAGTGCTGAAGCAGGAGGCCTACGACAAAAGCTTCGTCGAGCGTTTCGTCAGCGGCATGGATGTGCTGCGCGACGCGGTGAAGGACACGACGCCCGAGTGGCAGGAACCGCACACCGGCGTGCCTGCGGCCCAGATCCGCGAATTCGTGCAGGAGATCGCCGGCCAGAGGCCGGGGGTGATCTTCAACCCCGGCTGGATGACCGCGCGCCACAAGCAGTCATTCCACGTCAGCCGCACGGCGCTGATCCTGAATGCGCTGATGGGCAATCTCGAGGTGCCGGGCGGCTTCATCATCGGCAAGCGGCCTGTGTTCTACGGCCGCAAGGGCCTGAAGCCGCTGCTCGACCGCCCGCCGGCGGTCACCGAGCCGCGGATCGACGGCGCCGGCACCACGCACCCGACCTGGGACCCGGCGATCGGCGCGCTGCACCAACTCTTCGCGGCGATGGAGACGGCGCAGCCCTATGGCATCGGCGCCTACTTCGCCTATCGGCACGACCCGCTCACTGCCATGCCCGACGCCGAGGCGCTCAAGCGTGCGCTCGACAAGCTCGAGTTGCTGGTCTCCATCGACGTGCGCTATTCGGAGACGGGCTGGTACTCGGACGTCATCCTGCCCGAGTCCACGTACCTTGAACGCGCCAACATCCTGGCGCAGTTGCCCGGGCCGGTGCCGGTGTTCGTGATGCGCGACCAGGCGATCGCGCCGCGCTTCGACAGCCGACCGGCGTGGTGGATCTTCCGCGAGATCCTGCGCCGCATGGGCAAGATGGAAGCACTCGACTTCGAGACCATCGAGGAAATCTGGAGTTGGCAGCTCGAAGGCACCGGCGTCACTGTGGCCGACATGCGCGAAGCCGGCATCGTGCGTCTGGCGGAAGCGCCACGTCTGGGCACGCGCGACGAACTGAAGTTCTTCACCCCGTCGGGCAAGATCGAGATCGACAGCGCGCTGATGGCGAAGGCCGGGCTGCCCTTCCTGCCGCCCTATCAGCCGCACACCGCGCCAACCGGCGACCAGTTCAGGCTGCTCTTCGGGCGGTCACCGGTGCTGGCGCACGGGCAGTCGCTGAACAACCCGCTGCTGCGCGAGGCCGCGCCCGAACAGCGGCTGTGGATCCACCCCGAGCGGGCGGCGCCACTGGGCATCGGCGACGGCGACTGGGTCGAGATCAGCGGCGGCGGCAGCTATGTCGGACGCTTGCGCGCCTACATCACGAAGTGGATCCACCGCGAGGCGGTGTTCATGTTGCACGGCTATGGCGCGACGGTGCCGCTGGCCACACGAGCGCTCGGCGTCGGCGTGGCCGACCAGCGCCTGCAGCACGGCAAGCTGTACGAATTCGACCCCGCCGGTGCGGGCAATGCGCTCACCGAGACCGTCGTCCGTGTCCGGCCCGCGGCCCAGCAAGGAGCAACAGCATGAGCATCTACGCCCTGCGCCACGACGCGGCCAACTGCATCGGCTGCCAGGCCTGCGAAGTGCACTGCAAAAGCAACAAGAACCTCGGCTCCGGGCCGTCGCCGTGCAAGATCATCAGCACCGGCCCCATCGATGTCGACGGCGTGCCGCGCGTGCGCCACACCTTCATGCCCTGCTTCCATTGCGAAGAGGCCTGGTGCGTCAAGGCCTGCCCGACCGGCGCCATGACCAAGCGCGAGAAGGATGGCATCGTCCACATCCAGGCCGCCCTGTGCGTGGGCTGCAAGAGCTGCATCACCGCCTGCCCCTGGGGCACGCCGCAGTGGGACCCGGCCACCAACAAGGTCGTCAAGTGCGACTACTGCATGGACCGCGTCGATGCCGGGCTGCAACCCGCCTGCGTGACCAAGTGTGTCACCGGCTGCCTGTCGTTCGGCCTAGCCAACGAAGTGCCCGACCCGCGCCGCGAGCGCTATGCGCACTACCTGCTCGCCGAACCCGCGCGCAGCGAGTGAAGGAACGGCCATGAGCGAACTCCAGCAAGCGATGCTGCCGAACTGGCTCGACGCCGATGCGGCCGCGCTGTCGGGCGCCGTGGCGCCGGCCGCGACCCTGGCCGCGGCGCTGCCGGGCCTCGCCCGCGCGCAGGCGATGACGCCAATGCAGCGGCTGCAGCGTGTCCAGCAATCCGGGCTGGGCGAATGGGGCGCTGCGGGCGAACCGATCCACCTGGCCTGGCGCCGCTTCCTCCGCGGCCAAGGGCCGTCGGTACTGGTGATCGATGCGACTTCGTTCGACCCGCGCGCGCTCGGCTCCGCCGCGGTGCTGCAGCGCGCGCCCTGGCTGCTCGCCGAAGGCGTGCTCATTGCCGCCGGGCTGCGCGACAGCATGACCATCGAACTGCGCCTGCCGGCTGAACTGATCGGCCAAGAAGCGGCGTTCCTCAACGCTGCCGATGCCATCCGGTCGCTGGCCAATATCCAGGTGGCCAAGCGGCGCATCGACGTGCAACGCAACTGCAAGCCCGGCTGCTGGGCCGACGCGCCTGCGGGTGACGCCTCCCGCCTGGTGCACACACCGCAAACGTGGTGCCGCATTGCGCGCCTCTTTGCTGCCGCATCGGGCGCGCAGATCGCGGATCTGGACGCATCGCTGCTGACGCTGGGGCGCGGCCTGGCGCAGCGCGGCCTGGTCGAGTTCGCCCGGTCCGGAAACCTGCGGCGATTGATCGACGGCTGGGGCGGGGGTGTCGAGGTCGACGGCGAGGATCCCGTGCTGGTCTTCGACGACGGACTGGGGGGTTTCCTGCCGCTGTCCAAGGCGGACCTGTCGTGCGACCCGCTGGCTCTTGCGGCGACGGGCATCATCCCGTCACCGTCGACCCTGATGCTGATGGCCGCTGGAGTGTGCGTCGTCAAGCAGACCCGGCGTGCGCTCTATCGCCACTGGCAACTGGCCGAAGGCGAGTCGGCGAAGGTGCGTGGCTTGCTGGCGCGGGTGGCGCGCCTGACCACCGAGATCACGCTAGGACGCGGCGACGCCGGTCACCTCGCCGCGCTCGACGAGCTGGCGCTCGATCTGGCCATCCAGGGCCTCGCAGCCGCCTGGCCGCTGGGCAGCTCGCTGCGCCACTTCCGCGCGCAGTGGGAACAGCATGTGCGGCGCGAGTCCTGCCCCGAGGGGCTGTGCCTGGAGCGCAATGCCGCGCCTTGCCACAGCACCTGCCCGGCCAACATCGACATTCCGAGTTTCATGGCTCACCTCGGCAATGGGGACTACCGTTCTACGATCGAGGTCATCCGCCGCGACAACCCGCTGCCGCTGACCTGCGGCCTGATCTGTCCCGCGCCGTGCGAATCGGCCTGCGTGCGCGGCAGCCACGACGGCGCCGTCTTCATCCGGCCGCTGAAGGCCAAGGCGGCCGAACACTGCCTGGCCAACGGCGGCTATCCGAAGCCCGATCTCGCGCCCGACACCGGCAAGCGGATCGGCATCATCGGCTCCGGCCCGGCGGGCCTCACGGCTGCGTATTACCTGCGCACTTACGGCCACCAGGTCGAGATCTTCGAGGCGCAGGAACACGCCGGCGGGATGCTGCGCTATGGCATTCCGGCCTACCGCCTGCCGCCCGATCTGCTCGACCAGGAGCTCGAGCAGATCCGGGTGCTGGGTATTCCGATCCACACCGGCGCCAAGGTCGACCGGCTCGACGACTTCCGCAAGCGCTACGACGCCGTCTTTGTGGGCCCGGGCACGCAGACCTCCCGGCTGCTGCCGATCCCCGGCGCGCACTACCCGTTCGTGCTCGGCGGCATCGACTTCCTGCGCGCGGTGCGCAGTGGCGAGGCGGTGCGGGTCGGGCCGCGGGTGGTGGTCATCGGCGGCGGAGCCGTCGCCATCGACGTGGCGATGACGGCGTTGCGCCAAGGCGCAAAGAGCGTCGACCTGGTGTCGCTGGAAAAGCGACGCGACATGCCGGCCGGCTCGCACGATATCGAAGGCGCCGTCGCCGAGGGCGTGCAGTTGCGCCCGGGCTGGGGCCCGCTGCGCTTCGAGGAGGAAGGCGAGGCCGTCTTCCAGTTCTGCGAACGCGTCAAGGACGAGACCGGCAAGTTCGACCCGAAGTTCGACGCCGCCCGCCTGCTGGCACTGGAGGTGGACCACGTCATCCTGGCCACCGGCCAGGGCACCGACCTGGCACTGCTGGAAGGCAGCGGCGTTGAGACCGTGCGCGGCTTCATCGCTGCCGACCGAAAGACGCTGATGACCAATGTGCCGGGCATCTTCGCCGGCGGCGATGGGCAGCAGGGCCCGCGCACCGCGGTGGAGGCGATCCGCGCCGGCAAGATCGCCGCAGCGTCGATCGACGCCTGGCTGCGGGGGGTGCCGATGGACGCCATGACCGGCAGGCCGGTGCGCCGTGCCGAGGTGATTCCGCTGGTGGTCGAAGCCCACGATCGCAGCCATCGCCGGCGCGCCTCGATGCCCGAGAAGAGTGTGGAGGAGGTGCTCGGCGCAGGCAACTACGTGCGCATCGAGGAAGGCCTCACCGACACGATGGCGCAGGACGAGGTCCGCCGCTGCCTGCGCTGCGATGTCTGCATCGGCTGCGGCATGTGCATGGTCGCGTGCAGCGAGATGGGCATCGAGGCGCTGCGCATGGGCGATACCACCGCCGGCCGGCTCGCCTACTTCGACTTCGAGCGCGCGGCCAAGTTGTGCATCGGCTGCGGCGCCTGCACGCAGGTGTGCCCGACCGGCGCGATCCGCCTGGAGGACGCCGACGGCGTGCGGCGCACCATCATCACCGGCACGGTGGTGTGCGAGCAGCCGCTGCTGGCCTTTAGCGATGCAGCCGTTCCGACGCAAACGCCGGCCCACCGCGACTACATCCGCAAGCGCTTGCCGCTACACATGGCGACACACCTGGAACGACAGATCAGTCCGTCGTCGGCGCGGCAGCGGGGCGATCGCCCCGGTGTGCCCGGACGCGACGGTCTGCCGAAAGGATGACGGGCAGTTCGCCACTGCGTGCCTCGAGGACCCAAGATGACCGAAGTTCTGATGCCCATGCTGAAGATCTCGCTGGTGATCTTCATGGCGGGCAACCTGATGGACATGGGCCTGCGGCTCGATCCAGCGGATGCCCTGCGCGGCCTGCGCAACGTCCGCTTCGTCGCGCTGACGCTGATCTGGGGCTTTGTCCTCGCACCGGCGCTAGCGTATGGAATCGCCCATCTGATGCCGCTCGAAGAGCACTATGCGCTCGGCCTCGTCCTGATGGGCATGGCGCCTTGCGCACCGTTCGTGCCGGCGCTTGTCGCCAAGGGCAAGGGCGACCTCGGCTTCACCGCGGCGTTCATGCTGCTGTCGGCAGTAGGCACGGTCGTGTTCATGCCGTTCGCCGTGCCGGTCATGACCAAGGGCCTGACGGTCACCATGTGGATGGTCGTCAAGCCGCTGCTGATCATGGTCCTGATTCCGCTGCTCGTCGGCATGGCGATCCTGCGCGCTTCGCCCGCCTTCGCCGGCAGGCTGCTGCCGATCGTCAAGAAGACGACCGGCATCGCCACCGTGTTCGTTGGCGTCTTGTGCGTCGCGGTCTACGGCAAAGGCATGCTGAGCGTGGGCGGCAGCCTGGCGATCGCATCGCAGCTCATCTTCTTCACGGTCCTGACCACGCTGACCTATTGGCTGGCGTTCGGGATGCCGCACGAGCAGAAGATCGTCCTCAGCGTGGGGATGACGACGCGCAACATCGGCGCGGCGATGGCGCCGCTCCTGATGGTGCCCGACATGGACCAGCGCGCGCTGATCATGGTGGTGCTGGGGCTTCCCCTCATGGTGATCTTCGCGCTCCTCGGCGTGAGGTTGTTCGGCCGCAACGCCGCGACGGATGGAGCCGGCGCCGGTCCGGTTTCCGCAAGGGTCGGGTGAGCGGTAAACCTCGCAGGCCAACTTGGGAGTGGTGAAATGAACACGATCCGCGAATTCCGTACTGAACTGTTCGCGGCCTTTGCCCTCGTCGCAATCCTGTTCGCAGCGCCGGCATTCGCGGCAGACCGGGCTGCGCTCGACGCTGAGGCCAAGAAGGCCTACAACGCCCTCGTCGCAAAGGTGCCGGCCGCGAAGGCGCTTGGCAAGAATGCCGTGGCGGTGCTGGTCTTTCCGAGTATCACCAAGGCCGGCTTCGTGGTCGGCGGCCAGTTCGGTGATGGTGTGATGTTGAAGGGAGGCAAGGCGGTGGGCTACTACAACACGTCGGGCGCCTCCTACGGCCTGCAGGCCGGTGCGCAGCAGTTCGGCTACGCGCTGTTCTTCATGAACGAGAAGGCGCTGAAGACACTGACCGAGACGGGTGGACTCGAGGTCGGCGTCGGGCCAAGCGTGGTGGTGGTCGACGAGGGGATGGGCAAGTCGGCCACGTCGATCACGATGAAGGACGATGTATACGCCTTCGTCTTCGGGCAGAAGGGATTGATGGGCGGCGTCGGCCTGCAAGGCAACAAGATCACCGCGATCGCAAAGTAGCGAAGCGGGGTCCCGGTCGGGTCTGGCGACGAGAAATGCCAACCACATGGGAACCAAGCCCTTGATCCACGGAAAGCTGTCCTCGCGGCACCTCGGAGAGAACCGCTGGAACCTCCGGCTGAATTTCCCCGGGGACCATTCGTTGCCATGCTCCTGACGATCCTCGCCGCCTTCATTCTCGTGGCCGTCACGATGGTCGTGCATGCCATGGGAATGATTGCGCTCATCATGGCACTGGGGAGAAAGCACGCGAGGGCGCCGACGGGTTCTTGGCCCATGATCTGGCTGCTCATCGAGGTTACATGGGCGCTGGTCTTCATGCACGCGGCCGAGATCGGGATCTGGGCGATGTTCTTTCTATGGGCGGGATGCCTGCCGGATGCCGAGTCGGCGTTCTACTTCTCCGGAGTCACCTACGCCACGATTGGCTATGGCGATGTCGTGTTACCGCAAGCGTGGCGGATGCTCGGACCCATCGAGGGTTTAACGGGCATTCTGATGTGCGGATTATCCGCCGGGCTGTTCTTCGCGATCATCACCAGATTGATCGGGCCCCGGCTCAAGGTGGAGCACCATTGAGACCATGAGACCACTGCTCAATTCCACGCGGCGAGTCCGCAGTGCGTTGGCCACGGCACTCGTCGCGCTGGTTGCTCTCGGCGGCTGCGCCACGCGCCCGGTCAACGCGCCGATCGCGCAGGCCGACCCGGATGCCGGGTACCGCCTGACGACGCGGCAGGCGCATTTCAAGGACAAGGAGACGCTGGTGATCCTTGCCTTCTCCGGCGGCGGTACGCGCGCGGCGGCGTTTTCCTATGGCGTGCTGGAGTTCCTGCGCCGCACCGAGATCATTCGGGCCAGCGGCGAACAGGTGCGCCTGCTCGATGCGGTGGGCGTCATCACCGGGGTTTCGGGCGGCAGCTTCACGGCGCTGGCCTACGGGCTGTACGGCGACAAGCTCTTTGCCGACTACGAGCAGCGCTTCCTGAAGCGCGACGTCCAGGGCGAGATCATTGGCCGCGTCTTCAGCCCGCCCTACTGGGGCAGCCTGTGGTCGAGCGGCTATGGCCGCACCGAACTGGCGGCCGAGCTGTACGACGAGATCCTTTTCAACGGCGCGACGTTCGCCGACCTGAACCGCGGCACGGGCCCGCTGATTCTCGCGTCGGCCACCGACATTTCCACCGGCGCCCGCCTGGTTTTCGACCAGGATGTCTTCGATGCCATGTGCTCCGACCTCGCTGCCCTGCCGCTGTCGCGCGCCGCTTCGGCGTCCTCGGCGGTGCCGATCGTGTTCTCGCCCGTCACGCTGAACAACTACGGAGGGAGCTGCAACTACAAGCCGGCCGCTTGGCTGCAACGGTTGATCGGGACCGATGGCTCGGTGCAGGCCGCCGCGCGCGCGATGCGCGAGGTCGAGGAACGGCGGGCATTCACCGACGGCGCCAGGCGCCCCTTCATCCATCTCGTGGATGGCGGCGTGGCCGACAACGTGGGCATGCGCAGCGTGTTGACGGTGCTGCAGCTGGTGGAATCGTTGCAGCGCGCCGGTGTGTCGACGCGGCTCGACGGCGTGCGCCGCATCGTGGTCTTCGTCGTCAATTCGGTGTCCGTGCCCCGGAAAGACTGGGATACAAAGGAAAAGCCTCCGGGCCCGATCAATTTGATCGTCCAGGCCTCCGGTGTACCGATCGACCACTATTCCTACGAGGCGGTGGAGTTGCTGAAGGAGAAGGAGGCGCGCTGGCAGTCGCTGCGTCGGCTGCGACAGTCGGCGGCGTTTGCCGGCAACCAGGATGCGGCGATCGCCGAAGATCTGAAAGGCCCGGACATCGACCTCTTCACCATCGACGTTTCGTTTGCCGCGCTGAAGGACAAGGCCGAGTTCGAATTCCTGAACAGTCAGCCCACGACCTTCGTGCTGCCCGACGAAGCGGTGGATCGCCTTCGAGCCGCCGC
>Ga0210104_1000114_pt1 | contig 11715 bp, 10 predicted proteins | sample RushSE_TuleA_D2_FD_185567 | JGI IMG/M metagenome (GOLD analysis project Ga0210104, IMG submission 185567) | Wetland microbial communities from San Francisco Bay, California, USA, that impact long-term carbon sequestration - RushSE_TuleA_D2 (SPAdes) | ecosystem: Environmental > Aquatic > Marine >...
CGTGGCCATCAGGGCCCGGATGCCCTGCCGGTTCTTCATCATGAGGTCGATCTGCTTGATCATAAGCTCGCAGCTTTCCACCGAGAGGCGAATGAGATCCTTCACGTCCAGCTTGATGATCTCCGGGATTTTTAGCTTCTGGGTGCGGATCAAATGCAGGATCAGCTCGAAGATGCGCGGGATGCTGTCGACCTGCTCCAGCAGGTTCATGATGTCCTCCCGCGACTCCGGGATCAGCGCACGGCTGTACATGAGCACGTTCACCTCTTCCTTGATCTCGTCGGCCTTGGACTCAAACTTGTGGGTCTGGTCGATCAAAAAGCCGAACTCCCCGCACAGGCCCTCGTCCAGGCAGGTCTCCATCGCTTTGACGAAATGCTCCTGGGTCCGGGTCAGGTTCTCCAGATACTGGTAGATGAGAGTTTCTAGCTGCTGCTCTTTCTTGAAAAGGAAGCTGAACATGGCCGGCTCCGGATGCGGTTATCGGTCGTTGCTGTTCAAAAAAATTGCACCTAAGACCCGATGATTTCAGAGCTTGATTGTATGATAAGCTTGATAGAAGTCAAATTAATATTTCTTATCGTGATAATAACTTTTGATCCCCTCAGGCTTGATTCCTCCAGCCGCGCCCTGAATATCGCCGGAACCCGAGGAGGAGTGATGCCTCAAAGCTGCCTGCGACAGCTATTCATTCATCGTTTTGTGATTGACAGCCTTACGGTTGTTGTTTAAGAGAGAATCGATAGCGGTTGTCAAAATAACGTTCCGATTGCCGGGCGTTATTTTGTTACAACCCCTTATGCCGCCGTCCTCTTTTTCGGAACATTATTATGTCAAGCGGTATAAATCCAACACCCATGAGATCGCTCACAAGAAAATCCGGAGGCTGAGTGAAAATACTTATAGGATATGATGGGTCCGAGGAATCCAAAAAGGCTCTCGACATCATCAAGCGCTACGCCAAAGTCCTCACTGCAAAGACGTACGTGCTCACCGTCGTAGACGGAGGCCAGCATGCCGTACGCGAGGTTTACAAGAAGGCGGAAAAAGATCTGACCTACGCCAAGAACTCGATCGTGGGGGAAGGCATTCCCTGCGAAGCCAAACTCTCCGCGCAGGGTATGGAGCCCGGAGAGGAGCTGGTTCAATTTGCACAGGAAAACGCCATTGACCTGATCATCATCGGAATTGAAAAGCGCTCCAAGGTCGGCAAGCTGCTGTTCGGCTCCAACGCCCAGTACGTGATTCTCGAGGCTCCCTGCCCCGTCCTGACCGTGAAATGACGCTGGTTTTGGAAAGGCCTCTGCTTCAATGCAGCAGGTCCAACCCGAACAAGTGGTCAAGGCGCGTGATCATCGGCACATCTGCATTCACGTCAGGCCAATTGCGCTTGACGCTTTCATGTTTCAACCACACCGGGTTCAATCCGGCATCCCGGGCCCCGCAGACATCGATTCGCCAGTCGTCGCCGACATAGACCGCTTCGGCGGCCGCAACGCCCAGTGCTTCCAGGCACTTTCGAAAGGGGGTCGGATCGGGCTTGGGCGGGATGCCGTTTTGACCGGCCACTAGAATGACTCGAAAAAATTTTTCCAGCGCCGGGAATTCGCTGATGCGATGGGCCGCGGAAGCCGGCTGGCCCTGGGTGTTCGTGATCAGGGCTACGTGAAAACGGGTGTTGAGGGCCTTCAAAACACCCATGGCTTCGGGGAACAGGAGGGTGTGGGCTTTTACCGTATCCCAGTATTCGGCCTCCCAACGCTCCAGCAGGGCCTCGTCCGGCACCAGACAATAGTAGTGATAGACCTCCCACCACATGGCCGGCCGTGAGAAGTTTGACCGCCCGTGGAACTCCTTGCGGACCCGGCGGTAGTGGTCGAGAAATTTCTCTCGGAGCGACAGCGCAAGGTGCCCGAAGAGATTTTCCTGGGCTTTCTTTTCGGCCAGCCGAAATCCGTCCGCGGAATCGACAAGCGTCTGGCCGAAGTCAAAAAGGACGGCTCTGATCATTTTCGCCCAACCTCTTTGCGGATGTCAGCAGCAACAACAGCAAGCCGAAGCATTGCGCCCGCATATTTTCGAAAACGGACCGGAGAACCGGCAGCGGATCGCTAACGAGAGACCGCTGCCGGTTCTCCGGCCTTTAAGCCCGGCAGGGCGGCCCGCCCGCCCTGCGAGTTGTTAATCCCGTCCCCACTTTTTCAGGTAGTCTTTGAACAACTCCTCGTCGCTCGGGACGTATTCCTTGATGGGCATGGAGACCAGCGTGTAGTTCAGGAAATGCCTCCAGTTGACATTCTCGCTGGTCATGTTGCCCGCCCAGGTTCCGCCGCCGAGGGTGTCGGTGAAGGGCAGGCCGGCGCCCCAGCCTCCGCTGTTGGCGGCGGTGTGGCCCATGTTGCAGACCACCCGGCCGACTTTAGCCCTCAAGGCGAGCTTTACCCGGCGTTCGTCCAACTCGGTGTGGATCGAGACGGAATGCCCCTTGCCCGAGAAGTCAAGGATCTTTTCAAGGCGGTCCAGCATCTCGTCGAAGTCGCTCCACTTCCAAACGGTGAGGACGGGAGAGATCTTTTCGCCGGAGAAACGGTCTTCGCGGCCGATTCTCTCGCCGACGACCATGAGGAATTTCGTCGTCTCCGGCACTTTGAGGCCGGCCAGATCGGCGATGAATTTGGCATTGTGGGCCACGATGTCGCGGTTCAGGGTTTTGCCGTCCGGCCACATGCACTTGCGCAGGGTCTCACGCTCGGCGGTGCTGCACAGGTAGCCGCCCTCTTTCTTGAGGCACTCAATCATCTTGTCGTAGATGCTTTCATGAAGGGCGACGGCGTTTTCCGAAGAGCAGGACGCGGCGTTGTTGGCGATCTTGGAAAGCATGATCTTGCGGGCGGTCGCCTGGAGATCGGGCACCGTCTCGTCCACGAAGGACACGACGTTGCCGGCGCTCACCGTCTGGGCCGGTTTGCCGGCGGCGTAAACGACTTTGACCAGGGCCGCACCGCCGGTGGCCACGGCAAAGTCGCAGTGGGCCATCAACTCCTGGGTCTTGGCTTGGCTCGTGTTCTTGATGCACTGCAGCAGGTCCACCGGCGCACCGATCTTTTTCAGTGCCTCACGGCCGTACTCCACCGTCAGGTAGGAGCTCTTCTGAGTGCGGGGGTGCGGTGAGACGATCATGGCGTTGCGGGTCTTCAGGGTGGACAGCCCGATGCAGCAGATGGTCGACTCGGGGTTGGTACAGGGGACAACGTCGGCGATGACGCCGATCGGCTTGGCGTATTTGCGGATGCCGCGGGCCTTGTCCTCCTCGACCAGCCCGCAGGTCTTGATCCCGCGCTGGTCCCAGAGGGTGCCCAGGGTCTTGGTCTTGATCTTGGCGAGCTTGTCCTCGTAAACGCCGATACCGGACTCGTCCACGGCCGTCTGGGCCAGGATCTTGCGGACCTCTTCCTTCTGCCAGATCCAGCCAACGGCCTGCACCACTTCGTCGACCTTCTCCTGGGGCCAGTACTGGTATTCCTCAAAAGCTTTTTTTGCCTTGGCGTACATTTCCTTGATGTCGTCTTCCATACTCTTTCTTACCTCCATGTGTAAGCTGATTTCCGGCGCCGCATTCCGTCGGCCCGGTTATTTCGGGCGATTCTTTACTTGATGGGGATCGAGTAGCCCATCTTCCGGAAGGCTTCCTTGGCGACCACGAAGAAAGCCTCGATGTCCTTGTGGGTGATGACGCCCAAATTGCACAGCCGGAACGTCTCCAGACCGAACATCTTGCCCGGATAAATGGTGAACCCGCGCTCGAAGCAATAATCGTGGAGCTTGAAGAAATCGAACTTTCCGTCCTTGGGGGCCTTGATGGTGACCACGAGCTTGCCCTGGATCTTCTTGTCGATGACCGACTCCAGTCCGATCTCCTGCATGCCTTTGTGAACGGCCTCCCAGCACTTGCTCAGCCGTTCGTAGCGCGGCAGTTCGCCTTCCTGCCAGTATTCCCTGATGGCCTGCCTCAGAGAGTAAATGGTTTGGACCGGAGGGGTGAAGTGCATTTCGCCCACCCGTTCGAAAAAGTCATACTGCATGAACAGGTTGCAGTAATAGGAGCGCGTGGGATAGCCCTTGGACTTGACGATCTCATCGATTTTACCCACGGTCCAGGAGGCGCCGGTCATGGCCGCCAGACCCTTCTGGGCCGAAGACATGCAGAAATCGATGTTTTCCTTTTCGATGTCGATGGGCAGCAGTCCGTAGGTTGAGATCGTGTCGGCGATGAACACGCAGCCGTGGTCATGGGCCATCTTGCCGATCTCCCGGACGGGGTTGAGGACGCCGGTGCCGGTTTCATGATGGGTGGTAGCCACCACCGCGATGTCCTTGTCCTTGGCCAGCGCTTCCTTCACGACCTTGAGATCCGGCAGCCCGGTGGCGGGGAACTTCAGGTCCACGCAGGGGATGTGGTAGTGGGCGGCGATTTCCACCATGCGCGCGGAATAGGCGCCGTTGTTCACCACGCAGATCTTCTTTCCCGCAGGGACCAGGGAGTTGACCAGCGCATCCTGGATGATCGTCCCGGAGCCGGTGAAGAGCACGGCCGTGTGTTTCTTCGGGTCGCCGTGGACCACCTTGACCAGCTCGCGGCGGACTTCGTCCATGACGTCCACGAATTCCTTTTCCCGCGGGCAGATGTCCGGCACCACCTGGGCATACTTCACCGTGTCGGTGGTGGTGGCCGGGCCCGGGTTCAAGAGGACATTGCGTTTAACGGGTTTGACGACTTCCATGATGTCTCTTCTCCTCTTTAAAGTTTGCCGACCTTCTTGATTCCGGACTTTTTGCTGGGGTCCTCGATTTCCTCCACGACGGCGTAGCCGCTGCCGACCAGTTTCTTGCGTTCCTCGCGCGCTTTCGCCCACTCGTCGACCGATTTGCAGATGCCCGATCGGGCGACCTTGGCTCGGTCCTTGAGCGGCGGCACCGGCCGGTCCGCCGGGCCGTCGTAGTCTTCTTTCGGCGTCAGGGCCTCGCCCAGCCGCATGTAAGGGTTGCGTTCGATCTCCTCGATGTAATGGGCGCCGGCCGCAAGGGCTCGGGTGACGGCCAGGATCGCCCAAGTGGCTTCCGCCGAGAAGCCCAGGTCCATCATGACGGCGCCGGTGGCCCCCAGCATGTCCAGATCCACGGGTTCTTTGCTCTGGTTCTGGGCCGCCTTGACGATCTCCTTCATGAAGCCGATGTACTTGCCGGCCACCCCGAGCTTTTCCGCCCGCGCGATCATGCGCTTGGCGGCCGGGTCCTTCAACATCAGGTTGGACACCCCGAGAGACTCAGGTTCCTTGGCGGCCCAGTCTTTGATCAGCCGTGCGGCCGCTTCGGCCAGACTCAGCTTTTCCGCATCTGCCTTTTTCAGGTATTTCTCCAACCGGTTGCCGAAAGCCGAGTAGGCACCGTAGGCGTGGCCGAAGGCGAGGATCGAAGCCGCCGCGGCCTGGGTGAGGAACGTCTTGGTCCGGGCGACGATGCGCGACATGGCGGCCGGCGGAGACAGCCCGTCTTCGAGCGCCAGGATCATCACGTAGTTGAGCATCTGCTCTTCTTCGATCAGGGGGATCCGGGCCTGGTAGTCGACGAACAGAACGTCGACCACGCCATAGCCCTCCTCCATCAGTTCCGTGGTGTCGTAGCCGCGCGAGACGATGCGGTGCACATTTTTGTAGGCCACCTCGGACACCCACTGGAACGGCGCCCGCTTGGTGTCCCGCGGTACCGTGCCGTACTCGCGATTGAAATAATCAAAGGGCATCTTCGGGCTGTCCAGATGCCCGATGCCGCGTTTTTTCTTGATGTCGTTCAGATCGCCCATTTCTTGTATTCTCCTTCCTCTTTCTGTTTCCTGGCGTATTCCTGGCGCTCTTCCTGCTTGGGCACCACGCGGTCTTCGGGCCCCACGTACTTGATCATCGACAGGTCGATCATCTGCACCATGGGTTCGTTGCGCGAGGCCCCCCAGGCGCGGCCCTTTTTCATGTTGAACAGGGCGTGCGCGGCGCAGCTCCAGCCGCGGCAAACGCTGCCGAGGCACCAGCCGGCCATGGGCGAGAAGCCGATCTCCATGAGAGCCGTATTGCCGGAGCCGACCACATTGACGCCCACGCGGGAGCGGCCTTCGCGTTTGCGGCGTTCATGAAAATGCCTTTCGAGCTCTCGCTGGAACTTGAGGTACACCCCTTCGAGCTCTAAATCCTCCTGTTTGACGTGAATCGGTTCGGCGCGTGGATCGCTGTCGATGTGCTGGGGTTGGCCCATGCCCATCACCGGCTTTTCAGCGTCCATGTATTCATCCACCAGGGTGCGTGCCATCTCCTCAGGGGTCTTGCCTTCGCGGTGGGCGCGTTCGAGGTACTTGTTGAGCATGTAGCCGTGAGCCGCACCCGGGCCGTGCACGCCGCCGAAGGTGCTCACCGCGGCCGCAATTGCGCAGGGCAGGTTCGGCCGGCCGGCGCTCACGCCGATGGCGGCGACAGCCGAGGGCGACATGGAGTGCTCCAGGAAGACGCCCATTTCGTACTTGAGCATCTTCTCTTCGGCTTCGGGGGGGATGCGGCCTTGGTACAAAACGAAAAGGGCGTCGCAAAACGAATACCCTTCTTCGGCAAGGTCGCTCAGGTTGTAACCGCGCATGACGGTTTTTTCCTCCGTCTTGTAGGAAATGGCGGTTTTCCTCGGTAAAACGGGGTCTCTGTCCATTCTTTTCCTCCGGGCTGAAGTCGTGATTTACAATGGATACTCACAGAACCTGGCATGATGACAACGCTGAAGGCCTGATCCTGAAATCTCACGCGTTTTTTGGAACCGACTATAAATTGCCCCACAACTATTAGTCAAAATAATTAAAATCATCTTTTTGATGAAAATCGGTTATGTCATGCCGCTGAAGGTGACTCAACCGGCACCTAATCGGATCGATTCAGTGTGTCCGGTATAAATTGACATAATTGATTGCCGTAGCCACCAGCTATATTTTTATCGCTACACGGATGGCTTTTCCAGAGTGGGCCATTTCCATCGCCTGATTGATCTGGTCAAGTGAATAGCGATGCGTCACTATTTCTTTAAAAGGGAACACGCTCTGATAGCGCTGCAGGAATTCGATCCCCCACTCCAGGTGTTTTGTGTCGTAATTGTGGACACCCTTCATGGTCAGCCAGCGGAAAATGATATCCGAGGCATCATATGAAAAGACGGCTCCGGGAAACACATTGCCTTGCTCGATGTATTGGCCGCCCTTTCGCAGGCATTTTAATCCGACGGGGACAACCTCGGGCCGCCCGGCCACCTCCAGGGCCACATCCACACCAAAGCCTCGTGTAACGCCTTGGATTAGCTTCACGAGCTCTTCGTTCTTTATCCCTTTGACATTGACGACATCCGTGGCACCGAAGCGTTTGATGAATTCCAGACGATGGTCCATCACGTCGGTTACAATGATTTTATTGCACCCGTAGGTTTTGGCCAGGGCCGCAGCATATATCCCCAGTGTGCCGGCGCCCTGGATCAGGACGTTATCTCCGGGCTGCAGGCGCGCGGAGTCCCAGCCTGCGACAACGGTCGCAAGGGCACAGTTCGCGGGGGCGGCCACCTCGTCGGAGAGATCATCGGGGATTTTGATGACACAGGTCCCGGGCATGACGTAGCAGTATTCCGCAAACCCGCCGACAAAATGCGGCGGGGCAGCACAGCTGTCATGGCCGTACTTCTTCAGATCCAGGCACTTCATCATGAGCCCCTTTTCGCGGCAATAGTAGCATTTGCCGCAGTTGTCCATGATGGTCCAGGTGATGCGGTCGCCAATGTTTAAGGGACGCCCCCCGGAATCTCGGACTACGCCCGCCCCCAATTCGACAATCTCGCCCATGATTTCATGGCCGAGGATGATGGGCGTGGGGCTCGGCCGCGTCCCCAGCCAGGTGTGTAGGTCCGACCCGCATATCGCGCAGCATCTTATTTTGACTAGAATCCATCCTTTCTCGACACCCGCAAGCGGATATTCACTGATTTCCAGGGGTTCCTTGGCACGCGTCATCACGGCCGCCTTGCCGGTTTTTGCCATGGCTTCCTCCCTCCAGATATAAGAAACTTTCGCTCCTGCCCCCATCTTAATCGAATAATTGCAATTGGTCAGAGGCTGAGAAATTCTGATTAAACTGGTCACATGATCTGCGCATAACAACGTTAGGGCCGAAGTGAAAAGCAATAGAAATTCAGTCTTACATGGGCGTTCCCATCCTCCCAGTGTCCAATGCTTTCCGGCAGGGCTTTCCGATCCGGATTAGCCGAAAAGGAGTTTGGGAAGCCAGAGCACGATCTGAGGGAAGAAATAGATCAGCGCCACGCCCAGCACCTGGAGGCCCATGAAGGGCATCATCCCCTTGTAGATCTTCAGCAGATCCCACGATGGCTCCACCCCTTTAAGATAATAAGCCGAAAGGGCTACCGGTGGGGACAGCCAGCAAGTCTGGAGCACGACAGCCAGCAGAATCGCGAACCAGATCATGTTGACGTGCAGGTCGGTAATAATCGGGAGAAACACCGGCACGATGACGACCACGATGGGAACCCATTCCAGAGGCCAGCCGAGGATGAAACAGACAATCAGGATCCCGACTACGAACACCCAGGGGGGAAGATTCAAGGCCAACAGGGAAGTTGCGATGAACTTGGGCGTTCCCATGGAGGAGAAGACCGCCCCCATGAAAGTCGAGGCGGCCAGGAGGATCATCACCATGCTCGTCGTCTCCGCCGTCCGGAAGGTGGATTCCTTCAGAATTTTGAAGTTCAGCTTCTTGTTGAACAAGGTGACCAGGACTGCGCCTAAGCAACCGAGCGCTGCGCCCTCCGTCGGCGTGGCGAGTCCCGACATGATGGTTCCCAGCGTGGCCACGATCAGGGCCGCCGGGGGCACCAGTCCGAGAAAAAACTCGCGGACGATGTAGGCTCTGGGGACATTCAGCTCCTCGTCGGACAGGGGCGGGCCCATCTCCGGCTTGAGCATGACTCTTATCGTCGTGTATGTAAGGTATAGAGCGGCAAGCAAGAGCCCGGGCAGGATCGCGGCCGCGTAAAGCCGGGCCACGGATACGTTCATCACCGGCCCCATGACGACCAGCATGACACTCGGGGGGATCAGGATGCCCAGGGTCCCGCCCGCGCAGATCGTTCCCGCGGAGAGCCCCGTATCGTATCCGGCTCTCTTCATGACCGGAGCCGCCATCAGGCCGATGATTGTGACGGAGGCGCCGACGATCCCGGTGGCCGCCGCGAAGAGCGTCGCAGAGAAGATCGTCCCCATGTAGAGGGAGCCTCGCCGCCGGCCTGAGAGGAGCTGGACCGCATGGAAGAGGCGCTCCATCAAACCGGCGCTTTCGAGCAGGTAGCCCATGAAGGTAAAGAGGGCCACCGCAGCCAGGACGGTGTCCATCATCGTCCCGAAAAACGAATAGGTCATCAGGTGAAAGACCCTTTCACCGAGACCGATATAACCGAAGATCACGCCGAGGGTGATCAGCGTGAAAGAGATGGGAAACCCGACACAAATTGCAAAAAAAAGGACTCCCAAAAGCACCACGCCGTAAATTTCCAGGCTCACTGACACCTCCCGCATCCAATCGCTTTCATAGGTTCAAATCAATTCGCGATCCTTCGGAACAAGGACTCGGCTGCATCCAGGGGAAGGGCAGTTTCAGGTAATTTCGGTCGGAGCCGCAATGTTGCGCTCGTCCTTTCCGGTCAGGATCAGCTTTGCCGATTTGAGCATCTCCGAGATTCCCTGGAGTAGGATCAGGGATGCGCTCACGGGGATGACCAGCTTATACACGTATGCGGGGGGCCTCCACGTCGTCAGCAGCTGTTCCTTGAGGTCCCAGGATTCGGCGAAGAAATCCCAGCTCAGCCAGGCGAACATGACCATTCCGGGAAGGAAGAGGAGCACGTAGCAGATCACGTCGACCCAGGCCTGGGTCTTCGGAGACCACTTTCCATACCAGAAATCGGTCCGGATATGCTTTCCCAGATACAGCGTCATGGCGCCCGCGAGGAAGAAATGGGTCCCGTACGCCATGGTCGCTATATCCACGGCCCAGAGCGTGGGCCTGGCGATATAACGGACAAGCACCTCCCAAACCAGCACCCCCGCCATCGGGAAGATGAGCCAGGAAACGGCCTTCCCCGACCAGATGCTGATCTGGTCAATCACCTTGATGATCCGATCAATAGCGTTCATGTTTCGTTCTCCACAACTTAAGGACGGACGTTTGCTCGCTTCACGGCAACGGTTTGAAGCGACCGGTATTTCCCTCCACGCAATTCGTTCCCTCCGGTAAAAGAGCCTGACCGGCCCATCCACCCCTTGCGGTGGGGGGACGGCCGGTCGAGGCACTTTTCACAGAAATCATATTGGCGTACAAAACAGATCGGGATCCTTATTTTTCTTCTAAAGCCCCCGCGGTGAGCTGTGTCAGCTTGGCCGTCTCACGGGTGAAAGGAACCACCTGGACGGCGAACTTGCGCTGGGATTCGAGGACCTTCTTGAAGAAGGGATCCTGCTCTTCGAATTTGGCAAGCACCCTCTTTGAAGACTTGATAAAAGCGTCCGCGTAACCGGGGGGTGCGTCGAACACTTTGACGCCCTTTTCCTTGGTCAGGATCTTAAGCGCTTTGGAATTCTCGTCGACAAAGTACATGATACTCTCGAGAATCGTCGCCGTGGTCGCGATTTCAAAGATCATCTGGATGTCCGGAGGCAGGCTGCGCCAGGCCTTGCCATTGATGACAACGTCCATGATGTCGATCGCCTGATGGAGCCCCTGAATGGAGTAGTTCTTGAAGACGTCGTAAAGCCCCAGCTTCAGATCGCTGGCCGTGTTGATCCACTCGACACCGTCAATCAGCCCTCTCTCCGCTGCAGGGATAATTTCCTGCCCCGCCATGTTCACCGGGATGCCACCCATGTCCTTTAGGACGTCCGACGGCAGGCCGGAGGACATGCGAACCCTCATCTTGAGGTAATCCTCGAGCGTTTTTGGCGCCGTTTTATACCACCCGAAGGCCTCCGGTCCGTCCGGTGCGATCAGGAAGGCCATGACGTCCGCCTTGAGTATCTTCTGGTAATATTCCAGGTAGAGGCCTCGTCCTTCGCCCCGCAGGTACCAGGAAAGATGGTTGAACATGTCCAAACCGCTGCCGGCACCACCGAGCGGGGCGCTGAACAGACCGCCGGCCGGGTGTTTCCCCGTGGCATAATGGGTCCACCATTGTCCGCAGTCGATGACGCCCTTGTTCACGGCGTCGAGGATTTCAAACGGATTTACGATCGCTCCACTCGGGAGAACCTCGATTTTCAGTCTGCCGGCGGACATTTTGTCGACGGTGGCGGCAAATTTGTTCAAGATCTCGATGTGCGGAGTACCCGCGGGGTTGGCACTCTGCAGCTTCCACTTGAACTGCTGCTGCGCTTCCGCGGGGCCCGAAAAGCCGCCGATGGCCAGGAGCAGGGCTGCCAAACACAGTACGGTTAGTATTTTTTTCATGGATTTTCCCTCCTTCTTGGATTCCGTTGTTCGAATGCATTCAAGGTTTTTAAAAAAGCATCGCGGTGTTGCTGCCAAGCAAAGGTCGGGGGTTTTCCTCCTTTCTATCGTTTCGGGGCTGATACCGTAGGCC
>Ga0210104_1000117_pt1 | contig 11450 bp, 12 predicted proteins | sample RushSE_TuleA_D2_FD_185567 | JGI IMG/M metagenome (GOLD analysis project Ga0210104, IMG submission 185567) | Wetland microbial communities from San Francisco Bay, California, USA, that impact long-term carbon sequestration - RushSE_TuleA_D2 (SPAdes) | ecosystem: Environmental > Aquatic > Marine >...
CGGATAAAAAGCGCTCCGCGCGGATGCGGTTGACGAGGATGGCCGCCGGCGATGGGATCACGTCCTCCCGCAGCCGGAGCGAGGCCTTGAAGCGTCCGATTTCGTTCAGCCTGGTGTCGGTGCGAATGGCGGCAAATTCGAGGATCTGGTCGAACGCACGGCTCAACCCGGTGGTCTCGATGTCGTAGAACAGAAAGGTGTCGGCCATGCACGAGTGTGTGCGACGCGCGGCGGTCTTTTGTCAAGAGAAAAACGGCGCCTGACATCAGCGATAGATGCACTTGTGATTTTCCGGATTAACGGGGTGTTTTTTTGGTCGTGCGCCGTTTATTGCGTGGTGATCACCAGCTCCTCGTGCCCATAGCCGAATTCGGTGAGCAGATCGCCCACGGTTTTGACGATTTCCTCGGGCGCGAGCTTGGTTTCGACGTAGATGTTCGTCTTCTTGATTTTCTCGGGTATCCTCAGCTGGTCGGAATAGCGCGAGAAGCAGGGGTTGTGGTCATCATAGAGCCAGAGCACTTTTTCGAACTCCTGGGGGTGGGTCCCCGCGAAAAGGTTGCAGACCGTGGTCAGCATCTCCTCCCATGATTTCACCGGGACGGTGCTCCCCTGGAAGGTGAAGGAGTTGATGGATTTGCCGGCGAAGAACTCCGGCTTCTTGGTGTTGATGACGGAGCTTTTTTCGGGGACCGCAGGCAGGGGTTGCTCATTCAGCTCGGCCGGTTTCTCCCGGGGGGTCGGCAGGGTGCGGCCTTCATGCGCAAGGACCCAACGGTCCAGGTTCGCACGGATGAAGCGTTCTATCATGCCGGGTTCGGCTTTGTAGCCGCAGATTTTTTCAGTGGCATCGCTCAGGATTTCCATCAGAATCTTGTTGGGCCCCGTCACGATTTTGTTCCATGCGTCGGGCAGAACATCGGCGGCCATTTTGCGCACTTGGTGTTGGTAGGCGGTTTTAGCCGACTCCAAATACTCGCCGGATGCCACTTTGTCCCTGCTCATGAATGCGATCAGGTCCGAGGCGGCGGTCTCCGGTCGGCATTCGGACATGTCGAGCGAGTGGCATTGTTTCTGCCTCAAGGCCCCCTTGGCCGCAGGCAGATAGAACCACCAGCGAATGCCGTCCGTGTGCACCGCCAGTTCAACGGCCTCCCTGGTAGCAAAGGCTACGAGTTGTTTGTGGATGTCGTCCAGATGACCGCCGTCGCGCCGAACGTCGAGAAACAGCCTGCCGGTGTCGGAGATGCGCAAGGCATAGGCAACCTGGCCGGCGTCGGTCGAGAAATCCGGATAGACCTCGTCCACGTTGAAAATGTCCCATTCCAAAAGCGAGAGCAGTTTCAGGACGACCGCCTGCTTGATGGAGGCCTCGTCGAGAGCTGGGAGTTTTTTGTTGGACTTGAGATCCTTGATGAAGGAAATGATCTGCTTTTTCATGCTCGCCTCGGGAGTGCCCTGCTTTTTTAAACGATGGCGCTGCCGGTGGTTGCGCGCTCACCTCTAAGTGTCGGGTTAAATTCAAGCCGCCCGCTTCGGCAGGTCGAAAGGGTCGCCCGGCGCCGCGCACCTGTCGGCTCGGCCCGGACAGCCCTTATTGGCTCTATCGGCTGAATTCGGTTCGGACTTGAGGCCGGCGGCCGGTGTTTTCTAAAGTTCTCGGGCGGGATGGCCGAAGAGTTTACTGGAATCTGAGGCCGCTGGGGCCGGAGGTGATGATATGCTCGTGGGAATCCTTTTCTGGGGAGCGGTCCTGTGCACAGCCATCGGCCTGAACTCCCCCGATGGCAATCTCTTTTTTTTCTGCGCCGCCCACCTCACCATGCTGACGATAGGGCTTTCCCTCTTTCGGCGTGAGAAGCGCGTAAGAAGCCGCTCGACAGCCAAAAAGGCCGCGCCCGCCGCCCGTAAAGCCAAAGCCGCTTAACAGTTAAAGCCGGCTTATACCACAGGCACACCCAATGCTCTGTCCTGTAACCATTTCCAAGCCTCTTCTGTAAGTTAAGTTTCAATTCTGCCAATTTTTTGACAGATTTAAATGGGAATGACTTGCAACAGAACGGTCATGATTTCCTTCAACTTTTATCAACATAATGAAAATATTTAATAAAATAGGTCTTCAGCCCTTTTGGCATGGTAGTTGTATAGTTCTGTAGAAAATGAAGGACTAAAGGTTGAAATCAGAAAGGCCGATATACGAACCGAGGCAAGCGAGTTCAATTGCACAAACAAGAGGATGGCACCATGAGACACGGCAAGGCGTTGACCCAGAAATTCGACTACGACATGGGATACCTTGTGAAAAGCCCCTGCAGGGGCTGCGGCAACTATCCGGCATTTCCGGACTGTATGGACCGCTGCGTGCTGCTGGATCGCGTTCAGAACGCTCTGAGCGACAGTCTTTCCAGCGTGCACAATTATTCCGCCGTGGAATCCTATTCGTTGCCGCTTGAAGTGCTGGACAGGATTTGAGCCGCCTGACCGTCGTCCGCCCTTTCGCCCTGAGCCTTTCTCACGCCAGGGCCGTCAGGTCCCCCAGCAGCGGCACCAGGAGGTGGTGCGCCTTGGTAAAACGGCGCTCATCGGATAGGATGTCCTGCGGCCGCTGAACGAAAGGGCCCGGTGGTTCAAAGTCGTTTCGGCAATTATCAATCAGCCCTTCGGCCCCCTCGCGCGTGACTTCCAGGTGGAACTGCAGCCCGACTAAACGCTCCTCCGCCACAAACCCCTGATGGCGGCAGCCTCGGCTGCCGGCGATGTGCACAGCCCCCGCCGGGATATCGAACGTATCCCCGTGCCAATGGAACACCTCGGCAGTTTCCGGCAAAAACCTCGCCGTTTTCGAATGCTCCGCTCCCGGGCTCCTCTGGATGTCGTACCAGCCGATTTCCCGCTGATCGTTCCGGTAGACCCGGGCCCCCAGGACCGTCGCCAGAAGCTGAGCCCCCAGGCAGATCCCCAGAACGGCCTTTCCAGCCGCAACAACCTTTTCGATGAAGCGCTTCTCAGACCCCATCCACGGATAGAGGGCGTCCTCGTAAACATTCATCGGCCCGCCCATGACCACCAACAGCCCCACATCGCTGAGCGCCGGCAGCGGGTCGCCCGCATAAAGCCGCGTGGCGGTGATCGGATGGCCGGCGGCCTCGGCCCAGGCGGCGATGCTGCCGAGACCTTCAAAGGGAGCATGTTGCAGATAATGCAGGATCATGTGCGAAGACGACGCTCCCAATCGTATTCCCGCGACGTGACGACGTCCTCCATGCGGCGGATGCGATCTTCCAACCCTTCGTAGCGACGCTTCAGCCGCTGGGCGGCATCGTGCCGCGAGGCGGTGTAGCGATCGTAGAACTGTTGTTCGTCCGGGGACGAAATCGGCATGACCGGCTGCGGTTTCATCACCAGGGCCGCCAGGATGTACAGAATCATGGCCGGCCAGAGGCCGGAGACGATCAGCATCACCAGCGCGATGAGCCGCACCCAGAACACCGAAAAGTCGAAATGTTCCGAAAGGCCGCGGCAGACGCCGAAAATGGCGCCCTGACGTGACCGGTAGATTCCTCTGCGCACGTAGTCCTTCATTTGTTGCGATCCTCCCGACGGCGCTCCGCCAGAATCGTTTCAAGTGATTCGATGCGCTGCTCGAGGCGTGAAAGCCCCTGGTATATCTCCTGGATGATCCGGGCATCCTCCGCCTGGCTGGCGCGGTCGCCCGAGCCTCGAAACAATTTGACGGCCAAGGCGACGATGATCGCCGCAATTCCCGCCAGCACCAGGACCAGCGCTCCTTCCACAACGATGCTCACGTCTAATTGCTCCTTGTCTGCGGTTGCCCCCCACTTTACGACATGACCGTGCACTCATCAACAACTGATTTCATGCGGTTTTTTCAACGCCCGCCCGCGAGGCCTTGAGGGATTGGAGCTCGCGCTCTATGTCCTCGTCCACCGAAAGTCGGTTGAGCTGGTCTTCCAAGTCGTGCGTGCGTCCGAAGTTGACCAGATCGGCTTCGGTTTCCATGCGTTCGATCCGGTTTTCAAGCTCGTCGAACTTGAAGATGGCCTCGGCGCTGTCCACGCGGCGGATGTCCTCCTGGGCGCGGCGTTTGCGCTCGGCATGGATGTGCCGCTGCACGAGAAGCCGCTGCTTTTCCCGGGCGGATTTCAACTTGTCCTCGAGCTGCCGGATGTCGGCCTGGTACTGATCCGACAGTAACTGGTGATCCCTGAGTTCGCGATCCAGCGCTTCCTCGCGCTGCTGGTAACGGCGTTTTTCGACAAGCGCCTCCCGCGCGAGGTCGTCGCGGCCCTTGCTGACCGCAAGCTCGGCCTTGTCGGCCCAGAATCGGGAACGGCCGCCGGCTTCGTCGCGCTGCCGCTCGGCTTTCTTGGCTTCGGCCATCACCCCGGCGCAGGCCGACTTCAACTCCACCAGAGTGTCCTCCATTTCCCGGATCATCAGCCGGATCAGTTTCTCCGGGTCTTCCGCTCGATCCAGCATGGCGTTGATGTTGGAGCTGACGATGTCGCGAAAGCGTGTGAAGATGCCCATGAGATCCTCCAATTTTGCCAACCTGATCGGTCGGCAATCCAAATGGGTTAAGCAGTATCCAACGGATTTTATGATATTGGTAGTAGTGCATAGCTGGTGCCAGGCGTTGTATTAGGGATATCTATATGAAATAGCTTAATAATATACCATTGACAGACTTTCGAATATAGGCTATATTTGCCTTGCAATAGCGAATATAACTAATTATAGGTTAAAATAACCAATTTATGTTTAAACCATCTAAAAATTGGCCAAGCGCTTCGACAGAAGCGCTTGGCCAGTCGGAAGCGTTTCTCGAATTTCAGGAAATGCTTTCCCGTGTTGCCCCCATCCAGCGGCCCGTGCTGCTGATCGGGGAACGTGGGACCGGCAAAGAACTGGCAGCCGCCCGGCTTCATTACCTTTCCGGGCGCTGGCAGAAGCCGTTTGTCGCCTTGAATTGCGCGTCGCTGGCGCCGTCATTGATCGAGTCCGAGCTTTTTGGCTATGAACGCGGGGCGTTTACCGGAGCATTGCAGCGGCGGGTCGGGCGTTTTGAGGCGGCGGACGGCGGAACGCTTTTCCTGGACGAGATCGGCAACGTGCCCCTGGAGGCCCAGGAAAAAATCCTGAGGGCGGTCGAGTACCACGTCTTCGAGCGCGTGGGCAGCGCTGAGCGCGTGGAGGTGGACGTCCGCATCCTGGCGGCAACCCACGAGAACCTGCCGGAAATGGCCGCCTCCGGCCGGTTCCGGCCCGACCTTCTCGACCGGCTCTCCTTCGAGGTGCTGTCGGTGCCGGCCCTGCGGGAGCGCACCGGCGACATCATGTTCCTGGCCAGGTATTTCGCCTCACAAATGGCGCGCGAGCTGGGACGCGACGAGGTCCCCGAGTTCAGCGCCGAGGCGGTCGCTGCCGTGGAAGGTCATCCTTGGCCGGGAAATGTGCGTGAGTTGAAAAACGTCGTCGAACGCGCGGTCTACCGGTCGGAAAGCCCCGTCATCACGGAAATCGTCTTCGACCCGTTTGCCGCTTCAGCGGGCCTCAAGCCGGCAGCCTTGCCTGGTCGACGCATCGCCGGCGCCCAAACCGCCGATGCCGGTTCGGACCTGCCGGCCGCACCAATGAAAAAGGCCGTCCTGGATCTGAAGCTGCGAATGCTCAAATCCGCGCTGGAACGTTCCCGCTACAACCAGCGCAAGGCGGCAGCCCTTCTCGGTCTGACGTATGATCAGTTCCGGGGCCTCTACCGCCGCTGCAAGGCGCTTCACCTTGACGATCGTCAACCCGGCTCCCTGTCGTCGCCATTATGGCCGGAGCGATAGCCATGTCTTTCAGGGGAAGTAAATGATCGAAATTGTCGTCGGCTGGCTGCCCGAGTTGCTGCTGCTGCTGGCTCCATGGTCCCTGGGCCTCATCGCCCTTGTGCTCCTCATCGTGCTGGTGCGGCGCAAGCCCCCGCAGCTGCTAACGGTCATCAACGAGGCGATCGGCGACCTCAACGACCGGCTGGACCGCCTCGAACGGGCCTTGCGCGAGGAGCTGGCCCGCGGGCGGCAGGAAGCCGCGCACGGTGACCGCCAGGCGCGGGAGGAACTCCGGTACGGCCTCGCGCAGCTGACCGATTCCCTTCTCCGCCGCATGACCGAGGTCGCCGGGCTGCAGAAGGACCAGCTCGACAGTTTTTCGAGGCAGCTCGCCGATCTCACCGCACTGAACGAATCCAAGCTCGAAAACCTGCGCCAGACCATGGAAAACAGGCTCCAATCCATGCAGGCCGACAATACCCGGAAGCTCGAGCAGATGCGCATCGTCGTAGATGAAAAGCTGCAGTCCACCCTGGAGAAGCGACTGGGGGACTCCTTCAGGCAGGTGAGCGAAAGGCTTGAGCAGGTGTACAGCGGGCTGGGGGAGATGCGCACGCTGGCGGCCGGGGTGGGCGACCTCAAGAAGGTGCTGACCAATGTAAAGACCCGCGGAACCTGGGGAGAAATCCGGCTCAACCAGATTCTCGATCAGATCCTGACCCCGGATCAGTACGCGGCCAACGTCGTCACCAAACACGGGGGAAACGAACGCGTGGAGTTTGCCATCCGGCTGCCGGGTTCGGGCCCGGGAAAGGATGAAGTGGTCTGGCTGCCAGTCGACGCCAAGTTCCCCCAGGAGGACTACCAGCGGCTGCTCGACGCTCAGGAGGCGGCCGAAAAGGAGGCGGCGGATCGCGCTTTGCGGGGGCTGGAAATTCGAGTTAAGGCCGAGGCCAAATCGATTCGCGAAAAATACATCGACCCGCCCTGGACCACGGATTTCGGCATCATGTTCCTGCCGGTGGAGGGGCTATACGCCGAGGTGCTGCGGATTCCCGGCCTCTGCGATTTTCTGCAGCGCGAACACCGCATTGTCGTGACCGGCCCCACCACGCTGGCCGCTCTTCTCAACAGCCTGCAGATGGGGTTCCGGACGCTGGCCATCGAGCAGCGTTCGAGCGAGGTGTGGGAGCTTCTGGGGGTGGTAAAGGCGGAGTTCGGGAAATTCGGCGACACCTTGGCCAAGACCAAGAAAAAGCTCCAGGAAGCGACCTGCACCATCGACCAGGCGGAGGTGCGCACCCGCGCCATCGAGCGCAAACTGCGCCGGGTCGAGGACGCCCCTCCGGACAAGCCGCTGGAATTGCCCGGTGACGAAGTGTCGGGAGACGGTACCTGAAAAAGGAATCGGCCGCCCCGGCGGGCGGCCGATTTTTAACCAACAGAAATAGTTGTGCCGGGGCCCTACCCTTTCAGAGGGTATTCCGGAACGATGATGTCATAGTAGGCCTTTTCCGAAACGGTGCCCCACGTGCCGACGATCTTGGAGAACGCCTTGAAATCTTCGTTGGCTTTCTTCCCGATGGGGCTTTTGGCCGCCTCCTCTTCGTTCACCTCAAGCGCCATGACTCTCAGCTTTTTCAGGACGTCGTCAGGGAAGCGAATCAGATCCACCTTGTGCGTGGTGATCAATTCCTGGAGGGCATTGCCGTTCTGGGCTTCGAACTGCGCGAGCACCCAGACCTCGCTTTCCATGCAGGCCGCGTCGATGATGTGCTGCAGGTCCTTGGGCAGGCCGTCGAACACCTTTTTGTTGAAGAAGAACTCGAGATAGGTCCCGGGTTCGTGCCAGCCGGGGTAGTAATAGTACTTTGCGGCCTTATACAATCCCAACCGCAGGTCGTGCAGCGGTCCCACCCATTCCGTGGCATCGATGACGCCGCGCTCGAGATTGGTGAAGATCTCGCCGCCCGGGGTCAGGACCACCGTGCCTCCGGCTTTGGCCACGACCTTGCCGCCCAAGCCGGGGATCCGCATCTTCAGGCCCTTGAAGTCATCGATGGTGTTGATCTTCTTGTTGAACCAGCCGCCCATCTGGACGCCGGTGGACCCGGCGGGGCGGGGCACCAGGTTGAACGGCGCGTAGGCCTCTTCCCAAAGCTTCAACCCGTTGCCGGCATGGAACCAAGCCGACATGCCTTGGGCGTTTAACCCGAACGGCACTGCCGAAAACCATTGGAACCCCGGATCTTTCCCGGCCCAGTAGTAGGCGGCGCCGCAGCCGACTTCCACGGTCCCGTCGGAGACGGCCTGGAAGGATTCCATCGCCGGGACCAGTTCGCCGGCGGCAAACACCTGGATCTTAATCCGGCCGTCGCTCATTTCACCGATCCGTTTGGCCAGCCGTTCGCTGCCATCCTGGAGCACCGGGAACTTCGGCGGCCAAGTGGTGACCATTTTCCACTCATAGGCCTTCTTGGTTGCTACCGCAGGGGCCTTGGGCGCCTCCTGCTTGGGTGCTTCGGCTTTCTTCTTTTCTTCATCGCCACAGCCGATGAGGCTGGCTGATGCCGCTAAAGTTGCGGCTGCTCCGATTCCAGCTTTTTTTAAAAAATCACGCCGTTTCATTCAAACCTCCTTGTTTGGTTGGGGTGGTGTAGTACATTTCCTGCGAGGAATCGATGGACAAGGCCCAGCGTCCCTTTCTCCGCTGATTCAGCAGGCGCAGATGGCATGTGGCGTGAGGCAGCGATAACAGGAAATCCTCACGCCGCCAGTCGATCTCGAATACGTTCGATTCGACGGCCTATCGGGTCGTCACGGCCCGAACACCTTCCGCGGCAGCCAGGTTGCAATCTCGGGGTAGAGGATCACGATCAGCAACCCCAGCATCTGGCAGGCCACAAACGGGATGATGCCGCGATAGATGTGGCCGGTGGTGACCTCCGGCGGGGTGACCGCCTTGAGGTAGAAGAGCGAAAATCCGAAGGGCGGCGTCAGAAACGAGGTCTGCAGGTTCACCGCCAGCAGGATGCAGAACCAGAGCGGGTCGAAACCGAACTCGAGCATGATGGGCGCCAGGACCGGCACGTGGATGAAGACGATCTCGATGAAGTCCAGAAAAAAACCGATGAAGAAAATCAGGACCATCACGATGGCCAGCACGCCTTCCCTTGAGAAATGGCCCGCCAAGCCTCCCAAGAAGTTGCGCACGAGGTCGTCGCCGTGGAGCCCCCGGAACACCAGGCCGAAGGCCGCCGCCCCGCAAAGAATGATGAAGACCATGCACGTCAGCCGCATGGTGGAGATTATGACCTCGCGCAGGATGCTCATGTTGAGCTTGCGTTTCAAAGCGGTCAGAAACAGGGCGCCCACCGCCCCGACCGCGGCGGCTTCGGTGGGCGAGGCGACACCTGCGAACATCGACCCCAGCACCGCCACGATCAGAAAAAGCGGGGGCAGCAAAGCCTTGCCCACCCGGGCGGCGAGCTTGCCCCCCGCCAGGGCCGCCAATTCCTCCCTGGGTATCGGCGGAGCCACCTGGGGCCGGATGAAGGAAATGATAAGAATGAAAACGATGAAAATTGTGACAAGCAGCAGGCCGGGCAGCACCGCGCCGATGAACAAGTCGCCGACCGGCACGCCGATGATGTCGCCGATCAGGACCAGAACGATGCTGGGCGGGATGATCTGCCCCAGGGTGCCGGAGGCGGCCACCGTGCCGGTGGCGAGCTCCTTGCTGTAGCCCCGGCGCAGCATGGTCGGCACCGAGAGCAGCCCCATCGTGACGACGGTGGCGCCGACGATGCCTGTGGTGGCCCCCAAAAGCGCGCCCACAACCACCACCGAAATGGCCAGCCCCCCGCGCAGCCGCCCCAGCACCAGGCTCATGGTGTCCAGCAGCTCCTCGGCGAGCCCTGAGCGTTCCAACGTGACGCCCATGAACACGAACAGGGGCACCGCCATGAGGGTGACGTTGTTCATGACGCCCCAGATGCGCAGGGGCAGCAGGTTGAAGAAGCTGAACCCGAATCCGACCAGCCCGAAAATGAGCGCCGTCCCCATGAGGGTGAACGTCACAGGGAATCCGGCCATCAGCACGATGGTCAAAAAGAGGAACATCCAACCGGCTAAGTATTCCATATCAGTGCGTTTGCCCCTCGGGTTTTTCGATCTCAAGGATTTGCAGCAGGCTGTGCATGCCCATCGATATCCCTTGGAGCAGGAGCAGACTAAAGCCGACGGGGATGAGACCCTTGACGATAAAACGATAGGGGATGCCGCCGGGGTCCGGCGAGCCCTCGCCCACCACAAACGCCCGGAGGACGAAATGCCAGGACGTCCCAATGATCATGAGACATCCCGGGATTAGAAAAATCAGGACCCCCAGCAGGTTGATCCAGGCCCTGCCTTTGGGCCCTAAGCGCTGGTAGAAGATGTCGACCCGCACGTGGCCGTCGTGGAGCAGGGTGTAGCCGGCGCCGATCAGGAAGATGAAGGCGAAAATGTGCCATTCCAGCTCCTGGACGAACACGAAGCTCTGGTTGAAGGCGTAGCGCATCACCACATCGATGAAAACCACCGCGACCAGCGCCAGGGAGACCCAGGCCGTTCCGCGTCCGACCCACTCGTTGAGTCGGTCGATCCAGGCGCACACCCGCAGGAGCAACTTCATTTCAGGGACCTCTTTGTCGTAGGGTTCAACCCTACAGTTTAAAACTCTGAACAAATTGGGCACGATTTATAGGCAAAACATGAGTTTGAGTCAAGAAAATAAGCGTCAGCACTTGCCAAATCCGAGTTATTAAATTATCAGTAATCGACCATAGTGTTAGCGACACCTGGTAGTCGAAAGGGGTGCGGATGGCTGAAAAGACCTATTGGGCCGACAAGTACATCGCCAACCGGCGCAGCGGGGCGGAGGCCATCGCCATGATACGGCCCGGCCGCCGGGTCTTCATCGGCTCCTCCTGCGGCGAGCCCCAGCACCTCGTGCGGGAGCTGACCAACGCCTTCGAGTCCTTGACGGACATCGAGATCGTGCGGCTCTTCAACCTCGAAACCACGCCGCTCACCCTGATCGCCAACAAGACCGGCGACCAGGCGCTGAACATCCGGTCCTTCTATGCCGGTTCGGCCAAGACCAAGGGCATCGCCCGCAACCAGCGCTTCCTGACGCCCGTGAACCTTTCGGCCGTGCCGCGTCTTTTCAAGAGCCGCATGCTGCCGATCCAGGTGGCCCTGATCCAGGTCTGCCCGCCCGACGATTTCGGCTGGATGAGCCTGGGCGTCTCGGTGGACATCACGCTTGCGGCGGCCGAGTCCGCCGATCTCGTGATCGCGCAGGTCAACGCGCGCATGCCGCGGGTCCTGGGCCGAAGCTTCATCCACGTGAACGACGTGGACGTGTTTGTGGAGTGCGACGAGCCGCTGCTTTCCGTCGGCGAAACACCGGAAGTCGAAGCCGCCAAGGGCATCGCGCGGCTGATCGCCTCGCGGTTGATCGAAGACGGGTCGACCATCGCCATCGGCCTGGGGGCCGCATCCGAAGCGGTGCTCCTGGCCCTGTCGAACAAGAACGACCTGGGGGTCCACACCCAGTTCCTCACCAGC
>Ga0210104_1000122_pt1 | contig 11294 bp, 9 predicted proteins | sample RushSE_TuleA_D2_FD_185567 | JGI IMG/M metagenome (GOLD analysis project Ga0210104, IMG submission 185567) | Wetland microbial communities from San Francisco Bay, California, USA, that impact long-term carbon sequestration - RushSE_TuleA_D2 (SPAdes) | ecosystem: Environmental > Aquatic > Marine >...
GTCCACCTGGTGACGACCCTGATCAAACGACTCATCAGAGGAACCTATCACGGGCGATTCGAACCCAAATATCTTCAAAACTATCTTGATGAGTATGTCTTTCGATTCAATCGCCGAAAATCAAAGAACATCGGCAAAAAGTTCATGCGGATTGTCCAACAGGTGGTACAGTCAGCCAAGATCACCTGGCCGTCAATCCAGTGGGATATGGACCCCATATCCGAGTACTTCGCGGTAACTTGAGCTTTATAGAGAACCGGGTTTTTCAAAAAGGCTAAGACTTTGGATATTTATCTAAATTGGGCAAAATGGCCTTGCCAAGCCAATCAATGCATTTCCCAAGGTGACGCATGTTGGCTAAGCCTTCCTCGTCTTCAAGAACCTCCCCTTTGTTTAGGCCAAAACCAAAATTCCAGTAAGTTGAGCAAGGAATGATCATCCTGGACATTTGAAACATGTGGTTGATAGTATCGTATACATGTGTTGCTCCACCGCGTCTAACTGCCACTACGGCTGCCCCTATTTTTCCGGAAAAAGCGTGATTATTGGCATAAGCTACAAAACCTGCCCTTTCAATCAATGCCTTCAAATCTGCCGATATCGCCGCAAAATAGGTTGGGGAACCCAAAATCATAGCATGAGCCTTTAGCATTCTTGAAAAGATGTCGTTAAATTTGTCCTTTTTAACTGCGCATTCATTGTCTTTGTTCTCGAAGCACTTTTCACATGCAATACAACCGCGAATTGCTGTTCCGCCCACTTTTATAAGTTCTGTTTTCCAGCCAGCATCTTTCAATTCGGATAGAACTTCCTTTAAAAGTAATTCGGTATTACCCCCCTTGCGTGGACTTCCGCTTATCGCCAATGCATACATGTTGATCTCCTTAATTTTCCGTCTAATTTAAAACCGATATCAACCTCAGAAGCAGGCACGCCGCCTCATACACTTTAGCACAATATCATTCGTATCGAAATCGAAGGTTTTCTTTATCTCGAACACACACCGCTCCTAAAGCCAAACCAATCCTATTCTCGCATCCGCCTCTAAACAGTTACCGGCTTTCACCACTCTCACATATGCTGAACAACCACCATCTTGGTCTTTTTCGTCCCCCGCGAGGCTGCCGGTCGAAATTGAGCTTCATCGTGCCATCAGAAGCCGTGGCCACTTCACCCATTGTTTCAGACGGTTTTAGGTTATTCAAAGAGGTTAGCCAAATCTGGTGCCGCTGTGTTCTCTTATAATCCGCAAAAAACCAAAAATTCCGAAAGAAAGCCATGGTGCAAAATAGCGGTTGACCTTAAAAAATACGGCATAGTATAAGATTTAATTGAGGTGGAAATGCCCAATGGGAAAACAGGCGAAAAATAGGGATTTTGGAATTCTGGCAACCACATTCGTTACCAAAAAAATTTAAAATACTGAACAACACATTTATATTTATAGTCATTTGAACTGGCACTCGCCTTCGGGACGCTGGGGCCGGCGGTTCAAATCCACTCGTCCCGACCACTTTTGATTCAGCGCTTCAGTCGGAATGACTGGGGCTTTTTTTTCGCTATGACGACGCTTCGCGAAACCTGCGCAGTAACGGACCCCTCCAAAGTCAACGTCAGAGTGATGTTTGCGCTTTGGCTGGTGCATTTCACGGGCGACCTGTATGCCTCTTTCGTCAGCCCGTTGCTGCCGGTCTTCGCGGATGTATTTGCGCTGTCCATGACCCAGGTGGGACTGCTGGCCGGCGTCAACCGCTTTCTGATGTTCATCGTCCAGCCGATCGCCGGCTACCTGGCCGACCACTACCGCACCCGTCTTTTTATCCTCGGAGGACCGATCCTGTCGCTCATCTTCATCCCTTTGGTGGGAGTAGCGCCGAGTTTCCTGATACTGACCCTTTTGTCTCAATAGGCTCCATCGGCCAGTCCCTGTTCCACCCCCCGGTGGCCGGAATGATTTCCACTTATGCGGGCAGGCATTTCAGCTTCTGCATGTCCATTTTCAACGCCGGCGGCACGCTGGCCTTCGGGGTCGGCCCCATTATCATCACGACCCTGGTCCACGCTTACGGAATCCGCGGCACCCTGCTGTCGATGATCATCGGCGTTCCCCTTATGGTAGTGCTGTTCAAAATGGTTCCGCGTCCGGAGGGTGAAGGATTGGCCGGCCATGGCTTCCTGGGGTCAATCCGGGAGGCCTTAGGCGGGGTCTGGGCCTCGGTGGCCATGCTGTGGGTGGTGATGGTGCTGCGCGCGTTCGTCAGCCAGGCGTTCATCACCTTTTTCCCCATCCTTTATTCCCGGGAAGGGTACTCGCTGGTGTCCATCGGCGTCATCACCTCCCTTTTCACCCTGGCGGGGGCTTTCAGCGGCCTGATCGCCGGCAGTCTGGCGGACCGCATCCACTACCGGCCGATCTTCATTCTGAGCCATTTTCTGACCGCACCCGCACTGCTGCTGTCACTTTATTTGCGCGATGCATGGGTCTACCCGTGTTCCTTTTTATCCGGCTTTTTCTCGATGGCCACCCTGCCCCTCGGGGTCGTGCTGGGGCAGCAACTTGCCCCCAAGGGACGCTCCATGGTGTCGAGCCTCATGATGGGGTTGGCCCTGGGCATCGGCGGGGTGATGAGCCCCATCATCGGCAAACTTGCTGACATGTACTCCATCCAAACCGTTCTCGCCTGGCTGCCGGTCGTGCCTCTTCTGACCATGCTGCTCTGCCTGCGCCTTCCTGAAAAAAAACAGGCTTCTTGACATCGGCGGCACAGAACCCTTTTAAACGCCGTCACGAAACCGCTCTTTTCTCCTCATGAATCCCACCGGTCTAACCTGGCTCAAAAAGAGCGGCATCGACCCCTTGACCAAGGAACCCTAGCGAGTCATGGGCCATCGCTCCGTTCCGGGGTCAATCACCACGCGAGCGGATGATCAGCAACGGCCGGTCGATCCGGTGCAGAACGCCCGCGGCGACGCTGCCGTAGAACACGCGTCCGGCACCCGTGCGGCCGTGACTGGCCATGGCGATCATATCCACTTTCTCAGTTTCAGCCGCTTCACAAATGGCATCGACGATTCCGCTGCTGACCACGCGCGATTCCACCCCGATTCGCTTTTCCTGAAATTTGTTCTTAATGCCGTTGAGGTAGACGTGCGCCTGCTCCAGTTTGGCGGTGAACGAATCGTTGCCGGGGATATAGACGTCCGCGCTGCTCACCGTCACGATCGGCTCGACCACCTGCAGCAGGATGACTTTGGAGCTGTGTTTTAGTGCCATTTCCTCCACATGCGGCAAAATTTTTTCGGCCCTGGCGGACCCATCCAGTGGGACAAGAATACGCTCGTACATGATCTCACCCTCTTTCCGGCGCAAGCCTGCGCCGCGAATGTGAAAGGCCGGTCCCGCGTCATAAACAAAAAGCCCCTGAAGGTTAAAACTTACCTTCAGAGGCCGCCTTCAAGCACCTTCTGATATCCGGCTTTCATGGGTCACCCCCGGAATGCGTGAGGTTTGACCATTCCACCGCCACCTGGATGTTCTAAAAATAAAGAAAAAAAGGGCCTGTGTCAAACCACGGCGGGTCTTTTTTTAAACCAGGGTCGCTCGGCTTCCAACTGAGCCGCTACCCTGAAAAGAGTGGCCTCGTCGCCGATGCGGGCCGTGAACTGGACGCCGCAGGGCAGGCCCGCGCGAGTCCAGTGCAGCGGCACGGACATGGCCGGCTGCCCGGTGAAGTTGGCCAGTTGGGTGAACGGGGTCCGCGCCAGGTTCTGAAAGGCGATCCGTTCGATGATGCCGCTGCGCCAGAGAACACGGCCAAGCTTGAGCCTGTTGACGGCTTTGAGCGCGCCGATCTCATAGGATTTACCCTTGAGTTCACCGATAGCGGCCGGCGGCTGAGCCGTGGTCGGGGTCATGTACAGATCGTATGTTTCGTGGAAGCGACCCATCGTGCGCGCTGCCCGGCCCCAAAGCCGGCGCGCCCCTGCCAGGGCGGCCGCCGGTTCGCAGCGGCCGAGCAGGCCGAGTGTCCAAGTCGCCGTTTCCACGTCGCCGGTCTGCGCGGGCCTGCCCAGCACCAGGCCCAGATCCTTGAGGTCCGCGGCTACCTCGGCGTAAAGCATGGCCAGGTAAGTGTGAGCCAACGCCGTTCCATCGAGATCCGGGGATGCCTCTTCGACATCGTGACCCAGGCGCTGAAGCAGCAATGCCGTTTGGAGAATCGCTTTCTCGTTTTCCGGGTGAACTGGCTTTCCGATGGGCGAGCGTGAACTGAACGCAATCCGCAGCCGCCCCGGCGCACGCAGGGTTTCCTCGTAGTAGGGCCGATCGGGCGGCGCGGCGATGAACGGGGCGCCGACATCCGCTCCGGCAATGCAATCCAGCATGGCCGCGCTGTCCTTCACCGTGCGCGTGAGGACGTGTTCGACCACGGCCCCCTGCCAGAGTTCGCCGAAGTCGGGACCGGTGGGAATCCGCCCACGTGAGGGCTTCAACCCGAAAAGCCCGCAGTAGGCGGCCGGGATCCGGATCGAACCCCCGCCGTCGCCTGCCCCCGCCAGCGGCACCATGCCGGCGGCCACGGCCGCCGCCGAACCGCCGCTGGAGCCCCCGGGCGTTCGTGTGAGGTCCCAGGGGTTGCGCGTCGGCCCGAAAAGCTCCGGTTCCGTGTAGGCCACAAGACCGAATTCCGGGGTGTTGGTCTTGCCCAGGATCACCAGGCCGGCCTGCTTGTAGCGCCGCACCAGCTCGCTGTCATGGTCCGGGACGAAGTTTTTCAGGGCCTTGCACCCGAACGTGAGCGGCACGCCGGCGCAGATCGACAGCAGGTCCTTGAGCAGGAAGGGAACGCCGCAAAACCGGCCGGGAGGCAGCTTCTGCAGGGAGCGCCGGGCGAAATCGAACATCGGAGTGACAACGGCGTTGAGCCTGGGGTTCTGGCGTTGAATGCGTTCGATGGCTTCCGCGCAGACCTCGGCCGGCGACAGCTGCCGCGTGCGGATCAGCTCCGCCAGCCCCAGGCCGTCGTAGTCGCCGTATTCCTTAAAGCCGGACATGTGGGTGGCCTCCTATTAGAGATCGGGTCTTTTAGCTGTGGGAGCGGCTTTCCGGCCGCGACGAACGTGCACCCGAGCCAGCGGGGCTGAAAACCCTTCCCTGAGGGCAATGGACCTCGTTATCGAGTCGGCGGATGCGGCACGCCGGAACCGGCTTTTGACAAACGGGTGGAGGAAAAGAGCCTGGGGTATATTACGGCAGAGGCGTCATGGATTCAAGGAAGGCATCCAGGCGCGTTTCCACCTGGGTATCCGAAAACACCCGCGGATCGTTCTGGTCGGCCTCGATGATGACTCCCGGTTTGCCGGTCAGCTTCGACACCTCCTCGCGCAGGCAGTACATCCCCACCGAATAGGGTTTACAGGAGCGGTTGGAATGCATGATGAACCCCGTGAGCGCGAATTCGTCGATGAGCCGTGCCAGGTAGCGGATGCGCTCTTCGAATCCAAAGTTGATGTAGATGTTGAGATAGGAGACCGCCAGCGCTTCGATGGAATCGCTCGTCTGGACGTCCTGCGTAGCGGTGATGCCGCCCCAGCTGTTGGCGTAAGTGGCTGTCACCAAGGCGCATTTGCGCTCCTCGAATAATTTTTCAAAGTACCGCATCTTGAACCAGATGGGCAGGTTGTCCCACAGCACGCGGTAGCGCTCCACGGGGATCGCGCCGATGTTCCGGGCGGCGCGTTCGGCCACTTCCTCGTAAAGCAGCTGATAGTAGTCCACGCACGGCCGGGTGCCGCGCAGCGTCACAATCGGGGCCACGTGGATGAAGGCGTCCAGGCTGGTCAAAGGGGCCGGCATGGTCTTGGCGAGATCAAGAATTTTCCGCCACAGGCCGGTGGCGTCCTGGCTCATGCGGATCACCTCCAGCAACCGATCCCGGTCGAAGGGACGCTTGAGCTGATCGGAAAGAAAGCGCTCCAGGTCATGGAACTGCGCCACCGTGTAGTCCACCAATTCGCGGCTCAGACCGTCGTGCAGAAACGGGGTGTCCACAAGGAAAAGAGGTGCGTTGTACTTACGGGCGACCGCTTCATACCACTTGATGACGGTCTTGCAGATGTTGGTGGAGCAGACCAGGAAGCGCGGCGGCGGAAGCCCTCCGGCCGGCCCGCCCCGCAGCAGGTCCTGGCCGAAATCGGTGCGCGCATACGCGCAGATGTCCTGGGAGAAGCCGGCGGCTTCGGCCGCTTCCATGAGCGCAACGGACTGGTGGCTTGCGGCGCACATGGCGGCATAGTTTTCAGGGTAGACGGGGATGACATCCATGGCATGGACGAACTCCACCGGCGCACCGCTGGTGAGCCACGCGACCGGCTTAGCCGTGGAGGTCTTGGCCTCGATGTAATAGAGCGTCATCAGCTCTTTCATCTTCTTGAAGGCCGCCAACTGGGTCATACCTCCAGGCCTCCGATCATTTCGCAGAAAGCTTCCACTCGGGTCTTGATCGGCTCGAAATTGCCCGTCGCCAAGTCCATTTCAAGCGTCACCGCCGGGATCCCCTCCTGCTTGAGCCGTTCGGATAGTTGCGGCCGGTCGAAGGCGTCCGGTTCGCAGAACCGGATCGACCAGAAGAGCACGCCGTCGGCATCGGCCGCTTTTGCCTTTTCTACCAGGTAGGCGTGACGGTCGCTTTCCGGGTGGTAGATGCAGCAGCAAGGGGCGCCGTTGTAAACGTAGTCTGTTATGCCTGCGGCCAGGTCGTCCACCTGCAGGGCGCCCTTCGCCGCCGACCGCCAGCCGTTGGCGAAATCGTCGTCAACCACATCCGCCTGCACGTCGTCGAAAACCGCAAACGCACCGACAGGCTCGAACACCATCCCGCTCAGCACCAACCGGGGTCGACGGCCTTTTCGAGGCGGGAGTGCCTCCAGTTCAGCGACCAGGCGGTCCAAAAGCGGCTCGTAGTCTTCCGGCGGCAGGAAAAAACCGGCCTTGAGGACGGCGTAGAAATCCCCATTTTTCGCTACCCCCGGCTTCTGCCGTCGAACCCGGTAGATCTCACGCTGCAGGGAACGGATCCGGCCGTACAGCGCTGCGGACGACCGCATGGCCTCACGCGATACGGCGCGACCGGTAACCGCTTCCAGCCCTTTCAAAACGCTTTCTATGACGGTGGACAGATAGGCCTTGCGCGCCTCGCGGCTCTGGCTGGCCGGGATGGAGAATTCCACGGTCGGCTTGTCGAACCGCCTGCGGTAGACCTCCCGCAAGTTGACCAGCGTGTCGCACAGGGAGGTGAAGGCATACGCCGCGACCACCCCGGTGACGCCGCGCATTTCAAGCTCCAGCAACGAACGGGAAACGGAGCAGCAATACGACTGCAGGCAGGCATCCGCGTGTTCGATGGAACCCCCCGCCCCCCAGAGTTGGACCGGGTAGCCCCCCGCGGCATGGATCAACTCCAACGGGAAGTAGGCCGGCAGCACACCAATGACCGGCCGTCCGAGCCGGTCATGGTGTTTTTGAACGGTCGCGAACGGGTCCGAAATCGACTCGTGAAAAGCCGCGAACATGCAGGGCTGCCTTTTCGTTAGAGTGATTGTCAAAATAACGTTCCGATTGTCGGGCGTTATTTTGTTACAACCACTTATGCCGCCATCCTCTTTTTCGGAACATTGTTATGACAAGCGGTATAAAATGCCCGCAAGGGCTTTTTTTACCAGTCGTATTTCTCTTTTTCGATGATCGTCGCCACCCCCTGCCCTCCGCCGACGCAGGCGTTGGCGCAGCCGTAGCGGCCGCCCTTGACGCTGAGAATCCGCGCCAGGGTCCCGATCAGGCGGATGCCGGTCGCACCCAGGGCGTGCCCGATGGCGATGCCGCCGCCCATGACGTTGACCTTGTCGGGGTTGATGGCCAGTTCCTTGATGCAGTTCAAGGCCACCACGCTGAAGGCCTCGTTGATTTCCCAAAAGTCGATGTCGGCGGCGTTGAGGCCGGCTCTTTCGAGCGCTTTCCGGCTGGCCGGCACGGGTCCTGCACCCATGATCGCGGGGTCCACACCGGCAAAGCCGATGGAGCGGATGGTGGCGAGCGGCTTGATGCCTTTCTTCTTCGCCGTTTCCTTGGACATCAGGATCATGGCCGTCGCCCCGGCATTCAGCGGCGAGGAGTTGCCGGGGGTGATGACGCCGTCTTTCTTGAAAGCGGGTCTGAGCTCCCGCAGGCCCTCGTAAGTGGCGTCATCACGGACGGACTGGTCCGTTTCCACCTTCAGAACCGAGCCGTCGGCCTGCTCCGCCTCGATCGGCAGAATCTCGTCTTTAAAGAAGCCTTCGCTCCGGGCCTTTGCGGCCAGCTGGTGTGAGCGCACACCCCAATGGTCCATTTCCTCGCGGGGGATCTTGGACTGAGCCGTGAGTTTCTCGGCGGTGAGCCCCATGTTCATGGAGGTCATCATATCCCAATGCTGGTATTCGGGATTGAGAAAAAGGGTCATGTTGGGAGCGAGCAACCCCTTGTCCACGTTGCTCAGGCCCATCGCCACCCGGGTCATGTGCTCGTAGCCGGAGCACAGCACGATGTCGGCAAACTCTTGGGCGATCTCCATGAAGCCGACTTGGACCCCGGCCATGGAAGAGCCGCACTGCTGATCGACAAACTTGGCCGCAATGCTCTTCGGCAGGTTGGCCATGAAAATGGGGATCCGGCCGCCATAGGCCCACTGTTCGCCCACGGCCGTAGCACAGCCGGCCAGGAAATCGTCGATTTCCTCGGCCCTTATGCCGGTGCGCTTGATCACTTCAGGCAGCAATTTTGCGAGCAGTTCGTCGGCCCGCATGCGGCAGAACCAGTCCCTGGCCGGCTCGTTGGGGCGCGAACGCGACAACGCCGTCCTCAGATACCCTGCAATGACGACCTCTCTCATGGGTGCTCCTCCTTTGGAGAAAGATGGTTGAACGACTGAATAAGTGTTCGGGTGTCTAGTTTTTAGTTTTTGGTCATTGGTGTTTGGTGTTTAGCTTTTCATGGCGGGTGCACCGCCGATCATCTCGGGTAAAACGTTTTCCCGTTCTGCGCCATGTCGGCAATCAGCTTGGCGGGCGTGAAGTGCGCGCCGTACTTCTGCTCGAGCTCGGAAAGCTTGCGGTGGACGTTTTTGGCCCCCCAGCGGTCGGCGTAGCGCAGGATACCGCCGCGATAGGGCGGGAACCCGGTGCCGTAGATCATGGCCAGATCCATGTCCCATGGCCGATCACAGATCCCCTCCTCGATCATGCAGGCGGCTTCGTTGATGGCAGCGGCCAGCATGAGATCCACAATCTCCTGCGGGGAGACTTTTTTCGGCTGGATGCCGTGCTCCTGCAGATAGGCCCGGACGACCTCGGTCACCTTGGGGTTGGGCACGGGCGTAGGACCGCTGTAGTCCATGTAGCCGGAGCCGGTCTTGCGGCCGTAGCAGCCCGTCTTGAAGATCGCCTCGGTCAGGGGGTGAACTTTCCAGCGCTCCCCCAATCGTTTCTCGAAGGTCCGATTGACATGGTAGTTGATGTCGATCCCGGTGAGATCCGACAAGGCGGCCGGTCCCATGGGCATGCCGAAATCCACCATGGCCGCTTCGATGTCGGCGCCGTCGACGCCGTCCGCTGTCAGAAAGATCGAGCCGCTCATAAGCGCGATGAGCTGGCGCGAGACGTAAAACCCGGGACCGTCGTTGACAATGATGGGAATTTTCTTTATGCGACGCGCGAAGGCGACGCTGGTGGCGAGGGTCGGATCGGATGTCTTTTCAGCGCAGATGATTTCCAGCAGCTGCATGCGCTGGGCCGGGTTGAAGAAATGCAGGCCGATCATCCGGCCGGGGTCGTTGAGCACCGATGCCATCTCAGTGATGGGCAGAGCCGAGGTGTTGGTAGCAAAGATCACATCCGGCCGACAGATGCCCTCGAGTTTTTTCCAGATGTCCTGCTTCACCTGCATGTCCTCAAGGACGGCCTCGATGACCAAATCGACGTCCTTGAGGTCTTCCAGGGACGAGGTGCAAACCAGCCGGCCTTTCAGCATCCCCTCCAGCTCTTCGGCCGACATCTTTTTGTTCTTGATGTGATAATCGAACGTCTTTCGTAGGGAGGCAACGCCCTTCTCAAGCGCCCCCGCATGGATGTCCCAGAGCACGGCCTGGAAACCGCCGGTCAACAGCAGGTGGACGATGCCGGAGCCCATGACCCCGCCCCCCAGCATGGCCACTTTCTTGATCGCGGCCGGTTTCAGGCCTTCGATGCGCGGCACCCGGCCGGCGGCCCGCGTGTTGAGGAAAATCCCGATGAGGTTCTGCGCCACGTCGGAAAGCAGGCAGTCCGCGAACAGCTCAGCTTCCCGGTCCAGGTCGGCGTCGATGTCGTAGCCGAGCCCTTTTTCAAAGGCCTCGATGGCCTTGAGCGGCGCGATGTACCCCTTGGCCTTGGCGGCCGTCATGAGGGTGGCGAAGCCCAGCAGCGCCTTCTTCTCTGCTGCGCTCGGCAGCCGTTCGTACCGAAAGCGGGTGGCACGCAGCTTCAGGTTAAGCTGCCCGGAGACGAAGCGCCGGGCGGCGTTCACGGCGGCTTCGACCAACTGCGCCGGGTCCGCCAACTCATCCACCAGCGTCCGCTCGAAGGCTTTTTCGGACGTGACGGGCTTGCCGGTCGTGATCATGTCAAGGGCGTTGGGGAGGCCGATCAGCCGCGGCAGCCGCTGGGTCCCGCCCGCGCCGGGAATGAGTCCGATCTGAACTTCGGCTTGCCCGAGGTCCACCCCCCTGGACGCCACGCGGTAGTGGCAGGCCATGGCGAGCTCCAACCCGCCGCCCAGGCAATGGCCGTTGATGGCGGCAACCACCGGTTTCGGGCCGGTCTCGATGGAATTGAGAAAGCGGTTGTTGTCTTTGAGCAGATCCAAGATCTGTGCCCGCGTCCGGATGTCCTTGATTTGCGTGATGTCGGCGCCGGCAATGAAATTCTTGCCGACCCCGGTCAAAACGATGGCCTTGACCGCGGCATCTCGGAAGGCCTCTGTGATACCGTCGGCCAACTCCCGGACAAAATGCTCCGAAAGCTGATTCACCGGCGGGTTGTCCATGATCAACAGGGCAACCCCTTCTCGCATCTCGACTCTGATCGTTTTATAATCGGTTTTCATCATTCTCCCCCCTGCAGGTTGGGCCGCCTCCAAGTAATGTATCGTGCAACACGCTATACGACTAATCTATCTATAATAACGTATAAATTTGTCAACATTTTTCTTGACTTTGATGAAC
>Ga0210104_1000127_pt1 | contig 11105 bp, 9 predicted proteins | sample RushSE_TuleA_D2_FD_185567 | JGI IMG/M metagenome (GOLD analysis project Ga0210104, IMG submission 185567) | Wetland microbial communities from San Francisco Bay, California, USA, that impact long-term carbon sequestration - RushSE_TuleA_D2 (SPAdes) | ecosystem: Environmental > Aquatic > Marine >...
CGCGAGTAGGTTGGCAAGTGCTTCCCGTTGGACCTCGTGAGGCGGAGGTGCGGCCGTCAACCGCTCCGGCTCCTGCTCGCCGGTTGGTAGAGGGGTGGCATCACGACGGGCACGCTCGGCATAGCGAGCGATCCATTCGGCATCGAGCGCGCGTGCGGCCCGCCAGAGCGTCTCGAACGCCTCTGTGACGCGTCGGTACGCGTGCGTGTTGGTGTCACGGTCCACGCGCAGGTTCCACTCGATGCCCGTGTCCAGCGCCGAGCGGGAAAGGTTGCGGCGCACGACCTCATGGGTCCGCCCGGAGGTGTGGCCGATGAAGCTCGGCACCTGCGGCAGCTCCGGCCCACGGCTGAACAGGGAAAACGGCTGCGGGCATTCATCCCCCCCTTGCCGGGCAAAGCGTGAAAAGTCGATGCTGGAGCGCTTCAGGCGCGGGGGAGTGCCGGTTTTCAGCCGCCCCAGTTCGAACCCCAGCTCCTTCAGGTGCGCCGGCAGTCCATAGGAGGCGAACTCGCCGGCCCGCCCGGCCCTGATCGAGCTGAAGCCGATGTGCACCAACCCGCTCAGAAACGTCCCCGTGGCGAGCACGACCGCCCGGGCGGCATACCCGAAACCGGTGTGGTCTTCCACCCCTGCCACCCGCCCGCCCTCGACCACGAGCCGCTCCACCAGGGCCTGCTTCAGCTCGAGGCCGGGCTGGGCTTCGATCACCCCTTTCATCGCCATGTGGTAGCGCTGCTTGTCGTTCTGGGTGCGGGTGGAATGAACGGCCGGCCCCTTCTTGGTGTTGAGCGTGCGGTACTGGATGGCGGTGCGGTCGGTGATCCTCGCCATCTCGCCGCCGAGGGCGTCGATCTCCTTCACGAGCTGCCCCTTCGCCATGCCGCCGATGGAGGGGCTGCACGGCATGGCTGCGAGCTTGTCGAGGTCGATCGCCAAAAGCAGCACGCGGCAGCCCATGCGGGCCGCGGCCAGGGCGGCTTCGCAGCCGGCGTGGCCGGCACCGACCACGAGGACGTCGTAGGTTGTGGGGTGGAACGCCATGGCTTAAAGCCTGCATGTCGATTGCGCGAAGCTGGGCGCGTGTGATAGATGAGCAACAAGCGACAGCGCGCTCATCGCGTGGTCCGTCGAAACCGTGACGCGCGCAACGCGATGAACGCGACGACCGCATTATAGAGGTGCCGCTTCAGCGGGTCAAGCCGCCATGCCGAACCGTTACAACGACCTCAACTCCTACCTGCGCGGGCTTTTCGGGTGCCGCGTCCAGAAAATAACGGTGGATGCCGGCCTCAGCTGCCCGAACCGGGACGGCGCCATCGCCACCGGCGGCTGCATCTACTGCAACTCGCAGGGGTCGGGTACCGGCGCCCATGGCCGCGGGCTTTCCATCGCCGCGCAACTGGAGGCCGGCAAGGCCGCCATGGCCCGGCGTTACCGCGCCGAGAAGTTCATCGCCTATTTCCAGTCCTTCTCCAACACCTACGCCCCGGTCGAACGCCTCCGGGCGCTTTACGAGGAGGCCCTCGGCGTCGAGGGCGTGGTGGGGCTCTTCATAGGAACGCGTCCGGACTGCGTGCCGGAGCCGGTCTTGGATCTGCTGCAGGAAATGGCCCGCCGCTGCCTGGTCTGGGTCGAGTACGGGCTGCAATCCGCCCGCGACGCCACTCTGGCCCTCATCAACCGCGGCCACGACGCCGCCTGCTTCCTGAAAGCGCTGGAGGCGACCCACCGGCGCGGCATCCAGGTGTGCGCCCACGTGATCCTCGGGCTTCCGGGCGAGAGCGGCGCGGACGCGCGGTTCACGGCAGATACCCTGGCAGCTGCGGGTGTCGACGGCGTCAAGCTCCACAACCTTTACGTCGTCAAGGGCACGCGGCTGGACACCCTGTTCCGCTCCGGCGCATACCGCTGCCTCGAGCGGCAGGAATACGTGGAACAGGTCGTGGACGTGCTCGAGCGCCTGCCCGCCAAGATCGTCATCCAGCGCCTGACGGGCGACCCTCACCCGGAGGAACTCGCGGCCCCGCCCTGGAGCCGGGGAAAAGCCGCCACGCTCAAGGCCATCCATGAGACGCTCGAGCGCAGGAACACCTGGCAGGGAAAGCTTTACGGCAACGGCGTATCTGCTCTTCCGGCCATTTCTTGAAATTTAATCGACATGGGCTTATATAGAACTTTCAGCGCAGGGAAAAAAGGCAACTCCCCCGAATCGCTGCGCAGTGCTGTCAACTTTAGTCACTCTTGGCACGTTAGCGCACTTTAGGCGCTTTCTTAATCTCACTCAACGGGCCCTCACCCCCATGGACGCACATTTCGAGACACCGGCCAGCAGCGACGACTTCGACCTCTCCTTCAAGGTCTTTCACGAGTTGATGGCCCGCAAGGTCACCGACATCCTCCTGATCAGCAGCCCGTATGAGGCCTTCATCATGGAGGAGGAAGGCCGACTGGCGGAGCGCATCATTCACGAGTACCGCGGTCTCAACCTGTCGCGCCCGCCGATGCTCACCTGGGTGTCCACCTCCCAGGAGGCTCTGGAGGCTTTGCGCCGCAAAAAGTTCGACCTCGTGATCACCATGCCGCTGGTGGACGACACGGATGCCTATGTGCTGGGCCACACCATCAAGGAAAATTTCCCGAACCTCCCCGTTTTTCTCCTGGTGCACAAGACCGGACAGCATCTGATAGACCAACGGGCCTCCGACCGCGAGGCGATCGACCGGGTCTACGTCTGGCAGGGGAACAGCGACCTGCTGCTGGCCCTCATCAAGAACCTCGAGGACCGCATGAACGTGGCCTTCGACACCGAGCGGGCCAAGGTGCGGGTCATCGTTCTGGTCGAGGACGCCCCGGTTCACTACTCCTCGCTGCTGCCGATTCTCTACAAGGAAATCGTCACCCAGACCCAGGCGGCCATGGAGGAGTCGGTCAACGACGAGCATCGCATTTTCCGGATGCGGGCCCGGCCGAAGATCCTGGTGGCGCAAACCTTCGAGGAGGCCGTGGACCTCTGCCGGCGCTACCAGCCGTATCTGCTGAGCGTGCTGTCGGATGTGCGGTTCCCGCGCGGCGGCGTCATGGACGAAAAGGCGGGCGTTGAGCTCCTGTCCATGATCCGCGCGCAGAACCCGGACCTGCCGCTGCTCAACCTGAGCACGGAGGAGGCCAACCGCGAAAAAGCCAGGCAGGTGCCGGCGGTCTTCATCAACAAAACCTCCCCGACGCTCTACTCGGAAATTCACGAATTCTTCATGCAATATCTCGGCTTCGGCGATTTCATCTTCCGCCTTCCCGACGGCCGGGAGATCGCCCGCGCCTCCAACCTGCACGACATGGAGAAGCTCCTGCCCTCCATCCCGGACGATTCGGTGGATTATCACGCCCACCGCAACCACTTCTCCAGCTGGTTCATGGCCCGCTCGGAGGTCATGCTGGCCTCGAAACTCAAACCCGTAAAGGTCAGCGATTTTGCCAGCGTGCAGGCCCTCACGCACTATTTGGTCCGCTGCATCCACGACCGGCGCAAAGGCATCCAGCGCGGGATCATCACGGAGATGTTCGAAGGCCGCTTCGACCCGGATGCGGACTTCATCAAAATCGGGCGCGGCTCGCTGGGAGGCAAGGCGCGCGGGCTGGCGTTCGCCTCCACCTTGCTCAGAACGCATCCCGAACTGCATGAAAAGTTCAAAGACGTCGACATCCGGGTCCCCAAGACGGTGGCCATCAGCACCGAGGGGTTCGATGCCTTCGTCGCCGAAAACAACCTCAGGCAGTTCGCCACCCGTGAGGTGAGCGACGCAGAGATCGCTGCGGCCTTTCTCAACGCCCGCGTTCCGGATTGGCTGGCGCGCAATCTCGCGCTATTCATGGAACACACGACCTGCCCTTTGGCGGTGCGCTCTTCCAGCCTGCTCGAGGACGCCCAGTTTCAGCCGTTTGCCGGAATCTACCGCACCTACATGCTGCCCAACAACGACCCCGACCGGGCCAGGCGCCTCGAGCGCCTGATCACCGCCGTCAAACTGGTCTACGCCTCAACGTACTTTGAAAGCCCCAAGTCGTTTGCCCGGAGCACCTACCACCGCATCGAGGAAGAAAAAATGGCCGTCGCCATCCAGCACCTGACGGGGGCGCCCTGGAGCGAGCATTTCTTTCCCACCCTGGCCGGCGTGGTCCAGTCCTACAATTTTTATCCGATCGCCCACATGAAACCCGATGAGGGGATTGCGCACATCGCCCTGGGGTTGGGAAAAATGGTGGTGGAGGGCGGAACCTCGCTGCGTTTCTCGCCGAAATACCCCCAGTTCATGCCGCAATTCTCGGCAGTGGACGACATCCTGAGAAATGCCCAGCGATTCTTTTACGCACTGAAAATGACCGATGTCCCGGAGCTGCTGGGCACGGAAGAGGATCCGACACTGACCCGGCTGGCGGTGGACGACGCCCCCGACAGCCCGGCGGTGCGGACGCTGTCCAGCACCTACTTTCCCCAGGAGCACCGCATCCGCGACGGGTTCCTGAACGGCGGCCTGCCGTTGCTGACGTTTGCCGGCATCTTGAAATACCGCGAGTTCCCGCTGCCCGAGATCCTCGAGGCGCTTCTGGAATTGGGCCGCAAAGGCATGGGCTGCCCGGTGGAAATCGAGTTTGCGGTAAACCTGACGGGAGGGCCGAGGCCGGTGTTCGACCTGCTGCAGATCCGGCCGATGGCCGTGGCCCGGCAGAAGCTGAACGTGGAGATCAGCGACGAGGACCGCCAGCGGGCCATCTGCTACTCGACGATGGCGCTGGGCAACGGGCAAGTGAGCGATCTGCAGGACATCATTTTCGTCGACCCCGAGGCCTTCGATGTGGCCCGCACCGCGGACATCGCCGCCGAGGTCGGGCGGTTGAACAAGCAGCTCGAAGCGCAGAATCGACGGTATTTATTGATAGGGCCGGGACGCTGGGGGTCGGCCGACCGCTGGCTTGGCATCCCGGTGAAATGGAGCGACATCTCCTCGGTGAGAGCCGTCGTGGAAACGGCCACCGAGGGGCTCAGGGCCGACCCGTCCCAGGGATCGCACTTCTTCCACAACATCACGTCCCTGGACATCAGCTACCTGACCACGTTCGGCAACGGGGAGGATTTCGTCGACTGGGGCTGGCTGAAAGGCCAGCCGGCGGCGGCAAAAACCCGCTACCTCAGGCACGTGAGGCTGAACCGGCCGCTCACACTCAAAATCGACGGGAAAAAAACACAGGCGGTGATCTTACCATAATAAAGGCGCAGGGTTCGCGGTCCACGGCACACGGAAAATTGATTTTTTCCTTCCGTGCACCCTGCACCGCGAGCCCTGCACCTCCCGTTGTTGCCGTATAGTCGAACAGGCCGGGAATGGCAGCCCTGCCGCTTTACTTCACGCTTTTAAGATAGGCCTGAGCGTCCTCGTCCCCCAGATCGGCGGCTTTGCGGAAATCCTGCATGGCCCTGTCCTTCTCCCCGGCCAGCAGATAGGTCCGGCCGCGGCCATAGTAATATAGACCGTTCTGAGGCTCCATCTCGATGGCCCGGCTGATGTCGGCGACGGCCCGGGTGTAGTTGCCCAACTGGCCGTAGGAAACGCCTTGGGAAAAAATGGCGCCGCTAAGGCCGGGGTCGAGGGCGATGGCCTTGCCGAAATAGCGAATCGCCGCCTGGTTGTTTCCGTAGGTGGCGCACAGCGCACCCTTTTGAAACCAGTAGTTCGGGTCCTTGGATTCCGCTGCGGCCGCCGGGCTTTTCCGGCCCTTGGCCGCGGCGGCCGCCGGCGCAGCGAGCGCCAGCACCACGGCGATGCTCAAAAGAGCGACGGCAATTCTGCCTGAAATGGATGTCGAGATCATAGTCAAGCTCCCTTTTCTTGGCTGGCCTTCAATAAAGAGTTTAACTTGTTATCGGCCGATATGTCAAAAACTTGAGCCTCAAGTTAATGGCCCGGCAAGGGGCGGCAGGGCCATTAACTTATTGTGATTTTTACTCATGCGAGGTATAAGGTTGCCAAGGCAAATGCATGGGCTACCCAAATTCGTTTAATACCTCGTCCGATTCGAACGTCAGAATGCAGGAATACAGAATCTATCCCTTGGCGGTGGGCATCAACGAGACCGACCAGGGGGTCATGACCTACCTGCGGGATTACGGCAAAAGGATCTACCTGCCGATCTACGCATTCTACCTCAAGGGCGGAGACCGGAACATCCTGGTGGACACGGGCCTCGCGGAATTCGTGGCGCCGGCGGATGCCGAGGAAATCTGCGGCTTCAAAATCATGGAATTCGAAGAGGCCTTGGCGACCGTGGGCTTGACGCCGGAGGCGGTCGACGTGATCATCCACACCCACCTGCACAACGACCACTGCGAAAACGACCATATGTGCACCAACGCCGAAATTTATGTGCAGAGAACCGAATACCAATTCCTGCTCAACCCCCATCCGGTAGACCACCGCTATTACCCGGACATCCTCGACGGGCTGAACGTCACACAGGTGGAGGGGGATGCCGACATCGCCGAAGGCGTCCGGGTGATTTTCTCACCGGGCCACACGGTGGGCGGCCAGTCCGTTGCGGTGAACACCGCCCGCGGCAGGGCCGTCATCACGGGCTTCTGCTGCAACGCCAAGAACTTTCCGGCCCAGGGCCCGGCCATCGCGCCGGGGGTCCACATCAACCTGGCGGAAGCCTACGACACCATCCAGAAAATCCGCGCAATGGCGGATATTCTGATACCGATCCACGACCCCGCCGTCGGGCGGAAAAAATGCATACCGGAATGAGATGAACATGGCTGCAGAAAAAGACCTCGTTCTCATCTACTACGAAGACAAACCGTTGTCGTTCGCGCGCATCGAGGCCATCGAACCCGACCACAAACCCAGCTGGTATCACGTCAGCCTGCTGCTGCTGCAGGTGCCGGTGCAGACCGTCACCTGGATCCTGCGGGACGCTTACATCGACGGAACGGAGTTCACGATGAACGGAAAACGCATGCGGCTTGAAAAGGTCGAGAGTCCGGCGCCGGCCGCCGCGCCTATAGATCCGCCGGACCCAAAGAAGCCGCCCCGGGATCTGACCGCCGCCAAGGTGATTTCCCTGGCAGAACTCAAAAAAGACAAATAACCACTCGAGCGTTTCGTGGTCAACGCGCATCACATGGTCCTCTCGGCGTCCCGCCGCACCGACATCCCCGCCTTTTTCATGCCGTGGTTCATGGAGGGCATCGCCCGGGGCGAGTTCGAGGTGACCAACCCTTACAACCGCCGCGTGACCCGGGTTGCCGCCACCGTTCCGCCGGTGCACACGATTGTTTTCTGGTCCAAGAACTTCGGCCCCTTCCTGGAGGGAGACTACGGCGGCCGCCTGCAAGCGCTGGGGTACCATCTGTATTTTCAGTTTACGATCAACTCGGAAAACCCCGTCCTCGAGCCGAACCTCCCCGGTCTCGATCAGCGCCTGGGGCAACTGCAACGGCTCTGCGACCGATTCGGGCCGCGTTCGGTCAACTGGCGCTTCGACCCGATCTGCTTCTACCGGTCGAAGGGCGAAGGCCTCCTCAACAACCTCGGCGACGCCGGCCGGATCGCGAAAGCTGCCGCCGCCGCGGGCATCCGCCGCTGCACGGCAAGCTTCATGGACCCTTACGCCAAAATCCGGAAAAGAATCGCGCGACGGCCGGGGTTCGCCTTTGTGGACCTCCGGCGGGAGGAAAAGATTGAAACGCTGCTGGACCTGGAGCGCCGGCTGGAGGCCAAGCGCATCCGGCTCTTCACCTGCTGCGAGAGCGAGCTGCTATCCGCCCTGCCCGCCCGTTCCACGGTCCGCGCCGGGGCCTGCATCCCCAGCGCGCTCTTCATGGAGCTTCACGGCGGGGCGCTTTCCTTGAAACGCGACGGTGGCCAGCGGGTTAAGGCCGGCTGCGGCTGCCGGGTTTCCGCGGACGTCGGCTCCTACGACCTTCATTGTTGCAGGCACGACTGCCTGTACTGCTACGCCCGGCCGGCGAGCACGACCTTTGCGGCCTGAAGCGTGCGGCGGCCGGAAAGGCGATCATGAACATCGGCTCGCTTCAACTGGACAACCCCACCCTGCTGGCACCACTGGCGGGGATCACCCACCTACCCGTCCGCCTGCTGGCGCGCGAGGCCGGCTGTGCCCTGGTCTGCACGGAGATGGTCAGCGCAGACGGGCTCGCGCACGGGTCTCGCCACACGCTGCCCTACCTGCGCAGCCTGCCGGCGGAGAAACCGCTCGCCGTGCAAATCTTCGGCTCGGACCCTGCGGTGATGGCGGCAGCGGCCGCCATCGTTCAGGACAACGGAGCGGATGTGATCGACATCAATTTCGGCTGCGCGGTCCGCAAGGTGGTCAAGGCAGGGGCGGGGGTGGCCCTGATGCGCACCCCGCAACACGCCGAAGCCCTCCTGCTGGCGGTTCGCAGGGCGGTGCATATCCCGCTGACGATCAAGATCCGCAGCGGCTGGGACCGGTCCGGTCGAGAAGCGCTGGGCATCGGCGCCATGGCGGAGGGCTGCGGGGTGGATGCCGTTACCCTCCACCCGCGCACGGCCGCCCAGAAGTTCAGCGGGCAGGCGGATTGGGGGCTCATCGCCGCCCTCAAGCGGCGCCTTGGCATCCCCGTGATCGGCAACGGGGACATCCGCACCGCGCAGGATGCCGAACGGATGATGTCAGAAACCGGCTGCGACGCAGTCATGATCGGCCGCAGCGCCGTCGGCTACCCCCGGATTTTCACCGAGGTCAACGCACGGCTGAGCGGCCGGCCGTCACCGCCGGAGGCTTTGGAAGAGCGGTTGGAGACCATGCGCCGGTATGTCGATCTCACGGTGGCCTGCTACGGGGAGGAGACCGCGCTGCGCCTGGTCCGCAACCGGCTGGGCTGGTTCGCAAAAGGCCTGCGGGGCGCAACGACCCTGAGGCAGGCCGCTTCCCGGATGGAGTCGATTGGCGCTGCGCTGGAGCTGATCGATGCCTACCGCATGACCGCCGGCGCAACGCAGGGGGAATTTAGTGTGGCGCCGGAAGCCCGTCGCTGATCGTCAGCGGAGCCGGACCGTCCCGCCGGCGGAGGCGGAAGCCGACTGATTGAGAACGACCTCGGTCTGGTCGGCCGCGACCGACTCGACCCGGGCTTCGCCGATTTTCTCGCCCGGCGACAAGAATCGCTGGCCGTTCTTGTTCTCAACGACCCGGCCCTTGTCGAAAACCTCCAACACGCTTCCCTGGGTCAGGCCGACCGCACGGCCGGCCGAGATGGTGAGACGGTTGCGGTCGACGGCGGTGATAAAACCTCGCCAGGGCTGGCTCCGCATCACTTCGCATGTTTTTTGCCCGGCCTCGCGCAGCAGTCGATCCAGGATCGGGGCGATTTCGGTCGGCGGGATACCCCCCGTCTCTTTCATTTCCTCGTACCTCATTTCATCGACGACCGACTCTTCCCATAAACTTTCATCAACCGACTTGGTGCCCGTGGCCGAGTCGACAATTTCAAGGCGCAACGCGGCGCGGAGCCGGTAACGGGTTTTCTTCCACCACCAGAAACCCGTTTTTTCATCCAGAAACCGCACGTCGGTGAGGCTGCCGATCACGAAAAAATTGACCCCGCGCGGGCGGCCCATCATGGCCAGGCTAAAGCCGTCGATCTGACCGGAGGCAAGCCTCGGCGGGGATTTCATGATCGCACCGGCGGATTCATCCAGCAGGACCTGGCGGCATTCCTTCCGTAGGTATTCTGAAAGCGCTTGGCTGAAATGCGTGTCGAAGCCGGCCTGGCCGGGTTCCGCCCGTCCTTCAACGCCGATCAGGGCGATCTTGTGTTTGAGACCCGAGCCGCCCGGCGTAATCGCATCGACCGCCTTACGGGAGGACTCGCTGACCGTGCGTGCGGTTCCTTTGGCTGCATCCTTGATCGTGGTGCAGCCGGTACAAATCAAGAAAACCAGAAGCCCCATGAGCATGGCGGCGATCCGCAGCTGCCCGACAATCGTTTTATTTTCGGTTGCCATATCGTCTCCCGTTTTTAAGGCAGGGAGAATAATGGATGCGACCTTCGGTGTCAAATACGCCCGCCGAGCGGGAAGTCCCTTTGCCTGCAGGTCTGCCCCCCTGAATTTTAATTCCCCGATAGGGCGGTTATAGTAGTTGTCAAAATAACGTTCCGATTGTCGGGCGTAATTTTGTTGCAACCACTTATGCCGCCATCCTCTTTTTCGGAACATGATTATGACAAGCGGTATAAAAAACGTTCCGATGTTGACAGCCCGAACGCTTTCTGTTAGCGGACCCAGAGCAACGCCGACCCACGCAGAGGAGAACGCATGGCCTCCATCGACGAGCACATTCTGAAAGCCGCCAAGGAAATCGTGGTCAAATTCATCGAATGCGGCCGCCTGTCGCCGACCGGTTTCGCCGAAGCCTTCCAGAGCGTCTACAAAACGGTGGATGAAACCGTCAAAAGCCGGCAAAAACCGCCGGAAAAGGATCTCGACGCCAAAACGCATGTTTCAGGGCACAAGCCGCAAAGTTCAGGCAAGCGATCATAGCTGACGATGGACGACCCAGGTCCATGCGGCGGCATTCACCGCAGAAAAGGAGCATCAACCACCAGCTCGCCCCCGCACTAGTTTCAGGCCCGTTAGGCATTTGTCTAGTGCGCTTCCGCCCAGTTTAGCCCGGTCGCCGTGTTCACCCTGAGCGGCACCCTCAAGTCCCAGACCCCTTCCATGATCCCCTGTACCAACCGGGTCAGTGTGTCCACCTCTTCCGGCGGGGTTTCGAAGACCAGCTCGTCGTGCACCGTCAAGAGCATCGCGGCCGCAAGCCCCTCTCTGGCGAGCGCCGCATCGATCCGGATCATTGCCACCTTGATGAGATCGGCCGCAGAACCCTGAATCGGGGTGTTGATGGCGGTGCGCTCAGCGGCCTGACGAACGGATGCGTTGGGGCTGCTGATGTCCGGCAGAAGCCGGATGCGCCCGAGCAGGGTGCTCGTCCGGCGGGTTTTGCGCGCCTCCTCGATCGTGCGATCCAGGAAGCGCTTGACCCCCGGGTACCGGGCGAAATAG
>Ga0210104_1000129_pt1 | contig 11016 bp, 9 predicted proteins | sample RushSE_TuleA_D2_FD_185567 | JGI IMG/M metagenome (GOLD analysis project Ga0210104, IMG submission 185567) | Wetland microbial communities from San Francisco Bay, California, USA, that impact long-term carbon sequestration - RushSE_TuleA_D2 (SPAdes) | ecosystem: Environmental > Aquatic > Marine >...
CCACCGCCGATGTCGGCGAGAAGATGGGCATTCACATGATGGCCACCGCCGAGGTGAACTACAAGGACGTGCGGGTGCCGGCCGCCAACCTGATCGGCAAGGAAGGCCGCGGGTTCTACCAGGTGCTCGAGTTCTTCGACGAAAGCCGTATTCTCGTCGCCGCCCAGGCCCTGGGGATTGCCCAGGGGGCCTTTGAGCGGGCGCTGGCCTACGTGAAGGAGCGCCAGCAGTTCGGCAAGCGGATCGCCGATTTTCAAGTGACGCAGCACAAGCTGGCCGACATGGCCACCAAGATCGAGCTGGCCCGGCTGATGACCTATAAGGCGGCCTGGAACTACGACCAGGGCCGCATCGACCCCAAGCTCACCTCCATGGCCAAGATGTATGCCGCGCGCACGGCGGTCGAGGTGGCGGACGAGGCCATCCAACTGCTCGGCGGTTACGGCTACATGACCGAGTACGAGGTGGAGCGCTTCTACCGCGACGCCAAGATCACCGAGATCTACGAGGGCACCAAGGAGATCCAGAAGAACACCATTGCCAGTGCGGTGCTGGGCAAGCTGAAGTAGCCACCCCAGGCACACGTCCTGCGCCTGGGTCAGCAGATTCCGCTTTCCGCCGAAATCGGTCTTTACTTGGCGGCACCGGATAAGCATCTTATTGGTCCGGCAATCAAATATGCCAGGTTCAGCATCTCACGCTTCGCCCTCACCCGAACAGGTGCCGGCATACTTGATTGCCGGTTGAATAACTCGGAATTTTTCTGATCCATGAGTCGGCGAGCATCTTGAACACGAGATCCAAACCATGAAAGGAAAACGACCATGATCGAGCAGCTGAAGAAAGCGTTGACCACGGGTGTCGGGTTGGCCCTCAAAACCTGGACGGAGGTCGAGGCGGCGGGAAAAGAAATGATCAAAAAGGCCCAGCTTTCAGAAAAGGACGCCAGTAAGTTTCTTAATAGCCTGAAGGAGAGCTACGAGACGACTCAGAAGAAGATGGAGTCTCAGGTCGGCCGCCTGGTCAAGGACGTTCTCAAGAAAGCCGATGTCGCTACCAGTGATGACGTGAAGGCTCTTAAGAAAGAGATTCAGGCCCTCAAAAAGGATCTCAAGACGGCCAAAGCGACTAAGGCGGCCAAGGCGTCCAAGGTCGGCAAGGCGTCGCCTGCCAAGGCCAAGCCGGCCGCCAAGGGCAAACCCAAAGTCAAGACCGCTTCCTGAACGACAGGGGCTTCGACCCTGGGCCGACCATGCTGAGTATCCGAAAAATCGGTGTCATCAGCAGAACCTATCGCCATCTCAACCGCTACCGCCATATCCTCGCGGTGTTGCTGAAGTACGGGTTCGGCGAGGTGGTGGAATCGTTGAGGATCGACCAGTACCTCGAAGTCGGGCTTCATCTGATTTCGAAAAAGAGAACGCCGCGCGAGGGACCTCTCACCCGGCCGCAGCGCCTGCGCATGGCCTTGGAGGAACTGGGCCCCACCTACATAAAGCTCGGCCAGGTGCTCTCCACCCGGCCGGACCTCATCCCGGTCGAGTTCACCGAAGAGCTGTCCAAACTCCAGGACAGTGTCCCGCCATTTTCCTTTGCCGACGCGGAAATTATCATCCAGCGCGAGTTGGGCGCACCCTCCTCCGATGTGTTCGACCACATCGACATCGAGCCGGCGGCCTCGGCGTCCATCGGCCAGGTGCACCGGGCCCGCCTGAAAAACGGGGAAGAGGCGGCTGTGAAGATCCAGCGCCCCGGCATCCGCGCGGTCATCGAGGTGGACCTCGAGATCATGCTTCACCTGGCCACCCTGGCGGAACGGCACGTGGAGGAGTTGGCCCTTCACAAACCGGTCACCATCGTTGAAGAGTTTGCCCGCACCCTGGAGAAAGAGATCGATTTCCGCATCGAGGCCGTCAACATCGATCGGATCGCCCAGGGCTTTCTCGACGACCCGACCGTTTACATCCCGGCGGTCTTCCAGGAGTTCAGCACCGCCGGCATCCTCACCACGGAATACGTGGAAGGAATCAAGATTTCGAACATCGACCAGTTGGATGCCGCCGGCTATGACCGCCGGCTGCTCTGCTCCCGGGGAGCCGACATCGTCCTGAAGCAGGTTTTCCAGCACGGATTCTTCCATGCGGACCCGCATCCCGGGAACATTTTCGCGCTGCCCGGCAACGTCATCTGCCTGCTTGATTTCGGCATGGTGGGGGTGGTGGACCGCCAGACACGGGAGATGTTCGTCGAGCTGGTGGACAGCGTCGTGCGTCGCAACGAATCCCGGACCGCCCAGGTTCTCCTTCAACTGACCAGCTGGGAGCAACAGCCGGATCTCCGCCAGTTGGAGCGCGAGCTTTCGGATTTCATGGGCCGCCACCTTTACCGTCCGCTCAAGGACATCGAGGTCGGCACGCTCTTGCACGATCTGCTGGAGATCGCCACCCGGTTTCAACTGCGGCTTCCGCCGGATATTTTCCTGATGCTGAAGGCCATCAGCACCGTGGAGGCGGTCGGCCGGATGCTCGACCCGGAGTTCGACATGATCGCGAAAGCGGCCCCCTTCATTGAGCAGGTATTGATGGGTCGCTTCAAACCCCAGCGGGTGGCCGAGGACGTGGGCGACCTGGCGGCGCGGATGCTCAAGTTCCTGCATCAGTTCCCCAAGGACCTCCTCGACCTGGCCGGGCTGCTGAGACAGCAAAAGCTCAGCCTGCAGATCAAACACGATGGGCTTGAAAAAGTCCTGGCCACCCACGACCAGATCAGCAACCGCATTTCCTTTTCCATCGTCATTGCCGCCCTCATCGTGGGCTCGGCCCTGATTGTCATCTCCAAAACACCGCCGCTTTTCTACGGCATCTCCCTCATCGGCATCATCGGATTCCTGGCCGCCGCGCTCATGGGCATCTGGCTGCTGGTGGCGATCCTGCGCAGCGGCCGGCTGTGAGCCCGGCATCGGTCTCGCAGCCATACCCCCGGCCATCTATGCATACAGGATTTGTGTCTTATACTTAAATCCAACAGCGAACGGCCGGAAGGCGCTATCGCCCCGTGCAATTCCCCGGTTTTCCCAGGCGGCGTCACCGGCTCTTCCCCGTCGCGTGTGCCGTTGCGCCCGCAGGCAGCATTCGGCTGCGGGTGGCCCAACATCCAGCTGATGAAAGGAGCAATCCCATGAAAAAGATTGCGGCGTTGAGTCTCTTTGCCCTGTTGACATTGGTCGGTTACGCTGCAGCCCAACAGACGGTTGTCGAAATCCGTGCCGCAGGAACTTCCGGCCCAGGTGCGGTGCTCGGGACCGTCACGATCACTGCAACTCCTTACGGCACCCTGTTCACGCCGAACCTGAGCGGCCTCACCTCCGGGGTTCACGGGTTCCATGTCCATGAACACGCAAGCTGCGCCCCCATGGAAAAGGATGGTAAACCCGTTCCCGGGCTCGGCGCGGGCGGCCACTACGACCCGGCAAAAACCGGCAAGCACCTGGGGCCTTACGGGGAGGGGCACCTGGGGGACCTGCCGCCGCTGGTGGTCGACACCCAGGGCAAATCCACGCTGCCGGTGCTGGCGCCGCGGTTGAAGATAGCGGACGTCAAGGGCCGCAGCCTCATGGTGCACGCGGGGGGGGACAATTTTTCGGATCAACCGGAGCCGCTGGGGGGCGGGGGGGCGCGTATCGGCTGTGGAGTCGTAAATTAGAGGCGCCGATTCCCGCGCGCGCTGGTTGAGTGCGACGTCAGGGTGTGCTAAACAGGCCGACGTATTCCTGCACGGAGGCGATCGATGAAGCTGTACCTCTACAACACCCTGACGCGGCAAAAGGAAGAGTTCACCCCGATTCGGCCCGGCGAAGTCGGACTCTACACCTGCGGTCCGACGGTCTACAACTTCGCCCACATCGGCAACCTGCGAACCTACATTTTCGAAGACGTCTTGAAAAGGGTGCTCGCCTTCAACGGCTATACGGTGCGCCACGTCATGAACATCACAGACGTCGGCCACCTGACCGGCGACCGGGACATGGGCGAGGACAAGATGGAGACCGGGTCGCGGCGCGAGGGCAAGACGGCCTGGGACATTGCCGAGTCCTACACCCGGGCCTTCAAACAGGACATCGCGCAGCTGAATATCCTGGAACCCACCGTCTGGTGCAAGGCGACCGACAGCATCCCCGAGCAGATCGACCTCATACGGATTCTGGAGGGAAAGGGGTTCACCTACAAAACCGGCGACGGCATCTATTTCGACACCGCCAGGTTCCCGGGATACGCCAAGCTCTCGAGTCAAAACCTCGATGCCTTGCAAGAGGGGGCCCGGGTCGAGAAAAACCCGGAGAAGCGCAACGCAACTGACTTCGCCTTGTGGAAGATTTCACCGGCCGGCTCCAGGCGCCAGATGGAGTGGGCTTCCCCCTGGGGGGTCGGGTTCCCCGGCTGGCACATCGAGTGCTCGGCCATGAGCATGAAGTTTCTCGGCGAGCAGCTCGACATCCACTGCGGCGGGATCGACCATGTCGACATCCACCACACCAATGAGATCGCTCAGTCCGAGGCGGCCACCGGCCGGAAGTTCTTTAATTTCTGGATGCACGGGGCGTTTCTCAACATCCAGGGCGGCAAGAAGATGGCCAAGAGCGAGGAGAATTTCCTCACACTCGAAAATGCCCTGATCAAGCAGGGAATCCCGCCGCTTGCTTACAGATTCGCGGCCTTCCTGACCCACTACCGCAAACCCATGGAGTACAGCGACGAGTCGATTCAGGCCGCAAAGAACGGCCTGGAGCATCTCTGCAACCAGGTCCGTGACGTGGCCAAGAGCGGCGAAGCGTCCGCCGGTGCCGCCAATTCCGCCTTCCGCGAAAAATTCCTGGAAGCCGTCAACGACGACCTGAACATGCCGCGCGGCATGGCCGTGATCCAGGAGATGCTCAAGAGCGATATCCCCAACACCGAAAAGCATGCCACCATCCTGGATTTCGACCGGGTGCTGGGCCTGGGCCTGGACCAGGTCGACAAACCCCAGGAACTGCCGGCGGAGGTCAAGAACCTCGTGGAAGCCCGCCGCATGGCTCGTCAAGCCAAAAACTGGGCCGAATCCGATCGGCTGCGCGATGAGATCCAGATGCTGGGTTACACGGTCAAAGACACCCGCGACGGGATGACGCTCCTGAAGCCGTAAAAACCTTTTTGTTGAACCACCGTTTCTCTCCCCCCAAACAAGTTGACTTCATGCTCGCGATGCAACATAGTTGCATTGGCTTCGGGGTGGTTGGCAGAGTTTTTTTGTGTGTCGACACAGGGCGCCGATGCGGCGACTAGTCCAAAAAAGCTATTTGAGCCTGCTGAAAAACGGCTGTCTCGAATCGGTTTCGGCGCCTTCAGGATAAATTTTGTTTCTGCAACAAAGTTGCTTAAGGCAATCGAAAGGAGAGCGTCATGAAACGCGTCCTTGGTTTGACGGGATTGCTTTTCTGCTTGCTCCTGGCCGGGCATCCGGCAGCGGCCGCAAAGGTTAAGGTTTTTGTCAGCATTCCCCCGCAGCAATACTTCGTCCAACAAATCGGGGGAGACCTGGTGGATGTTTCCGTTCTGGTCGCCCCAGGGGCGGACCCCCACACGTATGAGCCCAAACCCCGGCAGATGGCCGAGCTGGCCAAGACCGCCGTCTTCTTTGCAGTCGGAGTCGACTTCGAAAAGGCCTGGATGAAGAAGATTACCGCTGCCAACCCCCACCTGCGGGTCGTGCAAACCGACGAGGGCATCCCAAAGATAGCCATGGCCGGCGACTACCACGGGCAGGAAAAAGGGCATGAAGCACCCCGGAGCAAAGATCAGCAGCGCCATGATCTCCCGGGCACGCCGGACCCCCACGTGTGGTTGTCTCCGCTGTTGGTCAAGGTCCAAGCCGTGCACATCAGGGATGCGCTCGTGGCGGTTGATTCGGGCAACCGGACGCGCTATGAAGACAACCTCACTGCGTTTTTGCAGGAAATCGATGCGTTGGACGCCGACTTGAAGTCCCTCTTTGCCGGCAGCCAGGGCACCCGGTTTATGGTGTTTCACCCCTCCTGGGGCTATTTTGCCCAGGCCTACGGACTCGTGCAGGTGCCGATCGAAATCGAAGGCAAGGACCCCAAACCTGCGCAGCTCCAAGAATTGATCCATCAGGCCAAGGATCACGGCATCAAGGTGATTTTCGTTCAACCACAGTTTTCCGCGAAAAGCGCCGAAATGGTGTCCCGTGAAATCGGAGCTCAGGTGGTGGCCGCCGATCCGTTGGCGGGAAACTGGGCTGAAAATTTGCGCGAGGTCGGTCGGAAATTCAAGGCCGCTCTCCGCTAAAAGTGCACGCTATGGCCGAACCCATCATTGACGTCAGCCGAGTCTGGTTTTCTTTCAACGGACAGCCGGTGTTGCAGGATGTGGATCTGAGGGTGCCGCCGGGGGATTTTCTGGTCGTCATAGGGCCCAACGGTGGCGGCAAGACGACGCTGCTCAAGCTGATGCTGGGTTTGCTCGAACCCACTCGCGGAACGGTGCGTGTTTTCGGCCAGCCGCCGGGGAAGGCAGCCCATCGCATCGGTTACGTGCCCCAGAACGTCCACATCAACAGGACCTTTCCGGTCTCCGTCCTCGACGTGGTTTTGATGGGCCGGCTGCGCAGCGGCAAGGGCTGGTCGCGGCACGCCCGACAGGACCGGTTGGCCGCACAGGCGGTCATGGAGCAGCTGGGCGTGTGGGCCTACCGGGACCGGAGGATCGGGGAGCTCTCCGGCGGTCAGCTGCAGCGCGTTTTCATTGCCCGGGCGCTGGTGTCGGCGCCTGAGGTTCTTTTTCTGGACGAGGCCATGGCCAGCATCGATGCCCAGGGCCGCGGAGATTTTTACGAGGCGCTGACGGAGTTGAACCGGACAGTGACGATCGTGGCGGTCAGCCACGACATGATGATCCTTTCGAGCCACGTGAAATCCGTGGCCTGCGTCAATCGCGATCTTCATTACCACGACTCCGGCGAGATCACCCAGGAAATGCTGGACGCGGCCTACCGCTGCCCGGTGGACTTGGTCGCCCATGGAGTGCCCCACCGGGTGCTCTGCCGGCACGAGGGCAAATGACATGTTGGAAGCGCTGCAACTCGAGTTCATGCGCAACGCGCTGGCGGCAGGAATCCTGGTGAGCGTCGTTTGCGGCGTGATCGGAACCCTGGTGGTAGTGAACCGGATCGTATTTCTGGCCGGCGGCATCGCCCATGCAGCCTACGGCGGGATCGGGCTTGCGTTTTTCCTGGGGTGGCCTTTTGTGGCCGGCACGGCAGGCTTCTCACTCTTGGCGGCCGGGGTCATGGCGGCCGTCACCCTGAAGGCCAAGCACCGGGCGGATGCCATGATCGGGGTCATCTGGGCGGTCGGAATGGCGGCCGGGGTTATTCTTCTCGATTTGACCCCGGGCTACCATGCAGACCTGATGAGCTACCTTTTCGGGAGCATTCTTGCGGTTACGGTTGCTGATCTCTGGCAGATGGGAGCCATCGGCGCCGTCGTCATTTTCGTCGTCACGCTGTATTACAATGATTTTCTGGCCATGTCCTATGACGACGAGTTCGCCCGTCTCCGGAAGGTCCCGGTCACATTCCTTTATTGTCTTCTGTTGGGGATGATCGCCCTCACGGTGGTGATGATCATCCGTGTGGTGGGTTTGATCCTGGTGATCGCCCTGCTGACGATTCCTCCATTCATCGCCGAAAAATTCACCGGCTCCCTGCGGGGCATGATGGTGCTGTCGTCCGCGCTGAGCTGTGCGTTCACGCTCACCGGGCTCTGGCTGTCCTACCTTTGGAACCTGACTTCCGGGGCCACGATCATCATGGTGGCGGCCGCCGGTTTCTTCGCAGCGCTCCTGTGGGAACGTTTGAGATCCATGCGGGCCCCAGGGCAGATTTCAGGGGCGGGAAATTCTCAATGAAGGAAAACGGCCATGTGCCAGCGCTGCAATTACGCCAAGCTGCTTGACGTCGTCGGCCTCGACCCCACTCCCAGTCGCATGCGCGTGCTGGAAGTGATTGGGCACAATTCGTCCCCCGTGAGCGCACAGGACATCTTCACGACGGTCAGCCGGACCGCCAATATCAACCGTGTCACGGTGTACCGCATCCTGGACGTGCTGGTCGAAAAGGGTCTGGTGCAGAGGATGAGCGGCGGCGGGCGGAGCCTGGTTTACGGCTTGGCAGCCAACGAGAACCACCCCGCCCACCCTCATTTTTGCTGCCGGAGCTGCGGTGCGCTGCAATGCCTGCAGCCGGGGAGCCTCAAAGTCGACCTGCGGGGCATCGAGCGCTCCTTTGCCGGCGAGATCACGGGCGTGGACGTCCGCGTGGACGGAATCTGCAAGAATTGCTTGAAGAGGGCGTGAAGATTCAGTCTTTCAGCGAAGCCGTCATCCGCATTTGTTGAACCCGCAGAAGTGGCAGATCATGCATCCTTCCTCGAAGCTCACGACCTGCCCGCACTCCGGGCACTTTTCTCCCAGCAGGCTGTATTCGGTCTTGCGGAACTTGGCGGCGTTTTCGCCGACCAGGTAGCGCTTTTCCAATACGCGGGCGATGGCGTCCGGGATCGACAAGACCAGCCCGCCGTCCTGAAAGATGGGGTGCTCGCCGCCGATGCCCTTGAGCTGGTCCACGATTTTGTCGACGGTGACGCCGGCCCGCAGCGCCAGCGACACCAAACGGCCGATGGCCTCGGTCTTGGCGGTGGTGGATCGGCCGGACTTGCCGATGGTGGCGAAGACCTCGAAGGGCCTGCCCTCGAACTCGGTCACAGTGACATAGAGATGGCCGTAGCCGGTCTTGGTCTTGGTGGTGAACCCGAAGAGGGTCTCGGGGCGATCCAGCACGGCTCCCATGAGGCGGTCGGCCTCTTCCTTCTTCTGGCCGAAGGAGAGCACCTGGTTTTCCTTGCTGCCGTCGCGGTAGATCGTGACCCCCTTGCAGCTCAGCTGGAAGGCGAGGTCGTAAACCTTGCGCACGTCCTCCACCGTCGCATCCCGGGGCAGGTTGACGGTTTTGGACACGGCGTTGTCGGTGAACTTCTGGAATGCGGCCTGCATGCGGATATGCCACTCGGGGGAGACATCGTGAGCGGTCACGAACACGCGGCGCACATCTTCCGGGATCCCCTCCATCTCATGGATGCTTCCCTTGCGGGCAATCTGGTCCATCAGCTCCGGGCTGTAGAACCCCCTGTCTTTAGCGACTTTTTCGAAAACAGGGTTGACCTCCATGAGCTTGTCGTTGTCCATGACCGTGCGCACGAAGCTCAGGGCGAACAGGGGCTCGATCCCGCTCGAGCAGCCGGCGATGATGCTCAGGGTGCCGGTGGGGGCGATGGTGGTGGTCGTGGCGTTGCGCAGCTTGATGCCCTTGTCCTTGAAGATGCTGCGCTCCCAGTTCGTGAAGACGCCGCGCTCCTCGGCCAGCGCCATGGAAGTCTCGTGGGAGGCCTCCTGAATGAAACGCATCATCTCGCCGGCGGCCTGCAGGGCCTCCTCCGAGTTGTAGGGGATTCCGAGCTGGTAGAGCATGTCGGCAAACCCCATGACGCCCAGGCCGATCTTGCGATTGCCGCGCACCATGTCCGTGATCTCCTGCAGGGGATACCTGGACATGTCGATGGTGTTGTCGAGGAAACGCACCGACCAGGCGATGGCGTCTTTCAGCGCCGCGTAATCGACCACCGGGCCCCTGTCGCTTGAGACCACAAACTTGGCGAGGTTGACGGAGCCCAGGTTGCAGGCCTCCAGCGGAAGCAGCGGCTGCTCCCCGCAGGGGTTGGTGGACTCGATGTCGCCCAGGGCCGGCGTGGGGTTGTCGGCATTCATACGGTCGAGGAACACGATGCCGGGGTCGCCCGTTTTCCAGGCCTGCGTGACGAGGGCCTCGTAAACCTCGGCGGCGTTCAATCGGCCGACCGGCTTCTTTTCCCGCGGATCGATCAGGTCATATTCCTGCTCGGCCGCCGCGGCCTGCATGAAGGCATCGGTCACACCCACCGAGATGTTGAAATTGTTGAGCTCCCGGCCGCTGCTCTTGCAGTAGATGAACTCCATGATGTCCGGGTGGTCCACCCGCAAGATGGCCATGTTGGCGCCGCGGCGGGTGCCGCCCTGCTTGACCTGCTCGGTGGCCGTGTTGAAGATCTTCATGAAGGACACCGGCCCCGAGGCCACGCCACCGGTGGTGCCGACGTTGCTGTTCTTGGGTCTCAGACGGGAGAAGGAAAACCCGGTGCCTCCGCCGGACTTGTGGATCATGGCGGCGTTGCGTAGAGCGCCGAAGATTCCCTCCATGGTGTCTTCCACCGGAAGCACAAAGCAGGCCGCAAGCTGGCCCAGGCGCCGGCCGGCGTTCATCAGCGTGGGAGAGTTGGGTAAAAAGACAAACTGGGTCATGAGGCTGTAAAAGACCTCTTCGACCTCCTTCACGCGGGCATCGTCGGCGCCGTAGTTTTTCTCGGCCTTGGCGATGTGCTGGGCCACCCGCCGGAACATCCTTTCCGGGGTTTCGACCAGCTTGCCCTGGCTGTCCTTCTTCAAGTAACGCCTTTTCAAAACGGTCAGCGCGTTCTCTGAAAGCTTCAATTCTTCGTCCTTCAGAAAAATGGCCTTGTCCAGCTTGACCGGAGCCGGTTTGGTCAACCCGTATTCCATCAGTTTGTCCTCTATCATTTTTTCAATGACCGCAAGGGTGATGGTCTGGACCCCCATCTTGGAGATCTCTTCCCGTACGAATCGGCTAATGCCCAGGGCCTGGTCGGCGTTGATGGGGTTGTCCCGCACCAGCAGGTCGCTGAACAGCTGGTCGTCCCAGGTGAAGGAGCCGACGTCGAAATGGCCCTCATTCGTGATCAGAATTTTACCCTTTTCTGCCATGGAAGTGCTCCCCTGTGAGGAAAAAAGTGAAGTATGTTGAAATCTAAATTGAGAAGAATCTCCTGGTTCACCGGATGGGTGAAGGCGG
>Ga0210104_1000131_pt1 | contig 10999 bp, 10 predicted proteins | sample RushSE_TuleA_D2_FD_185567 | JGI IMG/M metagenome (GOLD analysis project Ga0210104, IMG submission 185567) | Wetland microbial communities from San Francisco Bay, California, USA, that impact long-term carbon sequestration - RushSE_TuleA_D2 (SPAdes) | ecosystem: Environmental > Aquatic > Marine >...
CTGCTCCTTGCCGTCACGCAGGATCTTCACCGAAACTTCCTTGCCGACCGCCATTTCCGCCACGGCCGAAGACAGTTCGCGACCGGTGCCGACCGGCCTGCCGTCAACGGCAATGATGACGTCCTTCGTCTTGATGCCGGCCTTGTCGGCCGGGTCCCCCGGGAAGACCTGGGTGACCAGCACCCCTTTCTGGTCTTTGAGCCCGTAGTACTGGGCCAACTCCGGAGTCAAGTCCTGGATCCCGACCCCCATCCAGCCACGGGTGACGCTGCCGCGCTCTTTCAGCTGGGCGATGATGTTCTGAGCCAGGCTCACCGGGATGGCAAACCCGATCCCCTGGCCCTGGGCGACGATGGCGGTGTTGATGCCGATCACCTCGCCGTTCATGTTCAAAAGCGGCCCGCCGCTGTTGCCCGGGTTGATGGAAGCGTCCGTCTGGATAAAGTCGTCGTAGGGGCCGGCGCCGATGAAGCGCCCCTTGGCGCTGACGATGCCGGCCGTGACGGTCTGCTCCAGGCCGAAGGGGCTGCCCACGGCAAGCACCCAGCTGCCGACTTCCAGCTTTTCGGAGTCCCCCATCTTCAGGGGGGACAAGTCTTTCGCACCTTCAATCTGGATCAGCGCCAGGTCGGTCTTGGGGTCGCGACCGATTATTTTGGCATCGAATTCCCTTTCGTCGGCAAGCCGGACCTTGATCTGGTCGGCATTCTCGACCACGTGATTGTTGGTGACGATGAAACCCTCTTTATCAATGATAAAACCCGATCCCAAACTCCTTTGTTTGAACTCCCGGCCCGGGCCGCCCTCACCAAATGGGTCCCGGTTGGGGTCGCGGTTTCCAAACGGATTGCCGAAAAAGTGCCGGAACACCGGCCCGCCCTCTTTCGTGGTTTTCACGGTGCGGATGTTGACGACGCCCGGCTGCACCTGCTTGGCCAGAGCGGAAAAATTGGGAAGCACCATCTGATACGTCGCTTCGGCCGAGGCGTTGTCCTTGGCCTCGGTGGGGGAATCAAAAGCGACGCCAAAGATAAGAGCCGCAATGAATGCCGCGGCCATTCCCATACCCATTTTCTTGACAAAGTTTCTTTTCATTTGATTGTCTCCTTGGCCTGTCCGTTTGACTCCATCGTTTCGTAGCTTAGGGAGAAGTATAAGCACGAAACCTCACCGGAGAATGATCCCAACATGATCAAAATGTTATCTTTAGAAAAAGGAGACCGCGGGCGACGAGATGGTCTGCAGACAACCGTTTGCACGCGACGGTCAGGCGGGAGCTGATTTCTTGCGGAACTCCGTCAGGGAGCCGATGGTTTTTCTGAGCAGGATTTCGGAGTGGCCGTCCACGATATAATCCTTCAGCTCGCCGACGACTTCGTAACCCAGGCCGCCGTAGAAACGCCGGGCGTCCGGGTTGAAGGACGAAACGCAGATGAACATGTTGGGATGGTTCTTAAAAACACGTTGCTCGGCGAAGTCGACGAGCTCGCGGCCGATGCCGTGCTTTCTCCAGCCGGGCGCGACGCAGATCGACTGGATGTAGCCGACGAAGCCCCCATGGAGGTTGAGTACGATGAAGCCGACTATTTCATCGCCCTTTGCGGCGACGTAAATCTCTTTCTCAGCGGAGGAAAGGTTACGCAGCGAGGCGGCATAGTCGCGTTGCAGGCTGGTCCAGGGCTCGGATTCCGCCATCATGCGGGCGCAAATTTCGGTTTCCTGAACCCCGCATATCGGCCGTATAACTATTTTCGAGTCCATCAATCAAGAACACCATTTTTAGCTGTGGGAGCGGCATCCTGCCGCGATTCAGCCGCCGCGGCAAACGCCTCTGTGATCAAGGCTGCTCATCGTGGTTGGACGCCACTCCCACACGATTATGACTTTTTCACCGCCTGTGACGAAAAGGTGTGCCTGATCCGAATTTCTGCGCAGCCGCCCATTCTACTTCAGCCCACCCATGATGCCGCGCACCGCTGCCGGCAGGTCGGCCGGCAGCACTACCACCTTCGCGTTCTGGGAGGCGGACACGTTGCTTAGGGCTTCCACGTACTTTTCACCCAGCAGGTAGACCACCGGCAGCTCGTTTTGCTGGATGGCCTCGGTGACCTTCTGAATGGCGCGCTGGGTGCCCTCGGCGAGCACCACCTTGGCCTGGGCGTCACGCTTGGAGGCCTCGAAGCGGCCCTCGGCTTCCAGGATGGCGGCCGCCTTCTGGCCGTCGGCGCGGGTCACCACGGCGCGGCGCTCGCGCTCAGCGGCCGCCTGCTCCTCCATGGCCTTCTGCATCGTGTCCGAGGGCTTGATGTCCTGGATCTCCACGGTCTTCATGATGATGCCCCAGTCGGAGATGTCGTCCGATATCGCCGTCTTGAGCTTGGCCTTGATCGCATCGCGCGAGGACAGCGCGTCGTCCAGGTCCATCTCGCCAACGATCGAGCGCAGCGAGGTCTGGACGAGGTTCTGGATGGCGAGGATGTAGTTCTCCACGCCGTAGACCGCCTTCTCCGGCGAGACGATGTTGATGTAGGCAATGGCGTTGACGATCAGGACGGCGTTGTCCTTGGTGATCACCTCCTGCGAGGGGATGTCGAGCACGATGTCCTTCGTGGTGACCTTGTAGGCAACCGAGTCGATGTAGGGCATGATGATGTTCAACCCCGGCCCCAGGGTCTTGTGATATTTCCCGAGCCGTTGAACGACCTGCTTGCTGCCCTGGGGCACGATCCGTACCCCCAGCATGATCGTGATCAGCACCACAACAACAAAAACCGCCACCATCACCATCCCAGGCATAGGCTCCTCCTGCTTCGATTGTAAGGTCAGTTGGGTTATTGCTTCTATCGCTTGGCCACAATCAGCGTGTTGCCGGAAATATCGGTGACCCCGACCCGGTCACCGACGGCCACCGGCTGCTCGCAGATGAAGGGCCACTCCTCCGACCCCAGGACCGGGGTGGTAAACCGCAGCATGCCGCGCTTATCCTGGGAGGGGGCTTTGATGACCTGCCCGATCTCGCCGACGATGGCTTCCCGGGATATGCCCGCCTTGGTGCGGTCGGCCATGAGAGGCTTGAAGAGCTTGAACCACAGGAATGTCATCAGGCAGGCGCCCAGGGCCCACAGGAAAAGCTGCCACGTGAAGGTGGTCGCGGGGGCCACCAGCAAAACGCCGCCCACGATGAGACCGGCCAGCCCGAACCAAAAGATGGTGAAGCTCGGGACGAGGAGCTCGGCCAGAATCAGAAGCATGCCAAAAACGATCCAGTGCCAGTATTCGGGCTGCAGTCCCATGGTCTCATCCTGCAATGGGTAAAAGGTGGAGGTTAGAAAAGTATAACCCAAGCCCCGCCTTCATGCAAATTAGAGGAGGGGGTGAGCCTCACCTCGGCTGCCGGGTTTTGACTAGCCTGCTCACATCATAGCCTTTCTGCCGAACCCGTTCCAAAATGCGCCCATACTCGGCATCATCCATCTGCGGCGTGCGGCTCAGAACCCAGAGATAATCGCGGCTGGGGTGGCCCACCACGGCGTATTCGTAATCGGGGCCGAGGTCTATGATCCAGTAGTCGCCGCTGAAGGGCCAGAAGAATCGGACCTTGAGCTTGGCGTTGGTGGCAGCGTCCACAACCCACGCAGTGCCGCTGGCCGAGTCCAGCGCGCCGCCCGGTTCTTTCCGGCACCGATTCAAGACATTGATGTCGCCATCCTCCCGCAGACTGTAAAACGCGGTGGACCCGACGCAGCCTTTCTGGAACCAGGTGGGAAAGCTTGCGATCTCGTACCACATGCCGACATAGCGGCTGAGATCCACTTTGGCTACCGTCTCGAGCGGTTTGGAGGGCGCCGAGGCACAGGCCGCCGCCAAAACCAGGAGCATGGTCGATAGTGTTTTCCCCATGTGGTTACCCCCTCGGCCAAGTTTCCCGTCGTGTGGTTGAAAAACAGTGAAAACCGCCCTGTTTACGGATGAGCATAGTTTCATCCACGCGGTCTTTTTCAGATAGAAAGATGCAAACCTGTAATCGCCAAAATTGAAGAAGGGATGGACTTCAACCGATGTCGCTATTTTCCCATCAAGCTCGGCAAAAAAAGCACGATGTTGGGAAAGATGGTCAGGACAATGACGGTCAAAATGATCGCCAGCAGAAAAGGCGTTGCTCCCTTGAAAATCTCCGCCATGGGCACGTCCTTGGCGATGCCGGCGAGGGTGTAGACGTTCAATCCCACCGGCGGAGTGATGAGTCCCGCCTCCATCATCAGCACCGCCACCACCCCGAACCAGACCGGATGGAAGTTCAGCGATTCAATGACCGGAAAGACCACCGGCAGCGTCAGCACCATCATCGAGATCGAATCGAGGAAACAGCCCAGAAAAAAGTAGATGATGATGATGATGGCCAGCACCACGTAGCGTGAAACCGCGAGCCCCGCAATCCAAACCGAAACCTGGGTGGGGATCGTGGAAAGCGCCAGAAAATAGCTGAACACCGTGGCCCCGGCGACCAGAAACAGCACCATGACCGTGATCCGGGTGGCCTCGAGCAGGCAGGACACGATCGCCTGACCGGTCAGGCGCCTTTTGGCAAGGACGATGACAAAGAGCGCAAACGCGCCGACGGCGCCGGCTTCGGTGGGGTTGATAAACCCGAAATAGATGCCGCCCATCACCACGCAAAACACCAGGGCGGTCTCCCGGATTCCCCTGAGAGCGGCGAGCTTTTCTTTTAATGGGACCCTTTCAGGCAACGACGGGGCTATCGAGGGATTGATCTTAACCCAGCCGATGACCACAATGGCGTAAGCGGCGGAAAGCAGGAGGCCGGGCAGGAGGCCGGAAACGAACAGCTTGCCGATGGACTGCTCGGTCAGCATGCCGTAAACGACAAACCCAAGACTGGGCGGCAGGAGAAAGCTCAGCGTGCCGCCTGCCGCCACCACGCCCGTCGCCAGCCGGGGGGCATAACCGAAGCGTCGCATCTCGGGGAGTGCCAGATTGCCCATGGTGGCGGATGCGGCCACGGAGGAGCCGCTCACCGCGGCAAACCCCGCGCAGGCCGCTATGGTGGCAACCCCCAGGCCTCCCGGAAGCCGGCGAAACCACTTGTCGAACGTCACGTATAGTTCCCGGGTGATCCCTGCTGCGCTGGCGAGACCGCCCATGATGATGAACAGCGGAATGATGGTGAAGGGATAATGCGACGCGACGCCATAAACCGTCTGGGCAATAACGGGCAGCGCGGCGCCCAGGGCGGAAAGCTTCCAGATGCCCAGGAAACCCACGAGCATCATCAGGAAGGCGATCGGCATGCCCATCCCAAGCAGAACGACCAACAGAACGGTTCCTATCGCACCGACGACCATGGGATCCATCACGACCTCCCGGCGATTTGTCGAACGGATGCGATGAAATCCAACAGCAGTTCGAGCCACAACAAAAGGCCGCCGACGGCCACCAGCAGCTTGAAGGGCCACTGGGGTATCCGCAGCTGATCCGAAACCGCCTTCTCGTGCACGCCCTCCAGATATCCCTGCCAGACCAGGATCGAAATGATGAAAAGGCCGGCGAGCGTCGTCAGGGCCTGAAACACCGCCTGGGTCCTGGGCGGGTAGCGGCTGGTGAGGAAGTCAACCCCCACGTGGCCCTTAACCTGCTGGGTGTAGGCGGCGCCCAGCAGCACGGTCACGGCCAGCATGTATTCCGAGAGCTCGAACGTCCCTGGAATGGGCTTGTTGAAAAAGGATCTGCCCATCACGTCGCCCACGGTCAGGAGCATCAGCGGGATGGTCAAAAACATCCCTATAAAGCAGGCGCCGTAGCTCGCCTTGTGGACGCACTTGCGAAGCCGTTCCAGATCATCCTCCCTATTCTGCTCCCATCGCCGTAAAACACCCGGTCCCCTGCCCGCTTGCCCTCCAAAATGGACCGCGTCGACCATCAGGTTTTTTTGAACTCGGGCGGACAGGCCACGACTTGGACGTTATGCTTTTCGCATTCCTCATTCATGATGGCCACAGCCTTCCTGGCTGGAAGGCCCTTGGCCTCGAGGTCCGCCACCCAATTTCGGGTGACTTCCTGAAACCGTCCATACCAGCGTTGAGCTTCATCCCTGGGGAGCTCGACCATTTTCACGCCCCCCTTGGTGATTTCCTCGATCAACTTGGGGTACTCCGTGCGAGTCAGCCCGCCGGATGTCCGGAAGGGGTTGCTGCCGAGTTCGTTCACGATCTTCTTCTGGTCTTCGGGCAGCTTGTTCCAGGTGTCCATGTTCATGACCATGCCCTCCGAGACGCAGCCGAGGGTGGTCACGACACCGTATTGGGCCACTTCTTGGAGCTTGAAGGCCAGGATCACGGGCGGGCAGGTGACGATGCCGTCGATCGTGCCGGTCTCGATAGCCATGTATACGTCGCCCGGAGGCATGAAGACCGGCTCCGCACCCAGCGCTTTCACGTAGTTGGTCTGGTGGCCGCCGGGCGTTCGGATCTTCAGGCCCTTGAGGTCCTCCATCTTGGCCACAGGCTTCTTGGTCCAGATGTAGGACTGAATGCAGCCGTTGAGCTCGAGTACCTTCACGTTCTTGAACTCATCCTTGAGGATACGATCGTAGACGGCGTTGCCGATGTCGACGGCGAGGTCTTTGCCGTCGACCCAGGCTGCGAGCGAGAGCACATCGGTCAGCGGGAAGCGCCCCGGCGTGAAGGTGGCCGTGAAATAGCCCATGTCGGAGAGCCCCTTGGCTACAATGTCGTAATGTTCCGGAGCTTTTCCGAGCGCCCCGCCGGCGTACATCGCGTAATCTAAATTGCCCCCGCTTTTCTTCTTCATCGCATCGAGCATGGGCGTCCAGACGGTCTTGGTCTCACGGCTCAACGGCGGATGCCATGTGCTGAACTTGAGCCTGGTCGCCTCGGCCAAGGCCGGCCGGCTCTCTTGAAACCCCATGCCCAAAGCGGTACCGCCGATGACGACTCTCTTGAGAAAGTTTCTGCGGGTCAATTCAGCGCATTTTTCGCACATGGCTCAACTCCCTTCAGGGTATGAGTTGCCGCGACAGGGGCGGTAGTTTCCATATCGGGTGAAACCGCCGCGGTCACCGGATGAAGCAGGCCCCTGTGCCGGTGGCGACCGGTGCGGGGGCCGATGCGCCGGCCGGATCCCCCGGTCTGTCGTCACCGATCAGGTCCTCGCGGACACGGTACCCGTATTGCTCCGCGAGGCCGAGCCGCTTCACGATCTCCACTCCCTCGCGCAAGGTGCGGCCGCTCATGTTGAGATACGGCCGGCGCAGATCGCCGGCCGGCAAACCCAAAACCCTCGCGAGAGATTTGACCGGGACGGGGTTGACCTTGGAGTAGGTGAACTGGATCAACGGCAAGATCCTCAGATAGGTCTCGCGGAAGTCGACGGCATCCTGATGGGTTTTCCACGGCTTCGAAATGGCCGCCATCTCACGCGGGGCGATGTTGCCGGTCATGTTGGCCGTGCCGGCGCCGCCAAGCGACATCACCGCCGGTACCAGCCCCAGGTGCGGGGAGTCGCAGCACATGAGGGACATTTCTTTTTCCGCCGCCAGGATCTGGGCGATCTGCCCGGGGCGGGCCATGGCCTCCTTGTCGATTACGATGTTGGGGTGATCGGCCAGGCGGATGATGGCTTCGGCCGGCAGATCGGTGCCCACTCGGGAAGGGTTGTTGTATATGCCGATGGGGATGGGACTCGCATCGGCCACCTCCAGGAAATACTGCACGGCTGCGTCCACCGGTGCATACACGTACGACGGGGCCGTGATGACGGCGCCGTCCGCACCGGCCCGAGCGGCATAATCGACCATGCCGATGGTCTCACGGGTGTTGTTCGACGTGCAGCCGTAGAATAACGGCAAACCGTATCGCTTGAACGCTATGGTTTCCATGATGACCCGGTGGCGTTCTTCCCTTGTCAGCAGCGACACCTCGCCGGTCGAGCCCATGATGAGAAGGGCGCTGGTGCCGTTTTGGGCCTGAAACTCGATCAGCTTGCCGAAGCCTTCGATGTCGGGTGACCCGTCTTCTTTAAACGGCGTGATCAGCGCCACGAAGGAGCCGGTGAGTATCCGTTTTCCCATGCAATCCCTCCCATAATTTCGGCAGGGTCGGCCTGTGATCAACTCACAAGCCGCCTAGTAGCTTATACGCAAACCAGGGAGGGATTTCAACGCAGGGGTTGTGCTTCTGATGAAGAGGCCTCTTTTGAAGCCATGCGGGAGCGGCTTTCCATGGCGCGTCCGCCACCCATGGCGCAGGCGGCCGGCTGCGATCTAAACGGGGTTCGAGGGTGTCCCCCCGCCCGTTGGCGCCGGGGGGGCTTCCGGCGCGTGCGTGTTGCGGTAGTTCTTGATCACCGGGCGCAGGAGAAGGTAGGCGATGAGGAGAATGACCGCCAGACCCACCACCACCAGCATAACCCTTTCCAGGTAGACCGCCCCCACGGCCATGGCCCCGAGCAGAAGCGCGACCACGACCAAGGACCAGTCGAAGGTGATCCCGGCCAGGTAAATCGACAGGGCGATGATGATGGTTGCGGTGGGCCCGGCCGCCTCCGCGTTGAGGAATTTCTGCTTGATCAGCCAGAACAACAGCCAGACCGCCGCACCGGTCCCGATCCACTGCAGCACTTGGTGCTGGAGGACCTTCCAGCGCAGCATTCGGTGGCGGTTTTCCGACAGGAGGCAGAGCAGGATGGAAACCACACCGAAACAGGGCACCATCCAGAGCCAATAGTCCGGTGCGTGCTGTTTCCAGAACGGTGTGGTCGCTAGGCCGAAGCCGCACAAGCCCAGCAGAACCATCAGCAGAAGACCGCGGCCGACGAGTCGCCAGTTGATTTTTTCAGGAGAGTTGGCCGGAAGCGGTTGGGAATCCATAATGGTCAACTCCGTGTGAAAGGGTTGCGATGACGAACAAAGATGCACAGCGGGGCCTAAAGCGTTTGTATTGCATTCCGCTCCCGGTGTCAATCAGGGCCGGCCGCCGCAAGGTGCCCGGAAAACCGCTGGAAGTCACTCGTAGCCCAGTTCCGTCAGGCGCTCCTCGCTCATCCCGAGAAAGTGGGCCACCTCGTGGACCACCGTGATTTCGATCTCTTCCTCCAACTCCTCCCGGGTTTCGCACATCTCTTCGAGCGGCTCCTTGTAGATGTAAATCGTGTCGGGATAAAGCGGCGGCTCGCCCACGGTGCGCTCGTTCAGCGGCACTCCCCAATACACCCCAAGCAGCGGCTCGTCCGGCGGATACCCCATTTCCTCTAGCATGGCGGGGTCCGGCCGCTGTTGCACCGTGATCAGGATGTTGTCGAGGTGCCGGCGGATTTCCTCCGGGATCCTGCGGATGGCTTCTTTCACGATACGGTCGAATTCTTTGTTGCCCAGCCTCATGGGATTCTCTTTTTGGGAAGGTTGCGATTTCCTGCGCCAAATGAAACGTGTTAAAATGAAATTGGAGTTGTGTTAGAATTGTGTTAGCGTCAGCTATTTATTAACAGCGTTGTCACAAAACGGCAATGAATTTCAAGTCGAAAATACCACGATATCTTTTCGATCAAAAGGACTACGACCTGATCCAGATCGTCAACGACGTTCTGAGCAGATCGAAGTTCGCCCGCAAACTGTACTTTTCCTATTTCCACCCCAACGGCATCAAGGAGATGGCGGAGACCAAGGGGCTGCGCACGGCGTATGCAGTGGCGCAGCTGCTGAGCTCGCTTGAAATCGGCGGGGTGGAAGACCGGCTGAACGCCCTGCGCTCACTGCGCCTGGAGGTGATCGACACCGCCGAGGGCCCCATGCCCAAGAACACGGCGCGGGTGCTCCTGCAAATCATGAAAAACTTGGTGCGGGCCTACGGCGACCTACGGCGCCAACTGGAGTTGGCCCACGATTTCCGGATGACCGCCTCGGGCAAACCCCGCATCGTCCGCCGCCAGCTCAAGCAGCACCACCTGCTGGAGATGCCCGAGGAGTGGAACCAAATCACCTTCGACGACCATGTGCACGATGCCAATACCAAGGGCCGCAAATCCTCCACCCACCTCATCATGGATGCCTGGATCAAGGGCATCCGTCGGCTGCGGGTTATCCACTACAATTTCATCGAGCCGCGCTTTGCCGCCGAGCTGTTCGAGGCGGCCAAGACCCTCGACATCGACGTACGTATCGGCATTGAGTATTCCGCCCGCTTCCGCGACAAGTACGTCCAGCTCATCTGGGTGCCCCGCGGCTTCGCCGATGCCCAGGCGTTCCTTTGTTTCCTGGCCGAGCCGCCGGTGATGAACCTCATGGAGGCCGGCCGCCGGGCCTCCCTTTACCAGCAGGAGTATGTGATCCGCCTGCTCAAGAAGTTCAACACCGTTCACCGCATGGACCTCAACAGCCGCCTCGGCATCGAGCTGCCGCCGATCGACCAAGCGGAATTCCTCGCCTTCGTCGGCATCGGCCAAAAATCCAAGCTGCACCTGTCAAAATTCATCCATGACAAGATGATGAAGGCTCTGAAGGGAAAGGTCGCCGCTCTGGGCAAGGAGCTGGACGCGGCGACGGCGGACCGCAGTCGGGAAATCACCGATTGGGTCGGCTGCTTGAACGGCATGGACCTGGAGGCTTTGGTGGACGGGTACCTGGAGCAGCCCCAGAACCCGGAAATCCCTTTTCCGGACAAGCCCTTTTCCGGGCCGGACGTCCCGGAACTGCTGCGGCTGACCCCGCCGGCAATCCTCGGCCGGCTGGCGGCGCTGCATTCCGGCTACCGGGTCACGCTGAACCTGACCGACCTGAAGGTCGAGGAAGTGCTCGAGCTGCTTTACGATTGCCAGGGTATGATCACGCGGCTGGAGATTTTCAACCTGAAGGACTATTCCGCGGGCAAGACCGCGCACATTCCCGAAATCAGCCGGCTGATGCAGGCGATCAACGAAGGCAGCGTCATCCACCTCAAGCAGGTCATCCGTGAGATCATCACCAGAC
>Ga0210104_1000133_pt1 | contig 10976 bp, 9 predicted proteins | sample RushSE_TuleA_D2_FD_185567 | JGI IMG/M metagenome (GOLD analysis project Ga0210104, IMG submission 185567) | Wetland microbial communities from San Francisco Bay, California, USA, that impact long-term carbon sequestration - RushSE_TuleA_D2 (SPAdes) | ecosystem: Environmental > Aquatic > Marine >...
CCCCCAGGATGCCGTGGGTTACGCCCGGCTCAATGGTGAGATTGACCCCGCAATTGGCCTTTACGGAACCATAATATTTGTGGATGTCTCGAAGTTCTATCCACATCTTAAAAAATATCCAAAAAGATCCATCTGAACGATTTGAGGGATCAGTGTGTGTTCATATTAAACACATAATACATATTCACTGGGCGTGTTTCTCCGTTTCACTCCGGTATTTTCATATCTGGCTCTTTGGAGCGGAATGGATAATCTTTTTTTAAAGGCGTGTATTGTTTGAGTGGATTAGGGATCGTTAGAAAGAACAGACGCATACCGAAACATTTCAATAGCAAATAACTATTTGTTTTAAGACAAACCCATTGTCTTTATATTACATTCTGTTCTTTCTTTACGATCCATTAACCACGAGTTTACACGCTTTGAAAAAAAGCATTATCCATGGAGTGATTTGACAAATAATTACATCTTGACCACTATACTATTCAGCGCTGCTTTGCCCGCCCATCCCTTTTAAGAGCTGTTTCATGTACCAGACCTGTTTGTCCGCAGCAACTTCACCGTCCTTGAGAAACAGCGTGTCATCCTGATAAAAAAGCGGACCTTTAAAAAGTTCTGTTTTGCCGGTACCGAGGTCTTTGATGAATTCATTCAGGGCTGCTTTGGCTGTTGGTGACATTGCCGGCCCGGCTATAAAACCCACTGTACTGGTATCCGTATTGTTGATGTTTTTCCAGTCAGGCCCCATCCAGATCCATTTGGAAGTCCATTTTCCTGTCATGGATTCTTTGACAAAATTTACATATCCCGGGCCCCAGTTGAAATAGGGAACGCCCAAACATACATCAGGTCCGCCTTCGCACGCGCCGATATAATCATAGGGAACTGCCCAGACCTCTTTTCCTTCCTGACGTTTCCGGGCCGCAACAACGACCGTCTCGGTGGTGTCTATTCCGGAAAGAACAACATCATATCCGGTGTTGAAGAAGTTTAGAGCGACCTGTGTGGGATCAGCGGTTACACCCGGAATATTGAACCAAAATCCGATCCAGGTGACCTGAAATTTCAACGCTGCGGGATTTTTTTTCAAAACCTTTTCCCACGCATATTTTGCACCAAGATAACAGGATGCGACCAATCGCCGCGTTTCTTCGTTTACAAGAGGCCCAAGATATCCGATTTTACCGGTTTTTGTGGTCATTGCAGCGGCAAATCCGGCCATCATCTTCCCGTATTCCATTCGTCCCATGAGGTTGCTAAGATTCTTCGGCGCCTTTCCGGTCAACACATCGTCCCCGGAAATATGAAGAAAGTGTATTTCAGGATGCATCCGTGCCGCTTCTCTGGTTCCGTCTTTCATGTCGTCAGAATTGGCAATAATTAACTTCGCTCCTTTTTCCACCATATCGTCTACGAGCTGGGGGATTGTAATTCCGGGACGGTCGGCCGGATTGACCTTGTCGATATATATCATTTTGGCACCGGGAATCATTTCTTCCACATATTTCCCGCCTTCAAAATGCGCCTGGCTCCATCCGTGATCATTATAGGGGCCAACCAAAAGCAATCCAAACGTATAGGTCTTATCAGCCCCCGGAGCTGTTCCTGATGTCTGGAATGATAGGGAAAAGAAAAAGAATGATACCGTTAACACCGTCAACACAGACTTTTTTATCATCATGCCCCCCTTTCACCCGAAACATTTGAAATCTTTGATTAATCTTCTTTCCGCAGCTTGGTATCGGACTAAGTTCTCATTCTAAATAATTGGCGGATATCTTCAACAATAAGATAAAGGGATGGAACCAGAACCAGCGTAATCATGGTCGCAAACAGAATGCCGAATCCCAGAGAAAGGGCCATTGGAATCAAAAATCGGGCCTGGCGGGATGTTTCGAATATCATCGGTGACAGGCCGCCGAAAGTGGTTAGGGTCGTCAAAATGATCGGCCGAAAACGGTGGATGCCGGCCTGATGAACCGCGTCGCGCCGGCCCATTCCGGCACGCTCCTTGCGATTGGCAAAATCGATCAGCACCAGTGAATCATTGACCACCACCCCGGAAAGCGCCACCACGCCGAACATGCTGAGCACACTCAGGCTGTAGCCCATGATCAGGTGTCCGATCACAGCCCCTATGATACCGAAGGGAATGGCAGCCATAATGATAATAGGCTGGATATAGCTGTTCAGTGGAACGGCCAGCATGGCAAAAATAACCATAAGCGCCACCAAAAGTCCTCGCATGAGGCTATCTACGCTTTCTCGACGGTCGGCCTGCCGACCCTCAAAACTATAGGTCAGACCGGGATATTTTTCCTGCAATGCCAGCAGGGTTTCAGACGTCAGCGATTCCAGGACCTGACCGGCCTTGCTTCTGGGCTGGACGTCGGCTTCTACCGTCACGATCCGGCGGCCGTTCCGGCGATTGATATCGGTATAGGCTCGCCCCCGGTTTATGGTCACGGCGGATCTCAAGGGGATCTCATTTCCGGCAGGCGTCCGCAGTATCATCTCTTCAAGATTGTACTCGGAAATGCGTTCGCCCTTGGGTAGCCTGACCATGACCTTGACCTCATTTCGCCCCCGCTGCTGCCGAAGGGCCTCGGCACCATAGTAGGCATGGCGAACCTGTCTGGCCACTTCCCTTGACCTTAATCCAAGGCTGCGGGCCTCCGGCTTGATCTGAAAATCGATCTGTTGTTTTCCGGGTGCGAAACCGTCATCGATATCCTTTACATTCGGATAAAAACTTAAAGCCTCGGCAACGTCGGCCGCGGCTTTTTCCAACAGTCCGATATCCTTGTGACTGAGTTCTACTGACATTGCCGCTCCGCGGCCCGGACCACCGGCATCGGATTCAAATAGAATCGATTCCAAACCCGGTATAACCCCCACCCGTTCCCGCCAGCGTTCCGTTATTTGTGCCGTCGACACTGGACGTTTGTCCGGCGGCGTCAAGTAGATACGGACCTCGGCCGTGTTATCATCGATATTGGCGAAAATTCCTTCCATGAGTGTTTTTCCGCCATTTTCAGCAACAACCTCCTGGGCCGCTTTGACCAGGATCTGCTGTACCTTTTCGGTTTTTTGAAAGGCGGTCCCGAACGGCAAAGTAACCGTTACCAACGCATAATCGGATTCGACCTTGGGAAAAAGCTCAAATCCCAAGCGACCGCTTTTCACATACCCGACCGAAATCATCAAAACCGCAATCCCCAAAGATGTCGTCACATATCGCCAGCGGAGGGCCAATCCCAAGAATGTTCCGTATCTCCGGTTAACAAATCGGACAAATGCGTTGCTGAATCTTTGCTGCCAGGCATGCATCCAGCCGAAAAACCCTTGACGCAACGCTTTCTGGTGGCCGACATGTGCAGGAAGTATCAAGAAGCATTCGATCAGCGAAATCGCAAACACAATGATCACGACCACCGGAATTTGCCTGAAAACCTTTCCCAGGATTCCGGGAACGAAAAACAAAGGTGCAAAAGCAATCATGTTGGTCAGTACGCTGATCGTCACCGGCATGGCGATTTCTTTAGTCCCTGAGACGGCGGCGTTAAACCAAGGCATACCGCGCTGCTGGTGATGATAGACGTTTTCCCCAACCACGATGGCATCGTCCACCACGATACCGAGGGTGACGATAAACGCAAACATGGAGACCATGTTGATGCTGACACCCATGGCCGGCAAAACCAAAAGGGAACCCAGGAAAGAAATGGGAATACCGAGCGCCACCCAGAAAGCCAGCCGGATCTCCAGAAACAATGCCAGCAATACAAACACCAGCACCAGTCCCATACAACCGTTTTTGACCAGCAACCCCATCCGCTGCCGATAGATATCCGACCGGTCATTGCGAAGAACAACCGAAAGACCGGGGGGCAGTTCCTGGTTTACCGCCTCTACCACCTGTTTTGCGGCATTGGAAACCGAAACCGGGGTTTGATCACCGACCCGGTAGACGTCGATCATCACGGTGGGCTTGCCGTTGTATGTGGCGGCATTGTCCGTTTCTTCGAATCCGTCCTTAATATCGGCGATATCTTCAAGCAGAACCTGGGTACCGTCGTTGGCCGTAATAATTGGAATCTTACCGAATTCATGACCGTAATCCTTGCGCTCCTTCACGCGGACAAGGATGTCGCCCCCAGGGGTTTTTACGGCGCCGCCGGGAAGCTCGATGGAAGTCCTGGAGATCCGTTGGGCGACCTCCTCGAGAGTAAGATTATAGGTCCGAAGCGACTTTTGTGAGATTTCAACGCTGATCTCATAGTTTCGAACGCCTACCAATTCGACCTGGGTGATATTCGGATCCTGAAGCAGTCGGTCCCGCAAATATTCCGCATATTCACGCAAAACCGTCTCACTCTGATCGCCGTAAAGGGCCAATGAAACCACATAACGTTTTCTGGAAACAATCACAACCTGGGGCTCTTCAGCTTCTTCGGGAAAAGATGTAATCCGATCCACCTCATTCTGGATGTCCTGGCCCAGCCTTTGCAGATTTTCGCCTTCTATCATCTCCACGGTAACCGTTCCAACCCCTTCTCGGGCTGAGGCCCGTACTTCATCGACACCTTCCAGTCCCTGTACGGCTTCCTCTATGGCCAAAATGATACCCCTTTCCACTTCCTGGGGGCTGGCACCGGGATAGGGAACGGTGATTTGGACCTGATCCAGTTCAAAGTAAGGAAATACTTCCTTTTTGATGCGGTAGCCAAAAAAAAATCCTCCCACTAGGAGCACCAGCATGAGGAGATTGGCTGTCACGGAATGACCGGCCATCCAGGCGATCACTCCTTTTTTTTCAAAATCATCAGGCATCAGGCTTTCCATATCAAGAGGTCTTGTCCTTTGCTGAGTTTTCCCTCACAGGTTGGTCCCTCTTTGTTTCAGATTTCGTCGTATCGACACGCACCGGCATTCCTTGCACCGGTGCAGGCAAATCAGAGATGATCAATCGTTCTCCGGATTTCAGGCCGTCTTTCAGCAGGACAACGTCTGCGTCACGCCAGATCGGATGTACTTTTCGAATTTCCAATGTTTGGTTTTCACCTGCGATCCAGATATCTGAATTGTCCCTCAGGGCCGTACGCGGAATTTGGAATACGCTGTCAAGTTTGCGGCCTTGAATTTCTACCCGGACGTACTCTCCGATTAATAGCGGCGCACGATCCCGATTGGACGCTTTCAAACCGAGCGGGTCCGCTACCTCCACCAGGATACGGGCCATGCGCCCTTCGGTATCCAGATCCCCCATCAACCGGACAACTGTGCCGCTGCATTCATCACCCTTGCCATAAATGACCCGGGCTTTGGAACCGCGGTCACCGGCTTGAACCGGAACGTCAATCCATTCGAGACGATCGACCGGTATGGATGTCTGGATTCTGTAAGCATCGGTACCCACCAGTTCGGCCAGCGAATCCTGGGGCGTTACCTGGGATCCCAAATCCACTGCTTTCGAGCGAACCATGGCATTAAACGGAGATATGATTTGGGTTCGATCTAAATCGAGCATTGACTTCTTAAGGTCGGCCTCGGCCGCCGCCAGATCTGCTCTGGCTTTATCCAGATGAGGTTTGCGAAGCGCCAGTTCCTTCTCCATATCCGGCGCCCGTTTAGCCGTGTTTAACAGTTCCCATTCGCGCTTGGCCACCTCCTGATGGCCCAGTTCCAGTTTCAGGGCATACTCGGCATCAGTCACCCCACTCCGCGCACGCTCTAAGGCCAGTTCGTAGTCAGCGGGATCGATCCGGAGTATTTTCATGTCTTTTTTTAAAAACCCGCCTTCCGTAAATTCGGGATGGATCTCTACGACTTCTCCGGACACACGGGATTTCAGCACCACCTCACGGGCGGGAATTACAGTCCCCATGGCCGTTACGACAACCGGATAGCCGGAAGGTTTTACCGTTTGAACCTGAACCGTAGGACTCAACTGGGTCGGCGGCCGCTTCTGGGTTCGGGGCGCACTGCTTTTTAGGTAAGATGCCGCCCCTATACCGGCACCGAGTATAATGAGTGATAGGATAATCCTGACAATGGGCCGCGGGCTTCCGGGAGGCCTGGGCTGTTTTTCCGACGACATATTGTTTTGCTGATCATCCACTATTTTCATTCCTGTCCGATTATAGATTTAAGGGGTCAACGATTCCGTCCATGTTCCGCCCAAGGCGCGATAGAGATTGATTCGAAACCCCAAGAGATTTGCCTTCTGCCGGATTAAATTCCTTTCGAGTCCCTGGACCAGTAACAACTGGGTCAGCACCGGCAAATAGTCGTTAAGCCCGTTACGATAGCGGACCGTTGCCTCTTCTAACGCCCTGCGAGCCGTAACCACCACATTTTCGAGGGCCTTTACGTGTTCCCGCTGTTTGGTTTCATTCACCAGCGCATCTTCAACTTCTTTGACGGCAGTTAAAACAGTTCGCCTGTAAGCAGCCAAATTTTCATCAACGACCGCCAGCGTTCGGTTCACTTCGGCAGCCCGTTGTTTTCCGTCAAAAATTGGTGCAGCCAGATTTCCCGCCAGACTGACCAGCCAATTGTCAAAAAGAACGTCCAAATCCCCCTCGCCATACTGAGCTTGACCCGTCAGACTAATCGCCGGCAGGCGGTTTGCCCGTGCGGCCGACACCTGCCAGTCCGCAGCCCGCAGACGCATTCCGGCCGCGCGCAGATCCGGCCGAGCTGAAAGAAGATCGGCCGGCAACCCGGTAGCCGGGATATCGACCGGTTCCGGCAAATCTTTCCGGGTGATCTTCAAAGAAGTTCGCGGCAGTTTTCCCAACAGAAGTGCCAGCTCATGAAGCAACAGCTGCTCCTGAACCTCAACCAGCGGAATTTCGGCTTTAACGTTTTCAACAACCTGCTTTTGTTGGTAAACATCTAATACCGATACCATCGCCATGTGAAACCTCAGCTCTATCAGTTCCAGAAATGTCAGATTGGTTTCGAGCTGATGTTCCAAAAGCCGTTTTTGCATCCGGGCAGATATAATATTCACCCAGTGATTGGCAACCTCGGCCGCCAGGGTCATCGCCGCCGTATTTAAGTCTTCCCTGGTAGCGGTCACTTCCAGCAGAGCGGATTCCCGATCGGAACGAATACGTCCCCAGAGATCCAATTCATAACTGCTGGCAACTCCCAGATAGTAGTCTTCGTTCGTTACGATACTCCGGGAGCCGTTGTCCGAACGCCGGCGCGCATAATACGCCCCGCCAGTACCCGTTAAATCCGGATACAGTGCTGAACCGGCCTGAACAGCCAACGCCCGGATTTGATCGAGTCGCGACCAGGCCTCTTTCAAGGTCAAGTTATCGATGAGCGCTTCGGTGATAAGCGCATTGAGATCAGGATCATTAAATTCTTCCCACCAGCGTGCTGTCGGTTCGGATTCTGCGGCATAAAGCGAAAAAGTTTGCGGCAATTCACCTTCCGGCGATTGCCTTTGCTTGGGCTTAAACGGAATACAGGATGCGCTCAACAACAGAATGACGGTTAAGATTATAAACCTGTTTACACGATTTTTCATGGGCCTTTGCCGGTATTGTATTATCAGTTTTATTTCAGTGATTAATTACGATTTATAGGTTTAAATATCAAGAAATAATGCTTTAATTTAAATAATTGTTATTTTTTTTGAAGCTGCAGGTTGGGCTTGCGGAATCCTGGTATGTCGGGTTAAAATCGTTTATAAAGGCGGATTTCAAGGGGTGATATTTTTGGAATACCCAACTTATCTCTAACAATAGAGGTGAAAACATGGCGCTTAAAGACATTATTCGGTCGGCCCGTGGTCAAAAATCGGTGGACCTGCTATTGGCCAATGCCCGCATAATCAACGTCTTTTCAGGTGAAATCACTTCAGGAAATATTGCCGTGGCACATGGTTATATTGTGGGATTCGGAAAATATGATGCCATAAGGACGGTCGATGTTGACGGCCGATTTATCGCTCCGGGTTTTATCGATGCCCACGTTCATATCGAAAGTGCCATGACCTGTATTGCCGAGTTTTCACGTGCCGTTCTCCCATTCGGCACAACGACGGTAGTTGCGGATCCTCACGAAATTGCCAACGTGCTGGGAATTGAGGGCATCAACTATATGCTTCGATCCAGCGAAAATCAGTCCATGAACATATTTTTCAATCTCCCGTCCTGTGTCCCGGCCACAGACATGGAAACTTCCGGGGCAAAACTGACCGCTAAAGATCTTTTGCCATTTATGGACCATCCGCGTATTCCGGCGCTGGCAGAAATGATGAACTACCCGGGGGTCATCCACGAAGATCCGGAAGTTTTGAGTAAAATCAAAAACATCCGAAAATTCCGAAAACCTGTCGACGGTCACGCCCCGGGACTTACTGGCCGCGATCTTTATGCCTATATTTCCGCAGGAATTTTCAGTGATCATGAATGTACCACGGCACAAGAAGCCATGGAGAAGCTGAATGCCGGCATGTGGATCATGATTCGTGAAGGAACATCTGCTAGAAATCTCAATGACTTGCTGCCCATTGTAAACTCGAAAACCTCCCGTCGTTTGATGTGGTGCACGGACGACCGGCATCTTCATGATATTTTGGACGAAGGACATATTGATGCCATGATTCGCGGCGCAATCAAAACCGGCCTTGACCCGGTGATTGCCATCCAAATGGCTACAATTAATACAGCGGAATATTTCGGATTACGGCATTTAGGGGGAATTGGGCCTGGACGTCAGGCAGATCTGGTCGTATTTTCAAATATTAAAGATCTTCGTGCTGAGCAGGTTTATCACAGAGGTATCCTTGTGGCAGAAGATGGAAAAATTTCGAGTGAAATTAATCTACCGGACCCCTTACCCGTGCCGCCGACCATGAACGTCAATATTGATGAAATCGATTTGTTCATCCCGGCAAGAGGCAGGCGCATCCGGGTCATCGATATCGTACCCAACCAGAGCATAACCCGGCAGAGCGTTTTGGAGGCGTCCATATCAGATGGGCTTGCCATCTCCGATGTTTCGCGTGACATTTTGAAAATCGCAGTGATTGAACGGCATACCGGATCGAGCAATATGGGAAAAGGCTTTGTTCATGGATTCGGGTTAAAAAAAGGCGCCCTTGCATCGAGTGTGGCCCATGATTCCCACAATATCATCGTTGTGGGAACCAATGATGCGGATATGAAATCCGCCGCTCAGACGGTGGTCGCTATGGAAGGAGGGCTGGCAGCCGTATGTGACGGCCGGGTGTACGCCGCTTTGAGGCTTCCAATTGCAGGTCTTATGTCACCGGAACCTGCAATGAGGGTGAATGATCAACTGAACAGCTTATTAATTGCTGCCCGGGAGTTCGGTTCAACTTTAAACTATCCGTTTATGACCCTATCCTTTTTAGCCCTTCCTGTCATTCCGGAGTTAAAAATTACGGACAAGGGCCTGATCGATGTTGCCCGATTTAATGTTGTACCTTTGTTTGTGGATTAATATGGCAGGCAAAAACTGCCGAAAAACAGCAAAGAAATGGTCAAATATTGTCGGAATCCGATGACCTGAGATATATTTGTTAAGCCAACTCATCTATATTCTTATATTTTTACTCCATAAACATTTCTTGCATGATTTTTGCATACCTTCGTTTGAAAATATTCCATTATTTCATCCACAGGTTTATTCATGACATCCAAAACTTTTGTGCTATCCGTCGTATTGACGACGGCATTATGCTTTGTGGCAGGATGTACGGATAGAATGCCATTCAACTTTAATGGAAAGGTATCCCGCTATCCACATTCCAAAATAGTGAACATAATGAAGCTAAAGGGTGGTTGTTATGCCCAACTTGAAACCGGAGACCCTGGGATAAGGGTCTTGGAATATTATAAAAATTATATGACCAATAGCGGATGGTCGGCTCGGATTGAACGAGGATCTGAACCATCTAATGTGGATGCCCCCAAAGACGCCGCATTTTTGGCTCTTTTTAAAGGGAAGGAAGGTTTAATGATTGATGCAACTACGCCGATTGACGGCGGAAAAACGCAGATCACTTTGTATTTGGGAGATACGAATGAATAAGAAAAAATCGTTTCATTTCTGGAAAAAACGAATAAATAAAAATGGGTTTACGATGACTGAAGTTGCTGTTACACTTAGCATTCTCGGTATAATGACGGCCATTTCAGTACCCAGCTATTTTTCCTGGTTGCCCAGGCATAGACTTCAAACATCGGTGAGACAGGTATACGATGACATCAATCTGGCGAAATTTCGGGCGGTAAAAGATAACAAGGATGTATGGATCGAATTTAATACCGGAACCGGGACTTATACTGTATTTTTTGACGACTCGATCTCAAATGGGTCATATGACGCAGGCGAAACCATAATAAAAAGCAACGTTGCATTGGAAAATGACGTAAATATTACTGCGGCCAATACTTGCGGATTCAACAACAGAGGGATGTCCACCGCCGGTCCGGGCCAAGTTGTTTTGACAAATCCGACCGGTCGTATTATGCGTATTGATGTTAATACCGCCGGCGGGATCTCTATTGCAACCTTGTAACCATCACAGACTTCACGACCTGGATCTAACTGGAAGAAGGTTTTATTTTTTTTCATAATCCGAATGCTCATCCTTGGGCAACACACCGAAGCCATGAACCCAATCCGCGAATTTGTATCCAACACCCTCCTTTTCATATTCACACAACAGCTTTAAACCCTGCCTGCGATACAGCTCCTTTGAATCATTGAAATTTGCTATTAACGAATTCCAAACTTAGGCATTGACATAGCTTTTTCTTGTCAAACCTTGATTTACGACATAAAATACACCGTAATTTGGGCCAAAATGTTCGCCACTCCATAAGGTATCTTGAAATTGGATTCAAAGTGCCTATTATTGTATCACATGGAGGGCTGAAAGATCGCGCCGGTCGAAGATGCCGCCAGCGGTGAGGCGGATAAAA
>Ga0210104_1000134_pt1 | contig 10967 bp, 8 predicted proteins | sample RushSE_TuleA_D2_FD_185567 | JGI IMG/M metagenome (GOLD analysis project Ga0210104, IMG submission 185567) | Wetland microbial communities from San Francisco Bay, California, USA, that impact long-term carbon sequestration - RushSE_TuleA_D2 (SPAdes) | ecosystem: Environmental > Aquatic > Marine >...
CATCCGCCCGATGACCTGACTAAGGCTACTGTTTTTTGAGCACGCGGCGGATGGCGTCGGCGATCTCGCTGATCAGGATCGGCTTCATCACCAGTGCTCTTATGCCTTTTTCCCTGGCTCTTCGCTGATCGATCAACTGGCTGTAACCGGTGCAGATGATGACGGGGATTTCCGGGTTCAGTTTCATCAATTCACTTGCAAGGGCATCGCCGGTCAGGCCGGGCATGGTCTGATCCGAAATCACCAGATCGAAATCCTTCGGCCTTGCCTTGAACAGCTCAAGCGCTTCCAGCGGACTGGTCCGCGAAACGACATCGTAGCCCAGGCGTCTGAGAATCTGTTCTCCGACATCCACCAACATTTTTTCGTCATCGACAAACAAAATGCGTTCAGACCCGCCTCTGGGTATGGCCGAATACTCGGCCGGCTTCGAGGCCGACAGGTCTACCTGCGGCAGATACACCTGAAACGCACTGCCTTTGCCGATCTCACTTTCGACCCGGATGGTCCCGTTGGATTTCTTCACAATCCCATGAACGACCGCCAGTCCCAGGCCGGTGCCGACCCCCTTTTCCTTGGTCGTGAAATAGGGATCGAAAATGCGTTCCTGTATGTCGGACGGAATCCCTTGCCCGGTGTCCTTGACCGAAAGCCGCACATAATGCCCCAAGTCGAGGTCGGGAAACCCGTCCCTGTTTTCAGGCTCCAGATTCATGCCCTGCACTTCGATTTCAAGCATGCCGGCGCGCTCACCAATGGCATGCACGGCATTGGTGCAGAGGTTCATGAGAATTTGATGCAGCTCGACTGAATTCGCCAGTACGGCCCCTGCCCCGTCATCGATCGCGCACCGGATGTCGATCGTTGTCGGAATGCTGGCCCGTAGGAACTTGGCGACTTCCTTGACCACCATGCCGACATGCACGGGCATGCGCTGTTCATCGGTTTGCCTGCTGAAGGAAAGGATCTGTTTGACCAGGTCCTTGGCCCGGTTGGCGGCCTTCATGGCCTCCCGCAGATAGTTTACGGGGGCCCCCTCACTAAGCATGGAAAGCTCGGTGAAACCGATGATCGCAGAGAGGATGTTGTTGAAGTCGTGCGCAATGCCTCCTGCCAGCGACCCGATCGCTTCCATTTTCTGCGCCTGCAGGAGCTGGGATTCAAGCTTGCGCTTGTCCTCGTCGGCTGTTTTTCGTGCGGTGATGTCCTGAACCAATGAGATGAAATACATCGGCCTCCCTTTCTGGTCGCGTTGGACGCTCGCCCAGATAAGGGTCCAGACCACCGAACCGTTGCGGTGAATGAACCGCCGCTCCTGCTCCCCGGAATCGATCCGGCCTTCGATCAGGTCGCCGACGAACTCCGACCGGCGTCCCAAATCCTCGGGATGAGTGAAATGCGCCACCGGCTTGCCGATGAGGTCCGCCGGGCTGTAGCCGGTCATGCGCGCCATGGCCGGGTTGACTTCGAGGTAGATGCCGTCCAGGCCGACCAGGGTGATCCCCACCGACGCGTTTTCGAACGCGGTGCGAAACCGCGCCTCGCTGTCTCGTAATGCCTCCTCCGTGCGCTTGCGGTCGCTGATATTCCGGAAGATCCCCTGGATGAACAACTCCCCCTTGTAAGGAAATGCCACTCCGGTGGATTCGACATCGACGACATCGCCCTTGAGGGTCACCATCCGGTGTTCCCTTGGCGGTATGCCTTTGTGCGAACCGCCGCCCGCCGGGTGCTGGCCGAAGGCGATCCGGAAGACTCCTTCGACGCGCTCAGCGGACAGCGGACGGTCTTCCGGGTGCACCAGGTCGAGATAGGCTCTGCCGATGAGGTCCTCGGCCGTTGCCGCAGCCAAAAGACTTACGGCCGCCTGGTTGACCATGGTGATTATTCCAGCGCGGTCGCGTATGAGGATCGCATGGGTGGAAGTTTCAAAAAGAGAGCGATACTGCTCTCCCGCATCGGCCAGCAGCCTCTCGGCTTTCTTGCGCGTGTCGATGTCGACGTGGGAACCTTCGTAGTAAAGGATCCGCCCCCCTTTGTCCCTGACGGCGCGCGCGCTGACGGAAACCCAGAACGAGCTTCCGTCTTTGCGGCGGGTCTCATGTTCGAAATTTTCAACCACTCCCCTTGCGCTCATCAACCGCCCGAAAACCTCGCGGTCCTCCTTGCGAACGTAATGCTGGCCGCCGATATCCTTGATGTCCGCGACCATTTCGGCGGGAGAGGCATACCCGCACATTTTGGCAAGAGCTTGGTTGACACGGATGAACCGACCTTCCGGGGTGCTTTGAAAAAACCCCTCCACGGCGTTCTCGAAAATGGCTTGATACTGTTCCGCTGTTCGTTTGCGCTCGGTGATGTCGCGCGTAATCGAAAGAATGACGCCTTCACCCTCTATCTGCAACAGCCGCGCAGACATCAGGCCAATGCCGATCTGCCCGTTCTTTCGGCGAAACCGGGCCTCCAGGTTCTCCACGTAGCCCGTTGTCGTCAGCCCGCTGACCAGGCGGTCTCTGTCCGTGGGGTCGTCCCATATGTTCAAATCGAGCGACGACCTCCCGATAACCTCCTCGCGGGAATAGCCCATCAGGGCGGTGAACCCCTGGTTGACGTCTATGAACATGCCATCCGACGCTCGATTGAGATTGATCGAGTCGGGGCTCGTGTAAAATGCCAGCCGGAACTTTTCCTCGCTTTCGCGCAGCTTGGCCTCGGCTTCCCTGAGGCCGCTGGTACCGGGGGGTTCTTCTGCCGTCGCAGGACCGCAACGCCCTCCGGACAGTGCCATCCTTTCCAAATCCCTGACTCGTTGTTCCAATTCTTCGTAGGAAGGCTTGGCCATTTTCATGTGTGAATGCATTCCTGTTGGTGGTGGATGAAAGGATCCAAAATCAGGACCGTTCTCCGCGAGGGATCCTGGCTGGACGCGGGGGAGTGCAGCCTCGGGCCGGCCGAAACGTTTTCATCTATTCTATCACCTTTGTGGTGAAAAATCCCTTGCCTTTGTGGCGCTCGCGTCACCACGACCGCCAGAAAAAGGTGCAATCATCGTAAAACTGCGCTAAGATCAACCAGCATGACTAGTGGGGAATTTTGCAGCAACGGGCGCCTATCGGCGGCATGTGACCCCGGGGCGCCGCCGGCCTACAACCCATACCAGCCAAAAGAGAGGTCCTATGAAAAAAGAACTGCTGCTTCGTGCGGCTACGGTGTTCATGTTCGGGCTTGTTCTTTCCACGACCCGGATGACCGTATCCGCCGCGGACAATGTCGTCACCGTCGACAGCATGGTTTTCGCCACGGCCGTCGACTCCAGGGACCCGGTCGGAACGGCCAAGGAGTTCGCGGCGTCTGTCAACCAGGTGATCTGTTGGACCAAGATTTCGGCAGCCGCACCGCCGGCCACCGTCAGGCACCTATGGTACAAGAACGGCCAGAAGCTCCTGGAAGTCCCCCTGACTGTCAACTATGCCTCAGGACGCTACTGGAGTCGGAAAAACGTTGTGCCGGGGGAGTGGAAGGTCGAGGTGGTGGACGCTGCCGGGAACGTCTTGGCTGCGGGAACCTTCACGGTAAAATGAGGGGCGTCTTTGCCCAGACTGGCGAAGCGCCATGAGGGCCCATCGCATAGGGAAGGCCTGCCTGCTCCATGCAGGCCTTCCCTGCTTCGGTACGTTACCTGGCGTTGGCGCGCCGTCTCCGCCTCATTGCGGCTTGCTGCGCCGGATGGCATCCAACCGCTCCTGCAGCGCCCGGGCCTTTTGAAGGTTTTTGCTCACGTCCTTGTAACCCGGGTCCACGGCCTGCACGAGTTCCCACTCCTGAATGGCCTCGGCCAGTTTTTCGTTCTGAAAGTTCGCCAACCCCTGGTTGTAGTGCTGATCCTTGTAAGTGTCCTCGCTCTTCCGGATGTAGTCCTCGCACTTGGCGCAGTTTTTATTGAATGACAGCGCGGCCTTGAAATTCTCGACCGCCGGCAGGTAGGACTTCTGCTCGAACAAAATTACGCCGAGGTCGAAATGGGCCTGGGAGATGTGTTGCAGAGTCGCCGGGTCCCTGGGCCGAACGTTCAGCACCTTTTTGAACTCGGTAATCGCTGCGGGATAGTTTTTGCCCTTGTAAAACTCGATTCCCTGCTGGCGGTATTCCGCCGTTGGGTCCACCGGCGCCGCGGCCGCGGCCGGCGGCGTCTCCTTCGGAGGTTCCTTCGGGGGCTCGGCTTTCACCTCGACTGCGCGCTCTTTCGCCTCGTGCGAAAGCTTGGGCACGGCTTCTGTCCGCGGCGCTTCCCCACCGGCAGTGCCTAAAAAAGGGGCGCCCACCACTTGCGGAATCAGCAGCCTGCGGCCCGGTTTGAGGCCGGAGGTCTCTTTGAGATTGTTGTATTTGGCGATCAGATCGGCTTTGTCTTTAACGCCGTAGTATTGTTGCGACAGCTGGGCCAGGGTGTCGCCGGCGCGCGCCGTGTGGGTGGCCACTGCCTTGACGACAATCACCTCGGCCGGCAGAGGACCCGGGTGCTGTTTGGAAAGAGCGTCCGCCTCATCGGGTGTCAGGAAACATGCAATTCCTTCGACCACGGGCACCTTGACCGTCTGGCCGGCGGTGATCTTGGCGGCGTCGTCCACCTCATTGTAGGCGCCGATGAGATAATGCTTCAGGTAATCCCGGTAGTACCGCTCGGCCACGTGCGCCAGAAGCTCACCCGGTTTCATCACGTGCGGGAAAAAGGTCCTGACTTGCTGCGAGTCGAGCCGCTCCGCCTTGAGCATTTCAACGGCTTCCGGATAATCGGGTTTGTACCTCACGGCGGTCAAAAGCTTTTGCCTGGCTTGGGCGTATTTGCCCATGCGCTGCAGCTCGGCACCCTGCTTGTAGCTTTCAGCGGCCAGGAGATTGAGTTTTTTCTCGACTTCGGCCTGCTTGGCCTGGGCCGTCGCATCGGCAGGGTCCACCGTCAGTGCGAGTTTATAGCTTTCCAACGCCTCAACCAGATCGCCTTGCGATTCCTGCTGCCGGGCCCGGGCCACATACTCCCCGGCCAGCTTGGTTTTGTCATCGGCTTCAGCGTCTTTCTTGAGATCGGGACCCGCACAGCCCGCGAACACGACAGCCAAAACCAGAAGCATCGAGACAAGGGCTTTCGTTTTCATGGCGTACTCATTCGAGCGGAATAGGGGTGAATGTTTTGAGGCGCTTGACAAACGTCGGCATATCTCGTTCAAGAATTTGATCGCGCCGCAGGGTCAGGGCGTTGGCGAAAAAGGGGTTTCCTCCTCTTTTCACCGACACGGCCAATTTATACCCGGCCTGCTGCGTGGAGGCAACCACTTTTTGGTCGTGGTTCCCGTAGGGATAGGCCAAAATCCAGGTCTCCTGGTTCATTTTGCGGTCAAGGATCTGTTTTGAGCCGGACAGCTCTTTGTCGATCCGAGCGGCATACTCCGCCCCGGACTCGCCCTCCTTGGGCTGAGTGAGGTCGCTGTGGTAAATCGTGTGCGATCCTATGCTGAAGCCGTTGCGTTTCATTTCCGCCAGCTGATTCCAGGTCAAAGCGACCGGGGCCACATCGATCAGTTCGGTGTAGATGAACAGTGTGGCCGGGAACCCGACCTGGCGTAGGACCGGATAGGCAATGTCGTAGACGGAGCGGTAGCCGTCATCAATGGTGATCAGAATCGACTTTTGGGGCAGGGGCTGCCGGTATTCCAGGAACGCCAGCAGGTCTTCGGGAGTGATGGCGTGGTAGCCGTTTTCTTTGAGATACCGCATCTGCTCCCTGAAAACCGCGGTGGGCATGCACAGCGGCGCCTGGCAGGCATCGGCAAACCGGTGATAGGTCAATATCGGCACGGTCTGGTATCCGTTCGCATAGACGCCCCCCATGTTTTGCGGGCGCAGCGGGATCACGATGGTCCGGCCGCTTTCGAAACGCGCACCGGGGTTGGCTTCTTCGACCCACCATGCCTTGCGCGGATCGCCCAGAAACCTCTGCGCCAGATGGGCAGGGGTTTCGGCGGATTCAAGCCGGTAGACGACGTAGTCCCGCGACGCGTAGAAATGAGATCCCGACGGCTGGACGACGGCGGCCGGCTGGATGCAGCCGGCGGTCAACGCCGACAGGCAGGCCAGAGTCGCCAGGAACCACCGGTGAAAGCTCGGAGAGCATCCGCCCGGCACCGTGCGGTGTTTGCGAGACGACAAGGCAATCATGCAGACCTCTGTCCGGAAGTTTTCAGAGCCGTAACTATTATTCCGGCGAACCGATATGGCAACTCCTTATACGGGGCAGGCGGAGCGGGTGCCGGACACGAATCGAAAAAGTTTTAATACTTGACAAGATCCGTCCCCGACTCTACGCTTAACGCCGCTTCCATCCGAGTCAACGATCACCCGCGAAACGGGTTGTGTGAATTCTCCCGCCGCAGGCGGAAAAAGTCAAACGAACACCGGTGCCTGCACCGTTGCACTTGCAACTCCGGACACAGCATGCGGTTTGTAAGGAAAGCATCATAACCTTCCAACGGGTGAAATCCCCGCCCAGATGATTTGTGGAGCGGTTGGATTATGAGCATCCTGCAAAAAATAAAAGCGACGTTTGCATCCTATCCTTTCGTTGCGGTCCTTTGCACCTGGATGCTGATCTTGGCCGTGGCCTATCTGCTCCTTTCCCTCCAGGTCGCCCTGCACACCGACAAGACCAAGAAGGCCGGCATAGAGACGATTCAGCAGCTGTCCAAAAAGGCAAGCTTGCCGTTGCTCGAAAAAAACGTGGATCGGCTTCAATCGGTGGTTACGGAGGCCGGTCAGCAACCCGGTGTCGTCATGGCTTGGGTGGTCGACCACCAGAACAAGGTGGTCGCTTTCACCGGCAGCGACCAATTCCTGCCTACGCCCAAGGCAGCCGACACCCGCGTCGGAGATGTGGACGTATGGCAGGCCGAAGCCTCAACGCCATACCCCCGTTTCAACCTGGTGTCCGCCGTCTCCTATGCCGGAACCCGGATCGGCAGGATTCATCTGAGCCTGGCAGCGGATGCCGGGGGTGATTTCAAAGGCCAGTTCATGCGCATTCTCGTGTTGAGCGGGCTGTTCGTTTTGGCGCTGACCGCAGCGCTTTATCGCCGTCAGCTCAGCGCGTTCGCCTCCGGGGCGGCCGGCGGCCGCCGGGCGGAAAGACCTGAAACGGCGGATTTTGCAAACGCCAGCGCGGCCTGCCCGCTGTGCGGAGGTCTCAGGCCTTTTTCCAAGGACGTCTTTCAACCCGAGGATCCCGATGCCATCCCGGCCGTGTTCCCGGCCGGGCCGGATCCGGGGAAAAAAACGCGCACGGAGCCGGCTGTCGTCCATTTGCACGAACTGGAAACACGATCGGACTTGGCGTGGTACAAACGCCGGGTCATCCTGCGCTGCGCGGATATCATCCGGATCCTTTCCACCTGAACCGCTGAAGTCTCCGGAAAGAGAGGTGTCTTCATGTCCGTCAATGACATGGCCACACTGACCCTGGTGAAAGTCAGGGAATACACCAGCAGCACCTTTGTGAAGCTGACCCGGGGCATCACCGGAACCGAATTCATGAAACGCAGCCGCAGGACATTTTGGGGGTGTGTTTGCCTGTGGCTCGCCGCCAATGCCCTCGGGTTCATCGCTTACCGGTCGGTGATCGGCCGCACCGGTGATGAGTTCTACCAAGCGGGCGTGCGCGCCGCCTATGAATTGGAGCAGGAGTCGCGGGCGGCCGTGCTTGAAAAGGACGTTTTGACGCTCAACCTGGCGGTTCGGATGCTCGAGAAAACCCCGGGCGTGGTCCATGCCGCGGTTCTGGATCATCAGGGCCAGGTCCTGACGCAGATCGGTGCGGAGGTTACCGCCCGCCACGTGCAGCCGCTCCGGAACCTGTCTTTTCAGAATTCGCTCGAGGGGGTGGAGTTTTCAGATATCATCGCCGAGGGGGCGGACCCGTTCATCCTTTTTTCAAAACCCATCACGTACTCCGATGTCGGCATCGGCAAGGCCATCGTGGCGATGTCGACTGCCGGCCTTCACCGGGATCTCGAACGCGTCAAATGGGTCTATGGCGCCGTCATCGTGGCGCTGGGGGTGATGCTGGTGGGATTCGTGCTGTGGTCCGATCGTCGTAAAGTAAGGAAATCCGAAGCCCTGGCCCAGCGCATCCAGGACACCGAGGACCTGGGTCCGTATCACCTGATCTCAAAAGTCGCGCAGGGCGGCATGGCGGAGCTCTACCTGGCCGATTATCTGCGGGAGGACAGCTTTCGCAGGCGGGTTGCTCTCAAGCGGATCCTGCCGCATCTCGCCGCCAATGAGGAATTCATCCACATGTTCATCCGTGAGGCCCGCCTCGCGGCCCTGCTGCAGCACCCGAACATCGTCCAAGTCTTCGACTACGGCAAAATTTCGGATGTCTCCTTCATCGCTATGGAATACATCGACGGCAAAAACCTCGGGCAGATCATTTCACGAATGGACCAGGGTCTGCCCGTCGAACCGGCCGTCTTTGTCTTTTCCGAAATCTGCAAGGGCCTGGAGTATTCACACTCCAAAAAAGACGACCAGACCGGGGAGGCTCTGAACATCGTTCACCGCGACATCAGCCCGCAAAACATCCTGGTGTCCTTCCAGGGCGAGGTGAAAATCAGCGACTTCGGGATTTCAAAGGCGAAGACCGAGCCCAGTCTCACGCAGGTCGGAATGATCAAGGGCAAGCTGATGTATCTGGCACCGGAGCAGTTGACCGGGGAGGCCGTCGACCATCGCCTGGATCTTTATGCGCTGGGTCTCGTGTTCTACCAGGCCCTCACCGGGCATCTCGCCTACCAGTTCGACAGCGAAGTCGAGGCCATCAAGAACATCCCGACCGTCGCCATCGAGCCGCTGCACCATCGCAAGCCCGGCATCCCGGAAGAGTTGGACCGCATCGTGATGAAGTGCCTCGAAAAGAACGTTGCAACCCGCTATCAGAGCGCAGCTGCCATCCACGCCGACCTGTCCGCCTTCAAAAAAAAGCTGCAGATCACATTTGATTCGGCCGACCTGGCCGCGCTGCTGCAGGGTGCGTTCGAGACCAGTTGCAAGGCGTAAATATCTTGGGGGAGATCCGGCACCCGCTACTCCGGCAGTTCATGGTGCGAACTCGTGTCAAGGCGCAGACTGAGCAGGATGCCTGTTCTTGAAATGAGTTCTAATCATCCACTGACAGACAGACCATCGCCAGGTCGTCGCTGGGTGGGAAGCCCGCGGCGTGTTCCGCGACGGCCCGATTGATAGCGGAGAGGATCTCGCCGGGGGTTTTCCCGCCCGAGGCGATGACCTGCTTCAAGCGCTGACCACCGAACATGGCCCCGTCCTTGTTCATCGCCTCCGTGACACCGTCGGTGTAAAGCAGGACGCTGTCGCCGGCCTTCAGCAAAAGCTCCGTGTCGGCGTACTGGTGGTCATCGAATACTCCCAGGGGGATGTCCCCTTGAGTTTTAAGCTCGGAGACGGAGCCGTCACCCGCGCGCAGCAGCGGCGGCAGATGCCCCGCGGATGCAAGGGTCAGCTTGCGTTCGCCCGGTTCAAGGACCAGCAGCGCGAGCGTCACGAACATCCCGCTTTCCATCTCTTCCGCCAGCGAACGGTTCAACGCCGTCAGAATGGCTCCGGCAGACAGACAGCCGCGTGCGTGAAAACGCATTTCGCTGCTGATCTTGGCCATGTAAAGTGCGGCGGCCACCCCCTTGCCGGACACATCCCCCACGGTGACACCGAGGGCATTGTCCGAGATATGGATGAAATCGTAGTAATCCCCCCCGATATGGCGCGCTGCCGAATAACTCTCGGCGAAGTGGTATCCCGGAATTTGCGGCGAGGCTTTCGGCAGGAAACTGTGCTGGATCCGCGCGGCCATCTGAAGGTCTTTCTGGAAGAGCATCTGGGCGATCAGTTGCTGGTGGAGTTTGGCTTTCCCGAACGCCAATGCGGCCTGGCCGGCAATCCCCAGGAACAAGGCCATGTCTGCCTTTGAGAATTGGGTGTCCGGGTTGGAGCTGTCCAACTGGATCAACCCCAGCACGGTATTTTCACAGATCATCGGCGCACACATCACGGTGCGCAACCCATAGCGCACGACCGTGTGCTGGGGGTCAAAACGCTCGTCTCCACTGACATCGGCGCTCAAGACGGCACTGCGCGTGGCAGCCACCTCGCTGGCGAGAGAGCGGCTGACCGACATCCGGCTCTGAACCCCGGGACGGGCCAGGGCGGCCATCGAATGCAGGTTCGAGCCGTCGGGTTCGCACACCATGATGCAGCCCCGTTCGGCGCCGAGAAACACGTCCAAGAGCTTCTCCAGCACCTTGGGGAAAAGCGTCTCGGCGTCGATCACGTTGCCCAGTATTTCCGCGACCTCGGACAGCTGCCGCAACCGCTTGATCATCAATTGACTGGCGTCTTCTTCCAGCCCTTTGGGAAGCAGTTGCTCGATGTGATCGTCCACCGAGACATTTTCAAAGATGGGCGCGCGCTTCGCTCCGGGATCCAGCGTGACGTCTACCCTGGAATACACGGCGTCCTGCAGCGGCGACATGAATGTCAGTGAAAGCTCCCCCAGCCGGACTTCATCCCCGTGCGTGAGCGCCATTTCGGTTTGAACGGCAGCGCCGTTGACGGATGTGCCGTTGGAGCTTCCGAGGTCGACCAGCATCCATTTCCCGCCGTCCAAGATGATCTTGGCATGTTGACGGGACAATGTTTTTTCCTCGAATTGCAGGTTCGCACTGCGGCTGCGGCCAAGGACCGCCCCGTCTTTCACTTCGAAGATGGACCCGGAATGTTGGCCGGAATTGACTTTGAGCTTGGGCATGCGAGCGTCCGCACCTGGCAGGGAGCTTGTGGCTCCGGCAAGCAACTATTTCTAATTCAATGCGTTTGTCGATAACCTAACATCATTTTTCACGATTTTA
>Ga0210104_1000136_pt1 | contig 10945 bp, 10 predicted proteins | sample RushSE_TuleA_D2_FD_185567 | JGI IMG/M metagenome (GOLD analysis project Ga0210104, IMG submission 185567) | Wetland microbial communities from San Francisco Bay, California, USA, that impact long-term carbon sequestration - RushSE_TuleA_D2 (SPAdes) | ecosystem: Environmental > Aquatic > Marine >...
ACCCGAAGTTCACGACGGGGTTTGATCTCTTTTTTCATGAACCCTTTTTGGTTTACAAGCATACGGGCCAGGTTCTGTCTGTATCTTTCGTCATGTGTGTCTCGGATGGTTTCACCGGTGATAAAATCGACCAGTTCGCCGAGAATGAGATGATGTCCTTGCATACCGCCACCAAGATTAATAATTGATTTTAACGTTCTAAAGTATAATGATAAAAACTTACTGGTACAACCTTCCAGGTATCTTAAATTTCAAATATGTCTTTACAATTAATATCGCATATGAATAAATTCGTCTTTATAATTAAGATTCAATGCCAATAATGATACAAAAATATCGGGGAAAAATAAATACCGAAAAAATATTGTATGTTATAGATTTATTTTTATTTTGTTATCACTAGATGTTAAACAGTTTGTCATATGTCAATACGTGAAGATTTCGAAAAACGAGAAAAAGGCTTTATTGCTCCTTTTGGATGTTTAAGTTCCAAATCAAAAGGCCGGCAGAGAGACGAAAACGCCTGCCCTGTTCGTACCGTATTCCAACTGGATCGGGATCGAATTGTCTATTCAAGCGCTTTCAGGCGGTTAAAACGCAAAACCCAGGTTTTTCTGGCTCCGATGGGAGATCATTATCGAACCCGCTTAACACATACATTAGAAGTCGCTGAAATTGCAAGAACCATAGCGCGAGCCATGCGCTTGAACGAGGATCTGGTTGAGGCCATCGCCCTTGCGCATGATCTCGGTCATCCACCCTTTGGACACGGCGGCGAGATGGCGCTTAAAGAAATTTATTCACCGGATTTTTCACACCACAAACAGGGTTTGCGTATCGTTGATATTTTGGAACAGAACGGTAAAGGGCTAAATCTTACGTATGAGGTTCGGGACGGCATTTTAAAGCATTCCAAAGGATATGGAAAGATTATTCCCGACGATCCCGTAGAAATGGCATGTACAGTCGAAGGGAACGTCGTTCGAATTGCCGATATTATGGCTTACCTGAATCATGATCTGGATGATGCCATCAAGAGCGGTGTTATCAATGCCGATCAGGTTCCAGACACCTGTGAAAAAATCCTTGGGCATTCACACTCCGAGCGTGCTACGGTCATGATCAAGGATCTGATTTCCAATAGCGAATCTCAAGATGATACGCTGTGTTTAAAAATGAGTGATGAAGTATTTAACGCCATGACCGAACTGAGGCAATTTCTGTATGAAAATGTCTATCGCTCCCCCCAGGTTCATAACGAATTTATCAAAGCCAAGCGAATTCTGACCGAACTTTACACCTTTTTTCTCGATAACGAAACATTGCTTAAGAAAGAACTTGCCGCTATGGAAATGTCGAGGTGTAATCACAGCAGTCAGTCCAGGGATAGATGCGTTTGTGATTTTATCGCCAGCTTAACGGACCGGCGCGCACTCGATTTGTATTCAACCATCTTTTTCCCTTCGCCCCTGGTATAAAAGTTGTTTGAATGATGGGTATGCAATCCGTTATTCCATATCAGTTATCCCGAATCCAGCCTCATGCCACGGCACCTTTTATAGAACGTCTAAAAAGGATATTTGAATCCATGGATCAAAAATACCAGGAGGCCGCCGAATATTATGGTTTCAACTGCAAGGGTTGTGAAGACAGCTGCTGTTTAACCCGTTTCTATCATCATACCTTGCTGGAATACCTTTATATATATGAGGGTTTTAAAACGCTGGATCAAAAACAACAAAATAAAGTAAAGCGTGATGCTGCGGAGGTCTGCCGCCAAACCGATCTGGCAGACAATAACGGACATTCCGTGCGTCTGATGTGCCCGTTAAATTGGGATGGTTTGTGTCTGATATATGCCTACCGTCCCATGATATGCAGACTTTTCGGCATTCCCCATGAACTTCAACAGCCCGGCATGGAGGTCAAAAATCACCCGGGTTGCGAAGCTTTTTCAGAACAGTGCATGGGAAAGCGTTATTTTACGTTTGATCGCACTCCCTTTTTTATTGAAATGGCCAATTTGGAATTGGCGCTGAAACGGACGGTCGGGATCAGACAAAAGATTAAATTGACGGTTGCACAGATGATAAAAACGTTTGGTGATGGTTGATGGGTGGTCGTCAATTGGTAAATTGGATATTTGAAGAAGTATGAAATACGTAGATACAGACAATCTCGATGCATTGCCCGGGAGAAGGCTTGCGCCGGATGACACTTTTTCGTTTCAGTGCCATCCCAATATATCCTGTTTTAATCGATGCTGTCGAAACCTCAATCTATTTTTATACCCGTACGATGTTATCCGTTTGAAAAACCGTCTAAATCTTACTTCCGACCGGTTTCTGGACGAACATGTGGATATTGTTTTGCGAAAATCGAACTTCTTTCCCGAAGTGCTCCTTCGAATGGCCGAAGACGAAGAGCGAACCTGCCCCTTTTTAAGCGACGCCGGATGCACGGTTTATCCCGACCGGCCGGACACCTGCCGGACCTTTCCGTTGGAACAAGGTATCTTTTACGATGCCGAATGTAACACATCAAACGTTATCCATTTTTTCAGGCCCCCGGATTTTTGCATGGGGCAGCACGAGAAAAAACTGTGGACACCCCAGTCATGGGCACAGGATCAAGAAGCTGTTGTCTATAATAAAATGACCGCCCGATGGTCGGAATTAAAGCGGTTGTTCCAATCGGACCCTTGGGGTTCCCAGGGTCCTGAGGGACCCAAAGCAAAAATGGCCTTCATGGCCACGTACAATATGGACCAGTTTCGAGAATTTTTGTTTAAAAGCAGCTTCTTAAAGCGGTACAAAGTAAAATCCAAGGTATTAAAGCAAGTCCGATCCGATGATGTGGAATTGATGGCGTTCGGCTTTGAGTGGGTGAAATTTTACGTTTGGGGAATTAAAAGCAAATATTTCAGGCCCAGATAGCGAGCTCAATTCGTACCTTTTTTCCTCATAAAGTTTTATCTGATGTCACCTGGGTAGTGCTGGTTCAAATGAATTTCGATGAAGATGACCCATTCTTATATATCTCCCCAAAATGCCAGATAAACTTTGACATCGCGGCATCCCCATCTTCCCCCCGAAACTATTGTGTTAACAAACATGGAGTCGGCGGACCCTGAATCGATAGCAACTGGACTATTGCCGAATCGGAATTATGTTAGATGGATAAGCAGCAACGGAGGTGTATTATGAAATCCATTTACATATTATTCGCACTTTTTGCGATAGTTTTTATAGGATATCAACAAGTTAGGAGTATAGATGCCATGGAGAAGACAATGAAGGACACCCCCGATAATACGGCATCCGCCGTGTTTGCAGGCGGCTGTTTCTGGTGCACGGAATCGGATTTTGAGAAGGTCAAAGGCGTGATCGAGGTCGTTTCAGGCTATACCGGAGGCCATGTCAAAAATCCCACTTACCAGCAGGTCTCCGGGGGCGGTACCGGTCACGTAGAGACGGTGAAAGTGACCTACGACCCAAAAAAAGTCAGCTATGAAAAACTGCTGGATGTATTCTGGCGGCATGTAGACCCCACGGATCCGGGTGGACAGTTCGTGGATCGAGGCGCCCAGTACCGGAGTGTAATTTTTTATGCCTGTGAGACTGAAAAACGCCTGGCCGAGGAATCCAGGGAGCGTCTGGCGGCATCGGGTCGATTTGGTCAACCCATCGTTACCGATATTCTTCCCCTGGGAGAATTCTACCCGGCTGAAAAATACCACCAGGATTATTATAAAAAGAACCCGATTCGGTATCACTGGTACCGCTCCGGATCAGGCCGGGATCAGTTCTTAAAAAAGACCTGGGCAGACGAGAAGGCTGACATGAAAAAAGACGCCAGGAATTCCGACATGACGGGTGTATCCGGCGTCATGATGACTGATACGCCTGCGGGCACGTCTCATAGCGGGAGGATGTATACCCGGCCTGCCGATAAAGAACTGAAAACACGCCTGAGCCCCATGCAGTACAAGGTTACGCAACAAAACGGTACGGAGCCGCCGTTTAACAATGCTTACTGGAACCATCACGAGGCAGGCATCTATGTGGACATCGTCAGCGACGAGCCGCTCTTTGGTTCTTTGGATAAGTTCGAGTCGGGTACGGGTTGGCCCAGCTTTACACGGCCCCTGGAGCCTGGTAACATCGTGGAAAAGAAAGACCGGACCCTGTGGATGGTGCGCACCGAGGTGCGAAGCCGCCATGGCGACAGTCATCTGGGCCATGTGTTCAATGACGGCCCGGATCCTACCGGATTGCGTTATTGTATCAACAGCGCAGCTTTGCGCTTTATTCCGGCAAAGGACCTGGAAAAGGAGGGATACGGCAAATATCGAAATCTGTTTAAGGCTTCCTCATGAAACCATATGAAAGGAGACCAGGTAGGATGAAAGAGTATCAATGTTTATTTGGCATTTGTGAAATAATTCAGGGGCTGAAGGGTATCAAAGTACACCGTCTGGCAGGGGGGACACCTTGTCGCCGCCGAGCACATAGCCGCCGTCGAGCCTTATCACGCTGCCGGTCATAAACGGGGCATCTTTAATGACAAATAGCGCTGACTTTACAACATCTGGGATGGTTCCGGTGCGCATCAGCAAGGTATGATCGATAATGGCAGCTTTTTGTTCATCACCGAGCAAGTCCCAGCCCCGGGTTCTTTCGCCATGCCGGGTTTCAACAAATCCGAGCATAATTTCATTGACCCGAACCTCCGGTGCCCCTATACGCGCCCACGTTTCGGTCAAGAGCGAAATGCCGCGGTTTGCCGATGCATAGCCTTCATTGAATATGAAGCTGGCAGGTCCGGAACGTCCCACAATTGAAGCAATGGAAGAAAGGTTTATGACGATACCGTCTTTGGAAGCTTTGAGATGTGGCAGGGCAAATTCGAAGATCCACCTTTTGGCACGAAGGGTCGTGGCCATTTCAAGGTCCCACTGTTCTTGATCGTACGCTCCGTGAACCACCGGCCATCCACCCCGCTCGATGTTGTTGATTAAAATGTCGAGTCGGCCGAAGCGATCCACGACTTTTTTGACAAGCCCTGGAATTTCGTCGGTCTGAAGCAGGTCCGTTTGGATGATCAGATGGTCCTGACCGGTTCGGGCAAAGTCTTGATGCAATTCTTCCAGATGTTCTTCCCAGTCAAAATAATTTAAAGCGACACACGCCCCTTCTTGGGCAAGGGCAAGCCCGATTCCTTTTCCGATGCCTTTTATGGCGCCGAGAACCAGGGCGACTTTGTTTTTGATTTCCATGGCTTTTACCCCATTTTTTTTGTCAGGATTAACGGGATAGACGTGATGTTATAATAAATGAAGTACTGCTAATCCTCCTCAATGTGACCGAGTAGGATTCTTTTGATCCATTTATGGCCCATTTTTAACAGTTGGACATTATCATCTTTAAGGACGTCCAAGGTCTTTGTGTCGAGGTCCCATTCCTCCAGGATATTGTTATCAAATATGTGGGATCTGAATGTGTCAATGTCATAAAGTGCCATGTGAAACGCATGTTTTGACTGCATATCCATCAGGCCTGAAATTCGGCGATTTTTAAGGCTGATGATCTCCATCAACAGATCGTTCATCTCATTGTAAACAGCGATATCCTGATCTTTGATCCATTCACGGACGGTCCACGACCGTTTCTGCTTAAAGCCCAGGCAATGCGGTTCTTTTAAAAGTATGTACTGTTCCGTAATATCACCGGTTTCTCTGGATCGTGAGGCAATCCGCATCAGTGGATAGGTTCGGCAGGATGACGGGCGATCTTTGTATACACTGCATCCTGATGGTGTCACAAACGGACACGCAAGTCCTTTGGAATAGTCTGTTTTAAGAGTGATTATCGGGAGGCCGGTTTCACGGCCGGTCTGTTGGCTGGTATAGCGCTCAAGAAAAAGACTCGATGACATACCGAACTGATGTTTTAGGCGCAGTATGTCGTAAGGGGTGAGAAACTGGTTCAGGTCTTTGCAGCATTCATTGAAACAGGGGACATCCCGGGAGCATGAAAACGTAAACCGATCATTCATCGAAAGCGGGGTCATGTTGTCTTCCATTAAATATTTTCCTTATTACGCAAGTTTCTGTCATTTTAATTCTGCCGGAAGTTTATCAGATAAAAACCAATATCCGCCAGAGGATGTCTAATGTGCCGTGCCGATGACGTGTAACAGATGACCAATGACCAATCCGGCCAGCCATGTCAACATAAAAATACACAGCCTGAAACAATAGTGCATAGCGTCCTTTAACTGTTCTAAATGGTGAAATTTGGCCTTACAACCGCTAAAACACTGTATGGCATTCATATCCTGAATGATTTATACAACATGAACCATATTAAGCACAATATATAGTGCATATTAAGTCGGATTAGCCCAAATATAGGCCCAAGTAAATTTTTAAAGCGATGCTTTTAAATTTATAATTTAGTTTTCCCAAAAGTTCTTGACAAGAATAATGTTAATTGTTATCTAAGGCCTTTGATTTTCATATCTTTGCTATGTCATTGATTTTATAATGAATCATTCATCCGGTCAACCCAACTTTGATTTTGAATCACTTTATCAAGTGATTTCGTTGATAAATATTGAATTTTTAATTACTCAAAAAAACGGCCTTTATGGGTCAAGATGATGAAGGGAGGTGCAGAAAGCTTACAAATTGTACCACAAATGATAGTGAATAGGATGAAATACTGAAATTTTTCAAAACAGAATTAGGAGGTAATTAAATGCCAAGTTTCGTAATTGCTGAAAAATGCGATGGCTGCAAGGGCGGCGACAAGACCGCCTGCATGTACATTTGCCCCAATGACCTGATGGTTTTGGACCCCAATGCAATGAAGGCTTACAATCAGGAGCCGGATCAGTGCTGGGAATGTTTTTCATGCGTAAAGATATGCCCCACCCAGGCGATCGAGGTGAGAGGTTACGCCGACTTTGTACCGCTGGGAAGCAGTATTATACCCATGCTGGGGACCGAGGATGTCATGTGGACCTGTAAGTTCAGAAATGGCACCATCAAACGCTTTAAATTCCCCATCCGGACGACTCCGGAAGGTGGCGCCAATGCGTATCCGAGTCTTCAGGGAAAAGACCTGGACAGCGAATTGCTTTCCACTGAAGAGGCGGACGGCAGACAGCTACCGAAACCGATCGCGACGGTTTAACGCAGATACAGGTTTTCAAAGATCCAGTACATTGACAACACTATGATAATATATTTTTAAGGAGGATGTAATATGGCAATACCGAATAAACCTTTGGGAGAAATCAAAGCCGTCAGGGATCCTGAAGTCGAAGAGCGTGAGGTTGACATCCTGATCGTAGGCGGAGGCATGGCAGCCTGCGGGACTGCGTTCGAGATCAAGAAATGGGCCGGCGACAAAAAGATCCTTCTGGTTGACAAAGCGGCTCTCGAAAGGAGCGGCGCTGTTGCCCAGGGTCTCTCAGCCATCAACACCTACATTGGTGAGAATACACCGGATGACTATGTTCGTATGGTCCGCAACGACCTGATGGGGATCGTCCGTGAAGACCTTATCTTTGATCTGGGATGCCACGTCGATGACTCGGTTTACCTGTTTGAAGAATGGGGCCTTCCTATCTGGAAAATGTCCGAAGAAGGAAAGAAACTGGACGGTAAAAAGGGCCAGAAAATGGGTACGCTGAAAGGCGGGGCAAAACCGGTACGGACCGGTAAATGGCAGATCATGATCAACGGCGAATCTTATAAAAGAATCGTTGCTGAAGCCGCCAAACTCGCCCTGGGTGATGAAAACATTCTGGAGCGTGTCTTTATCGTCAGACTGCTTTTGGATGCCAACGAAGAGAACCGGATCGCCGGTGCAGTCGGATTTTCCGTGCGTGAGAACAAAGTTTACATTATCAAGTGCAATACCTGTATGGTGGCCTGCGGTGGTGCGGTCAACATCTATCAACCCAGAAGCGTGGGCGAAGGTAAAGGCCGGGCATGGTACCCGATTTGGAATGCAGGCTCCACCTACACCATGTGTATGGAAGTGGGCGCCGAGCTATCCATGATGGAAAACCGTTTCACCCCGTCCCGATACAAAGACGGTTACGGCCCCGTGGGTGCATGGTTCCTTTTGTTCAAAGCCAAAACACTTAACGGCCTGGGTGAAGGATACGTGGGCAGTGATGCCGCAAAAGCCGAACTTCAGAAATACGCGCCGTACGGCACGGCCGCCATTACGCCGACCTGTCTGCGAAACCACCTGATGCTCTTCGAAATGAAGGAAGGCCGCGGTCCCATTATGATGGATACGATTACAGCCTTAAAAGAACTGGGTGGAAAGATAGACAAGAAGGAGTTCAAGGCGCTTGAATCGGAAGCCTGGGAAAACTTTCTCGATATGACCTGCGGACAGGCCAACCTCTGGTGCGGCACCAATACCGAGCCGGACAAGAAGAATTCCGAGGTTATGCCCACAGAACCGTATCTGCTGGGGTCACATTCCGGATGCTGCGGACTCTGGACCTCCGGCCCGGATTTCGACTGGGTGCCCGATGCGTACAAAATTCGATACAAAGGCAAGGTGTATAACCGGATGACCACGGTTAACGGGCTGTTTACCTCCGGCGACGGTGTGGGCTGCTCAGGTCATAAATTCTCCTCCGGTTCCCATGCCGAAGGCCGGATTGCCGCCAAGGCCATGGCCAAATTCGTCCGGGACAACGCCGACTTTAAACCGGCATTGAAACAATCGGCACAGGAACTCGTCGACATCGTCTACAAACCGGTGAGAACCTTCCTGGACAATTGTGCTTACACCACGGCCATCGATATCAATCCCAATTATCTCAAACCTGCGGGAATGACGTATCGTCTCATGAAGGCCACTCACGAGTATGGCGCCGGAACGGCGACATATTATATGACCACCAACAAGAATCTCGAGATCGTGATGGATATGCTCCAGATGATGCGCGAAGACTGCGAAAAGCTGGCCGCCGGTGACCTCCACGAACTGATGCGCTGCTGGGAAATCTTCCACCGCATCTGGACGGTCGAGTCTCACCTGCGTCACATCCAGTTCCGCAAAGAGACCCGCTATCCCGGCTTCTATTATCAGGCCGATTATCCGGGTCAGGATGATGCAAACTGGTTCTGCTTTGTCAACTCCAAGTATGATCCAAAAGCAAATACCTGGGATATATTCAAGAAAGAATATATCAAGATCATCCCGGACTAAGATGGATATGAAATAGCATCATATACACACCTCCAGGCGCCTTATTTCTCAGGTGCCTGGAGGTTTTTATTAATTTAAAATCGTTTTTTAAACCCCTGAACTTCAGAACTCTGACACGCCGGAATTGACAATATACCGGATTTTTAAAGTTTTCCACATGGTTAATTTTGGGGTAATGGAATGTTGGGGTATTGGAATAATAACGGATCCTGGTCCTTTCCATTACTCCGCCGTGCCATCACGCCATCGGGAATTTTCGCCCCATCATTCTAAATCACATGTGTGACACCGTAGCATTCTTAACAAGGCGTCAGGATTTCTGAACGTATCGTTTACGGAGGGATAGCATGACAGAAAGCAAAGCAGCCCCTTCAAATGGGAGCATTTTGGTTGTTGGAGGAGGGATAAGCGGGTTGACGACGGCCCTCGAAGCTGCCGAAGTAGGGTACGAGGTGTTTTTGGTGGAAAAAAATCCTTACCTTGGCGGAAGGGTGGCACAGTTGAATAAATATTTCCCAAAGCTATGCCCTCCGAGCTGTGGACTGGAAATCAATTTTCGAAGAATCAAGGACAATCCGAAAATAAAAGTGTTGACACTGGCCGAAGTGGAAAAGGTTGGCGGCGCTCCAGGCAGCTATGACGTCACGGTTAAGCTGAATCCGAGATATGTCAACGAGAATTGCACCTGTTGCGGCGATTGTGCGGCGGCCTGTGAAACAGAAATTTCCAGTGATTTCGATTTTGGAATGAAAAGAATAAAGGGCGCTTATCTGCCCTTTGAAATGGCCTTTCCGGCCCGATATTTGCTTTCTCCTCAGATTATCGGGACTGAGGATGCCAAACGGTGCAAGGAAGCGTGCAAGTATGATGCCGTTGATTTGGACATGGCGCCGAAGTCCATGAACCTGAAAGTGGGCGCCGTTGTCTGGGCTACCGGTTGGGAACCTTATGATGCATCGAAAATTGAAAATTTAGGTTTCGGACAGTATCCGAACATTATTACCAACATGATGATGGAAAGGCTTGCCTCACCCAACGGCCCCACTAAAGGAAAAATCACACGGCCTTCGGACGGCAAGGAACCCGAAAGTATCGCCTTTGTTCAATGCGCCGGATCAAGGGATGAAAACTATCTCCCCTATTGTTCCTATATTTGCTGCATGGCGTCATTGAAGCAGACCACCTACATCAGGGAACAGTATCCCGACTCGAAAGTCTACATCTTTTATATTGATGTTCGCGCACCGGGGCAACGTTATGAAAAGTTTTACCAAAAGATTAAAGAAGACGAGAATGTCATTTTAATCAAAGGCAAGGTTGCCGAGGTGACCGAAGACCCGAACACAGGAAATATCACCGTTGTGGCAGAGAATGCCGTTACCGGAGAAAAGGTCAAACAGACGGTTGAAATGGTGGTTCTTGCCACAGGGATGCAACCGACAACCGCTACGGCCAAACTGCCGGCCGACCTGAAATATAATGAAGACGGCTTTATCATTAATGATTTTGAAAAAGGCGGGATGTTTGCGGCGGGATGCGCCAACAAACCGGCGGATGTGGTTTCCTCGAACCAGAATGCGACCGGTATGGCCCTTAAAGCGATTCAAACCCTGGTGAAGAGGTAGGAGGTTATCCATGGATAAAAAATATGGTGTATATATTTGCGCAGGCTGCGGCATCGGGGATTCCCTTAACATAGA
>Ga0210104_1000141_pt1 | contig 10753 bp, 9 predicted proteins | sample RushSE_TuleA_D2_FD_185567 | JGI IMG/M metagenome (GOLD analysis project Ga0210104, IMG submission 185567) | Wetland microbial communities from San Francisco Bay, California, USA, that impact long-term carbon sequestration - RushSE_TuleA_D2 (SPAdes) | ecosystem: Environmental > Aquatic > Marine >...
TGCACCTGACGGCGTTCCAGGATTTTGCCCCGCACGCTGATGACGACTTCCTCCATGGGGACCTTGACCCCGGATCGTTCCATGCCCTTTTTCACGATCACCGGCAGCGCAGCGCAGCACGGAACCTCCATCACCACCGAGGTGATGCTGCGAATGCCGGACTGCAGGCAGATCTGCGCGAATTTTTCGATGTACGCTTCAGTGTTGTCGAATTTCGGGCAGCCCATCATCACGCGTTTGCCCTGGAGAAAATCGCGGTGCAGCGTGGGGAAGGCCACGGGCACGCAGTCCGCCAGCACCAACAGGTCGGCGCCTTTGAGAAACGGGGCCGTCGGCGGAACCAGCATGATCTGGACCGGCCAGTGGCTGAGCGCGGATTCAGCCGGTACACCGGTCGCCGACGGGCTGACGGCGCCGGCGGGCTCGAAGCTTTGCATCATCCGCGCCGAAGGGCAGCCGCCCGCCGCCATCGGAAGCACCCGGTGTCCCTGCGGGGAGACCTCTTCGCGCTTTTTCCCGGCGAGCATTTTTTCGACGGCGTTCTCATCGAACTCATCGGCGGTGCGTTCCTCTACGGTCAGTGCCCCGGTCGGACATTCCCCCAGGCAGGCCCCCAAGCCGTCGCAGTAAATCTCTGCAATCACGCGTGCCTTGCCGTCGACGATCTCCAGGGCCCCTTCGGCGCAGGCCGGGACACAGTTGCCGCAACCGTTGCACAGGTCTTCGTCGATCTTGATTATTTTGCGAATGACTTTCATGAAATCACCTCGAAGTTAGAAGCGTCTCCCGCGCCGTCTGGCGGCCGGCCGCGGTCAGAAAGGAGTGTTCTATACGCTCGGCCAACTGACCGGCATCGAGCGCGCCGTTCTTGTTTTCCTCATCCAGGTTCTCAAGGACACCGGCATCGTAAACCACTTTGAAGTTGACCGATTCCCCTGACCGCAGTCGGCCGTGACGGGCGATGATGTCGCAGACCTCGTCGATCAACTCCTCGCGGGCTCCGAGTTTGGCGAGGATTTCCCGCGCTGCGGCAGGGCCTTGGCCCTCCTCGGGCTCCGGTGCGCCGCTGCCATGCGTTCGTTCGGCGGCAACGCTGCCGATGTCGTGCAGGTAGGCGGCGCTCAGGATCACCGCCAGGTTGCCCTTTTCGGCCTTGCCGATGCGCTCCGCGTAGCGGGCCACCCGGCCGGTGCGGCCGATGCGTTTGAAGTCGTTTCGATAGTAGCGCTTCATCTCGACGGCCACGCGGTCCTTCAGCAGATTTTCCTTCTGGGCCGCAAGTCCCTCCGGCAGCGTGCCGAGGCACTGTTCGGCGTAGGGACAGTAGGCGGCGCAGCCGAAGTCCATCTGCGGGTTGACGAAGCGGTGGCCGCATTTGCCGCATTTGCGCGCCGTGTCGTCCTTGAAAAACTCCACCTGAGTGCCGCATTCAGGACAGGTGGCCTCGAAGATGGCTCCCGGTTTCCAGTACTGCATGTCTTGGCCTGGGCATCTCATTGGCGGATCTCCCTGGTACAGATTATTTCCACTGGCTCCGATTCTAAGTCAGGCGTTTTCCGCCGTCTTTGACCTATATCAAGAGATAAGCGCTTTGAATGAAAAATAAACCGGGGCCCCCGACGGAAGCCCCGGCCGGCTGCACCGCACGGGAGGTGCTACTTCAGGATGGCCTTCAGGTCCTCGTCCGGCGTCTTGATGGGGGCAATGTTGAACTTCTCCACCAGGACGTTGAGCACGTTCGGGGTCACGAAGGCCGGCAGGCTCGGGCCCAGCCGGATGTTCTTGATGCCGAGAAACAGCAGCGTCAGCAGGATCGCCACCGCCTTCTGCTCATACCAGGAAAGGATCATGGACAAAGGCAGATCGTTGACGCCGCAGTTGAACGCTTTGGACAGGGCGACGGCGATCTGAATGGCCGAGTAGGCATCGTTGCACTGGCCGATGTCGAGCAGACGCGGGATGCCGTCGATGGCCCCCAGGTCCTGGTCGAAGAAACGGAACTTGCCGCAGGCCAGCGTCAGGACGACGCAGTCCTTGGGCACCTTTTCGACGAACTCGGTGTAATAGCTGCGGCCTGGCTTGGCGCCGTCGCAGCCGCCCACCAGGAAGAAGTGCTTGATCTTGCCGGCCTTGACCAGCTCGATCACTTTTCCGGCCACACTCATCACGGTGTTGCGGCCGAAACCCACCATGACCTCCTTGCCGGCCGCATCATCGTCAAAACCGGGCAGAGCCAGGGCCTTGTCGATGGCGGGCGTGAAGTTCCCGTCGGCGATGTGCCGAACACCGGGCCAGCCCACCAGGCCGGCGGAGAAGATGTTGTCGCGGTAGGCATCCGTGGGCTTTTGGATGCAGTTGGTGGTCATGACGATGGCGCCCGGGAACTTGCCGAATTCTTTTGCCTGGTTCTGCCAAGCCGTGCCGTAGTGCCCGAAAAAATGGGGGTATTTCTGCTTCAGCTCGGGGTAGCCGTGGCAGGGCAGCATCTCGCCGTGCGTGTAGACGTTGATCCCTTTGCCGGCGCTCTGCTTGAGGACTTCCTCCAGGTCCTTGAGGTCGTGGCCGGAAACCAGGATAGCCTTGCCTTTTTTCTGGCCGAGCGGGACCTTGGTCGGCACCGGATGACCGTAGGCACCTGTGTTGCCGGCATCCAGAAGTTCCATCGCCTTCAGGTTGGCTTCTCCGCACTTGAGGACCAGGCCGAGGTAGTCGTTCACGCCCAGCGATGGATTCAGGGTGGCGGCAAGAGCCTCGTGAATGAAGGCATAAACGCTTTCGTCTTTTTTGCCCAGGATCCAGGCATGATCGGCATAGGCCGCAGTGCCTTTCAGGCCGTAGATCAGCAACTCCCGCAGGGCCTGCGTGTCGGCGTCCGTTGCCGGCGCCTTGACGCCGCCGGTTTTTTCAGCCTGGGCCACGAGGGCCTCCACGGCAGCGGCGGGCACGAACGCGGCGGCCTCATGCCCGAAATCGGCTTTGCCGCCGGCTTGTTTCACTTTCTTCTTAAGGTCTTGCCGCAATGCAACGCAGCGGCCGATCAATTCCACGAACCGGGCGGGGTCGAAATCGACATTGGTCAGCGTCGAAAAGGTGGCCTGCAGGGTGAAGCGGTCCACCTCGGCCAGATCGAGCTTGAGCTTGCGGGCCTCCACGGCCACCAGGGAAAGGCCCTTTAAGCCGTAAACGAGGAGATCCTGAAGAGCCGCCACTTCGGCGGTTTTGCCGCAAACCCCGATCTTGGTGCAGCCTTCGCCTTTGGTTGTCTGTTCGCATTGGTAACAAAACATGGTGTTGCTCCTTTCGTTTATGATTCGGTTTGATTGTTGAGCGAATAGAGTTTCGCTTTTTCAAGCGTGTCCGGATTCTATAAGCTGTTTGAGGGTTGCGCCTTGATCTAGATCAAAAAAATGTTTTTTTTATCCGTGGGCGAAATGTCGTGCTCGCGGTGCTCGCATGCGTCCGGTCTGGATGGAGGTCTATTCGAGAAATTAAGACCCCCTGCCGCCGGTGTCCACTCGCGACTGAGCTCGACCCCGGCCTTGCTTCTCTCCGGCCATATTGCCTTGACTTGCCTTTCAAATGTTGTCAAAAGAAACGGCATGGAAAAAGCGCTCGACGTCATTGCCCGAATCCCGCTTTTCAGCGGCCTGAGCCTCGGACAGCTCGCCCAATTCCGGAGCATCGCGCTGGAAAAAAACTTTGGCAAAAACGAAATGATCTTTTCCGAAGGGGACGAGGGCAACGGCTTCTACGTCATCCTCGCGGGTACCGTCAAAGTATTCAAGGTCTCCCCGGACGGCAAGGAACACATTCTTCACATCTTTACCGCAGGCCAGACTTTCGGCGAGGTCCCGGTGTTCGCCGGCGAGCACTTCCCGGCGAACGCCGAGGCCCTGCACGACTCCCGCGTGCTGTTTTTCCCGCGCTCGGCATTTGTGGCCCTGCTTGAAAAAAACCCGGCGCTGTCCCTCAAGCTGCTGGCCGACCTGTCGCTCAAGCTGCGGCAGTTTACCGTTCAAATCGAGAACCTCTCGCTCAAGGAGATCCCGGCACGCCTGGCCACTTATCTCCTGTATCTGGCCGAAGAGCAGGGCCGCGCCGATCAGGTCAACTTGAACATTTCCAAGGGCCAGCTAGCCAGCCTTCTCGGCACGATCCCCGAAACGCTCTCCCGCATCTTTGCCAAGCTGTCCGCACAGCAGCTCATCCAGGTCGAAGGCCGTAAAATCGCACTGCTCGACGCCGCCGGCCTGCAGGACCTGGCCCAGTCGGGCAAGAGCCTGTAGTCAGGATGGCGCGAAGCGCCATCCTAATCGGCGATAAAGCATGGTTCTTACGGGAGAGGCTCTCAGCCTCGAATTTCGCTTCTGGGAAGCCACTCCCACGGGGTTGCCAAAAAGCGACTTCACTGAAAGCCCGATGCCCTTTCATTTTCGGCTTGACAGATATCCGCCGAAGATTCTATAGTCCCCGGCTATGAAATCAGCCGGCGCCAAATGCATCCATGTTCTTCTCGCACTGTTCATCCTTGCAGCTGCCGTGGTGCCTGCCTGCGCCGGCTCTGAGGACTGCAGCATGCCCTGCTGCCGGCAGAAGGCCAAGCCGGCTTCTCACCATAGCGAGCCTGCGCATTCCAAGCCCTGTTGCACACAGACGACGGACGCCTCTGCAGGCATCGACCCTGGATGCCGGTTTGTTCAATACAACCTCGCCCTGCCTGCCGCGGGAGACGCCGGCCCTGTCGCAACCGCCGCGGTCGTTGCAGCGGCGATCGAAAACCCGATCATGCTGCGGGTTTCGACACCGGCAGCGTGGTGCCTGGATTCACTCCTCCCCGACACACCGCTTTATCTGCGCCTTCAAACCCTGTTGATCTGATCCCCCTCATCGAAAACCTGGTTGTTTTTCGTCCTTGATCGAAACGCCGCTTCCGACGCCCGATGGCGGACGCCGGACTGTGCCGATATTTTATTCACACGATCGTTTCCCACAAAATTACCAAGGAGTGTTGTCATGCCTCAGAAATCTTCCAACGAAAAGCTGGCGGCCAAGAAAGCCGCCGTTCTCGGTACCCAACCCAAAAGCCGCATGCCGCTGTTCGCCGGCCTCGCCGTCGTTGTCCTGCTGGCAGGCGCGGCGTTCTGGTATTTCGGCGCTCAATCCCCGGAAAGCGCTTCCACCCCGACGGCCACCGCCAACGCCTCCGGGGATGTCGTCTCTATGCCGGTACCCACCTTTGACGACGGCAAGGCCCACTACTTCCAGCACAAGACCGGCGACCTCACGATTCGCTACTTCGTCATCAAGAGCGCCGACGGCGTGGTGCGGGCGGCCTTCGACGCCTGCGACGTGTGCTGGCGGGCCGGAAAGGGCTATGCCCAGGAAGGGGATTTCATGGTGTGCCGCAACTGCGGCCAGCGCTTCCACTCGTCCAAGGTCAACGAGGTCAAGGGCGGCTGCAACCCGGCACCGCTCGAGCGCCGCGTTGAAAACGGGATGCTCCTCATCCGCGTGAGCGACATCCTAGAAGGAAAAACCTACTTCAACTTGCCCGGAAAGGTCTGAACCATGACGCTCAAACTGATATCCCTGCGCAACTTGATGCGGCGCAAGGGCAAGGCGGCCTTCATCCTGGCCGGGCTCGTGATCGGGGTTGCGACCGTGGTCGGCATCATCAGCTTCGTTGAGGCCACCACCCATGACATCGCTCACAAGCTCGAGCAGTACGGGGCCAACATCCTCATCGTGCCGCGCACGGAAAACCTTTCCCTCAGCTACGGCGGGCTTTCCCTGGGCGGGGTGTCCTTCGATCTGGAAGAAATCCGGGAGTCGGAGTTGTCCCGGCTCGCCACCATCAAGAACAACCGCAACATCGCGGCGGTCGGTCCGATGGTACTGGGGGTGACGTCGGTCGAGGGCCGGCGCATCCTCATGGCGGGAGTCGACTTCAAGGCCGCCGGAATCCTGAAACCCTGGTGGCGCGTTCAGGGGGCCTACCCGGACGCGAACGGCCTCCTTTTAGGGTCAGAGGCGGCCGGGCTGCTGAACCTGAAAGTCGGCGACCGGCTGCCGGTCAACGGGCTTGACCTCACCGTTTCCGGCATCCTTGAGCCGACGGGCTCCCAGGACGACCATCTGGCGTTTGCCGCCCTGACCACCGCCCAGCAGGCCTTCCAGAAGACCGGCCGCATCTCCATGGTGGAGGTGGCCGCCCTGTGCAAGGACTGCCCGATCGACGACATGGTCCGGCAGATCGCGGAGGTCCTGCCGGGCGCCAAGGTCATGGCGATTCAGCAGGTGGTCAAGAGCCGAATGGAGATGCTCGCCCAGTTCTCGCATTTCTCCTACGGCATCTCCGGCGTGATCCTGTTCATCGGCGGGCTGGTCGTGCTCGTGACCATGATGGGCAGCGTTCGGGAACGCACCGACGAGATCGGAATTTTCCGGGCCATCGGGTTCCGGCGCTCTCACATCATGCGGATCGTTTTTCTGGAGGCCGGGATCATTTCCGGCCTGGCCGGCATCATCGGCTATGGGTTGGGGCTGGGCTGCGCCCAGGCGGCACTGTCGCTTCTGTCGGAGAGCCAGGGGGGGCATGTGCCGTTCAACCCGGAGCTGGCAATAGGATCTCTGGTCCTGGCGCTGACGCTCGGACTTGCGGCCAGTGCCTATCCCGCGGCCATGGCCGCCCGACTTGACCCCAACGAGGCCCTGCGGACGCTTTAGCAGCCGGCCGTTACGTTCCACGGAATGCCCGCCGCCCTTAACCCCGTCAGGGGCTCGGGGCGCAGCGGCACGATAAAGGAGTCCAGCGTGAGCTATATTATTGCAGACCGTTTGGTGAAGACCTTCGGCGCCGGCGGCTCGGCCGTGTCGGCGGTGTCCGAGATCAGTTTCCAGATTGCACCGGGCGAGTTCATCGCGATCATGGGGGAATCCGGCGCCGGGAAATCAACGCTGCTCGGAATCCTGGGCGCCATGAACGCCCCCTCTTCCGGCCGTCTGTTGGTGGATGACATCGATGTGTACCGCCTCCACCAAGAACAGTTGGCGGATTTCCGCCGTGAGTACCTCGGATTCGTGTTCCAGAGCTTTCACCTGGTGTCCTATCTTTCGGTCATCGAAAATGTCATGCTGCCGCTGACCGTGACCCGCCGCAGCAAAACGGAGAAGCGCGCCATGGCCCTGGAGGCGCTTTCCCGCGTCGGGCTGACGGAAAAAGCCGATCGCCTGCCGGGGGAAATCTCGGGCGGGGAAAAGGAGCGCGTGGCGGTGGCCCGCGCAATCGTCAACGAGCCGCCCATCCTGCTGGCCGACGAGCCCACCGGCAACCTGGATTCCAGGAACAGCCGGGAGATCATGCACATGTTCCAGCACCTCAACGATGGGGGCATGACCATCATCATGGTGACCCACAGCGCGGAGTGCGCCGGCCATGCGCGGCGGATCATGCAGGTCTCCGACGGTCGACTGCAGGAGGACCGCAGCGTGGTCGCGGCCGGATTGCGCATGGCTTCATAAAAGCCGTACACGGCGCAGCCCGGCTCAGCCCTTTGCCGCGTGGGCGCTCACCGTCAACACCGGGCAGGGCGAGCGCCGCACGACGCGGTCGGTGGTCGAGCCCATGAGCAGCGATTTGACCAGGCCGTAGCCGCGCACCCCCACAACGATCATATCCATGCTCTGGGTCATCGCATAGGCCACCAACTCTTCATAGGCCTGACCGCGTAGGACGATGGTTTTCAGGGAACACCAGTTGCGGGCCTCCTCCGGAACCAGCCCGTTCAATCTTTCCTTGAACACGTCCGCGCGGACCATGTCCTGGCCTTGCTCGGCGGGTGTGAGGAACTCCGGATAGACCGGCGGCTCCATGACGTGAATCAGGTGCAGCTCGGCCTCGAATTCCTGCGCCAGGCTGAGGCCGTAGCTCAAGGCCAGGACCGAGTCCGCGGAAAAGTCACTCCCGACCAGGATTTTCTTCAACCGGACGCCGCCGGCGCCCTTGTCGATGAAGGCTTCCTCGAGGCTTTGCACCGCCAGCAGCGGGCAGTTCAGCGTCCGCATCATCCGCTGGGTCACGGACCCCAGGATCAGGCGCTTCAAGCCGGAGCGGCCGCGGGTGGAGGCGATCACGAGGTCCACCTCCTTTTCCTCGACGATCCGGGCGATCTCCGCCGCCGGCTGCCCCACGCGGATCAGCGGCTCCCAATCCACCTCCTGAAGCCCCGGCATGCGGGACAACTGCTCCTGGGCTTCCTGCCGGATCCGCTCCTGCTGGCCGATCGGGTCCAGCTGGAACTCACCGTAAATGGTGACCGCCGAGAGATCGATCACATGGCAGACGTAAAGCCGGGCCTCGAACTCCTGAGCGATCGCCACCCCGTAAGGAATGGTCCGGTTGGAATGTTCCGAAAAATCGGTCGCACAAAGGATGCTTCGGAATTGCATTCGCATGATGGAACCTCCTTTCAGTCATCACCCCTTGATGACGGCAAGCGGCGTGAGCCGAGCCACCCGTTTGGCGATGCCGGCGCCGTGGACGACATCGACCACCCGATCTACGTCCTTGTAGGCGGCCGGCGCCTCTTCCGCCAGTCCACCCAGGCTGCCCGCCCGCACGTGGATCCCGCCGGCTTCCAGCTCCTGGCGCAGCGCGGCCCCGTGCACGGAGCGCTTGGCCTGATGCCGGCTCATGGTCCGCCCCGCACCATGGCAGGTGGACCCGAAGGTTTGCGCCATGGCGCCCTCGGTGCCGACCAGCACCCAGCTGGAGGTACCCATGGACCCCGGCACCAGCACGGGCTGGCCGATGTCCCGGTAGACCTCCGGCAGCACCTCCGAACCGGGGCCGAAGGCACGGGTGGCTCCTTTGCGGTGGACGCACAGCTCGCGCCTGCGGCCGTCGACCACGTGAGTTTCGATTTTGGCCATGTTGTGAGCGATGTCGTAGATCTGGTAAAGACCGAAATTTTTCACCTTGCCGGCCAAGACCTGTTCGAAGCTGCGCCGGATGTGAAACGCCAGCACCTGGCGGTTGGCAAAGGCATAGTTGGCGGCCGACGTCATGGCGGCCAGGTAGTCCCGGCCTTCGGGGCTGCTCAAGGGCGCGCACACCAATTCCCGGTCCGGAAGCTCAAAGTGGTATTTTCGAACGGCTTTCTGGAACAGGTTGACGTAGTCCGTGCAGACCTGGTGCCCCAGTCCGCGCGAGCCGCAGTGGATCTGAACGACGACTTGGCCGGGGCAAAGACCGATGCGCCGCGCGATCGTCTCGTCCACGACGCGCTCGACCCGGTCCACCTCGATGAAGTGATTTCCGGCCCCCAGCGTCCCCACCTGGTCCTTGCCGCGGTCCCTGGCGCGGGCGCTGACCTTGGCGGCATCGGCCCCCGGCAGGCAGCCGTTTTCCTCGGTGCGCTCGAGATCGGCCTCGGTCCCGTAGCCGCGACGCACCGCCCAGCGTGCGCCCTTTTCCATGACCTCGTCCAGGTCCCCGGGCTTGAGCTTCACCAGCCCGCCCTTGCCGACGCCGCTCGGACAGTTGGCATAGAGCGCGGAGGCCAGTTCATCCAGGTGGGGCGCGACCTGCTCCGCGCTGAGGTGGCTTGCCAGGAGCCGGACCCCGCAGTTGATGTCGTAGCCCACGCCGCCGGGGGAGATGACGCCGTCCGGAAGCGCGGTCGCCACCACGCCGCCAATGGGAAAGCCGTAGCCTTGGTGCATGTCCGGCATGGCCAGGACGTGTCCGACGACCCCGGGCAGGGTGGCGGTGTTCACCAGTTGCTCCAGGCTGCGGTCGCCGGTCATGGCCGCAGCCAATTCATCATCCGCGTAAAACCGTGCCGACACACGCATGCCTTCGCGGAAGGATGCCGGGATCTCGTAGAGGAACTCGTCTATTTTTTGGAAGCCCCGGATGTTGGCCATGGGCACCTCCTTGTCAGGCTGTCGAAAAACAGCGCCTCAGCCCCTGATCCGGCGTCGCGAGTCTCTTGTAAATGCTGACATGTCCGCCGATCGGCTGCGCGTTCCAACTCGCCTCGCGCCTTGGCTGACGGTGTGATGTCTGTTTTTCGACACCCTGTTAGACGTCAAACACCACCGTCGTCGTCAATCCGCCGGCTTCGGCTCGGATGTCCAGGTTGTGAAACGTCACCGCCTTCACGTGTTTTTCAAACGCCCCGACCCGGTCGCCGCGCACCACGGCACTGAGGCGTGTCGCCGAAATCCGGAGAAATTCAAACCGGGTGAACAGGAGCGATTCGGTTTCCGCCCAGAATGCGAGCTCGCTCAGCCAGGCCACCAGCAGGCTTTCGGCATCGATGGCCTCAAGCTCGATGTGCTTGGCGATCGACGGGCGGCGGGCGGCGGCAGCCAACATCAGGCTGTTCATCCCCAGCGCGGCGTTGGCGAACAGCTCAGCGAGGTCGCGCCCGGAAATCCGCAACGCCCGGTCGGCGGTGTGCTCGATCTCTTCAAAGCCGGATTTCGATGCGCCGGTTTCGACCACGTCGCTCATGGGAAGGATTCCCCGGAGTTTGGCGCGAGTTCTGCCACCCCTTGTGGCACTATCTAACGACTGGGACCGGGATGTCAAGAATATCGGCGCGACAGTGGGGTTGCCGCCTAAACGGGACTTTACAAGGCCTGGGCGATTTTTTATAAATAAAGACAGCGGTCCCGCCGGCACGGCCAGCGGCGGGATGCTGCATCCACGGACCCGCGCACGGAGGTGAAACGATGAAAGCCGTCT
>Ga0210104_1000142_pt1 | contig 10692 bp, 4 predicted proteins | sample RushSE_TuleA_D2_FD_185567 | JGI IMG/M metagenome (GOLD analysis project Ga0210104, IMG submission 185567) | Wetland microbial communities from San Francisco Bay, California, USA, that impact long-term carbon sequestration - RushSE_TuleA_D2 (SPAdes) | ecosystem: Environmental > Aquatic > Marine >...
CCCGAGTGCCTCTACACCCAGGTGGGGTTCAGCCAGCTCCGCGCGTTATCGCCGTCGGGCCGCTGCGCCCCGTTCGACGAAACCGCGGATGGACTCGTGGTGGGAGAAGGGGTGGGCATCCTGGTCTTGAAACGTCTCGATGACGCCCTTCGCGATCAGGATACGATTTATGCCCTGATCAAAGGCATCGGACTTTCCAATGACATGCGGGGCAATCTTCTGGCCCCGGACAGCGAAGGCCAGGTTCGCGCCATGCGCAGCGCTTATGAAGCGGCAGGCTGGTCTCCTATGGATGTGGACATCATTGAATGCCACGGCGCGGGAACACCGGTGGGAGATATTGTAGAGCTTCAGAGCCTTAGAAATCTCTGGGACAAACCCGGATGGTCAACCGGCCAGTGCCCTATCGGATCCATAAAATCCATGATCGGCCACCTTCTGACCGGTGCAGGGGCTGCCGGAATGATCAAAACCCTTCTGGCCTTAAAACACAAAACATTGCCGCCTTCACTCAATTTCAATCGCGCTTCGGCAAAAAGCCCCCTTCACAATAGTCCGTTTCGGGTGCAGACGGACCCCAAACCCTGGATGAAGAGAGACAAAAATACCCCCCGGCGCGCTGCGGTGAGTGCATTCGGGTTCGGCGGAATCAACAGCCACCTGCTTTTTGAAGAATGGGACCCTGGGATTGCAGATTGTCGAATGAAGATGGAAGATTGTTCCCGAAAAACCGGAATTTCTAATGCATTCCAACAATCTACAATCTACAATCTACAATCTACAATCCAAACCCCTCCAATCGCCATTATCGGCATGGCCGCTGCTTTCGGTCCCTTAACATCTTTAAGGGCTTTTCAGGAAACGATTTTTAGGGGCGAATCGATCATTACCAAAAGACCTAAGGGCCGGTGGAACGGATGTGACGCCGTTGCCGGCATCCATCTGGGTAAAAGAGCGGCCTGGGGCGGATTCATGGATAACCTCTCACTCGATCTTCAGGAATTCCGCATACCGCCCAATGAAATTCCGGACATCCTCATCCAGCACCTGTTGATGCTGAAAGTTTCGATGGATGCCATGAAAGATGCAGGGCTCCCCATGAGAAAGGAGCGCCCTCTGATGGGTGCTTTCATCGGCATCGAATTCGACTTTGAAGCCACGGACTTTCACTTTCGGTGGCACCTGCACAATCTGGTTCAAAAATGGCAAAAAAGAGCGCGCCCGAATCCGGATCTCGATGATGAAGAACAAGCAGCCCAATGGCTGGCGTCATTGCAGGATGCGTTTCGTCCGCCGCTGACAAATACACGAACCCTTGGTGCCCTGGGCGGCATCATTGCCAGCAGGATCGCCAGAGAATTTCGTTTCGGGGGGCCGAGTTATGTCGTATCCAACGATGCGGCCTCGGGCCTGAAAGCCCTTGAAATCGGCGTTCGCTCCTTGCAGCAAAAAGAGACCGATGCCGTTCTTGTGGGTGCCGTGGATCTTTTTGGGGATGTCCGCAGCGTGATGGTATCGAATCAGATCAGACCTTTTACAGACCGTGGCGACATCCGCCCTTTTGATGCATCGGCAGACGGAACCCTTCCCGGTGAAGGTGCTGCGGCACTCGTTCTCAAAAGGCTGGATCAGGCAGAAAAGGACGGCCACAGGATCTATTGCGTGATCAAGGGTATGGGAAAGGCAAGCGGCGAAGGGGTTCAACACAATGCGCCGTCAAAGGATGCATATGTTTTGTCCCTGAGACGAGCTTTTCAGGACGCCCAAATATCCCCGTCCGCGATCAGCCTCGTAGAAACCCACGGCAGCGGCAGCCCGACGGAAGACCGGATTGAATCAGACGCTTTGATGGAATTTTTTAACGGGCAGAAAACAACCTGTGCCGTCGGATCCGTGAAACCGAATATCGGGCACGCCGGGGCTGCTGCCGGGCTGGCCGCTCTGGTCAAAACCAGCCTCTGCCTCTACCAGGAAGTCATTCCTCCCCTGGCGAACTTTGTCAAGCCCGCCCATTTGGGTTGGGAAAACAGCTTTTTCCATATGCCGGTGTTTCCTCAGTACTGGCTCAGAAACCGAAAAGACGGTCCCCGCACCGCATGCGTCAGCGCCATGACCACAGACGGAAATTGCATGCATGCAATCTTGGAAGGTTATGAGCACGACGCACCGGGTCCGGTTTCCATAAAGGTCTTGCCGGAAAAAAGACGACCTTTGGGTTTTGCGGCACCCGGGCTTTTCGTGGTTGAAGGCAACAGCGAAGATGAGGTTCTGGAAGGTCTGAATGCGCTCAGGATTCATATTCAGCATTCATCAGGTCCGTCCGCTTTTCCCCGGACAAACGATCTGATATCCCGTGAAAAAATGGAACCTTTGGCCAGATCCTGGTACCTTAAAAACCGGTTGAATCCGGAAAAGAAATTTGCCGTATCCATTGTGGCCCAAAACCTGTCGCAGCTCGAAACGTTCATCCATGACGCGAAAGATGCCGTCTCCACCCATACGCCAAGAAACTTGAACGGCCCGAGCGGAATCGGTTTTTCTCCTTTTCCCCTGGGTGCTGCCGGAAAAACGGCATTTGTGTTCCCGGGATCCGGGAATCATTATGTGGGGATGGGCAGAGGTGTCGGAGTGCTTTGGCCTGAAATACTTCACCAGATGGATGTCGAAACCCGGCAATTAAAGACCCAGATGATTCCCGGCTGTTATGTGCCCTGGAGAACATCCTGGGAAGCCGGATGGGAAAAGGATGCCCTTACAAAAATCATTTCAGATCCGTTGAATATGATCTTCGGACAGGTGGTTCATGGCAGTGTGATGACCCGTCTCGTCCGGAGCTTCGGAATATCGGCGGATGCGATGATCGGTTACAGCCTCGGCGAATCCGCGGGGCTTTTTGCCATGGGCGCATGGCCGGACCGGGGCCAAATGTTGAAACGGATGCTTGCCACCGATCTGTTTTCCACCGAGCTTGCCGGTCCGTGCAATTCGGCCAGAAAAGCCTGGGGGATACCCGATGAAGAAGACGTTGCCTGGTGCGTTGCCGTCATTAATCGGTCTGCGGACAGGGTTCAAGCAGTCATAGACAAACAGCCTTTTGTCAGACTTCTCATCACCAACACACCGGATCAATGTGTCATCGGCGGCAGAAAACCCCATGTCCAAGCGGCCATCAAAGAACTGGGCTGTGAGGCCGTGTTCCTGGATGGTGTTGTCACGGTTCATTGCGACGCCGCAGTCCCGGTTGCCAGGGACTATAAAAACCTCCATCTGTTTCCGACCCATCCTCCGGATAATATCCGATTTTACAGCTGTGCATCGGGGTGTGCCTATACACCGGACCGCGAGAGCGCCGCGAATTCCATTTTGAAACAGGCCCTTTCGGGGTTTAATTTCATGACGTTGATCGAGCAGGCTTATACAGACGGTGTCCGTATCTTCCTTGAGATGGGCCCCCATGCCTCCTGTACGGGAATGATAAAAACGATTCTTAAGGAAAAGCCCCACATCGCCATTTCCGCGTGCTCCCGGGGTGAAGACGACCTGGTGACGATCCTCAAACTATTGGGAACACTGGCGGCGGAAAGGGTACCGGTTGACCTTGAAAAACTCTACGGCATCCACGCACACACGCAGGCCGGAAATGAAATCCAAACTCAAGAACCGAGCCGCCGACTGAAATTGGCCGTGGGCGGGAAGATTCCCTCCCCTGCCTTTCCAGGGATAGCGCCGGGGAAACAGGGATCAGAGGTCAGAGATCAGAGATCAAAAAACAAAAGCCGAAGGTCGGAAAGGCATGTCCAATTCCAAAACCTCATGAACACGCTGACCGAAACCACCCAGGCCACAGCCGATGCCCACCAGGCATTTCTCGATTTTTCAAATGAACTTACCCAAAGCTTCGAAAAAAGCTTTATTGCACAGACGCGGATTCTTGAGACCCTGATTGCGGATAAAAATTTACACGCCCTGGAATTGGGTACGCCAAGTCGAGAACAAAGAAAAACACACTTGCAAACCGTTGAACCGGCGTTTAACCGGGATATGTGCATGGAATTTGCCGTCGGCTCTGTTGCAAAGGTGCTGGGGCCGGAGTTTTCGGTGGTCGATACACACAAGGTCAGGGTTCGGCTCCCCGATGAACCCCTCATGCTGGTCGACAGAATCATTTCGGTGGAGGGTAAAAAAAGATCTATGGGCTCCGGCCGGGTGGTGACCGAACATGATGTGCTTCCGGATGTCTGGTATCTCGACGGCGGCCGGGCGCCGGTATGCATCTCGGTTGAAGCCGGACAGGCAGACCTGTTTTTATGCGCCTATCTGGGTATCGACCATGCGGTCAAGGGGAAACGGAGCTACCGGCTCCTGGATGCGAAGGTCAAATTCCACCGCGGCCTCCCTGAACCGGGCGACGTGATCCGCTATGAAATCGAAATCGACCACTTCTCCCGTCAGGGAGAAACCTATCTGTTCTTTTTCAGGTTCGAAGGATTTATCGGAAATTCACATCTCATCAGCATGACCGACGGGTGCGCGGGTTTCTTCACTGAAGAAGAGGTGCGAAATTCAGGCGGAATTATCTTGACACGGGAAGACACCCAACGCCTGCCGGGCCGGAAACTCCCGGACTGGAAAGACCTGGTCTCCATCAATGTCGAAAGTTATGACGATGCGGCCATTGATTCCCTGAGACAGGGTGATCTCGCCGAATGCTTCGGCCCCGGCTTCAGCGGCATCCGACTTGCCGAATCCCTGAGGCTGCCGGGCGGCAGGATGAGACTGATCCACCGGATTCCGCTGCTCGATCCCGGGGGCGGACGATACGGGCTCGGCCTGATCCGGGCTGAAGCGGATATCCATCCCGACGACTGGTTTTTGACCTGCCATTTCATGGATGACATGGTCATGCCCGGAACGCTGATGTACGAATGCTGTGCCCATACCCTCAGGGTCTTTATTCAGCGCATGGGATGGGTGACGACAAAATCCGGGGTTTGCTACGAGCCTGTGGTCGGCGTTGAAAGCGTCCTCAAGTGCAGGGGGCCGGTAACGCCGGATACCCGCCATGTCCGGTATGAAATAGAGATCAAAGAGATCGGTTATGCACCTGAACCGTATGTCATCGCTGATGCGCTGATGATTGCGGACGGACATCGAATAGTCTCTTTCAAAGACATGTCCATGAAAATGACCGGTATCACCCGAAATGAAATCGAATCGTTCTGGGAGAAGAAAAAAGACGGAGGTCAGAGGTCGGAGGTTGGAGGGAGAAAAATGGTTTTGCCTCAAATCTCAAGCGAAGCGCTCCTCCAACCTGACGATGCCGCAGGCGATCGTCGGAGGTCGGCGGTCGGAGGTCAAAAAACAATCCTTTATGACCGGGATAAAATACTGGCATTTGCCAGTGGAAAGCCTTCCGAAGCATTCGGAGAGCCTTACGAAATGTTCGACAACGACCGGGTGATTGCCCGGCTCCCCGGCCCGCCCTATTCCTTTTTGGACAGGATCGTTTCCGTGGAACCCGCACCATGGACCTTAAAGCCGGATGGATGGATCGAGGCCGAATATGACATACCGCCCGATGCATGGTACTTTCGAGCGGACCGGTCATCTTCCATGCCCTTTAGTGTTTTGCTCGAAGTGGCACTGCAACCGTGCGGATGGCTGGCAGCGTATCTGGGATCCGCCCTCAAAAGTAAAAATGACTTGAAATTCAGAAACCTTGGGGGAAATGCCGTATTGCATCGCATGATTTTCCCGGAAGAAAATACGTTGACCGTACGCGCACGAATGACAAAAGTTTCCGAAGCCGCGGATATGATTATCGAACATTTTGATTTTATGGTTCGGCACGGTGCTGAAACGGTGTACTCGGGGGATACCTACTTTGGATTCTTTACAAAACATGCCCTGGCGCGGCAGGTCGGCATCCGGAATGCCGAAAAAATGGCATATACCCCTGCTTTGAATGAACTTAAGCACAGCCGATCCTTTGTGTTTGAAGACGCGGCACCGCTTTACCCGGAAGACACGGATGCGGATCCCGCGTTTTCTCTGGCCATGCCGGCAAAAGCCCTTCGCATGATCGACCGGATCGAGGCCTTTGTTCCCAACGGTGGTCCTTTAGGTCTCGGTTTTATCCGGGGTGTAAAAACGGTGGATCCCGACGAATGGTTTTTCAAAGCGCATTTTTTTCAGGATCCTGTTTGTCCGGGTTCCCTGGGGATAGAATCGTTTCTGCAACTCATTAAATTTGCAGCCATTGATCGATGGGCGCATCTGAAGGAAACCCATCGCTTTGAGTGGATTATGGGTGAACCCCATTCCTGGATATATCGGGGTCAGGTCCTCCCTGAAAATAAACGCATTGAAGTTGAAGCCGTTATCACTAAAATTGTTGACACGCCGGTGCCGGCCGTATACGCAAATGGTTTTCTGAAAGTTGACGGACTCTATATTTACCAGATGGAAAACTTCGGCTTGAGATTGGTCCCTCTATAAATCAGACAGGATTAACAGGATATTCGGGATAAGACTTGGGCCTTCGGCCCAATCGGCCTCCGGCCCTGGAGGAACAATGGAATAGTGGAATAATGGGTTGGAAGGATTTTTATCAATTTAAGCGGTTTGTTGCCGACCTTTACCCAATATTCCAACCTTCCAACATTCCAGGTTACCGAAAAAAGAAAGCAACTGTTAACACATTGAAAATTCTAAATATAGTATCGATATCCCGAGACGTGTAGTTAACCACTCAACCATTTAACGATTTAACCATTTAACGAGATCTTGACCATGTTGTATTCCAACGTCTACATTGATTCCTTCGGCTATGAGCTTGCCCCAAATGTCATTACGTCGGAAGACATTGAAAATCGACTGGCACCGGTGTATGAAGCCCTTCATTTTCAAAAAGGCCAGTTGGAGGCCCTCACCGGAATCCGTGAACGAAGATTCTGGGATCCCGGATATGCCATGAGCGAAGGGGCCATAAAAGCCGGCCGGAAAGCCATCGATGCGTCCGCTGTTTCCCCTGAACATATCGGCATGCTGATTTATGGGGGTGTCTGCAGGGATAATTTGGAACCTGCGACAGCCTGCGCCGTCTCCAACGGTCTTGGATTGGGTCCAAAAACCCAGATTTACGATGTTTCAAATGCATGTCTGGGGGTGTTAAACGGGATGATTCAGGCGGCAAATGCCATCGCCCTCGGCCAGATCAAAGCAGGTCTTGTGGTATCCTGCGAATCTGCAAGACAGATTGTCGACTTTACCATTGAACGCCTCATTGAAACAAAAGATATGGATCATTTCAAAAAAACCATTGCCACACTGACCGGAGGTTCAGGGGCTGTGGCCGTATTGTTAACGGACGGGTCCGTATCCGACAGCGGCCACCGTCTTCTGGGCGGCGTTATCAGAAGCGCCGCCGCGCATCACAGGCTGTGCCGCTGGGGTCCGGATACGGGAATACCGGCCAGCGGTCTCCATGTGATGCAAACGGATTCCATTGGCGTTTTGCATCATGGCGTGGCCCTTGGTATCGAAACATACAAGGCATTCAAAAAAGAACTCTCCTGGTCCGAAGATAAGCCGGACAAGGTGATTTGCCATCAGGTGGGGGCGACCCATCAAAGAAATATCCTCGAATCCATCGGCATCCCAACGGAAAAAGATTTTACGACCTTTAAATACCTGGGAAACATCGGTACGGTGTCTCTGCCCATTACGGCGGCCATTGCAAAAGAACGTGAGTTTCTGGTTAAAAACGATCTCGTCGGATTTTTCGGGATCGGCAGCGGACTGAATTGTCTGATGCTGGGAATGAGGTGGTGAGTAAAAATCCTGGCAAAGAGAATCAAACCTGGGTTATCCTATAGAATGGATTTGCTTTATTGAATGTTCATTTTTGAAAATAGGAATTAGGAATTAGAAAATAGATAACTGCAAATGAACACAAATGGTGTTAGAAAATGAGAAGGGTACGGAAAACAGGAAGTTAAGAAGGTTAGAGGATCAGAAGATCGGAGACTCTTGGACATGCCAACCTTCTTACCTTCTCACCTTCTTGCTCTTAACTTTCTAACGTTCTTATTTTTCAAAATATTTGCGGTCATCCGTAATTTCCTTTATCCTCTTTCCTCTTTTCTCTTTCCTATTTCCGGTTTATTTGAATTAAAACTTAAAATAACTGAAAGGAGGTCGCATTGAAAAAAACAGCATTCCTTTTCCCTGGCCAGGGTTCCCAGGCCGTCGGCATGGGGCTTGATATTTATCAGGAATATGATGTTGTGAGAGAACTTTTTGATATGGCGGAGGAAATTTCCAAAATAAAGATATCAAACCTGTGCTTTAAGGGTCCCATGGAAGATCTTACCCAAACCGTCAATCTTCAGCCGGCAGTCACCGCTGTGAATCTGGCATACCTCGCCGCCATCGAAAAAGAAGGGCTTAGACCCGACGTTTGTGCCGGGCACAGCCTCGGTGAATATAGCGCCCTGAGTGCTTCAAGTATTCTCTCACGGGAAGATACCTTCAGGCTGGTTTTTAAAAGGGGTGAACTCATGCATCGGGAGGCCGGCAAAAACAAAGGAGCCATGCATGCAATTATCGGACTTTCCTTTGGTGAAGTCGCGGAAATCGTTGAAAAGGTAAAGAAAGACGGGGTTGTGGCGGTTGCAAATCACAACGCTGAAAAACAGATTGTGATCACCGGCTCACCGGGTCCTGTTGAAAAGGCCTCATCATTGGCTGCATCACAAGGCGCAAAAGGCATACCGCTTAAAGTGAGCGGTGCGTGGCATAGCGAACTGATACAGGGCGCCCAGGATGAATTCAAAGATTTTATCGAATCCATACCATTCAATACCCCTCAAAGGCCCACAATATTCAATGTTACAGCCGACGTTGAAAACAAGCCCGAGGAAATCAAATCAATCATGGCCCGTCAGCTTTGCAGCCCGGTAAAATGGTATGACTCCATGTGTAAACTCATGGCGGAAAATGTGGAGATCTTTGTCGAGGTGGGACCCGGAAAAGTCCTTACCGGACTATTGAAAAAGATTTTACCGAAAGATTATCCATGTCAGATATATAATGTAAACAGCATGAAAGGGCTCGAACAGTTTATGAAAGAAACATCGTAATTTCGTGGTGAATTATAGATTTTTTGCGAATCCATCAAAATTATACTTTACATAAATTTTTTCATAATGTATTCTGCGAATTTCTAAAAAGAAGGTGATACTTTAATTTTAAGGTTGGCATCATGAAAAAGAAAGATATCGAATATTTTAAAGAATTTCTCAACAATCGTCTGGAAGAGCTGTTAAGTCATGCGGACAATACGGTTTCGGGAATGACGGCGCCCAAAGAAAATTTTCCGGATCCAACCGACCGTGCTTCTCTCGAAGCTGACCGAAATTTTATGCTTCGTATCAGGGATAGGGAGAACAAGCTGATCAAAAAAATTAAGAAAGCGTTAGATCGAATTGAGAACGGTACGTTCGGAATTTGTGAAAAGTGCGGCGAGGAAATTTCTGTTAAACGGCTTATGGCCAGACCGGTCACGACGCTGTGTATTGATTGCAAAACCAAGGAAGAGGCCTTCGAAAAAGCCCTTGGTTTATAACTAAGCATGTGAGAATCGATCTGCATATCCATTCAACCGCGTCCGACGGGACACTTTCGCCGTCAGAAATACTTACCCTGGCTCAACAACTTGATATCGCAGCAATTTCGATAACAGACCACGATACACTGAAAGGCTCAAAAGATGCCCTTTCATGTGGAATTCCCCCTTCAGTCAAATTTTTACCCGGTGTTGAAATTAGTGCCGACCCGCCTCCGGCCTTTAACTGTTCTGGAAGCTTTCATATTTTAGGCTACGCTGTCGATATCCATAATTCCGAACTCAATCATACACTTTCAATGTTGAGAGACTCCAGAGAGAATCGAAATCCCCGTATCCTTAAACTGCTTTCCGGCATGGGAATTGAAATCGAAATGGAAGAGGTGTTGAATTTGGCCGGAAAAAGTCAGATCGGAAGACCCCACATTGCCCAACTGATGGTTAAAAAAGGGTATGCCCGGTCAATTGATGCGGCCTTTGACGAATATCTCGGGAACGGCAGGCCGGCCTATGTGAATCGATTTCGATTTGAATGTGAACAAACGATAACGGCCGTATTGAATGCAGGGGGAATTCCTGTTCTGGCCCACCCGTTTCTGCTCAATATTAAAGAAAATGAGGTTCTCGAAAACCTTATCGCCGTGCTGGCGGAAATGGGCCTTAGAGGGATAGAAGTCTATTATCCGGAACACACAAAGGATCTTATGGCCTATTATACCCGGCTTGCACGGCGCCATGATTTATTGATCACCGGCGGAACCGATTTTCACGGCGATATCAAGCCTGAAATAAAAATGGGGTCCGGAAAAGGAGATCTTTTTATCCCCTATGCGCTCTACGAAAATCTCATTTCGAGTCTATAAACAGGAATCACCATGACACCAGCAGATCTTTCCGAATTTCAGCGAAAACTATGTTATGCGTTCAAACATATCGAATTTCTTTCCGAATCCCTCAGGCACAGTTCCTTTGTAAATGAAAATATAGACCTAAACCTTCAGGATAATGAACGGCTTGAATTTTTAGGGGATGCGGTTTTAAATCTTGTTGTCGGACACATCCTC
>Ga0210104_1000143_pt1 | contig 10648 bp, 10 predicted proteins | sample RushSE_TuleA_D2_FD_185567 | JGI IMG/M metagenome (GOLD analysis project Ga0210104, IMG submission 185567) | Wetland microbial communities from San Francisco Bay, California, USA, that impact long-term carbon sequestration - RushSE_TuleA_D2 (SPAdes) | ecosystem: Environmental > Aquatic > Marine >...
ATAAATGCCATAGTATACGGACAACATCCTATGCACCTCGTTTTCCCTTGTCAACGGAAAGCCTCTGAGCTGGGGATGAATGAGGATGGGGTCGCTGCTACGGCGACCCAAGGCATCGGTTTTGGCCGGGTCAACCTCAGGCCGGCCGCAGCCGATACCCCGCCGGGCCTGCGGCCGACGCCGACAGACTTCCGCTTGAATCCCCACCTTATATTTGGTTTAATGTGAATTCTACTCGGGGAGGTGGGCGGTGAAGAAAAAGCGGGTGATCCTGATTGCGTTTCTGGCGTTGCTGCTGGGCGTGGGGGCGCTCGTGTTCTGGGGGCAGCACGGCCGCCGCAGCGCCGAGCTTTACTACTCGGGGACCATCGAGGCGACCCAGTCCAACCTTGCCTTTCAGGTGAGCGGCCGGGTGCAGGAGGTTCTGACCGACGAAGGGCGCATGGCGCAGAAGGGCGAGGTGCTTGCCGCCCTCGACCGCCGCGAGTTTGCGGCGCTGCGAGACCAGGCCCGGGCCAACCTGCAGCGCGCCGAGCAGAATCTGCGGCAGCTCGAGACTGCGCTGGAGGTCAGCCGCCAGGTGCTGCCGGCTGAAGTCGACCGCGCGGCGGCCGCCGTGGGGGCGCTCCAGGCCCAGCTGAGAGAGGCAGAGTCCGGCTACCGGTCGCAGGAGGTGGAACGGGCGCGCCTGGCGGCCGAGGAGAGCCGAGTGACGCTTGACAACGCGCGCAAGGACAAGGAGCGCTACGACGAGCTTTTCCGCAAAGGGGTGGTCGCCGAAAGGGCCCGGGACACCTTCAACGTGCAGTACGAGACCTCCCTCAAAGAGAACCAGCGCGCGGTCGAAGCCTACAAGCTTTCCAAAGAGGGCTTCCGCCGCGAGGAGATCGACACGGCGCGTTCGCGCCTGGCCGAGGGTCAGGCCGCGCTGCGTCTTTCCGAGAGCAACCTTAAAAAAATCGAGGCGGCCGAACAGGAGGTCGAAGCGGCGCGGGCCCAGGTGGCTGCAGCCAACGCCGCATTAAGCGTAGCCGAGATCCAACTGGGTCACACCGAGCTCAGGGCTCCGTACACAGGCATGGTTCTCAGTCGCAACGTGGAACCCGGGGAGGTGGTGACGCCCAGCCAGGAAGTGCTCACCCTGTCCGATCTCTCCCGGGTGGACCTGAAGGTGTTCGTGGAGGAAACCGAGATCGGCAAAATTGCGCCCGGCCGGCCGGTGGACGTGAAGATCGACACGTTCCCGGACAAGACCTACCCCGGCCAGGTCGCCTACATTTCGCCTCAGGCCGAGTTCACGCCCAAGATCATCCAGACCCACAAGGAGCGGGTCAAGCTCGTTTACCTGGTGAAAATCTCCGTCCCCAACCCGAGTCTCGAGCTCAAATCCGGGATGCCTGCCGATGCCTGGTTCCGCTGACCGCCGTGTGGCCGAAGGCGACCCTCCGGCCGGGATGGTCGTCGCGGCGGGGGTCAGCCGGAGCTTCGGCGCGCTCGCGGCGGTGTTCGATGTGTCCTTCAGCCTGCCCGCGGGCCGCATCGTCGGCCTCGTGGGCTCCGACGGCGCCGGCAAGACCACGCTGTTGCGCATGATCGCCACCATGCTCCCTCCCGATGCCGGAACCCTCACGGTGGCCGGTCGCGACGTGGTCCGGGAACGATCCGCCGTCAAGGAGCTGATCGGTTACATGCCCCAGCGCTTCGGCCTCTACCAGGACCTCACGGTGGCAGAGAACCTCGATTTCTTCATGGACATCTACGGCATCACCGGCGCGGAACGCCGCCGCCGGCGCGGGCGTTACCTCGGGTTTTCCAATTTGCTGCCGTTCACGGACCGCCGCGCCGGGGATCTCTCCGGCGGCATGAAGCAGAAGCTGGGCTTGGCCTGCGTGCTGGTGCACGAGCCCCGGGTGCTGATTCTGGATGAGCCCACCAACGGCGTCGACCCGGTGTCGCGGCAGGAATTCTGGCAGATCCTGGCCGACATGCAGCAGGCGGGCATGACGATCCTCGTCTCGACGGCCTATCTCGACGAGGGCGAGCGCTGCGACCGGCTGCTGCTCATGCACAACGCGCGCATCCTCGCGGATGCGGCGCCGGCCGAGGTCCGGGCGGGTTTTGCAAGCCTGGAGGAGGCCATGATCCAGCGCATCCAGGCGGTGGACGCGGCCCTCGCGGAGGATGCCTTTGGACGATGACGCCGTAGTCGTGACGGACTTGGTGAAGCGTTTCGGCCGTTTTACGGCCGTGGACCACATCAGCTTCTCCGTGCGCACGGGCGAGATCTTCGGCTTCCTCGGGCCGAACGGCGCCGGCAAGTCCACCACCATCCGCATGCTCTGCGGCATCATCTCGCCTACGAGCGGCACCGGCCGCGTGGCCGGCTTCGATCTCTTCACCGAGTCCGAGCGCATCAAGCAGACCATCGGCTACATGTCCCAGAAGTTCTCGCTTTACCCCGACCTGACGCCGTTTGAAAACATCCGCTTCTACCTCGGGATCTACGACGTGCCGGCCGAGCAATGGCCGGAGCGCATCGAGTGGGTCTTCGGTGTGACGCGGCTTTCCGCGGTGCGCGACCGGCTGACACGGGAGCTTCCCCCGGGCTGGCGCCAGCGTCTGGCCCTGGGTTGCGCCCTCCTGCACCGGCCGCGGCTGCTCTTTCTGGACGAGCCCACTTCGGGGGTCGACCCCATCACGCGGCGGCATTTCTGGGATTTCATCCGCCGGCTTACTGCCGAAGGGGTGACCGTCTTCGTCACCACTCACTACATGGATGAGGCCCGGCACTGCGGCCGGGTAGTGATGATCAACGCCGGCCGGATCGTGGCGAGCGGGCCGCCGGCCGAGATCGTAGCCCACGTGCTGCCGGACCGGCCGGACGCCGACCTGGGGGATGCCTTCGTGGCCCTGATGAAGCGGGAGGCGTCATGAACGCCCGCAGGGTCCAGGCCATCGCCCGCAAGGAGTACTACCACCTGATCCGGGACTTCCGCAGCCTCTACCTGGCCTTCATTATCCCGATGCTCCTGATCCTGCTTTTCGGTTACGCGCTAAGCCTGGACGTGGAACACATCCCCACGGCGGTGGTTGACTACGACCGAACGCCGGAGAGCCGCGATTTCATCCGGCGGCTGGACGCAACGGTCTATTTCGATGTGGCCGCCCACCCGCCTTCCGCGGCCGCACTCACGGACCTGCTCGATCGCAACCGGGTCATCCTCGGCATCGTCATCCCGCCCGGCTGGAGCGCGGACCTCAAGGCCGGCCGCAAAAGCGCCCTGCAACTCGTGATCGACGGCAGCGACCCCAACACCGCCGGCAACACCCGGGCGTTTATCACGGCCTTCATCGCCCAGGCGAACGAGCGCAGCCTGCTCGACACCCTGAACCGCCAGGGGCGGGAGCCGATCCGGCCGCCGGTTGAGGGCCGCATCCGCGTCTGGTTCAACGAGGACCTGGAAAGCCGCAACTTCATCGTCCCCGGCATCATCGCCGTCATCATCATGATCGTGGGGGCGCTTTTGACCTCGATGGTGATCGCCCGCGAATACGAGAACGGAACCATGGAGACCCTCCGCGCCCTGCCCGTGCGGGCGGGGGAGTTTTTCCTGGGAAAGGCGATTCCCTACTTTTTCATCACCCTCGTCGACGTGCTCGTGGCGATCCTCATGGGCCAGCTGCTCTTCGGCGTGGTCATGAAAGCGAGCTTTTGGCTGATGATCCTCGCTTCCGGCGTCTACATTCTGGTGGCGTTGAGCATCGGCCTGTTGATTTCCGTCAAAACCAAGTCCCAGCTCGTGGCCAACCAACTGGCGGTGCTGGTCACCTATCTGCCCTCGCTGTTGCTGTCCGATTTCGTTTTCCCCCAGCAGAACATGCCGGTCCCGCTCAAGGCCGTATCCAAGCTCGTTCCTGCCACCTATTACGTCGATATACTGAACGGTCTGTACCTGCGGGACCTTTCGTTCCTCCAGCTCTGGCCGAGCTTCCTTATGCTCGTCATGATGGCGGCGCTGCTTTCGGCCCTCAACATCCGGGCGCTGAGAAAGGAGGGACTCTGACATGAAATGGCCGCGCGTGCGCGAGCTGGTGCGCAAGGAGTTCATCCAGCTTTTCCGTGACCGTAAGAACCGGCCGATGCTGATCATCGCGCCCTTGATCCAAATGATTCTTTTCGGCTACGTGGTCACCACTGACGTGCGTGACATAACGGTTGCGGTCATCGACCAGTCGCACACGCCGGAGAGCCGGCGACTCATCGACGCCTTCGATGGCAATCCCACCTTCCGTATGACCGAGGTCTTGCAGGACCCGAAGGACCTGGACCGCCTGCTGCTGCGGCGCCGGGTGGACATCGGTCTTCAGATTCCGCCGGATTTCAGCGCGCGCATTCGCAGAGGCGAGACGGCCGAGGTGCAGATCCTGGTCGACGGCAGCATGAGCAACATGGCCGCCGTCCGGATCGCCTACAGCGTAAACGTGATCGATGCGTTCAACTCCCAACTGCTGCGGGAGATCAACCGGCGGCGAATCGACTTCGGTGAAATCGACGGTCGTATCCGAACCTGGTACAATCCCAACCTGGACAGTCAGTACTATTACGTGCCGGGGATCGTCGCTTTTCTGGTCATGCTGCTGTCGCTGCTCTTCACTTCCATGGCCGTGGTGCGGGAGAAGGAAGCCGGGACCATGGAGCAACTGATCGTGACCCCGCTCAAGGCGACTGAGTTCATCCTCGGCAAGACCATTCCCTTCATTCTCATCGCCCAGGCCCAGATGGTGATGGTGATCCTTTTCGCCCGGCTGTGGTTCCAGGTTCCCATGATGGGCAGCGCCTTTCTGCTGCTGGCCGCAAGCTCGATCTTTCTGCTGAGCACCCTCGGCATCGGCCTCCTGATCTCCACCGTCTCCCGGACTCAGCAGCAGGCCATGATGACCAACTTCTTTTTCATCCTGCCGTTTTTCATGCTGAGCGGTTTCGTTTTCCCCATCGCCAACATGCCCGCGGTGGTGCAGTGGCTGAGCCACCTGAACCCTCTGAGCCATTTCCTTGTCATCATCCGGGGCATCTTCCTCAAGGGCACCGGGTTTGCGATCCTGTGGCCGCAGTTCCTGGAGCTGGCCGTGCTCGGCGGGTTCGTCTTTGCCGCCGCGGTCGGGCGGTTTCGCAAACGCCTGGATTGAACGACATGAGCCGTATTTCAGGCCGGACTTTTGCCGTCTTGAATTCCGCCGGGGTGGCCGTCTGGGCCATACTGATGAGTTTCGGGGGTTTGTATATGGGCCGGGCCATGCAGGACCTCCTGGCCGACGACAAGAAATAGGAGCTGGCCACGGCGGCTTTGATCGCCGGGCTCGGTTTTGCTACCTGGGGCATCCGGAGGCATCGCCGCCGTCAGCCGTAATCCCGACCGGAGGTTTTACCACTCCGTGCCGGCGTCCGGTGGTTTGGGTTTGTAAGCCCGGTTTTATCCATGATATGTTTCATTTTCGGATTTAAATTGCCGGCGGCTGAGGACGATCGCTCATGCCCGACATGGAACTGGAAAAACTGCGTATTGAAAAAGCCCCCTTGCGACCCGGTGTGAAGCGGAAGAAAAAGATCGTTTGGGTTTTGCTGGTGGCATGCGTGACGGCGGCGGCAGCGGTGTTCTACCGGCAGGGCTGGCTCACCCCGGCGGTGGAGGTCCAGACGGCCGTCGTGCAGAATATCTACCCGTCCCAGACCTTCACCCTGCTGAATGCCAGCGGTTACGTGGTGGCCGACCGGAAATCCGCCGTGGCTTCCAAGGTGACCGGACGGCTGGTGTTCCTGGGCGTCGAAGAGGGCAGCCGGGTCAAGGAGGGGCAGATCATCGCCCGCCTGGAGAGCAGGGATTCTGCGGCGGCGCGGGATCGGGCGGCCCAGAACGTCACGGTCGCCCGCTACAACCTGGAGCAGACCCAGGCCGAGCTGGCAAACGCCACCTTGGACTACGAGCGCAAGAAGAAGCTTGTCGAGCGAGGCACCATCGCGCGATCCGCCTTCGACACGGCCGAGGCCCGCTATCGTTCGGCCCGGGCCTCCGTCGAGGCGCTGACCGCAGCGCTGCGGGCGGCCCAGGCGGCCCTGGAAGAAGCCGGCGTGCTGCTCGACTATGCCAACATCCGCGCGCCTTTCGATGCCGTGGTCCTCACCAAGAACGCCGACATCGGCGATATTGTCACCCCGCTGGCGGCCACGGCCGACGCCAAGGCCGCCGTGGTCACCATCGCCGACATGAACTCGCTGCTGGCGGAGGTCGATGTGTCCGAGTCGAACATCGCCCAGGTCAAGGTGGGCCAGCCCTGCGAGATCCGGCTGGACGCCTTCGCCGACACCCGTTTTCCGGCCAGGGTTCACATGATCCTGCCGACGGCCGACCGCAGCAAGGCCTCCATCACGGTGAAGGTCGCCTTTCTTGCGCGCGACCCGCGTGTGCTGCCAGAGATGAGCGCCAAAGTGGCCTTTCTCTCCCGCGCGCCGGGAGCCGACGAGCAGGCGCCTTTCCGGGCGGTGCCCGCGGCGGCGGTGACACCGCGCAACGCCAAACAAATAATATTTCTTATCGAGGCCGATCACGTCCGGGAGGTCGCCGTGCAGACCGGCCGCCGGTTCGGGGAGATGGTGGAGCTGCGGGAGGGCCCGCCGGACGCCAGTCGCATCGCCACGGCTCCCCTGGACCAATTGAAGGACGGTACCCGCGTCTCGATTCCCAAGCAGTGAACCATGAACTCCGAACCCCCCATCATCGTCGACATACGCCATATCAGCAAGTCCTACCTCCGGGGAAGCCAGGTCATCCCGGTGCTGGAAGACATTTCGCTTGCCATCGTCACCGGGGAATTTCTGGCCCTCATGGGGCCGTCGGGTTCCGGCAAGAGCACGCTGCTGAACCTCATCGCCGGCCTGGACCGCGCGGACGCCGGCACGATCACCGTCGGGGAGACCGACATCAGCGCGCTTTCCGAAACCGCGCTCGCTGCCTGGCGCGCCGCTCACGTCGGCTTCATTTTCCAGTTCTACAACCTCATCCCCGTTCTGACGGCATTCGAGAACGTCGAGCTGCCGCTCGTGCTGACCGATCTCACCCGCCGGCAGCGCCGCGAGCACGTGCAGATGGTGCTGGGTCTGGTCAACCTCGGGGACCGCGCGGACCACTACCCGCGGCAGCTCTCCGGCGGCCAGCAGCAGCGGGTCGCCATCGCGCGTGCCCTGGTCACCGACCCGACATTGCTGGTGGCCGACGAACCCACGGGCGACCTCGACCGCGTCTCGGCCGAGGACGTGCTGGTGCTGATGGAGCGCTTGTGCAGCGACCTCGGCAAGACCATCATCATGGTGACCCATGACCCGCGGGCGGCCCGGCGGGCGCGGCGTGTCAAACACCTGGACAAAGGTGTCCTCACTAATGCTCTGGAAGCTGCTGTACCGGAATGCCTTTAGGCACAAGCTGCGCGCACTTTTGACCGTCTGCGGGGTGGCGGTGGCGGTGCTGGCCTTCGGCCTGCTGAGCACCCTCGTGGACGCATGGTACGCGGGTGTTTCCGCGGCCGCCGCCAACCGGCTGGTCATCCGGCATGCCATCTCCCTGACCTTCTCCCTGCCCATCGCCTACATGGAAAAGATCCGGGCGGTCGACGGCGTCAAAGCCGTCTCCCACATGACATGGTTCGGCGGCGTCTACATCGATCGCAAAAATTTCTTTGCGAACTTTGCCGTGGATCCCAGGAGCTTCCTGGACCTGTACCCGGAGTTCATCCTGCCCGAGGACCAGAGATCGGGCTTTCTCAAGGACCGCCGGGGGTGCATCGTCGGCCGCGGGTTGGCCAGGCGCTTCGGCTGGAAGGTGGGCGACACCGTACCCCTTCAGGGGACTATCTACTCCGGGGACTGGCCGATGACGTTGCGGGGGATCTACCAGGGCCGCGACAAGAGCACCGACGAGAACCAGCTGTTCTTCCACTGGGACTACCTGAACGAGCGGCTCAAGGAGAGCTACCCCCGGCGCGCCAACCGGGCCGGCATCTTCGTGATCGAGGTTGCCCATGCCGATGACGCACCGGCGGTGGCCGGGGCCGTAGACGCCGTTTTCAAGAACTCCCTGGCCGAGACGCGGACCGAAACCGAGCGCGCCTTTCAACTGGGGTTCGTGACCATGAGCGAAGCCATCCTCATGGCCATCCGCCTGGTGTCGCTCATCATCATCTGCATCATCATGGCGGTCGTCGCCAACACCATGATCATGTCGGTGCGTGAGCGCATGCACGAGTTCGCCGTCTTCAAGACACTCGGCTACGGCGCCTTCCACCTGGCAGGTCTGATCCTGGGCGAGTCGCTGGTGATCTGCGCGGCGGGCGGGGCTCTCGGCATCGCCGCCACCTTTCCCGCGCTGAGGATTCTCGCGGGTTATGTAGGAAACATTTTCCCGGTGTTGGACATCACCTCGACGACGCTCTGGCTGGACGTCCTGGCGGCGGTTGTCGTGGCGCTGGTCGCCGCCGCGTTCCCGATCCGCAAGGTGATCACGGTGCGGATCGTCGATGCGTTGGGGCGGGTGGCGTGATGAAACTTCTCCTGGCCTACAGCCTGCGCAACCTGCTGGCCCGCCGGATGACCACGGTCCTGACCGCAGGGGGCATGGCGCTCGTGGTATTCGCTTTCGCGGCCATCCTCATGCTGGCCGAGGGGCTGCGGCGCACCCTGGTGGACTCCGGCTCCTACGACAACGTCGTGGTCATCCGCAAATCCGCGAACTCGGAGATTCAAAGCCCGGTCTCGCGCCTTGAGGCGGCGATCGTCGAAACCCAGCCGGAAATCGCATCCGGTCCGGGCGGCCGGCCGCTCGCGGCCCGCGAGGTGGTGGTGTTGATCAACCTGCGCAAACGGGGCTCGCAGAGCACTTCGAATGTGACCATCCGGGGGGTCTCGGAATTCTCCCTCGCGCTGCGGCCCCAGATCCGAATGATCGCCGGCCGCATGCCGCGGCCGGGCTTGTTGGAAATCATGGTGGGGGAGGGGATCGCCCGCCGCTTCCAGAACGCCGGCCACAACGAGACGCTATCCTTCGCCAACCGGGAGTGGGCGGTGGTCGGGGTGTTCGACGCCGGCAACACCGGCTTCAACTCCGAAATATGGGGCGACGCCGAGCAGTTCATGCAGGCATTCCGGCGCCAGGCCTACTCCTCCGTAATCTTCCGCTTGCGGCAGCCGGATGCGTTTGCCGCCGTGAAAACCCGCATCGAGGGCGACCCCCGCCTGTCGCTGGAAGCCAAGCGGGAGATCACCTACTACCAGGACCAGTCCGAGGCGACCGCCACCTTTCTGCGCATCCTCGGGACCGCGCTCACGATCATCTTTTCCATCGGCGCGGTGGTCGGCGCCATGATCACCATGTACGCGGCCGTGGCCAACCGCACGGCGGAAATCGGAACGCTAAGGGCCGTGGGCTTCCAACGCTCGGCCATTCTGACGGCGTTCCTGGCGGAGGCCCTGCTGATGGGGCTCATCGGCGGCGCAGCCGGCCTGGCGCTGGCCGCCTTCCTGCAGTTCTTCACCGTGTCCACCACCAACTTCCAGACCTTTGCCGAGCTGGCCTTTCAGTTTCGCCTGAGCGGTGAGATCGTGGCCGAGGGCCTGGGGTTTGCGGTGGTCATGGGGCTTGCCGGCGGGCTGCTGCCGGCCTTCCGGGCGGCGCGGATGAACATCGTGGAAGCGCTGCGTGAGGCATAAGGCCGACAGCCCTTTGTTCGGTACGAAAGTCGAACGAGAGCCACCCGGGAACTCAATCAAAATTTCAAAAAGAACGGTATCGGACTTAGCTTGGTTTGCGCGAAACCCGTTGACGCAGCCGCGCAATCTGGTTTTGCGATTCAGTGCGGGCCGAGCGCAGCAACTCGATGGAAGGCTGTGGCTGCCGCATAGCTTCGAGGACCACATTTTCAGCGGCGATGAACTCGTCGCCCACGGCCGCGACCTCAGATGCAATTTCGCGTGGGATGGTCGTGACGCCGTTGCGATCGGCATGGAGCAAATCATTGGGGTTAACCGCCAATCCGCCCACATGCACCGTCACGTGAATCTGCGGGATGTGGACGTAGCCGTGCGAACAGTTGGTGCCGCTGGTGAACACGGGAAAGCCGATTTTTTGCACTTGGTCCAAATCCCGGCCTGTCCCGCTGGTGATGAGCCCCTGCGCACCGAACACCTGGTAGACGGAGCACATGATCTCTCCAAATGTCGCGGCAACCGAAGGGCTGTCAAGGTCTTGAAAAACGACAATCGCGGGGCCATCAAGTTCCTGAAATCGCGAAACTTGTTCATCCAAGCCGGCGTAGGCATCTCCCCGGCGCGGCGGAGCTGAAGCGCGGAACGTGGCTGTCGCCGCAAAACCCACAACCGGCGGAATTTCGGGGAAGCATGCCTTGATCCGCTCGTCCATGTAGCCGGTGTTGCGTGGGCGGACGTCAAACAACTCGATTACGTTGCAGATCGTCGGCGTATCAAACCGGCGCAGCTTGTCCAACAGCTCTGGTTGAATCTTCACTCCAGCCTCCTGTCTCTGTTTCATGTTACCGTCCAAATTCAACTCGGCATGCGTTGCCTGACGGTTGTTGCGGAACACTC